>Ga0209347_1000970_pt1 | contig 55793 bp, 49 predicted proteins | sample AutmiccommuBRH23_FD_187382 | JGI IMG/M metagenome (GOLD analysis project Ga0209347, IMG submission 187382) | Deep subsurface microbial communities from Mt. Terri, Switzerland - Autotrophic microbial communities BRH/23 (SPAdes) (version 2) | ecosystem: Environmental > Aquatic > Deep subsurface >... | reverse complement strand
ATCCAGATTCTGGAAGGCGCCAGGGTACTGGCACAACGAACACTGGCAGCTGGAAATGAAAATTACGGGTTGGTACGGGAAGTTTTTGAAACCATCCTGGTCCGTTCACCTGCGAACAATGAATTGTCAGGGCTGAACCGCTATTATGAAGACGCACTCCAAAACTTCCGCGATAACCCGGACGACGCCGCTAAACTCGTCGCTGTGGGGGAATATGAACAGATCAATATGGACCCCGCTAAAACAGCGGCTCTGATGCTTACGGCACAAATCATCTATAACCTGGATGAAACCATTACGAGAGAATAGGTAATTTGAAAAAAGAACCATGGAAAACAATAAAAAAGCAGCAGAAAATCCCTTAAAAGTGAACAGGAGGCACTTTTTCTCGCAATTGAGCGTCGGGATAGGGTCATTGGCCCTTGGCTCCTTGCTAATTCCTGATCTCTTTGAGCGTGGCAGACCGGCAATTCAAGGAAATCCACCGGGAATCCCGCATTTTGCACCCAGGGCCAAGCGCATTATTTACCTGTTTCAGGCAGGTGCTCCGTCCCAGTTGGAAAGTTTCGATTACAAGCCGACATTATCAAAACGAATGGGCGAAGACCTGCCAGACTCAATCAGGGATGGGCAACGACTTACAGGGATGACTTCCGGCCAGGAAACATTCCCATTGATGCCTCCTGCCATTGGGTTTAAACAATATGGCCAGAACGGGACCTGGGTGAGTGATTATTTTCCGCACATCGCCAGAATCGTTGATGACATCTGTATTGTAAAGAGCTTGCATACCGAGGCTATCAACCATGACCCCGCCATTACATTCTTCCAGACCGGCAGTCAGCTATCGGGGCGTCCGAGTATGGGTTCCTGGCTAAGCTATGGCCTGGGGAATGAAAATAAAAACCTGCCCTCCTTTGTCGTCCTTACCTCCAGGGGCAAAGGAAATAGCCAGGGCCTCTATTCCAAATTATGGTCGAGTGGCTTCCTGGACTCAAAACACCAGGGTGTTTTACTACGGGCGGGCAGAAACCCGGTGTTGTACCTGAATGATCCCGAAGGAGTGTCCAGGTCGGATAAGCGCCACCTGCTGGATCAGGTTTCCTCCCTCAATAAACTACACCATGCGGAGACTGGTGATGACGAGATAGAATCGCGCATTGCACAATATGAAATGGCCTACCGCATGCAAATGTCGGTCCCGGACGTTATGGACGTCTCAAAGGAACCTGAGTCGATCATCAAGCTTTATGGGGAAGATTGCCAGGTTCCGGGTACCTACGCGGCCAATGCCCTGCAGGCAAGAAGGCTGGCAGAGAACGGGGTGCGCTTTGTACAGTTATACCATCAGGGCTGGGACCAGCACGGTAACCTTCCCAATGAAATGGCAGGTCAGGCAAAAGATGTAGACCAGGCTTCGGCCGCGTTGATCATCGACCTGAAACAACGCGGCATGCTCGATGATACGCTGGTTATTTGGGGAGGTGAGTTCGGACGTACCAATTATTGCCAGGGCAAATTCGACCCTGCAAATTATGGGCGTGACCACCACCCCAGGGCCTTTAGTATCTGGATGGCCGGGGGTGGTGTGAAACCAGGCATCAGCTATGGGCTTACAGACGAGTTTGGCTATAATATCGTGGAGAATCCCGTTCATATTAACGATTTTCATGCAACGCTCATGTACGCCATGGGCCTGGATCATGAACAACTGACGTATAAATACCAGGGCCGAAGGTTTCGGCTGACCGATGTGGCGGGTAATGTAATTAAAGAACTTTTAGTTTAACCTATGGCAGCTGGCAGAAGGGGCGGATGGGCCGCCTACCTCATTTTTGGACTTTCTGTGTTCCTTGCATTTTGCCTTTTGTTTGAAAGGCATATTGTTTTGCCGAATCTGCTGAGCTGGATAGGCCACTGGCATCCCCTGCTACTGCATTTTCCCATCGTATTGTTATTAATGGCAATATTTATTGGTTTAGGGGGAAAAGAGATTCCTTTTACGCTCTTAACAGTGGCTGTCATTGCGGCATTGATTACTGCTATTACCGGATTTTTTCTGGGAAAAGGGGTAGATTCCAAAGGCAGTTTGCTGTATTGGCACCAATGGTTGGGGGGTGGGGTTGCCTTACTGGCAGCGCTTTGGTACGGGCTGGATCGTATGCAGTTGGTTAACCGAAAAATTTCCATTGCCATCCAGTTGCTTCTGCTCTGCGGTATTGGTTTTGCCGGACACTATGGGGGAATGATAACCCATGGGGAAGATTACCTGGCCTTGTCATCGAATAGGGAAAAGGCAAAAATTCCGGAAAATCCATTAATTTATGAAGATATCGTGCACAGGATACTGGATGACAAGTGCATAACCTGTCATAACGCCAATAAACAAAAGGGAGATTTAGTGATGACCAGCCTGAAGGGGCTCCTAAAGGGTGGCGAAACAGGAAGCACCCTTATCCCCTGGGATCCGGGACAGAGTGAAATAATCCGTCGCCTGCTCCTTCCGGAAGAGGACGAGGATCATATGCCACCAGACGGAAAAAGGCCGCTTGAAGAGTCGGAAATTCAAATATTGGAACGTTGGATCACTCTGGGGGCATCCGATACGCTAAGATTGAATCAATTGGAGATGACTGAACCGTTGGCAACCCTCGTCAGGGACATGATGGAACCCGATCGTTTAGCAAAATGGTCCGCGTTGCCAAAACTGGCAGATAGCACTCTTCAAAACCTGTCAACGGATTACCTGACTATCAGGCGTGTGGCCAGTCATACAGACGCGTTGAGTATCAATATGTATCGCCCGCCCCAATACGATCCCAAAACCGTTCTGAACCTCAGTAGGGTAGCCCGAAATATTGTCGAACTGGATCTGAGTGGCCTCCCCCTTGGGCAAAAGGAATTGGAAATGGTTGCCGAATGCAGCAATCTTGAATGGCTGGAGCTGGACAGAACCCCGGTATCAGACAGTGATCTGGCGAAATTGATAGACCTGTCGAATCTTAAAATATTGAAAATATATGAAACCAGTATAGGAGATTCCAGTGTGATGGTCCTGAATAAGATGAATAATCTGAAATACCTTTATATGCACAATACCGCTTTCTCCGAGGCTGGTTTTGAACGACTAAAAGGCACGAATCCAAAATTGACTGTCAATTCAGGAATGGGAAAAGATCTGCCATCCTATGTTGCACCGGTTGATTCCGCGCAATAGGCATTTTGATACGTATTATAAGGCAGGCTCCCCGCAAATTCATCAGGGAGTAAACGCAGGGATCTGGCCACCGGCTTTAAACTAAATGAATACTACCCGAAATTGAAACTAATATGAAAACTGCAAAAGATTTGTCTACTGTACACGAGCTGATATCAGACCTGTTCCGATGGCCTGTCAGTAAAGAGGAATGGGAGCCCTATCGCTTGTCAGAAGAACAAATAAGCAATTTTCAAGAGTTTGGCTATGTTTCCGGTATTAAAATGCTGGATGGGGCACAAATTGAAACGCTGAGGAAAGAACTTGCTGATATAACAAACCCTGAGCATCCGGGGCATCATTTATTTTATGAATTCCACAGCAACGAATCTTCCGATCCTGACGCGGTTTTGTTTCACTCCCTGGGACATTGGCGGATCTCACCGGCATTTCATGATGTGCTGTGGAACCCGGCCTTTCTGATGGCTGCCCATCAATTATTGGGCGACCGGGCCGTTCGTTTCTGGCACGACCAGTTGTTCTGCAAGCCGGCAAAGCATGGTGGGGTGGTGGCCTGGCACCAGGATTATTCCTACTGGACCCGTACCGTAGCCATGCAGCACCTGACATGTTGGACAGGCCTCGATGATGCGACCACTGCAAACGGATGCCTGCACTATATTCCGGGAAGCCATAGGTGGGGCTTACTCGATGCCCCCCACCTGGCGGGCGATATGGAGGGCCTGATGGCTTCCTTGACCAAAGAGCAGCAAGCGGCATTCAATCCCGTTCCTGTGGAACTAAAAAAGGGTTATGCCACTTTTCACCACCCCCTCATGGTACATGGGTCTTATGCGAATTCTTCTGAATACAGCAGGCGGGCCTTCGTAATCAATGTCTTTGCAGACGGGACCCTTAGCAATACAAATGAGGTGCTCCTGGAAGGGGTACCCCGGATACCCAAAGGCCAAAAAATGGAGGGCAGGTTTTTTCCTTTGCTTTTTGACCCCGGACATATGCCTGCATAATGGTTGAGTGAAAAAAAGTCAGGTAGGAGGCCAATATTGTTCAGGGATTCTTATTTTTAAAAATTACTTACAAAGGCGGAATATACAGCATGAAAAATCAGAAAAACCAGATCGGAGGAATGTCGCGAAGATCATTTGTCGCAAAAGGGGCAATGGCTTCTTCAATTTTTATAGTTCCCAGGCATGTGCTGGGAGGCCCTGGGTTTACAGCTCCCAGCGACCAGTTAAACCTGGCGGCCATTGGTGCAGGGGGCAAGGGGCAGAGCGATATCAAAAATGCGTCGGTAAACGGACGGGAAAGGGTAGTGGCGTTGTGCGATGTTGATTTTGCCGGTACTGCCAGGCCCACCGCAAAGGCCTTCCCCAGGGCGAAGCTTTATAACGACTACAGAGAGATGCTCGATAAGGAAAAAGACATAGACGCGGTAACCATCTCCACTCCTGACCACGTACACGGGCCGGCTGCCTCCAATGCCATGGACAGGGGCATACACGTCTACGTACAGAAGCCCATGACCCATAATATCAGGGAAGCAAGATTGCTTACGGAAAAGGCAAGGGCAAATAAAATAGTCACTCAGATGGGCAACCAGGGTGGCTCCAACCCTTTGCTCGGTATGGTGCAGCAGTGGGTTGATTCCGGGAAGCTCGGTAAAATCTCCAGGGTACAGGTTTGGACAAACAGGCCGGTATGGCCCCAGGGTTTTGCGATGCCTGCGGCTGATGCCAGCAAGAAACCTGAAGACTTGTTTTGGGACCTCTGGCTGGGTCCGGCTCCCGGCACCCCTTATATTCCCAATATACACCCCTTCAACTGGAGGGGATGGTGGGAATATGGAACGGGGGCCCTGGGCGACGTAGGATGCCACCTGATCGATATCCCTTTCCGGACCCTTGGCCTTAAATACCCAACGGATGCTGAATGCAGTGTAGGCTCGGTGTATTCCCAAATGTGGACGGCCGATTACCACCCTGAAGGCTGCCCGCCTTCCTCTTTTATCACCCTGCATTTTAATGCTACGGAGAAAAGCAATTCACCCATTGAAATGACCTGGAGTGACGGGGGAATCAGGCCTTCGCACCCCGAAATCATCCCCGCCAACCAGGATATAGGGGGTGCCAATAGCGCGAATGGGGTATTGATACATGGGGAGAATGGCATTATTTCCACGAATATCAACGATAGTTCCCCTTTGATGCCCAAACTTTACCTGAACGACGGGTCTACTGACTTTGGTCCGGAAACCGAAGAAAATGAGGAACCGGAATACGGGCATCAGCGGAAGTGGGTGGACGCCTGTAAAGCCGGATTCAATAGCCCGGAGCACCTGGCCCTTACATCCTCCTTTGATTATGCCGGGCCCATGACGGAAACCGTGTTGATGGGGAACCTGGCAATTCGAAGTTATATGTTGCGAAGGGAAAACAGTAAGGGCGACATGGAATTCTATGCTCGCAAGAAACTTTTGTGGGACGGGGAGAACATGAAGATTACGAATTTGGAGGATGCCAACCAGTTTGTAGGGCGGACCTACAGGGAAGGCTGGAAGGTTTAGGTCTCCTCGGGTAAGCGGGGGTATTAGTGGCTGCTGTTAAAAACGGAAACGAACTTTTCGAAGTGCCTTTGCAGGCCGGTCCAATCCTTTGCGTCTATAAATTGCTGTTTAAAAAGGGAACTTCCCAGGCCAAAGCCCGATGCGCCTGCCTGCAGATAAGCTCCCATGTTGTCTAGCCCAATCCCACCGGTTGGCAACAATTTAATGGAATCCAAAGGCGCTTTAAGCTGTTTGATATAGCCAGGCCCGAGTTGGCCTGCCGGGAAAATTTTAACCATACTGGCCCCTGCCTCCCAGGCCCGGAAAATCTCGGTGGGCGTAAAGGCACCCGGGAACACCGGCACCCCAACCTCGTTGCAGCGCTGAATTACGGAAATATCGAGGATAGGTGTAACGATAAACCCCGCCCCTGCATCCAGAGCATTTTCGAGATCTTTTAAGGAACAAACCGTTCCTGCTCCGATCTTCAGCTTTGCGCCGTACCTGGCTACCTGCTCATTTATTATTTCCAGGGCATCGGGGGTATTCAGGGTAATTTCTATGGCCGACAGCCCGGCTGACCCATAGGCATCGAGAATTCCATTGGTCTCATCCCTGCTATAGCCCCTTAGTATTCCTATAATGGGTACGCGGGTAAAGGAATCTGTCAGTAGCTGATTCATGCCATCCTGATTTGACGTTTGTAGATAAGCCATTGGCCAGTTAAGACGGAAAGGTCGTATATATGTTCCGGAACTTCAAGCAATTTTTTACCTAAACCGAGATAATCTGCCGCATTACTGTAATACGGCCTGATAACCTTATTTCCCGCGAGGACAATGCTGCCGGTTTTCTGCAGAAGCGGGGATTGCAATTCGGCCCCTATCAGTAACCCGCTAAGGAAATCATGGTTCCGGCACTTGTCGAGGGTTTTCATCAGCTCATTAGCCCTTACCCTGAAAAGGTTTTGTAAGAGAGATTGACGCCCCGACTCATGCAATCCCAGCCTGAAACTATCCCAGTCTGGTTGCCCGGGTTCCTCCACAGAATATTTTAAGGTGCTATGGGATTTCAGGAGGTCGAATAGTTCCCCGGTCATAAAAGTGTAAAAATCAATTATTTTACCCTTACGAACACTTATATGTTTACTATGGGTCCCCGGTAGCAAGGCGCTGTATTCGCCGGGTAAGCGTTCAAGGAGGTTTGCCAGGCCCAGGAGTTCGGTTTCTTCCCCCCGCATCATGTCGGCTTCGCTTTTAATTCCGCTGATAAGGAATAAGGGGTTCTTAAGATTCGCAGAGGAAACATGGGCCACCATGGTGTTTGTCCCATCCAGCGAAAAAGGAAGCTGGCCATAGGGCAACTCCCTGATGCCAATGGAGGATGATCCCATTCCGGAACATAGAATAGGAATCCCGGTAGTATCTCTTCCCGTTAATTTTGCTAATTGACGCAATTCCCGGACGAGCACTGCCGTGAAATGCGATATGCGGTCTGTTTCCCCGGATCCGGCCTGCCAGGCTTTGTATGTTTGGGCGATTCCTTCTTTGGATAATATTTCGCCCCGGATGTGCATCCCGTCCGAATCTACATACCGCAACCGCAACATGGATGTTCCCCAGTCGCAGCTTATAAATGAAGGAATTTGCTGATCTTCCATAAGGGGTGGCCTATTAGCAGGGGCTTTTACGTTTCGGTTTAGGCGGCCGGGATACTAAAGTATTGTAATTTTTGGTATCCTGTATATTGTATAAAATTGAAATGGTTTGATCCCGATAAATTTCCGATATTGCAATCCCTTTTAAAAGGGAAATCCGGGACATTAGCTCAGTTGGTTTAGAGCGCTGCCTTGACAGGGCAGAGGTCACTGGTTCGAACCCAGTATGTCCCACCAACCCAATTACTTTTGATTTTTATAGGAATAGCCATGCCACTGGTCCCGACGCTGCGCGCGCCTGGTTCGGGATGCCGGCCCAGCCGCTGGTATACGAATTCAGTATTTCCCACCAATCCAATTACTTTTCATTATTTAATGGAAAAGCGTTGTCACTGGTCCCGAGGTTACTCACGACGGCATCCAAACCCAGTATGTCCCGCCTAAGTAAGGATAGTCCGGGGCCTCCAACCTCCTCCCCGCTATAAAGTTAGTTCGTCTCACTGCATCAATAAAGCAGTTTTAAGGTAAGTTTAGGGTTCCGGGTTCCGCGATCCGGGTGCAAAGTTTGAGCTTAGCGCATGCCTGAATAAGGTTGCCCTTTTCCTGGTTAATAATTAACCTGTATTACCGGCTTATGTAGATCTGCCTGTTTCTCTGAAAAACTCAGCACCTATAGCCCGGGGCCTCCAACCTCCTCCCCATTTCAAGTTACGCGGATTGACTGCAATAAAAAAGCAGTTATCAGGGTTCAACACACAAATTTTAAGGTTAAGGTCCGGGTTGAAGGTTTCGGTTTTCAGGTTCAAATTTCGCACTTTGTATTTCGCCCCCGAGCTACTACCTACACTTCCAGGGTGATATATGGCATTCATATCCGGATACCTCCCTGATTACCACCTTCACAGGCTGTCCAGAATACGCTCCAATGCCATCCCGCGCGATCCTTTGATGAGGATACTGCCGGGTCTTGGTTTATGCTCCCGGAGGTAGGTTTCGAACTCCCCGAAATTGCTGAAGGTTTTTAAGGGAGTTTCCACTCCGGAAAAATTTTCACCAATGAGGTATACGGTATCAAAACCCTTTTCGGCTGCCAGCTTCGCAATCTGACTGTGTTCATTACGGGCCGATTCACCCAGTTCGAACATATCACCCAGGAATACGGTTTTTGGCGATCCCGGCATTAACTCAAAATTTTCAAGGGCCGCCTTCATACTACTTGGGTTGGCGTTGTACGCATCCAGGAGGATATGGTAGCCGTTTTTTTCAAGCAGTTGGGAACGGTTGTTCTCGGGCCGGTATGATTCCAGGGCTCCTTTTATTTCGGTGCCCGTAAGCCCGAAGTAATTTCCAAGCAAGGCCGCAGCGGCGCAATTATTATAATTATAACTGCCAACCAGCATGGTATTGATGGTTACGCCCAGGCATTCCATTTTCACAAACGGACTGGCTTCCAGCAGGCGAACCCTGAAAAAGGTATCTTGCCCGCTGCTGTACCCGCTTTTAGCGTGATAATGGCCTATTCGCTCATGTTGAATCGGGTCATCAGCATTAAAGAAAATATGTTTTCCGTTTTTAATCAGGAAGGCATAAAGTTCGCTCTTCCCTTCTATTACACCCGCTACTCCTCCGAAGCCTTCCAAATGAGCCTTCCCGAAATTAGTGATATAGCCATAATCGGGCCGGGCGAGGGAGCAGAGGAAAGCGATTTCACCCCGGTGGTTTGCGCCCATTTCCACTATGGCCATCTCCGTATCATTTTTGATGGACAGCAAGGTTAACGGAACCCCTATATGGTTATTCAGATTGCCCTTTGTGGCGATGGTACGGTATTTTTTTGCCAAAACGGCATGTATCAGTTCCTTGGTGGTTGTTTTCCCGTTGCTGCCTGTAAGTGCGATAACCTTCGCCTTGCAATGATTTCGATGGTACAGGGCAAGGTCCTGCAGGCTGCGAAGTACATCTTCAACAAGGATGGTGTTATCTGCACCGGCAAATTCCGCTTCGTCTACCACGGCATACATAGCCCCTTTTTTAAGCGCTTCCGCAGCGAAAATGTTGCCATTGAAATGGGCTCCTTTTAAGGCAAAGAATATGCAGTTATCGGTAATATTCCGGGAATCGGTGGCTATGCCCGAACTTTGAAGGAACTTTTGATGCAGCTGGCTAATATTCATGGGTTAAAGATATAAAAAAGCCCCAACCGTAAGGTCGGGGCTGATAAGGTAAAACCTTCAGTTAAATTATTTGACTTTTTTCCCGCGAATGGTTTTGTTCTTGGTCTTGGATTTTGATCCCACTCTCGACATTGCGCATCTAAAACCGATATAATCTGTTGCCATATACTGGGGGAGGTACCTGCGTTGAGCTGGATCGAGCCAGTAGGCACGGTCTCGCCATGAACCACCTTTGTATACTCGCACTTCGTCATTGATAAGTGTTGTGCGGCTATTGGAGGTGTCGTATTCCCGGACCAGGTTCCCCAAAGAATCCTTCTCCACCTTGTGTTTGGGGGAATCGTACATTTTTCGCTGCGGCTCATCTTCATCCGCAAAGCGGTCGAAGAACCTTGAAGATCCGGGATCTCCATCGCGGAAGGCCCTGTTATCACTGTCTGAGAAATTGGTTCTCAAATAGGTTTCCTTTTCATCAATGGGCACCATCTTGATCTCACCCGGCAGGTTTACTGCTACGATCTTTCCATTTGGAAGGGTGTCATATACAATGTTGTCGGTTAAGATATCCACTTTGCCATCATCCCCTATAGCTGTTTTCATATAAACGTTGCCGCGATAGTAATTGAAGTCGCTGATTTCATCATCCACAATAGGGCGGTAGACATCGGCTACCCATTCGGCCACATTACCGGCCATGTCATACAGTCCGAGATCATTTGGCTTATAGGATTTCACCTCAGCTGTTATATCAGCGCCGTCATCAGACCACCCTGCTATTCCGCCATAATCGCCTTTTCCTTGCTTGAAGTTTGCAAGCTGGTCGCCCCTTCCAACGCGCTGCCCGTTACGGGTATATTCTCCTTCCCAGGGGTATTTTTTCCTGCCTCTGTAGTTGTTGTATTCCCTGGATCCCTGAAGCGCTGCTGCAGCATATTCCCATTCAGTTTCGGTAGGCAGGCGGTATTCGGGCATGATGACCCCTGAGCTCCGCTTGGCATATGCGGGGATTGAATCCTTTTTCATTTTCCCCTGCAGCGAATCAATCTGCCCTCCATAAACTGACTCCGGGCGGTTAAGATATGCCTCAGTACTGAAGGTTCCTTCGATTTCACCGGTAACCGCCTGGTACTTGGCATCTTTTGATAGGAATCCTTCGCGTTCGAGCATTGCTTCGTTTACGCGGTCTGTACGCCATTCGGCAAATTGCACAGCCTGAACCCAGTTTACGCCTACCACCGGATATTCAGCATAGGCTGGATGTCTGAGGTAGTTATTCGTCATGGTTTCATTAAAACCAAGCCTGTTCCTCCAAACCAGGGTATCGGGCAAGGCGCCTGTATAGATATTGGTATACTTTGGGTTTTCCGGCGGATATACACTCTTAAGGTAATCAAGGTATTCCAGGTACATCACATTGGTTACCTCGGTTTCATCCATATAAAACGACTGTACGTGCTGGGCAGTTGGGGTATTGTTCCAGTCGTGCATAACATCATCCTGAACCTTACCTTTGGTAAAGGTTCCCCCTTCAACAAAGACCAGCCCCGGAGCCGTTTCCTGCTCCTTAAAATCCGAATTATACTGAAACCCGCCTTCTTTGGCATTTATCTTCCAGCCGGTAGCCCTTGATACGTCTTTAGACGAACCCGAATTCTTACAGCCGGTAATCGTGAAACTTCCCGCTATAATTGCAAAAGAAAGTACAACGTTAATTCTTAATTTCTTCATGTGTTGATCTTCGATGTTACTTATTGGTCTGACGCCCTGCCCTTTACAGGGCCAAAAGAAATTTTTCCATGGCCGGCTTAAGCGGGGCCTTTAAAATTCCCTGATTGTTCATGATCCAAAATCAACAAACCTTCACAAGGTTTGTATATAATGTAAATCAGTTATTTTATATCGCTTTCGGCTAATAAAACGGTCAATTGTATAGATTATTTTATGGCCTCCTTAAAAATTGCCCAGGCAGGCGATGCCTTTGGTTTAAAAAGGGTTTCGGCCCACTTTCATAACGGTGGAATAACCAATATAGTATAGACGAAATGCATTGTTTTCCCGCTTGCTATTGCGGGTTGAATGCTATGGTTTAATGCTGTCCGGAATTTCCCCCTTGGTGGTATTTGTGCGGTATACATTGGGCTGGCGGGGTTTTTCAAGCTTTATTAAATTAAAATCCATCCATTTATAAGATATCGGTAAATTGCCCGTTTAGATGTCATACAACTAATTAATTTTAGTTATCCGATATTATTTAGGATTTTTGGCCAACTAAATTCTAGGAATAAACCATGAAAAGATTTTTGATACTTGCTTTGCTGGCAATCGCCGGCAAAGTTTGTGCACAGGAAGACCGGGTCATTACCACCGCCGTGCCTTTCCTTACCATTGCCGCAGATGCAAGGGCCGCGGGGATGGGCGATATGGGGGTTGCAACTTCTATGGACGCCTTTTCACAACAATGGAACCCTGCCAAGTTTGCTTTTGCGGAAAGGAAAATGGGTATCGGGGTGAGCTATACCCCTTATCTGGAAAGTATCATTACCGATATATCCCTGTTGAACGGTAATTTCTATAACAAAATCAACGACCGTAGCGCCTTTGCCCTGAGCCTTCGTTATTTTACACTTGGGGAGATAGAACTCCGACAGTTCGCCAATGATCCCGGAACCCTTGCCAAACCTAATGAACTGGCACTGGACGGATCGTATTCCCTGAAACTCAGCGACCAGTTTTCCATGGCTGTTGCCGGACGGTTTATCCGTTCTAACCTGAAATTGCCCGAGAACGGCGATGTAGATTCCCAGGCAGCCAGTACCTTTGCAGTTGACGTGGCAGGTTATTACCGATCCAGGGAGATTGCATATGACGCCTTCGACGGCCGCTGGAGGGCCGGGTTCAATATTTCCAACCTCGGGGGTAAAATCAAATATGACGACGGGGGGCAGGAAAACTTCCTTCCTACCAACCTGAAACTTGGAGCGGGCTTTGACTTTATAATAGACCAGGACAATGTTTTGGGAATCACCACCGAATTCAATAAGCTCCTGGTGCCCACCCCAAAGGATTTTGACGGGGACGGCGACGTGGATGCCCAGGACAACGCCGAATACCAGGATATTACTTTTTTGAACGGCGCGTTTAAATCTTTTGGCGATGCCCCCGACGGATTCGGGGAGGAATTAAAGGAAGTTACCTGGGCCCTGGGGGCAGAGTATGTATACCAGGAAGCCTTTATGATACGCACGGGTTATTTTAACGAGAGCGAAGACAAGGGTTCCCGCAAGTTTTTTACCCTGGGTGCAGGATTTAAGTACAGGGCCGCGCAGATAGACCTCTCTTACCTGTTCTCCACCTCACAGGTCCGTAACCCTTTGGAAAATACCCTCAGATTTTCCCTTACCTTTAACCTGGGGGAAGAATTTTACAATGATTGATCAACTAAAAATTATAAGCTGAAAACCTGCCTTGAGCAGGTTTTTTTACTTTTACACCTTTGTAATTGTAACTTTGGCAGATGCAGCAGAGGAAAATTGTTATCGACTATACTATTTTAAAAGGCCTTGACGAACTGACCGGCCCCGACAGGCAACTAATGGAAGCGGCCATGGCGGCAAGGGAAAATGCCTATGCCCCCTATTCCGGTTTCAGGGTGGGCGCGGCCATCTTACTTGATAATGGGCAGATAGTTATTGGCAACAACCAGGAAAATGCGTCCTATCCCTCTGGCCTGTGTGCCGAAAGGGTTGCTGTTTACCAGGCAGGAGCCAGATTTCCCGGGGTGGCTATTCGTGCCATTGCCATCAGTGCGGCCTCTTCGCGAATTAAAGTAGACCGGCCCGCTGCTCCATGCGGGAATTGCCGGCAGGCCATTGCCGAATACGAACAGCGGCAGGCAGATAACATACGCATCATCATGGCAGGTGATACCGGTGATGTTTTTATTTGCCACTCTATCAGTGATTTACTGCCATTTGCCTTCGGCCCTTCCAATCTCGAATAGCGCAAAAAACTTGTGAAGGAATGATTCCGGGGGCGTCACCAGACCAGGCTTTGTGGCCGGCGAAGCTTTTTTCCCAATTATTTTCCACTATTGATTTAATGTGTATTTTTGTTCTTCTACTTTGATTCGGATCCCGTAAACATATACGATCCGGCCCGGTTCAATTTGAAAAAGTATAATTAATAATCTTACATGGAAAAAATTACCAAGGAGGTCTACCTTAAATGGTATGAAGATATGTTGTTCTGGCGCAAGTTCGAAGACAAACTCGCGGCGGTGTATATTCAACAAAAAGTAAGGGGGTTTTTGCACCTCTATAATGGGCAGGAAGCCGTACTGGCGGGTGCCCTGCACGCAATGGACCTCACCAAGGACCGTATGATCACCGCTTACAGGAACCACGTGCAACCTATAGGTATGGGGGTTGATCCGAGAAGGGTGATGGCTGAACTTTTCGGAAAAGTTACCGGCACATCCAAAGGCATGGGCGGTTCCATGCATATTTTCTCCAAGGAACACCGGTTTTACGGAGGCCACGGAATTGTGGGCGGACAAATCCCGCTGGGTGCCGGATTGGCCTTTGCGGATAAATATTTTAAGAGGGATTCGGTGACCCTTTGCTATATGGGCGACGGGGCGGTAAGGCAGGGCTCCTTCCACGAATCGATGAACCTGGCAATGCTGTGGCAGCTACCTGTGGTATTTGTCTGTGAAAATAACGGTTATGCAATGGGGACTTCGGTCGCAAGAACTTCCAAATTCACGGAAATCTGGAAACTCGGGCTGGGATATGAAATGCCCTGCGGCCCGGTAGATGGAATGGATCCTGTAACCGTTGCGGAAGAGATGAGCAAAGCAATAGAAAGGGCCCGTAAGGGCGACGGCCCTACGTTTCTCGAAATGAAAACTTACAGGTACAGGGGGCATTCCATGTCCGATGCCCAACATTACAGGACCAAGGAGGAAGTGGAAGAATATAAGAAGATAGACCCTATTACCAAAGTACTCGATGTAATCCGCGAAAAGAAGTATGCTACGGATGAAGAGATCAGGAAGATAGATAAAAGGGTAAAAGACCTGGTTAAAGAATGCGAAGATTTTGCTGAATCTTCCGAATTCCCGCCAAAAGAACAACTTTACGAAACGGTTTACGAACAAAAGGATTACCCGTTTCTACAACACAAATTATAAGTACATGGCAGAAATTATCAATATGCCCAGGTTAAGCGATACCATGGAGGAAGGTACCGTAGCAAAATGGCTTAAAAAAGTGGGGGATAAAGTGGCAGAGGGCGATATCCTTGCGGAAATAGAAACCGATAAAGCTACCATGGAATTTGAATCGTTCCATGAAGGTACCCTGCTGCATATTGGGATAGAGGAAGGTGACGGAGCCCCCGTAGATTCCCTGCTTGCTATTATAGGTGAGGAAGGGGAAGACATATCCGGCCTACTCAACCAAAGTGGTGTAAAAAAGGAAGAAAAAAGCCCCGATAAGAAAACCGCATCACAGCCGGAAAAAACCGGAGGAAGCGAATCATCCGACCCTGAAGATTCCGGTGAAGGGGAAGAGGAGGGTGCCGAAGTTCCGGAAGGTGTCGAAATCATAAAAATGCCAAGGTTGAGTGACACCATGGAAGAAGGCACCGTTGCCACCTGGCTTAAGAAAGTAGGAGATGAGGTTGAAGAGGGGGATATCCTTGCAGAAATTGAGACTGACAAGGCCACTATGGAATTTGAATCCTTTTATTCCGGCATTCTTTTGCATATTGGCATTCAGGAAGGTGAATCGGCCCCCGTTGATGAAGTATTAGCTGTTATTGGCCCTAAAGGCACCGATGTTGATGCCGTATTAAATGCAAAACCGGGAAAGAAACCGCAGAAGGCCAGCCCTGAGGACAAGGACAATCAAAAGCCCACAGTGGCTTCCCAGGAAGAGGAAAGTTCTGCAGCAGCAGAGGACGCACAGCGGATATTTGCTTCGCCCCTGGCTCGAAAAATGGCTGAGGATAAGGGGATCAAACTGGGGGATGTTAAAGGAAGCGGTGATAACGGCCGGATCATCCGCCGTGATATAGAAAATTTCAAACCACAGGAAAAGCCTGCCGGGGAGGCCGCTCCAGCAGCCGTAAGTCAAGAGGCTCCTGTGGTTTCCATGGCCCTGCCCACAGGGGAAGAACGCAGCGAGGAAGTCAAAAATTCCCAGATGCGCAAAACCATTGCCAAACGCCTGGCCGAGTCGAAGTTCAGTGCGCCGCATTACTACCTCACTATAGAGGTTGATATGGACAATGCTAAAGCTTCCAGGGAGCAGATCAACAATCTTCCGGATACCAAAGTTTCTTTCAACGACATGGTGGTAAAGGCATGTGCCATGGCCCTTAAAAAACACCCTCAGGTAAATACCTCATGGAAGGGCGATCATACCAGGATAAACTACCACGTTCATATCGGGGTGGCTGTGGCCGTTGATGAAGGCCTGGTAGTCCCCGTACTGAAATTTACAGACCAGTTAACCTTAACCCAAATTGGGGCCGGTGTTAAAGACCTCGCAGGAAGGGCCAGGAGTAAGAAATTAACCCCTGCCGAGATGGAGGGCAGTACTTTTACGGTCTCCAACCTCGGGATGTTCGGGATACTGGATTTTACGTCCATTATCAACCAGCCGAATTCGTCCATCCTGTCAGTTGGTGCCATTGTTGAAAAACCCGTGGTGAGGAACGGGCAGATCGTTGTGGGGAATACGATGAGAGTTACCCTTGCCTGCGACCACAGGACAGTTGATGGGGCAACAGGGGCGCAGTTTCTGCAAACCCTGCGGCACTATCTGGAGAATCCGGTTACCATGCTGGCATAATCCGCGTTCGGGAAGAATCAGGCCATGGATCCTTTAAGCTATAAGGACCTGCGGCACCCCTGGTTGCGACAAAACCCATTATGGCTATGAGAGGAATAAGAACTACTTTCCTGCTATACCTGTTGTTAGCGCTGCTGGCATCAAGTTGCGGTTCGGGTAGCTCCGTGGCCGGGGAGGCAACACCCGGCGCCTTGGGTCACAACGCGGCCCCTGAAAACCTTTCCTACGACGCCACGATTAGCAGGATCATGACTTACCTGGCCTCCGATGCCTTGAAGGGGAGGGATTCAGGAAGTAAGGGAATCGAAAGAGCGGCACTTTTTATCGAGGACCAGCTCAGGGTGAACGGGGTAGCCCCATATTTTGAATCCTATAGGGATACCTTATCCAACTATGACGGCTTTGCATTTAATATTGTCGGCCTCGTGGAAGGGAATGACCCGGTATTGAGCAAAGAGTATATCATAATCGGCGCGCATTACGACCATATAGGGGTACTGGCCGCCCAGTCCATGGATTCAATTGCCAACGGCGCCAATGATAACGCGTCCGGCACCGCAACCGTACTCGAACTGGCACGCTATTTCGGCCAGGAACGCTCCAATAGCCGCAGCCTGATATTTGCCCTGTTCAGTGCCGAGGAAAAAGGGCTTCTCGGGTCCCGGCACTTAGCGGAAAAATTAAAAGAAAAGCAACTGCCCCTGTATGTGATGCTAAACTTTGAAATGACCGGAGTCCCCCTGGCAAGGACAGATTATTTTGTATATGTAACCGGTTATGACAAATCAAACCTTGCGGATGTCTGTAATAGCCATGCCCGGGATACCTTGGTGGGAAAGCTGGCCACAGCAGAAGAATACAACCTCTTCCAAAGATCTGATAATTATCCGTTCCACGAGGTTTTCCAGGTGCCCTCCCAAACATTCTGCACCTTTGATTTTACTAATTTTGACCATTACCACCAGGTGGGGGATGAGGTGCAACTGATTAACATGCAGCACATGGCCGAATTGGTAAACAGAATGATCCCTGTTATAGAAGGCATATCCAACGCGAAAGAAAAAGAAATCAACTATTATTAATGGCAAAAGTACTGGTCACGGGTAGCAGCCGGGGTATTGGCTATGAACTGGTTAAGCTCCTCGGGGAGGAAGGCCATGAGGTCCTGGCCCTTTCAAGGAATGAACGACCGGTATCCCTGTTGCGGTCGGGCCGGGTACGAACCTTTCCTTTCGATCTGGAAAAAGGGGAAGATATCGCCAAACTAAAAACTTTTGTTTTACAGGAATGGGGGATGGTTGATGTGCTGGTGAATAATGCCGGGATGCTTTTAAATAAACCCTTTCTGGAAACCAGCCGCGAAGAATTCAGGAGGGTGTATGAGGTAAATCTATTTGGCCTGGCTGAGGTTATCAGGGCCGTTCTCCCCCTGATGCCGGAAATGGGGCATGTTGTAAATATCAGTTCCATGGGCGGGATACAGGGAAGCGCTAAGTTTCCCGGGCTCTCGGCCTATAGCAGCAGCAAGGCTGCGGTGATAGCCCTTACTGAGTTATTGGCAGAAGAATTCAAGGATTCCGGCCCGCGATTTAACGCCCTGGCTTTGGGAGCCGTTCAGACCGAAATGCTGGCAGAGGCCTTCCCGGGCTATGAGGCGCCCGTAACCGCAGCGGAAATGGCAGTTTATATCAAAGACTTTTGCCTTCGCGGACATCGTTTCTGCAACGGAAAGGTATTGCAGCTCAGCAGTTCCACCCCTTAACCGGGAATAGCACACCTGTTGAGCAGAATATGGCAATAATGCAGCTATATGTATCCCTCTATTTGCCCGTCAGGCCAACCTGCTAATGGGTCATAAAATTTGATTTCGCTTGAAAAAGAGGATAAATTAGGGCTATTTTTGGGCAGATGGATAACATTCTCAGAAAATATGTGCCTGAGAGGGCGGTTGGACCCTGCCTGGAATTGATCAGGACACATGGGGTACATTTGAAAGTGGTCAACCAAAGGGTTACCCGTCATGGCGATTACCGGCTCCTTCCCGGTGGAGGGCACCAGATAACGGTGAATGCCACCGTGAATAAGTACCGTTTCCTGATAACCCTGATTCACGAAATAGCCCATTTGGTGGCTTTTGAACGGTTCGGTAGAAGGATTAAACCCCATGGGATCGAGTGGAAGCGCTGTTTTCAGCACCTTATGCTCCCCCTGTTGCGGCCAGATATATTTCCTTCCGGCCTCCTGCCGGCACTGGCCAGCCATTTTAGAAACCCCAGGGCAAGCAGTTCAACAGACCACCGCTTATCCCAGGCTTTAATGGAATTTGATGCCCCAACCGATAAGACCTGCGTATGTGAATTACCCCAGGGAAGTATTTTCAGGTTATACAACGGCAAATACTTTAAAAAGGGGAAGATCAGGACAAAACGCTACGAATGCCAGGAGGTGGGTACGGGAAGGGTATACCTCTTTCAACCCAATGCCGAGGTAGAATGGGTTCAGGGTTAAGTCAGTCAACTGTTATTAACTGGGGTGCCAAAGGCAGGGGAGCATACGGTTCCACCCCCAAAAAAATAAAGGATGAATAAGAATTATTATGCCGTAATCATGGCCGGTGGTGTAGGTTCCCGGTTCTGGCCACTCAGCACCACCGCCAACCCCAAACAGTTTCACGATATGCTTGGCAGCGGCGATACCCTGATCAGGAAAACCTTCAACCGGCTGGCCGGTTTTATCCCCGTTGAGAATATCCTGGTACTTACCAATGAGCGTTACCGCGACCTGGTTTTGGAACAGTTGCCGATGATATCGGCCGGCCAGGTGGTCCTAGAACCGGCTATGCGCAATACCGCCCCCTGCATCCTGTATGCGGCAATGAAGATCAGCAAGAAGAACCCAGATGCCCTGATGATTGTAGCACCCAGCGACCACTGGATCGAAGATGAAGGGGCATTTGCATCGGATGTTGTTCAATGTTTTGCCAAGAGTGAAGAAGAAAATGCAATATGTACCCTGGGGATTACTCCAACCTTCCCCAATACCGGATTTGGTTATATAGAATTCGAAAAACACAGCGGTAGTCCTGCCGGGGCCGACCTTAAAAAAGTAAGGCAGTTCCGGGAAAAACCGGATTATGATCTTGCCAGATCCTTCCTGCAACAGGGCAATTTCCTATGGAATGCTGGCATATTTATCTGGAGTGTGAAAACCATCCTGGATGCGTTCCGCACATACCAGCCAGGGCAATACAGCCTGTTCGAAAAGGGAAAGGATGTATATAATACAGATAAAGAATATGCCTTTATCCAGGAGCACTATGCGGCTGCCGAGAATATTTCCATAGATTATGCCATCCTCGAAAGGGCGGAATCCATTTATGTCCTCCCGGCATCCTTCGACTGGAACGACCTTGGTACCTGGGGATCCCTTTATGACAGGCTCCCAAAAGACCCGAGTGGCAACGCCGTGGTGAATGGAAAAATGGTGGCTCATGAAGCAGGCGGTAACATGGTCCGCACCCGCCCTGGAAAATTGGTGGTAGTCGACGGCTTGTCGGACTTCATAATTGTCGACAGGGATGACGTTTTGATGATCGTCCCCAGGTCGAAGGAACAGGATATTAAATCAATCGTAGCCGGTGTAAAGGAAACCCATGGCGACCAGTTCGTTTAGATATGAAAGACACGCTCAACCAGGACAAGATTAACCCGGCCGGGGGGGAGGAACCGAATGCCGAGGAGGTTAAAAAGGATTTTAAAGGGCTGTTGGGCAGTGTAAGGAACTTCCTTTCGGAATTGCTGAGTATCCAGCAGAACACAGACAGGGAAGCCACCAAGGATGCCATCATTGAAGATATCCCGTTTAAGGGGCATACCTCCTGGATTCTTATATGCTCCATTTTTATAGCTTCGGTGGGCCTTAATGCCAATTCCACTGCAGTTGTTATCGGCGCCATGTTGATATCACCTCTGATGGGCCCTATCCTTGGGATAGGAATGGCCGTTGCCACGAATGATATCGATACCCTGAGGCGTTCCCTCAAGAATTTCGCGGTGATGGTGGCCCTAAGCGTCCTGACGGCCTATCTCTTTTTTGCCTTGTTCCCATTGCGCGACGAATCTTCGGAACTTCTTGCACGCACTGCCCCGGATATCCGGGATGTCCTGATCGCCTTTTTTGGGGGCCTCGCCCTGGTAATTGCACGGGCAAAAAAAGGCACCATTGCGAGCGTGATCTTCGGGGTCGCAATTGCCACCGCCCTTATGCCACCACTTTGCACGGTCGGCTTTGGCCTGGCCATCGGGAACTTGAATTATGCAGGCGGCGCACTGTATCTCTTTACCATTAATACAATTTTTATTGCCTTAGCCACCTTCCTGATCATTAAATTATTACGGTTTCCCATGGTGCGATACGCCAACTCCAGAAGGAGGCGTTTGATAGCGCGGGGCGCCTCTATCGTTGCAATTCTGGTTATGGTCCCGGCGGGCTACACTTTTTACCAGGTCTTTAAGGAATCGCGGTTTATGATACAGGCCAGGCAGCTTATTAACGAGACCATTGGCATCTACCAATTCGAGGAACAGGGCCGGTTTATTGATAATCTTACGGAGATACGTTATAACAGCGAGGGGGTATCCTATATAGAAGTGGTTACCATGGGTGATGAACTGATCCCCGACAATGTAATAGCCACCTGGCGAACCCAGAAGAATGAGTATCCGTATCTTAAGAACACCGAATTTAGGGTTATACAAGGAGGGAGCGGCGATTCCCAGATGCAGTTCAACTATATCAGCGAACTCTATGAGACCAAGAAGGCTGAATTGCTGAACAAGGATGAGCGCATACGCCTGCTGGAAGATGAGTTGACCATGCTCAGTAAACTGTCAATAAGGCAAATCCCGTTCAGGGAGGTCAGTGCAGAAGCCCGGGCCAATTATGAGAACCTGGAGGGCCTGGGGTTTTCCTATAAAATTTTCACCGATTTCAATAAACTGGATACTATCCCGGTTTTTGAGGTCGACTGGAAAGAAAACACTGCCCGGGGTGCTATTGAAAGAGATATGGAGAAATTGCATAAGTGGCTGCAGCTGCGGCTCAAAGACAGTACGCTTCAGTTAAAGGAAGTTGCCAACTAATTGCGCTCCTCTATATACATCTGCCTTACTTTTTTAAAGAGATCGGAGGAGTAAACAAAATTAGTAACTGCTTCATTGTCCGTCCTGAAGATTTCCTTGTTACTTCCTTCCCATTCCTTGATCCCGTCTTTAAGGAAGATGATCTTTTCGCCTATCTCCATCACCGAATTCATATCATGGGTGTTGATTACAGCCGTCATATTGTATTCCTGGGTAATCTCCAGGATGAGGTTGTCTATAAGCATCGCTGTTTTGGGGTCGAGCCCGGAATTGGGTTCATCGCAGAACAAATACTTCGGGTTCATTACTATGGCCCGGGCAATGGCTACCCTTTTCTTCATCCCCCCTGAGATCTCTGATGGCAATTTCTTGTGCGCGTCTACTAGGTTTACTCGCTTAAGGACGAAGTCTACCCTGTCCTGCATTTCAGACTTGGATTGTTTCGTAAACATATCGAGGGGAAACATAACGTTGCCCTCAACCGTCATTGAATCAAAAAGCGCGCTCCCCTGGAAGACCATCCCCATTTCCTGGCGGAGGTCGCGTTTTTCGTCCCCCGAAAGTTTGGAATAGATTTTCCCTTCATAAGAGATGGTGCCTTCGTCGGGTTCAAGCAATCCGAGCAGGCATTTCATAAACACGGTTTTCCCCGAGCCGCTTTGCCCAATGATCAGGTTGGTTTTCCCCTTTTCAAAAGTAGTACTGATGCCCTTTAATACATGGGTATTCTCAAAAGATTTATGCAGGTTGTTTACTTCTATCATTAGCCCAGCAGGAGTTGTGTGAGGATAAAATTGAGTATGATGATCACCACGCTTGTCCAGACGAATGAGGTGGTACTGGCTTTGCCCACATCAAGGGCGCCCCCTTTCATGTAGAAGCCGTGAAAAGAAGGAACTGTGGCAATAATAAAGGCAAAAACCATGGATTTGATAAAGGAATACGTTATATGAAACGGGGTGAAATCGAGCTGTAAGCCTTCCACGAACTCGGCGCTGGAACTGTAGCCGCCGGCCACATTGGCCACCCATCCCCCGAGGATACCTACATACATGGCAATGGCGACCGCAAAAGGGTACAGCATCATAGCGATGATCTTTGGGAAAACCAGATAGTTAAGGGAGTTTACCCCCATAACCTCCAGGGCGTCTATTTGTTCCGTGACCCGCATGGTGCCTATACTCGACGTAATATAAGAGCCTACTTTCCCGGCCATGATTATGGATGTAAAAGTAGGGGCGAATTCCAGGATTACCGATTGCCTGGTTGCAAATCCTATAAGGTTTTTGGGGATTAGCGGGTTTGTAAGGTTCAGGGCGGTTTGTATCGCTACAACTCCCCCGATGAAGATGGAGATAAAGATGATGATCCCCATGGAATTGTAGATCAGCTCATCTATTTCCTTTAAAATCAGCGTCCTCATTATCGACCATTTGGTAGGCTTTTTAAAGACCTCCCTCACCATAATTGCATAGCTGCCAATAGATGCTAAATAGTTCATGGACCAGAAATAAGCTTGCTCGGGTAAAAATAACAATATTACTATCATTTAACCCTGAAATAAAATTTAAAGGGTTTAAATCCGTAATTTTAGCGCTTTAAAATTTATTCCATGATTTCCAAGAAACTTGTCTTATGCTTCTGGATTCTCTTATTAATTTTACAAAGCCCTGCCGTTCAGGGACAACGCCGTTCTGAAGTGGCAACGGCGGATTCGCCGGTAGCCAACCCCAGGCTTGTTGTAGGGGTTGTTGTAGACCAGATGCGGTATGACTACCTAACCCGGTTCTGGAATCATTTTGGAAAAGACGGGTTTAAGAGATTGGTAGGGCAGGGGTTCCTCGGAAAGAACCACCATTTTAATTATGCCCCTACCAGCACCGGCCCCGGACATGCCTCGGTGTATACCGGAGCAACCCCTTCCAGCCACGGGATTATCGGGAACAACTGGTTTGACATAGAGAGCGGACAGGACGTCTACTGCGTTTCCGACAATGCGGTTACCCCGGTGGGTACTGCCTCCGATGCGGGGAAAATGTCGCCCCACAGGCTTAGGGTCAGCACCATTACAGACCAGTTACGACTGCATACACAAATGCGGGGAAAGGTAATTGCGGTTGCCATCAAAGACAGGGGTTCCGTACTGCCTGCCGGCCATACCGCCAATGCGGCTTACTGGTTTCACGGTGCCGGCGAAGGGAAATGGGTGAGCAGTTCTTATTACATGGCCGCCTTGCCGGCATGGGTCACCGATTACAATACATCAGGTAAGATCAACCAGTACAGGCGCAGCTGGGACACCGAAAAGAATATCCAGTCATATGTGGAAAGCGGTCCGGATGACAATGACTTTGAAGGGGCTTATGCAGGCCTGGACAAGCCGATTTTTCCTTACGATATTCCTGCCCTATGGAATGACAACGGCCAATACGACCTGTTGAAGGAAACAGCTTTCGGGATTAATATGACCACAGACTTTGCCCTGCTAGCCCTGGAAAAAGAAGGGCTTGGCACCGACGCCATAACCGATTTCCTGGCTATCAGCTATTCGAGTACGGATTATATCGGCCATAGGTTCGGGGTAAACTCCAAGGAAGTGCAGGATGCCTATGTACGACTCGACCTTGAGTTGGGCAGGCTCCTGAAAGCACTGGATAAACAGGTAGGGGAAAACGGCTATACATTGTTCCTCACTTCAGACCACGGCGCTATGCAAACATCGGGCTACCTGAAAGCGCAAAGAATCCCCGGAGAATTCGAGGAACCCCTTCAGAACAGGAACGATTTCCTCCAATTCGTAGACTTCACCTATGGGACCACAGACATCATCCGTAATATATCTAACCACCAGATCTTTCTTGACCATCGTCTGCTGGCCAGCCTGGATCTGAACCTTCGGGAAGTGCAGGAAGGCCTGGCGGCAGAATTGTTGAATTACCCGGAGGTAGACCAGGTATATACCGCTTACCAGATGCAGCATCAGGATTATAGTCAGGGCATCCCCTATCTCCTAAGAAATGGCTATAATCAAAAGTTATCGGGAGATGTATTATGGGTACCCGCACCGGGTTACACCGGTTATGGCACCACCGGATCTACGCATGGCAGTCCCCATGTATACGATACGCATGTACCCTTGTTGTTATTTGGTAATGGGATAAAGCCCGGAAGTACTACGGAACGGACGGAGATCCCGGATATTTCGCCTACCATTTCAGTATTGCTTGGGATTGCATTCCCAAACGGCGTGACCGGAAAGCCGATATCTGCCGCGTTAGAATAGTTTCCGGCGGATATTTTTCCATCGTAGCCTGCGAATATACAAGCCTTGTTCATTCGTTACAATAAAGGGCTGTTTCTCAATCCAGGCCTTCAGATAGCCGCGCATATTATCCATGAATACCATGGGTTTGCGTTTCTTCCACGCCATCTTCAGGGAAGCAAGGGCGCTTAGCCAGAAACCGTATTGCATCCTGTACATGGCCACCCCCTGGAGTAACCGGGCCTTCTTACTATAGGCACTGCCCACCGCCCGGAGGTTTTTTATGACCAGGCTTTCATCCGTGTATAATCCGAAGCCATAAAATTGTGCCAGTAATTCATCCAGCGTATCCCACCCCATGGCATTTTTTAACCCGCCCATGGCTTTGAAGCATGCCCTGGTATAGGATTTAAACGCGCCACGTATATGGCTCCTGTCCATGGGATGGTATAACTTCCACCGGCCCTGATCGTCTTTTTCATGCAAGAAACCGCCGGCCATCCCAACTTCAGGGTGGTTTTGAAAAATGCCGGCGATCTTCTCAAAATAATCAGCAGGTAAAATAAGGTCCGCATCCAGTTTTACAATAAAATCGTATTTCTTGTCCAGTTGTTCCAGGCCCGCGTTAAAAGCGGTAATTACCTTACTTCCCGGCAGGCGCAGACCGGCAGAAGTGGTATTAACCTTTTCTATAAAGGCATATTCTGCGGCGTACCGATCTATGATTTGTTCGGTCCCGTCCGTAGAGTGGTCATTAACAATTACGACTTTCTTTGGCAGCAGTGTCTGCTGCACCACCGAATCCAGGGTTGTTGCCAGGTAAGCTTCCTCATTATGGGCAGGGATGACAATATAGTAGTTCATTCTTAAACGCACGGATTATTAGCTCCTTCTCCCAATTACAGTGCTTATTTATCGGGTGATTTCACCTTTTCTGCATATACTATATAATACCTGGGGGTGAAACTTCGCAAGAGGGGCCGCAGCCCAAATTTCTTTGCGGGATTGGTCCATTTTTGCCTGTCGACGATTTCCCAGCCTGCCTTTTGAAGGAGCCAGTCGAACTGCCAGTCTTCAAATTCATGGAAATGCCGGTCCCAGGGGTCCGTTTTACTCCTGTAGGCAGGTGCAAACCACAACCTGAGGGGGATACTTGCCACGAGTTTTTTGGCTTTGATATTGCTCAGGACATAGAAGGGCGACACCAGGTGTTCGAATATTTCGAAAGCGGTTACTACCTCCGCATCACTTTTCCTGACTGCGGAAACATCCAGATCCAGATCTTCCCCCCCGGTATTTTCCACGGTGTATCCTTCAGCCTTCATTATTTCGGTAAACGGGTTTTCAATCCCAAGGTCGAGGATTGATGCAGTGGCGGGGATATGCTTTCTTAGGAACGACAGGGTATTTTGGTACCTCCTGGAAGGAAAGCTGTTTTCGTACATTTCAGATTCTGTATACAAGGGCGTTGATGTTCATTCCGGCACCTACGCTTGCAAATATAACAACATCTCCCTTGTTTACCTCCTGGTTTGCTATGGCACCCTTTTGAACCATGTCGAACAGGGTGGGAACAGTGGCCACGGAACTGTTTCCCATCTTGTGGATGTTCATAGGCATAATCCCTTCGGGCACATTGAGCCCGTATAATTTGTAGAACCGGTTTACGATGGCCTCATCCATTTTCTCATTGGCCTGGTGCAGGAAGATTTTTTTTAGTTCCTGGACAGGGATACCGCTTTTCTCCAGGCATTCTTTCATTGCCGGGGGCACATGGGTCACTGCAAATTCGTATATTTTTCGGCCGTACATCTTTATGTACTGCCTTTTATCTCCATGGGCCTTGTCATATGATTCCCCGTAAAAAAGGTAATAAGCTTCTTCGTTCGCATGCGTGGCACTGACATGGGCAAGGAGTTCCCCCTTTTTGCTGTTTGCTTCCAGGATACAGGCCCCTGCACCATCTGAATAGATCATGGAGTCCCTGTCTTTATGGTCAATAACCCTTGATAGGGTTTCAGCCCCTATCACCAGGCATCTTTTTGCCATCCCACTCCTTATAAACGCCTGCGCATGTATGACCCCTTCAATCCACCCTGGGCAGCCAAACAGGAGGTCGTAAGCCACGCAGCCGGGGTTTTTGATCCCGAGGTGATGTTTTACCCGCGTCGCCAGGCTCGGAAGGGTATCGCCCTGGGTTCGCCCATAGGCGATATCGCCGAAATTATGGGCGAAGATGATGTAGTCCAGCGTTTCCTTATCTATACCTGCATCCTCAATTGCTTTTTCAGCTGCGAAATATCCCAGGTGGGAGGTATTGAATTCCTTTCCGGCATAACGTCTTTCTCCAATGCCGGTAATTGCCCGGAATTTCTCGATTATGGTTGAATTGGAGTGGGGAATGGGGCTGCCGTCGCTATTGAGGAAGACATGTTGGGAGAAATCCTCGTTGGGGGCGACCACGGTGGGGATATAACTGCCTATCCCTGAAAAACCAATATTCATATCAAATAAATTGCATTTTAGTGTTAAAAGCTACGAATAATGCCGGGGATGCAGTAGTTGTTCCCTTCACTTTTACGATGTTCAGCAATATAGAAAATACCCGCAAAATAGATCCAGGCTGGTATTCAGGGCCGTAGATGCCGTACTTTCCGCTATTTCAGGCCTCGGCATAGGCCTCCATGGATGCACAGGTACAGATCAGATTACGATCACCATAAGCGTCATCAACCCGTCTTACACTCGGCCAGAATTTGTTTTCCTTCAGATATGGCAAAGGGTAAGCCGCTTTTTCCCGGCTATAGGGAAAGTCCCATTGATCGGCTGTGAGCATTTCCAGGGTGTGGGGCGCATTCTTCAAAACCGAATTTTCGGCAGGCCCGGAAAGTTCGTCTATCTCGCTTTTGATAGATAGCATGGCATCGCAAAAACGGTCCAGTTCCTCCAGGCTTTCGCTTTCGGTTGGTTCAATCATCAGCGTCCCCGCAACGGGAAATGACACGGTTGGGGCATGAAAGCCGTAGTCCATAAGCCTTTTGGCGATGTCGCTAACCTCGATGCCTTTCTGCCTGAAAGGGCGGCAATCGATGATCATTTCATGGGCGGCCCTTCCCTTTTCACCGGTATACAGGACATCAAAACGGCCGGTAAGCCGGTCTTTAATGTAATTGGCATTTAAAATGGCGTAGCAGGTAGCCCGGGTAATTCCTTCGGCCCCCAGCATTTTAATGTAGCCGTAAGAAATAAGGCATACAAGGGAACTTCCCCAGGGGGCAGCGGAAATCGCGTTAATGGCCTTATCACCGCCTGTCGGAATGATGGGGTTGCCGGGCAGGAAGGGCACCAACTGCCTCGATACACAAATGGGGCCCACGCCGGGTCCGCCTCCCCCATGTGGAATGGCAAAGGTTTTATGCAGGTTCAGGTGGCATACATCGGCCCCGATGGTGGCAGGATTGGTAAGCCCCACCTGGGCGTTCATGTTGGCGCCGTCCATGTATACCTGTCCGCCGTGCTCGTGAATAAGCTGCGTAATCTTCCTGATAGAGGATTCAAATACCCCATGGGTGGAAGGATAGGTGACCATCAGTGCAGCCAGCCTGTCTGAATAGCGTTCCACTTTTTCGCGGAGGTCCTCCAGGTCAATATTCCCTTTTTCGTCGGTTTTGGTGACCACCACTTCCATGCCCGCCATCACCGCCGAAGCCGGGTTGGTGCCATGTGCCGAAGCGGGGATCAGGCATACGTTGCGGTGAGCTTCATTGCGTGATGCATGGTATGCCCGAATGGTCATCAGGCCTGCATATTCCCCCTGGGCGCCGGAATTGGGCTGGAGGGAGGTACCTTCGAAACCGGTGATCATGCACAGGTCTTTTTCAAGTTGTTTCAAAACATAATGATAACCGGCAGCCTGTTCAACCGGGGCGTACGGATGCATATTGGCCCAGCGGGGCATACTTAAGGCTAGCATTTCGGAAGCCGCATTCAGTTTCATGGTACAGGAGCCCAGGGCTATCATGGAATGATTTAACGCGAGGTCTTTACGCTCGAGCTTCTTAAGGTAACGCATCAGTTCGGTTTCCGAGTGGTAGGTATTAAATACCCTGTGCTCAAGAAAAGGAGACTGGCGATTCAGGCCGGATGGAAATTGGGGGATGTGGGTTGCTTCTTTAATCTGAACCGGTTGTTTCCCAAGGACTTCTGTAAAAATATCGGAAATCTGTTGAAGGTCACTCAGGGAGGTGGCTTCATTCAGGGCAATTGAAACCCTGTCTTCGCCCACATAGAGGAAATTCACAGCCCGATCTTCGGCGGCTGCCTTCACCTTTGCCGTGCTGGCAGTAAGCATCAGCGTATCGAAATAGCAGCTGTTATGTTGTTCGATCCCCAGTTTTTCAAGGTGGCCAGCCAGGGTAACGGCCATTTTACGGACTTTTCCGGCAATATACTTCAGGCCATCCGGCCCGTGGTACACCGCGTACATCCCGGCCATAACAGCCAGTAAAACCTGGGCCGTACATATATTGGAAGTAGCCTTGTCCCGTTTAATATGCTGCTCCCTGGTTTGAAGGGCCATCCGCATGGCCGGTTTACCATCCATATCTTTGGTAAGCCCGATGATCCTTCCCGGGATATTCCTTTTATAGGCTTCCCGGGTGGCAAAAAAGGCTGCATGGGGTCCGCCATAACCAAGGGGGATGCCGAATCGCTGCGTGGTGCCAACTACCACATCGGCACCGTATTCCCCTGGGGGAGTAAGCAGCGCAAGGCTCAGGATATCGGCGGCCACTGCTACTTTAATATCTTTTTCGTGCGCTAGGTCAACGAACCGGGCATAATTATGAACCTGCCCGTATTTCCCCGGATATTGCAAAAGGGCGCCGTAACAGGACTCATCAAAGGAGAATTCCTCGTGATCGCCAATTTCCAGGACAATCCCCAAAGGCCTGGAACGTGTTTCCAGGACCGACAGTGTTTGCGGAAGCACTTCCCGGGAAACAAAGAATTTATTGGCATGATTCTTTTTCTGCTCCCTGCTCCTTAGTTCAAACAACATGGTCATGGCCTCCGCGGCGGCGGTACCTTCATCCAGGAGCGAGGCATTGGCCATTTCCATTCCGGTGAGGTCCGAAACCATCGTCTGGAAATTTAAAAGGGCTTCCAGTCTCCCCTGGGCGATTTCCGCCTGGTAAGGGGTATAAGCTGTATACCAACCCGGATTTTCCAGCACATTCCTTTTTATCACCGAAGGCAGCAGGCTTTCGTGGTACCCCAATCCGATGTAAGTTTTAAATACCTGGTTTTTTTCAGACAACGCCTGCAAATGGGTTAAAAACTCATGTTCGCTCATGGCCTCCTCGAGCCGGATAGGTTTCTTCAGGCGGATATCATCAGGAATAGTCTCGCCAATAAGCTGATCCAGGCTTTGGGCGCCAATGGTATTCAGCATGTGCGGAAGGTTGTCTTCGCGGATTCCTATATGGCGTGAAGAAAAAAGGTCGGTCCTCATACAGTTCAGGTGTTTCCTTTTAAAATGATGCGCAAAATTAGCGATAAATTCTCTTAATTCCGGGGACATTCGGATTGCCGAAGCTTAAAGTTTTTAACCATAAAGGGAGCTTATAAACAGTTTGCCTACTTTTGTTCAATGAGGTGGGGAAGGCAGCTTTTTGATTTTTATCTCGATGCCAGTATCCATGTGGCCTTGTCGGTGTTATGCCTTACTTATGCCACCGTTATCCTGTTCCACATTTCCCTCGACAGGCATTTGGCACTCTTTATCTTTTTTACCACCATAGCCGGTTATAATTTTATTAAATACGGGGTAGAGGCAGAGAAGTATATCCTGGTCTCCAGTGCCTACCACCGCTACATCCAGGTTTTCAGTTTTATAGCGGCCGGAATTGCGGCCTATCACGCCCAGGGTTTGAATTACAGGGTATGGGCCGTACTTGGGTTTCTGGCTATCCTGGTTGGCCTGTATGCCCTTCCCGTTCTTCCGCAGGCCCGGAACCTCAGGAACCTTGGGATCCTTAAAATCCTGATGGTTGGTTTTGTCTGGGGCGGCACCACGGTAATCCTCCCGTATCTGGCGGTCAAAGCCGAATTGCCATGGGATGTACATGTGGAAGCCCTGCAAAGGCTTATCCTGGTCCTGGTTCTGATGCTGCCGTTCGAAATCCGGGATATGCAGATAGACAAGCCCAGCCTGAAGACCATTCCCCAGCGATTTGGGGTAAAGCCCACCAGGATCGGGGGTGTGGTGGCCAGCCTGTTATTTTTCCTGCTAACCTTTTTAAAGGATAACTATGCCCTGCCCGAAGTCCTGGCGAAAGCGGTATTGTTTCTTATATTGATTATGGTGATGTGGGTTACAAGAAAAAAACAAGCTCCCTATTTTGCCTCTTTCTGGGTAGAATCGGTCCCTATGCTGTGGCTGGCTGTTCTTCTGGCTGCTGATGCCCTTTACCCCTGAAATTTATCAAGCCGCTGCCTGATGGCATCCTTATCGGTTTCCGTAAGGGAGTGTAGGGGGGCCTTCCGGCAAAGGGTGCTGAGCCGGGTATTTTTCTTAACGTATATCTTACAGGCTTTGCAAATAAGGGTATGAAGCCGGAGTTTCAGTTTGTCTCCCAGGCTTGCCTCGCTGTATTGTGCTTTATTGCAAATTATTGCTGCTTCCTCACAAGAGATCATCACTTAAACCAGTTTTCATTAAGGCATCCCATAAGGGCCGTTCGCGCACGGTGTATCATCACCCAGAGATTAGACGGATTAATGCCCAGTTCATTACATATTTCCTCCGTACCAATGCCCTGGATGGTTTTCATGGTAAATACTCTCGACTGTTTTTTGGGTAACTTCGAAATGCATTCCTGTATGGCAAGGCCCAGTTCTTCGTTTTCCAGGCGGTTGGTTTCTATGGTGCTATAGGGGTCGGCCACCTGTTCCTCCAGCCAGTCGCCTTCCGAATCGCTATTGGGGTTGTATTGCATACGCACCTCGGCCTGGCCTTTAATGGAATTTATTTTCCTGTAATAGTCTATGACTTTACGTTTGAGGATTGCTATCAGCCAGGTGCGTTCAGAGGCATCTCCTTTGTAATTTACGGCAGACTTCAGTCCGGCGAAGAAAGTCTCCTGTACCAGGTCTTTGGCCACTTCGGAATCATTCACCCTTGCCATGGCATAGTTATATAAATAGTCTGCATACAGATCTACCCATGTGCCGGGCTGTAAACTATTAACTGCCATGCTTTTCTCCATTGGATCAAAAGTAACTGATTTTTGTAAAATTTTGTACATTTCAGGCATGAATGAAAATCCTTTAAAAGCCCTCTGCTTCTTCCTGCTGGTCTTCTCGGTCCTGGCAGGTTGTTCGCAAACCAGATCCAAACCTATCAGCGAAGTTTCACAAAAGGATCTTAAAAACGGGGTACTTGTAGATGTCCGAACCCCTGAGGAATATGATGCAGGGCACCTGGACGGCGCGCGTAACATGAACCTTTTCATGGAAGATTTTGTAAGCGCGGCTAAAACCCTTCCAAAAGGAAAAACCCTGTATGTCTATTGCCAGAAGGGAGGCAGAAGTGCCCGCGCCGCAGAGGTACTCGATTCGCTGGGGTATGATGTGGTGGACCTGCTCGGAGGCTACGACGCCTGGAGCAAGGACAGGCAGTAAGGCTTACCCCACTTTCTTTATCAAGCCCGCACGTTCCAGCAAGGGTTCTATTTTAGGCGCCCGCCCCCTGAATCGTTTATAGAGGTCCATAGGATTTTCGGTACCACCTTTTGAGAGGATGTGCTCCCTGAACTTGTCGGCTATTTCCCGGTTGAAGATCCCCTGCTCCCTGAAGTATGCAAAGGCATCGGCATCCAGGACTTCGGCCCATTTGTAGCTGTAGTAGCCCGATGAATAACCGCCCTGGAAAATATGCGAGAAAGAAGTGCTCATACAGGTGTCGGGAGGGTCGGGATATAATTGGGTGCCCTCAAACGCTTTGAGCTCATGTGCCTTAACATCTCTTATTTTCCGGGGGTCTGCCCCATGCCAGGACATATCCAGAAACCCAAAGCTCAATTGCCTCAGTGTCGCCATGCCCTCCTGGAAAGACGCGGATTCCCTGATCCGCTTTACAAGTTCCATTGGGATCAGTTCCCCAGTCTTGTAGTGGAAGGCGAACAATTCCAGCGCTTCTTTTTCGTAACACCAGTTTTCCATAATCTGACTGGGTAGTTCCACAAAATCCCAATAGACCGAAGTGCCCGAAAGGCTGGGGTAGGTAGTGTCGGCCAGCATCCCATGCAGGGCATGCCCGAACTCATGGAAAAGGGTGGTAACCTCATTAAAAGTCAGGAGGGCCGGTTTTTCGCCGGAGGGCCTTGTAAAGTTACAGACATTGGAAATATGAGGTCGTATTTGCTCTCCTCCCAGGCGGTACTGCGATCTGTAGGAAGTCATCCAGGCGCCGTCCCTTTTCCCGGTCCTCGGGTGAAAATCCGCATAAAAGAGCGATACAAAGTTGTCTTCGGGATCAAATACCCTGAATGTCTTTACTTCTTCATGGTATTTTTCCACATCGTCCACTTCCATGAATTTCAGGCCGAAGAGCTTTTCAGCTACCTTAAAAACGCCGTCAACTACCTGGTCCAGCTTAAAATATGGTTTAAGTGCCTCGTCGTCCAGGTTGAATAATTTCTGTTTTAGTTTCTCGGAGTAATAAGCACCGTCCCATTTTTCCAGTTGGCTGATCCCATCGAGTTCCGCGGCAAAGTCCTGTAGTTCCCTGAATTCACTTTCCGCGGCCGGTTTAGCCTTTTCCAGGAGTTCATTCAGGAATTCATAGACTTTGGCAGGATTCTCCGCCATCCGTTCTTCCAGCACATAATGGGCATGGGATTCATAACCGAGCAATTCGGCCCGTTCATGCCGGAGCCTTACAATTTGAAGCACATTTTCGCGGTTATCAAGTTCGTCGCCATGAAACCCCTTGCTGCCGAAGGCAACCGACAGCTGTTTACGAAGTTCCCTGTTTTTTGCGTACTTCATAAAGGGGATATAGCTGGGGTAATCCAGGGTAACCAGCCAGCCTGTTTTCCCCCGGGAATCGGCCAACTGCCTGGCGGCGTCCTTTTCCCCTTCCGGAAGACCCTCCAGATCCTTCTCTTCTGTAAGGTGCATTTCGAAACGATTGGTTTCGGCGAGTACGTTTTCGCCAAATGTGAGCTTCAGCTTTGCCAGGGCCGCATCTATTTCCCTCAGCCGCTTTTTTTTATCCCCGGTAAGGTTGGCCCCGTTCCTGCTGAAACTTTTATACTTGCGATCGAGCAGCGTTTGCTGTTCCTCATTCAGGGAAAGGCGTTCTTTTTCCCCGTAAACGGCCTTCACCCTTTTGAAAAGCTCCTCATTGAGCATAATATCATTACTGAATTCGGAAAGCAGGGGTGATACTTCCTGGGCTATTTTCTGGATTTCCTTGTTGGTCTCAGCTGAATTCAGGTTAAAGAAGATCGCGGAAACCCGGTCAAGTTGGAGACCCGAAAATTCCAGCGCTTCAATCGTATTATAAAAATCCGGGGAATCGGGGTTTGCCGTAATGGCATCAATTTCTTTCCGGGCTTCCTCAATCGCATGCAGGATAGCCGGCTTAAAATGTTCATTTTTAATTTTTGAAAAAGGGGCGGTATCAAACCTGGTTAAAAGTGGATTCATCAATAATGGAATTTTTAGCCTCAATTAAGCTTCAAAGATCAGGAGCTGGATAGTATCAGGATTTCTTTCGCAGCTGTCGGGCACCCAGGATTACCTTTTCTTTAAGGCCTTCCTTGAATGCCAGCACTTTTTTTAGAATATCAGGTTCATTGCATCCGATTATCTGGGCTGCCAGGATACCGGCATTCCTTGCGCCATTAAGGGCAACTGTAGCTACCGGAACGCCTGCCGGCATTTGTAAAATGGAGAGCACGGAGTCCCAGCCATCAATAGAATTACTGCTTTTTACCGGTACCCCTATTACAGGTAAAGGGGAAAGGGAGGCAAGCATCCCGGGGAGGTGGGCAGCGCCTCCGGCGCCGGCGATGATCACCCCATAGCCTTTTTCATGAGCCTTCCTGCCGAATTCGAACATCTTATCCGGTGTCCTGTGCGCGGATACGATGTCTACATCTGCCTGGATTCCGAATTCCTTCAACACATCAACGGCTTCCTGCATTACGGGAAGGTCGCTGGTGCTTCCCATCACCACAGCTACTTTTTTCATTTCAATCCTGTTTCGCTATTACTTTTATCCGGTTTTTTACCTGTTCGGCCACTTCGCGCGCCTGCCTGAGATCTTCGTCAACGATGGTTACATGGCCCATTTTCCTGAACGGGCGGGTGTGTTTTTTTCCATAGATATGTGGGGTGACCCCTTTAAGGCTCAGGATTTCGGCCATATGTTTATATACGACCTTGCCTGAATGACCTTCGGCCCCTACCAGATTCACCATGACCCCTGCAACCTTGCTGTCTGTATTGCCCAGAGGCAAACCAAGTATTGCCCGGAGGTGTTGTTCAAACTGGTTGGTATAGCTCGCTTCTATACTGTAATGCCCGCTATTGTGAGGCCTGGGTGCCATTTCATTAACCAGGATGCGGTCGTCCATAGTCAGGAACATTTCTACGGCAAGGAGGCCCACATGTTGCAGCTGGTCCGACACTTTAAGTGCAAGCTGCCTGGCCCTTTCACCAATTTCCTTATCAATGCGTGCCGGGCAGATAACATATTCCACCTGGTTGGCTTCAGGATGGAATTCCATTTCCACCACCGGATATGCCAGCTGTTCCCCTTTGGAACTGCGTGCCACGATTACCGCCAGTTCGTTTTTAAAAGCAATTAGGTCTTCCGTAATGCATTCCACATTCGGGAGCCCTCGGAGGTCTTCCTGTTTCCGAACCACTTTCACACCCTGCCCGTCATAACCAAACATGGCGCTTTTCCAAACAAATGGCAGGCGAAGCCCCCCGTTTGCAAGGCTGTCTTCGATTTCACTGGTATAGGCATATCGGGCAAAAGCTGCGGTGGGGATGCCATGGTCTGTATAAAACAATTTCTGGCCTGCCTTGTTTTGTATAGTGCGCAGCGTACTACTGGAAGGGTATACCTCAACACCGGCTTTTTCAAGGTGGCGCAGCGCTTCGGTATTAACATTTTCAATCTCTATGGTCAACAGGTCTACGTCTTTACCGAATTTTACAACCGTGTCATAATCCATCAGGTCGCCGGTAACAAAATGGTCGCATCCGACCCTGCAGGGTGCTTCACGGGAAGGGTCCATAACTTTGGTATATATATCGAACTTCCGTGTTTCCTGCAGCAGCATTTTCCCCAATTGTCCGCCCCCGAGAATTCCCAGTTTAAAATCGGAAGAAAAATAGTCCATGGTGAGATCGTTTTGCTTCTAAAGTAGTGCTTTTGATACTGGCCACAAAAATAAGCCTAAATCTTAGATTGAAGGGGCAGCAAAACAAAAAAGAGAAATCAAAATGTTATCTTTGCCGAGCTGTTAATACACAACCATTGATTACGTTACATAACAAGAAATTCAAGCCTTATATCTCAGAGGAGCAAATCCTTGCGGCCGTTAAGAAAATTGCCGCGGAAGTAGCCCGCGATTATAAGGATGAAGTCCCCATATTTGTGGGGGTGCTGAATGGCGCTTTTATGTTCGTTTCCGATTTTTTAAAAAATTACCCGCATCCCTGTGAAGTTTCTTTCGTAAAGCTAAGTTCGTACAGGGGCCTTACCTCAACGGGCATCGTAGAGACCTTGTTAGACGTGCCTTCCAATGTTAAGGGAAAGAGCGTGATTATCCTGGAAGACATCATAGATACGGGCCGCACCCTACAGGAATTGGTCCACCTGTTCTCCAATGCACATGTAAAGGATTTTAAGATAGCCAGCCTGTTTTATAAATCGGAATTGTATAACGGGGAATACACAATAGACTATTTTGGCATGGAAATCCCCGACAGGTTTATTGTTGGATATGGGCTCGACTATATGGAACAGGGAAGAAATCTGAGAGGAGTATACCAACTAAACCAAAATCAAATGATAAACATAGTACTGTTCGGAAAACCGGGTGCCGGTAAAGGCACCCAGGCCAATTTTCTCAAGGAAGAATACAACCTGAAGCACATATCTACAGGCGATGTGTTCCGCTATAACATTAAAAATAATACCGCCCTGGGGAAGCTGGCCCAGTCCTATATAGACAAAGGGGAGCTGGTACCGGACAGCGTTACCATAAAAATGCTTCAGGATGAGGTAGACAACAGCCCGGAAGCCAGCGGGTTTATCTTCGACGGCTTCCCCCGGACTACCGCACAGGCAGAAGCCCTGGACGAACTGATGGAATCCAAGGATATGAAGATAGACGCCACCATTGCCCTTGAAGCAGAGGATGAGGTGCTTATTGAACGCATCCTGGAACGCGGGAAGCAAAGCGGGCGCACAGACGACCAGGATGTTGAAAGCATCAGGAACCGTTTTGATGAATACAATGAAAAAACAGCCCCGTTAAGGAAATATTACGAAGCCGGTGGCAAGTTCCATATCGTTAACGGAATTGGGCCTATCCCCGAGATTACCGAACGCCTGCACAAGGTTATCAGTTCGTTGCAGGAAGCTTAAATAGCCGGAAAGGCTGCTTGCCTGTTCCCCGGAAATTATTCAACATCGGCAAATTATGCCAAAAACACCCACCCGGAATGACCGAAGGAAATTTTGTCGATTATGTTAAGGTTCAATTGTCTTCAGGCAACGGGGGGAAAGGTTCGGCCCACCTCCGCAGGGAAAAGTATGTTCCCAAAGGGGGTCCCGACGGAGGCGATGGCGGCCGGGGCGGCCATATCATTATCCGCGGTGATAAAAACCTATGGACGCTGCTGGGGTTTAAGTTTAAACGGCATTTCAAGGCAGGCCATGGGGAACATGGCAGCAAAAGCCGCAGTACCGGTGCCGACGGCACCGATGAATACCTCGATGTCCCCCTGGGGACGGTTGTAAGAGACAGCGACACCAATGAGCTCTTATTCGAAATTACCGAAGATGGGGAAGAGAAAATTGTATTGGAAGGAGGGAAGGGCGGCCTGGGCAACTGGCATTTCAGGACAGCCACCAATCAAACCCCCCGATATGCCCAACCAGGGATCCCCGGGCAGGAAAAACAGATAACCCTGGAACTTAAAGTTCTGGCCGACGTGGGCCTGGTAGGCTTTCCCAATGCCGGGAAATCAACCCTGCTGGCGGCGCTTACTTCTGCCAAACCCAAGATAGCCGATTATGAATTCACCACCCTCAAACCGAACCTCGGTATCGTGCAGTACCGGGATTACAGGAGTTTTGTGATGGCCGATATCCCCGGGATAATTGAGGGGGCAGCAGAGGGTAAGGGCCTGGGCCATTATTTTCTACGGCATATAGAGCGCAATGCCACCCTCCTGTTCCTGATTCCCGCAGATAGCAAGGATATCAGCAGGGAATATGAGATCCTGCTGAACGAATTGCGGAAGTATAACCCCGAACTGCTCGATAAACAAAGGCTGGTGGCCATCTCGAAAGCAGACATGCTCGATGAAGAACTTATGGATGAGATGCGTGCAGAACTCGCTGGCGAATTCGGGCAGGTGCCCTATCTGTTTATCTCTTCCGTTTCCGGCTTTGGGATTCAGCAACTTAAAGACAGGCTCTGGAAGTTGTTGAACGATTAGCTGGTCGTTTCATAACCCATCATCCCAATTTTCATTAAATTAGTAATTGACTGCCATAATTTATATATGGTGAAGCAATGAGTATTTTTACTTTATGGGAAGAACCGTCATGATCCTAAAAAGCACCTTTCCCGGGAAGTTCATTCCGCTGGGGAAGTACCTATTTTCGCCTCTATTTTTGTTCATGGTTTTGGCCGTGTTTTCCTGTGCTGCCGTAGGTGTGAACTACGACTATGATAAAACGACGGATTTTTCGAATTACAGCACCTATAATTATTACCCTGAAATGCAGACGGGGCTTAGCGAGCTCGACGCCAAACGCTTGTTGAAAGCGGTTGATTCCGTAATGCAGGGCAAAGGTTTCAGGTATTCTGAAGAACCGGATTTCCTGATCAATATTCACAGTAATTCATTCCGGTCGCCTTCCGGGAATACTGTGGGGGTGGGGGTAGGAGGCACCGGCGGCCATGTGGGTGGCGGAGTGTCGATAGGCCTGCCGATCGGACAGAACAAACTGGAACGGGAGATCGTTTTTGACCTCGTCGACAGTCAGAAGGATGCCCTTTTCTGGCAGGCAGTTAGCACTAGCAGTTACAGTGAAAATGCCACCCCACTCAGCCGTGAAAAGCAATTAAGGGAAGTGGTCAGCAAGGTATTTTCAAAATACCCTCCGCGCAGATAAACCTTCCTCCACTCTAATGCATCATATGTTTTTATTGATCTCATATCCTGATATAACTCAGGCGTAGCAACCCTTTCAGGTTTCATATTAAATTGTTTTTTAAAAATTGCCTGGCAAGGTGTAATAAATCTGCTATTTCTGATACTTATAGGTCGGTTAATAGTACTTTAATGTCCTTCACCTATTAAAAAACACACAATATGAGAAACAAACAATTCGTGGCCATGCTTGTGGTCAGTATAGCTGCATTTTTCCTGAGGGCACAGGAACAAACCTTGCCAGGGAATCCCGGGCTTGTAACCACCGATGAGGAACTCGACAGCCTGGCGGCCCTCGATTCAGGGGATTTCCGGTATTCGGTGGAGGATTATTTTGCCCGGCCTGCCGCATCAACCTTCCGTTTTTCACCCGATGGCAAGTATTTGTCGTACCGCGAAAGGGATGAGCATGCCAAAAGGCACCTGGTCGTTAAAAATTTGGCAACCGGCGAGGTGAAACGGGCTGTAGAGGAAAAAGACGAGCTGATACGGGGGTATGACTGGATCAACAGCGAACGCCTTGTTTTTGTAATGGACCAGGGGGGGAATGAAAATTATCACGTTTATGCGGTTAACCTGGATGGCAGCGGATTAAAGGACCTGACGCCATTTGAAGGTGTCCGCGCCCAGCTTACGGATATGTTGGTTGAAGACAAGGACCATATCATCATTCAGATGAATAAAAGCAATCCGCAGGTTTTTGAACCCTATAAGGTGAATGTGGTTTCTGGAGCCCTTAAGCTCCTCTATGCCAATGAGGATGCGGCCAACCCGATCACAGGCTATGACTTCGACAAAGAAGGGCGCCTGCGGGCTTTTACGCGACTCCGGGATGGGGTGGAACAGGATTTCTACTATGCACCCGAAGCGAACGATTTTAACTTGCTCAGGCAGATGAAATGGTTTGAAACCTTTTCCATTCTGCATTTCAACTATGCCTCCGAATATCCGCATGATGCCTATGTCTTGTCCAACCTGGAATCAGACAAGACCGAAGTGGTGCTGTATGATTTAAAAGAGAATAAAATACTGGAAGTAGTATTCGCCAATGAGCAGTATGATGTTTCGGGGATGGATGTTTCCCGGAAGAGGGGATGGGAAACCGACTATTTTTCCTATGAGGGGGAAAAGTCGGTTATGGTCCCTGTGAGCGATACTTTTAAGAAATTACACGGGCATCTGACCACACAGTTCCCGGGCAGGAATTATAATGTGGTGGACCATACGGAAGCCGAAGACCTCTTCCTTGTTTATATAAACGGGGACCGGTCTTATGGCAAATATTTTTCCTATGATGTCCGTATGGATTCTTTGGCAGAAGTTTATGATTTGATGCCACAGTTGAAAGAGGAAGACATGGCCGAAATGCGTCCGATCAGCTTCAAAAGCAGGGACGGGATTACGCTGCATGGCTATATTACCTTACCAAAAGCAGCAGAAGACGGAGAAAAAGTCCCCCTGATCGTGAACCCTCACGGCGGGCCGCAGGGGATCCGGGATTCCTGGGGTTTTAACCCGGAAGCACAGTTGTTCGCCAGCAGGGGCTATGCCACCCTGCAGGTTAATTTCAGGATTTCCGGGGGCTATGGCAAAGAATTCCTGCGTTCCGGCTTCAAGCAGATTGGCAGAAAGGCGATGGATGACGTGGAGGATGGTGTTCAGTTCGTCATCGACCAGGGATGGATAGACAAGGATAAGGTGGCGATCTATGGCGGCAGCCACGGGGGTTATGCAGTATTGAGGGGTCTGACCAAAACCCCCGAGTTATACGCCTGTGGGGTGGATTATGTAGGGGTGGCCAACCTGTTCACCTTTATGGATGCTATCCCGCCGTACTGGAAACCCTATCTGGAAATAATCCATGAAATCTGGTATGACCCCAACATCCCTGAAGAAAAGGCGATCATGGAGGAAGTTTCCCCCGTAAATCATATCGATAAGATCCGGAAACCTCTTTTCGTTGCCCAGGGGGCTAATGACCCCAGGGTAAACATAAACGAATCGGATCAGATCGTAGCTGCCTTGCGTGCCAGGGGGGTTGATGTTCCCTATATGGTTAAGTATGACGAGGGCCATGGCTTTGCCAGGGAGGAAAATTCCCTTCATTTATATAAAGCGATGATGGGGTTTTTTGCCAAACACCTGGGGCAGAATGAATTGCCCAGGCCCGTAATGGATTAAACGGGGGAGGAGCAACATTTGTGTAAGGAATTGGGGTGCTATTGGCACCCCTTATTTTTATGATCACCAGGACGAGCAGTATAAGTACAAGGAGGAGGGAGATTTACCGGCTTTTTTCACGGCTGCTTAGCTGTCAAACACATGGAGATGCGTCCGGCAGGCCATTTTGGCTTACATCGACTTTAAAAGCCCGCCATCCAGGGGGATGCTGGTGCCTGTGAGGTAGGAAGCCTTGTCCGACGCCAGGAATGCCACCAGGAAGCCGTATTCCTCGGGTCTGCCGATGCGCCCCACAGGCACCTTCGATTCCATTTCGGTCCTCACCTGATCCGCCGGGACACCCATTTGTTCGGCTTTCTTTTGGTTCAGCTGGCTGATCCGGTCCGTATCGAAATAACCTGTAAGGATGTTGTTTACTGTAATTCCATAGGGCCCTGCATCCGTGGCCAGGGTTTTTGCCCAGGTGACTACCGCGGCCCGGATAGTATTGGATAAGGCGAGGTAGGGCAGGGGTTCCTTAACCGAAACTGAGGCTACGTTGATGATCCTGCCCCATTTTTGCTGCTTCATGTGGGGCAGGGCGAGCATGGTGGTCTCGTGGACTGTCTTGAAAAGCAGGTCGAAGGCCTGCTGATAGTCTGATGTTGTTTTCTCCAGGCTGTTACCTGCGGCAGGCCCCTGGGTATTGTTTACCAGTATATCGACGGGATTTTCCCCGAGAAAGTAGCGGATGGTCTCTATATAACCGTCCAGGTCCGAAAAATCCACCTCCAGGTAACTGTGTGCCTGGCCTTCCCGGGCCGGCAGGGCCTGAACAAGTTCCTGCAATTGCTCTTTACTGCGGGCCATAACGGTAACCGTGGCCCCGCTGGCGGCCAGTTGTACGGCAACAGCCCGCCCGATTCCTTTACTGCTTCCCCCTACGAGGGCTTTTTTTCCTTTCAGACTTATGTTCAAGGTTCAATGTTTAGGTTCCGCGTTCCGGGTTCAAGGTTCCGTGTTCAAGCACTGCAGCCAACTACTTTCACCATGAAGCGAGCTAGGCTCTACTTCATGGCTGCCTACTTTTGTTCCGGGTTCCGCGTTCCGGGTTCCGGACGCCTGCGTTCAAAATTCAAATTCAAATCCAAATTCAAAAATTGCTTATTGTTTATTGATAATGTTCATTGTAAAGTACTGCCTACTGCCACTGCCTACTGCTTACTGAAAAGGGGCCTCCAACCTCCTCCCCGTTTAAAGTTAGGTCGTTTCACTGCAATAATCAAGCAGGCAGGGGGGGTTCCGGGTTCAGTGTTCCGCGTTCCGGGTACTTGGGTTCAAATTTCAAGGAACCTTACTTAGTACCTTGTTCTTTCGTCTGTGTGCATCATGAAGCGGGCTCCGCTCTGCTTCATGGCTGCCTACTGCCTACTTACTTCGTACCTCGTACCTTGTACTTCCTACTTATATTCTTCCCTCGCCGGACTAAACACGTCGAGCAACCTGCAAGGCGTTAATGCCTTCCCACTATGGGGTACATGCGACCCGATAATTACAATATCGCCGGCATGGTAAGTTTTGGTTACCCCGCCTACCGTAAACCGGAAGTTTCCTTCCTGCACATACAGGATTTGTTCATGCATATGCGAATGTTCCGGAACCGCTGCCCCTTCCTCCACTTCCCAGAAGGCAAGGGTCATATTTTTGGAATGGACCAGTTTACCATGGTAACCCGGTATTATTTCCCTGGGGTTAATTTCGGATAAATTCGTTTCCATACCCTGCGTTTCCCGCTAATATAAAAAGAATGCAAGCTAAATCCCCAATTTGCCGGGGTCTTTTCAATCCCTATCTTTATGGCCTGATATTCCGGATATGCAATTACATTTTATAGCCATTGGAGGGAGTGCGATGCACAACCTGGCCCTTGCCCTGCACGATAAGGGTTATACCATTAGCGGAAGCGATGATGTTATATACGAACCCGCCTTAAGCCGGTTGAAAGCCCAGGGATTGCTCCCCGCTACAATGGGATGGAACCCTTCAAGGATACATAAAGGCCTGGATGCGGTTATCCTTGGGATGCATGCCAAAAAAGACAATGAAGAACTCCTTCGGGCGAGAGATCTTGGCCTCCCTATTTATTCCTATCCCGAATTCCTGTACGAGCAATCGAAGACGAAGACCAGGGTGGTTATTGGCGGCAGCCACGGGAAAACGACCATTACGTCCATGATCCTCCATGTGATGAAGTACCACGGCCGGAATGTAGACTATATGGTTGGTGCCCAGCTGGAGGGATTTGACAGGATGGTACGGTTAACCGACACCAATGATTTTATCCTCCTGGAAGGGGATGAATATTTATCTTCAGCCTTGGATCCAAGGCCTAAATTCCACCTTTATAAACCCAATATTGCCCTGCTAAGCGGGATTGCATGGGACCATATAAACGTGTTCCGGACATTTGAGCAGTATGTAGATCAGTTCCGTATTTTTCTGGATACCATAGTGGATGGGGGCAGCATTACCTATAATGAGGAAGACCCGGTACTGAAACAATTGGTTGAGGAGGCCGGCAGGCCCATCCGCAAATTACCCTATCGCACCCCGGAATACACCGTTGAAGGAGGGACTACCTATCTTGAGACTCCCGAAGGTCCCATGCCCATCGCCGTTTTCGGACGACATAACTTAAGCAACCTTGCAGGGGCAAAATGGATCTGCCAGCACATGGGGATAGACGAGGAAGAGTTTTACGAAGCCATAGCTACCTTTACCGGGGCCTCCAAACGCCTCGAGAAAATAGCGGGAAACGGGAGGGGCACGGTGTACAAGGATTTCGCCCATGCCCCCAGCAAAGTTTCAGCCGCCACCCGCGCGGTAAAAGAACAGCATCCGGAACAACCCCTTGTAGCCTGCCTGGAACTGCATACCTACAGTAGCCTTAATGAAACTTTTTTAAAGGAATACCGAGGCACCCTGGATGCCGCAGACAAGGCCATAGTCTTTTACAGCCCGGATGCCGTGGCCATAAAACAACTGGCTCCTGTGAGCCCGGAACAGATCGCGGAGGCATTCGAAAGGCCCAATTTGCAGGTCTTTACCAACCCTGGTGATTTCAGGGATTACCTCTATTCCCTTGACCTGAAAAAAAGCGTCCTGCTGCTTATGAGCTCCGGTAATTATGGCGGGCTGGATCTTGATGCGCTGAAGGAATATGTAGAAGGCCATTAAATGTAGATGGCAGGCCCTGCAAATCAAAACAGGCTATACCCCGAATTGTGTTAAATGGTGGTCCAGGTGCTTGTATTGCATCTGGCCCCACTGCTCCGGCGTAAAGGATCCGAATATCGGGTGTGCGTTCCAGTTTTTCCGGTTCCTGAGTTCGTAAAGTTCGGCCAGCATTCCTAACAGGATTTCCTTTTCCCTTGCAAAATCTTTTTCATCCTGGGCCCTGGCAATGGCAGCCGTAGGCATGTTTTTCCTCCAGGGCTTATCGTTGTACAGCCATTTTCTAAGAAACAGACGGATCAGCAAATTACCCTTTCTGCCGGTATTTTTATTCTCAATGGCATTGCGAACGGGTACCTGGCAGTGCCATAACATCTGTGCGGCACTCATCTTTCCCCAATGGCCTTTTGTCTCCTCATTTAAGTTATTAATCCGGGCTACCACTTCCTCGTAGGCCGCCGCGTCAAATATGGATTTCATAGTATCAGATCAGGATTTTACGTACGGAATGTACGTTAATTTTTTTAGTTGATTATCTTTAGGCTATGCAAGGCAAACCAACCTCCTTTTCTATTAAAAACTGGTCTGAGGACGACAAGCCCCGTGAAAAATTATTGAATAAAGGCCGCAATTCGTTATCGGATGCAGAATTAGTGGCCATCCTCATAGGGAGCGGGAGTAGGGATGAGAGTGCGGTTGCCCTTTCAAAGCGTATCCTGGCCTCGGTAAACCATCAACTGGGAGAGCTTGGCAGGCTTTCAATACCACAGCTGATGCAGTTCAGGGGAATTGGGAAGGCGAAGGCGGTTACCATTGCAGCTGCCCTGGAGCTTGGTCGCAGGCGGCGGGGGGAGGAAGCGGCTAAAGTCGCCAGGATCTCCGGCAGTCGGGATGTCTTCGAATTGATGCAACCACTTATAGGCGAGCTGCCGCATGAAGAATTCTGGATCGTTTACCTGAACAACGCTAACAAGGTGCTCCACTCCGTCTTATTGAGTAAAGGTGGGATTACAGGGACCTTGGTGGATGTCAGGCTGGTGATGAAACAAGCCCTGGAACTGGGTGCTGTGGCCCTCATTTTAGCCCATAACCACCCTAGCGGCACCCTGAAGCCGAGTGAGGCGGACAAACTGATAACCCGCAAACTTAATAAGGCCGCGGAAGCCCTCGATCTAAAAATACTCGACCACCTCATTATCACCGAAAGGGATTATTATAGCTTTGCAGATCATAATGCCCTGTAACTATGCTGCTGATCTATACCCACAAGATTACACCGCGTTTCACCTATACGATGAAACAACTTTTTACGCGGATCCTGGGGATAGAAGTTAGCTTTACCACTGCTGTTGAGGATTTTATTAAACATAAAGGCCCTAAGATTACCTATACCAAACAGCCCCTGCAAAACGAGTTTTTTGTAAGGAGCAACGACCTGCTGTTTGAGCAGGGGATTAACGATTTCCAGGTAACCATGGGCGAATGGGATGGGGTCCCGTGTTTTTTCAGCGCGGGGGAACGCAGTAAAATCCCATACGATATTTTTGCGGCGACCTTCTTCCTGCTGAGCAGGTATGAAGAATACCTCCCCCACGTAAAAGACATCTATCAAAGGTTCCCACCCTCGGAGAGCCTGGCATTCCGCAATAATTTCCTTCACCTGCCAATAATAGATATCTGGGCGTTCAAACTCCTGGAATTGCTGAAAAAGCGTTTTCCGGATATGCCGTTAAAACAACGGGAATTTAACCACATATCCATTATAGACGTTACCACATCGCACTGTTATGCCAACCGTGGCCCTGTCCGCGGGACGGCAGGCCTCTTCCTCGACCTGTTTAAATTCAGGTTCCGCAGGGTAGTTGAACGGATTTCTGTCTGGTTTAAAATAAAGAAAGACCCCTACGACAATTTTTCAGCACTGGTGGCGCTTCATAAAGTGCACCACGTTCCAAGTATGTTTTTTTTTCAGTTTGCCTCCTATTCTACCTATGACAAGAATGTTTCTCCAAACAACAATACTTTCAGGTACCTTATAAAATCGGTTGCCGATTACAGTAAAGTGGCCCTGGCTGCTTCATACAGTTCATTTAGCAATATCAAACTCCTGAAGGATGAGAAAAAACACCTGAGCAACGTTATAAACAGGCCGGTAAATTATTCACGGATGCGCTATAACCGCGTGGATATGCCACACACTTACCGCCACCTGGTAGAAGCGGAATTCACAGACGATTTCACCATGGGCTATACCCATGAAATCGGGTTCAGGGCAGGTACCTGTACGCCATTTTACTTTTATGATATCCCGCTGGAAGTGCAACAACCGCTGAAAGTACATCCTTTTGCAGTGCACGACTATGCCTTTCAATATATGAGATCGGAAGAGGAGATCCTCGAAACCATAGATGGGGTGTTCCGGCAGGTGAAGGAGGTAAATGGTGAGTTCCTGACTGTTTTTTCAAACGAATTGCTGGGCGGCAGCCAGACACTGGACTGGATGCACCTTTATGCCCGGGTTATTAAAAGATACCATGTTTAAAGGTGTTGTAAGCGATGTGTTTTTTGACCTGGATCATACGCTCTGGGATTTCGACAGGAATTCGGCACTCACCTTCCGGAAGATACTGGCAGACAATTCGGTGGACATAGCCCTCGACGATTTTCTGAAGGCATATGTACCCATTAACCTGGAATTCTGGAAGCACTACAGGGAGAACAGGATCGGCAAGGAAGAGCTGAGGTTCCTCCGCCTTAAAAAAACTTTTGATTCCCTGCGCTTCCCCGTTTCATCCGACGTGATAAAACTACTTGCCGAACAGTATATCGAGCAACTTACTTCTTTTAACCATTTACTTCCCTATGCCCGGGAAATCCTCGGATACCTTAAACCAACCTACAGGCTGCATATCATTACCAACGGCTTCCATGAAGTGCAGGAACGGAAATTAAGGAATGCCGGCATCCAAGGATATTTTATCCATGTCATTAATTCGGAAATGGCCGGTGTTAAGAAGCCCAATCCCTATATTTTCCAACTGGCGCTTGAAAGGGCCGCGGTAGTCCCGGAGAAGGCGCTGATGATAGGCGACAGTATGGAAGCAGATATCCTGGGGGCCCGGGCAGTTGGGCTGCATACCCTGCACTTCAACATCAACTCGGAACCCGTTCACGATTACTGCAGCATGATAAACCATCTGGGGGAATTACAATCCTATTTATAAAGTTTTATATGGGATTCACTTTTGGAGGGTAAATCCGGAGCTAAATAATTCTCAGGTTTTGTGCTATGAAAAAATATCCCTTTTATCTATATGTGTTGGCTGCAAGCCTCTTTACTGTGGAAAGCTGAGCTGATATTCAGGATTTCAGTCAATAGGGCGACCTGGCCATTACCCCAGGCTCCGTTATGTCTCTTTACAGTTAGGATTAAATGTCATATCTTGGGGGAGTAACCGGGAATAAGATGATTAAAGGAATAATCAGGCTTGTCTTTATTTTGACAGTGGCAATCACCAGCCGTGTGGAAGCACAAATCAACAAGTATCAATTCATTGTGGTACCCGAGAAATTCCAGGAATTCGAGGAGGAAAACCAGTACCATACCAGTACCTTACTCAAACACCTGTTTAGCAATGAAGGTTTTACCACTTACTATGAAAAGGAGGTCCCGGATGCCCTATTAGGTTCCTGTAAAGGCCTTAAGGTTGATGTGCTGGATGAATCAAGCATGCTCAGGACGAGGGCGGTATTGGTGCTGAAGGATTGCAAGGGCAGGGAAGTATATCGGACGAAACAGGGAGACAGCAGGGAAAAGGATCTGAAAGAGGGGTTCAGGGAGGCCATTGAAGTTGCCTTTCAGTCCATAGAAAGCCTTGGTTACAGCTATGAGCCTGAAGAAACGCCCCGGGAAGACGAAGGGCCGGTTACCATTAATTTCGATAATGATGTGAAGACCCTGGAGGAACCCGGGAATAGTGCAGGGAAGAGGGAAGTGGAGCCGGGTGTTATACAGGAAGCTACCCCCGATGTGCAGCGCTATGAGGATCGAAGGCCAAAGCCTTCCGGCTATAAACCCGCAGTCCCCTCAGAAAATAAGGGTGAAGCCTCCCTGGATATATGGTATGCGCAAAAGATCCCCGGGGGCTACCAACTGGTAGACAGCAGCCCGAAAATCCGTCTACAACTTCATGAAACTTCCCTGAATGAGATATACCTTGCTGAGAATGAAATTGCCAACGGACTGGTATTTAAGCAGCAGAATCGCTGGTTTTTTGAGTATTACAAGGATGGGGAGAGGGTGGTGCAGGAACTTCATATTAAATTCTGAAACAAATTCAAACTCAAACTCAAACCTGCCTGCCGGCAGGCAGGTTCAAAAAGAAAAGGAGTTAACAAGGTCAAGAGCAAGCGCAAGATCAAGTTTAAACCTGCGAAAGGATGCATACATTAGCCATCCATCAACAAATCAACTATTCAAATTCAAATATAAAAGGGGTTATCAAGCTCAAACTTGTGTGCGGATGCGGAAATCTACATCAACGTATCAACCCACCTACGCCAAGGCTTCGGTGGGCAGGCAAATCAACCCTACTGCAACTTGTAAAATTCAAACTCAAATTCAAAAACAAAAAGGGTTATCAAGTTCAAGCGCAAGCGCAAGTTCAAGTTCAAGTTCGGCCGGAAACGTATTCAAATCAACCCATCAACGCATCAACGCATCAACCCTACTGTAACTTAAAAATTCAAAAGCAAACTCAAATTCAAAAGGGGGTAATCAAGCTCAAGAGCAAGTGCAAGCCTGCCGGCCGAAGGCGGGTTCAGGTTTATTGTACTTAACCCTCAAATCAACAAATCAACACATCAACCCACCTACGCCAAGGCTTCGGAGGGCAAGCCCATCAACCTTTTTCAATATCCATACCTCTCTTTCCATCGCCTGCTAAGGAATTCCCGGATGGCCTGTTCCCGCTGGTTATCACCCGGCTCGTAAAAAGAACTGCCAGAAAGGCTCTCCGGCAGGTATTCGGCATCGACAAAGTTTTGGGCATAGTCATGGGCGTACTGATAGTCTTCCCCGTAACCCAGGTCTTTCATCAGCTTGGTCGGCGCATTCCGCAGCGCAAGGGGCACAGACAAGTCGCCTGAATCCCTCACCGCCGCCTGGGCGTTTTTAATGGCCATATAGCTGGCGTTGCTTTTTGGGGAGGTGGCCAGGTATATAGCACATTGGCTTAAAATAATGCGGGCCTCGGGATAACCGATGGTGGTTACAGCCTGAAAGGTGGTATTAGCAACCACAAGGGCGGTGGGATTGGCCAGGCCAATGTCTTCGGAGGCCGAAATCAGCATCCTGCGCGCAATGAATTTAACATCCTCGCCCCCTTCAATCATCCTGGCGAGCCAGTATACGGCAGCGTTCGGGTCACTGCCGCGAATGCTCTTGATAAAGGCCGAGATGATATCGTAATGTTGTTCCCCGGTTTTGTCATACAGCACCGTGTTTTTCTGCACCTTGCCTAGTACCAGGTCATCGGTGATGACCACCTCATCCTTGGTTTCCGAATTTACAACCAGTTCGAAGATGTTGAGTAGTTTCCGCCCGTCCCCTCCCGAGAGCCTTAACAGGGCCTCGGTTTCTTCAAGCCGGATCTTCTTACTCTTTAACAACGGATCCTGCCGGATGGCACGGTGGAGCAAGGCTTCCAGGTCGTCTTTCCCGAACGGGTTAAGGATATAAACCTGGCAACGGGAGAGCAGGGCAGGGATCACTTCAAAGCTCGGGTTTTCCGTGGTGGCGCCGATAAGCGTAACCCAGCCTTTCTCAACGGCCCCCAAAAGGGAATCCTGCTGGGATTTGCTGAAGCGGTGGATTTCATCTATAAAAAGGATGGGGTTCCTGGTGGTAAAAAGGCCCCCGCTCTGTTTGGCTTTCTCAATTACCTCGCGCACATCCTTTACCCCGCTGCTGATGGCGCTGAGGGTGTAAAACGGCCGCCCGCTCTCAGTGGCAATAATGTTGGCAAGGGTGGTCTTGCCGGTACCCGGGGGGCCCCAGAAGATCAGGGAAGGGAGGATCCCTTTGATGATATGCCGGCTGAGGGCCCCCTCTTTCCCAACAAGATGGTGCTGGCTGATGAATTCATCCAGGGACTTCGGGCGGATACGTTCTGCAAGCGGTTCGTTCATAGTATAAAAATAAGATAAATACCCTGTCAAATGGGATCGGACGTCCTGCCTTTTTCATTAAAAGCCGTAAATTCACCCCATGTCAGAAGAGGATTATTTCCGTTATACCAACAGTGTTTTACTGGTGCCCATGGTTTCCGTGCTGCTTATCTGGACGGTTTTCCTCATAGAGGTCCGCTTCCATGTCAACCTGAATGAATACGGCATATATCCACGCACCTTAACCGGACTGGGCGGTATAGCGTTGAGCCCCTTTCTGCACAGCGGCATTGAACACCTCTACAACAACACCCTGCCACTGGCTGTTTTACTGGCTTCCCTGTTCTATTTTTACAGGAATGTCGCTTTCAGGGTACTGCTTTACGGGCTATTGCTCTCCGGGATTATCACCTGGCTGATTGGCCGGCCATCTTACCATATCGGGGCCAGTGGAATCATTTACCTGCTTGCGAGCTTTATATTTTTTAAGGGGATCATTACCAAACATTATCGCCTGGTAGCCCTTTCGCTGATCGTTGTCTTTATTTACGGTGGCTTGTTATGGTATATTTTCCCGGTGCTCGATGAGATTTCCTGGGAGGGGCACCTGGGGGGGTTTGTCGCGGGGATCTTTCTGGCATTTACCGTTCGCGCGAAGATACCTGCCGTAAATAAATACGCCTGGGAAGCTGAGGACTACAGGGAGGAAGAGGATGAGTTTTTACGGCATTTTGACGAGGATGGGAATTTTATTGAGGACAGGGTGGAGGAAGGGGATAAGGATTCAGTGAAAATTACCTACCACTACAAAAAGGACCAGGATGGGACCCCCGGGGAGAATAGTAGGCAGTAGGCAGGGGCAGTAGGCAGGGATGGGTAAATTTGGGGGATGGTTTATTCGTTGATCTGAAGATCGTTATTATGTTACGTAAACAGTAGCCCCTCCTTATTAAGGAGGGGTCACCCATCACAAGCATAGGAACGGGGTGGATAGGGGATGCAGGAGCCCGATAATGGCACTGAAATAGTAGGCAGTAGGCAGTCCGCAGTAGGCAGGGATGGGTGTATTTGGGAATGGTTGATTCGTTGAGTTGTTGATACGTTGATTTGTTGATATGAAAGGCGCAATTATGTTACGTAAACAGTAGCCCCTCCTTATTAAGGAGGGGTCACCCATCACAAGCATAGGAACGGGGTGGATAGGGGATGCAGGAGCCCGATAATGGCACTGAAATAGTAGGCAGTAGGCAGTCCGCAGTAGGCAGGGATGGGTGTATTTGGGAATGGTTGATTCGTTGATTTGTTGATACGTTGATTTGTTGATATGAAAGGCGCAATTATGTTACGTAAACAGTAGCCCCTCCTTATCAAGGAGGGGTCGCCCATCCCCGACATGGTTAAGGGACGAGGGATGCGCGATATTGGTGTTAAAAGCAAATAGATGAAAGTACGAAATACGAGGAGGGGATTATACAAAAGGGAAAATTCGAATGGCTGAATGTTTTTCCTTGAACATTGAATTTTGAACCCGGGCGCCCGGAACCCGGAACGCTGAACCCGGAACCCTACCCCTCCTTCGGAGGGGGTTGGGGGGAGGACCTTTGCCGGAGCACTTCATAAAGGAACACTCCACAAGCCACAGAGACGTTCAGCGAACCGATTTCACCCAGCAGGGGGAGCCTGGCCTGGGCATCGACAATCTTTAGCAGCGATGGGTTGATGCCGCTTTCTTCGGAACCCATGATGATGGCAGTCGGCCCTGTAAATGATTGTTCGTAAAGGGTATCCGATGCTTTTTCCGTGGCTGCGATCACCCGGATGCCCGAGGCCTGCAGGTAATAAACTGCGTCTTTCAGGTGGTCAGTCTTGGCGATGGGGATACGGAATGCCGCCCCGGCTGAGGTTTTTACTGTATCGGCCGAGACGGGCGCCGAGCCGCTTTTGGGGATGATGATCCCATCTACGCCCGTACATTCGGCGGTCCTTATTATGGCCCCGAAATTCCTGACGTCTGAAACGGCATCCAGCAACAGGAAAAGCGGTGTTTTCCCGCTTTCTACCACATTGGTTACAAGTTCTTCCAGGTTGTGAAATACAATGGGGGATATCTGAGCTACAACCCCCTGGTGGTTGGCTTGGCTTAGTTTGTTGAGTTTTTCCAGCGGCACATAGGAAACGGCCAGGCGGTTTTTACGGACCAGGGATTCCAGTTCGAAGAACAGTTGGCCCTGCAGCCCTTTCTGAATAAAAATCTTGTTGATCGCTTCATTGGCCTGTATGGCCTCAATGACAGCCCTTAGTCCGTAGATCTGCGTAGTTTCTTTCATAACTTTTTCCTTAATGCCGTAACCTGGGTTTTTTCAGGGCAAAATAGCCTTTATTCCATCCGCTGTCCGTTCATAGGGGTAAGCACGCCAGAAAAACTCCCCTTCCCCCTTGAATTTCCAGACCACTTCTTTGTCTGGCGTTACTTCCCAGATCCCGAAATCGCCTTCCGTAATCAGGGTATTCCCGTTTGCTTGCCGGGCCGCCCCGGAGATCCTGCCCCCGTACAATTCAGGGTCCGTGAAGGACCAAACCACAGGGGGTTCATTATTGGTATGCGGTTGAAGGGTGAAATCACCCAAAAGGTCCAGTTCATATACTATGGACTGTTTTTTTCCGCCCATATTATTCGAGAATACCAGCAAACGGGAGTAAGGTTTTACATCATCTTCTACAAAAAAGGGGGTATGCACATGATCAAAAAGCGGGTCCCCTTCGTTATTGTTGTATGCCCTCGGGTTCCCGAACCGGTACACCAGGTCGCCTCCTTTTTGGTAGCTCCCCCCTGTATGGGATGCGGCCTCCGCCGTGGTGGTACTATGATCTATTACCCAAACCTCACTGAACCAGTTAATGGTCAGGAAAATCAATTTTCTTACCGGGTCGTACGTAAGGCCATTGGCGTGCATGATATCGCCCTTGTATTCTGTGGCGAAATTCAGGTTTATCCGTTCTGGATGTTCCGCAATAGTGCCATAGTTTTCTTTGGAAGCATCGGCCTCCTGTACCAAATGGTCCCATGCATGCCATTCCCAAACGATCTCATTGGAAGACGGGTTAATTTCAATGACAGCTTCCGGGTACACATCAATCCCCAGTTGTGATCCTGCCTTTAGTGCATCTTCCGCGGATTTTCGTTCCCATACCAACGTTAGGACATTCCCATTTGGAAGCATTTCCGCATCGTGGTGGGTAATATAATTGTTTGATGCATGGGTGAATTCCCAATCGACCGTTCCATTTTTACCAATAAGCTGGATAATCCCGGCCTGCCCTCCGAAATTGATGTCCGTACTGTCAACGGTCATCATGGTAAGTAATTTCCCGTCAGGCATTAAGTAAGCATCCTTACCAATATTCCGGTTTAGTTCCCATTCATGATGAATTTCAGCATTCTTATCCATCAGGTAAACACGATTATTTTTGCTACCATCATTTACCAGGATGAGGTTGTTGGCGATGTGCTTTTTATTCAGGTATATTACATCCCCGGCCCTTTGTGTTTTTGCAATTCCGAGGGTATCGAAGAAGATGGTATCCTGCTCTGCCAATTTGCCGTTTTCCCCGCCAGTTTCCTTTTTGGCGTTCCGGCATGATACCCCGGATAGTATCAATGGGATGATAATCCCGTAATTAAGAAGTAGCTTCCTGATGCTTCCGTTATTTAATTCCTGGATCATTGAAAAATCAAAAGAATTTATTTTCAGTTAAATAGTAAGGGGGCAAATTTAGGGTTTATTATGCTGATAAACTTCAAAGAAAACCTTTTAAAACCATAGATCTCCGGGGCGGTTACCAAAGTAAAAAGGCTATCATTTATTGATAGCCTTTTCAGAATATTAATTAAATATATTAAATCATCAGAATGGATTGCAATAATCCAGTAGCTCAGTACCAACCAGCGGGCTTGGCCCCTGATCAATAAGTAATGTGCCAGTTGAGGAAGTGATCTGGAAGGTTACCTCCGAATCCCAGTCCCCGGAATTATAGACAATCGAAAGAGATTCTGCCCCGTCTGGCACATCAAATGTTTCCGTGTTCGAAAAGCCCTGTGCCCCGCTTACCAGGTAATCTGTGGCAACACCGTCAAGCGTAACTGTAAGGGAAGCGCCATTCCATCCATCGCCATAGGAATCCTGCATCTCTATGGTCCAGGTACCTGCAGGACCAGCTTTTGGAGGACATACTACCGTAGCCCTGTAATTCATCGGCGAACTGAAGAAGGATCCCCCTGAAACCGTACCGGAAAGGTCGGCTGCAGAGATGGTCCTGCCGTCGGTCAGGTTAAGCGCCGTCCGGATGTTGAACTGGTCTCCGGGCCCCACTACGGCAGGGTCGAAAGCAAGGCCTAAAGCCGCAAGGGCATCTCCGTAAGACAGGGAGAAGGTAGTCCTTGGCAGGCCGTTTGGCCCGTTTGAGAAGGCGGAGGCAGGGATGTTCGCTACCAAAGTCTCTGTGGCTGTGGTGGTCCCGTTGCCCGGCGAAGTGTCAACAAAATTGACATATACATCCACACTGGCCAATAAACCGCCATCTTCTATGTCCTGCTCTTCCCAGACCGCCGTCCAAACGGACTCCGGATCATCAAAGAGGAAGGAATTCGGGCTGTTCGAAATGGTTCTCAGAACCGCGCCGCGTACCGTGCCCGCTTCTACCTTGTCCACTAATTTATCGTCTGAGCTACAGCCAATAAACAGGGCGGTCAGAACAAGTGGCATATAAAATTTAAACTGTTTCATGAATTTCTGTTTTGTGTTCATCGCTCTTAATTAATTAGCTGGTGGTACCCCACTGTTATCCCAGAATACGGGTTGCGTCTGATCGGCCTTCTGGCTGATATTCGAGTTCGTGTTTACCGCGT
>Ga0209347_1000969_pt1 | contig 55878 bp, 45 predicted proteins | sample AutmiccommuBRH23_FD_187382 | JGI IMG/M metagenome (GOLD analysis project Ga0209347, IMG submission 187382) | Deep subsurface microbial communities from Mt. Terri, Switzerland - Autotrophic microbial communities BRH/23 (SPAdes) (version 2) | ecosystem: Environmental > Aquatic > Deep subsurface >... | reverse complement strand
TCGTGTCGATATACCAGTCCTTGTCCTTATAATAATCCGGCTCGAGGACCATGATCTTGTCGGCCATGGACCACCTGAACTTCCACATTTCAGGCGTGACCCAGTTCCAACCTTCCGGGGTGGGCATGCCCGGAGCGCCCAATGTCACTCCGACTGCGGCGGGATCCAACTGATAACCGGTTTTCGGTTCTTTAGCAACTGACTGTACCATGATTAACCCTCCTTATAAACTATTATAGTTCTATTATGAATTATTTTTCAGATAATTCAATCTTTAGTTCTTATTGTACTTTTAATTCTTTTTTTATCAATTTAGAATTTTTGAATTATTTAAAATCATCGCCGGGGTACAATCTTTCCTCCACCTCAGGAATTGGACTGGAAACGGTATTGTTTAACGGGCCTGCCTACAGAACCGTATTGCAGCTCCACCCCGACCATACCGTTTACCTCCATGTATTCCAGATACCTGCGTGCTGTTACCCGCGCCAGTCCCAACCTGGAAGCCACTTTTTCGGCGGATAAAGCCTCCTTGCATTTGCTTAAATAAGTGTAAACCATTTTTAGGGTCTGGTGATTCAATCCTTTTGGTATATCATCAAGCCAATCTTTTTCCCCGCTCCAGCCCCAAAGGCGGTCTATATCATTTTTATCAAGCGACCGTTGGCTGTTTAAAATATAATAACGGGCGGCAAAACGCATCAGAGCCGCGTTAAGACGGGAAAACTGCACCGGCTTGAGCAGATAATCCGACGCTCCGCAGCGCAACGCATTTTTTACCGTGTGGGTGTCTTGCAAAACCGTAATAAATATCGTGTCTGTTGGTAAATTATACCTTCGAATCGTCTGCAATACAGCTAATCCGCTCATATCAGGCAAACAAACTTCAAGCAGGATTAGAGCGGGACAAAAACGGCTCACCTGTTCTAATGCAGTTTTACCTATATTGGTACTGCTCACTACCGCAAACCCACCTATTTTGCTTATGAATTCGCGCATTACCTCCACTACCATGGGGTCACTGTCCACAATAAGCACTTCAATCGCTTTTGTCAATTTAACACACCTCAAAAAAAGCTTGACCTGAATACGCAATCTATCTTCAGGTGGATTGATGGATTGTAAGCCATTATTTAATGCAGCTCCCGGATTTTGTGTGTTAACCGAAACAAGTGCTCTATTCCCATGTAACGTTATGGTAACAGACAAAGAAGGGAATTGGGAAATAACGCTTGGTTAAACGCTCCTTCGGCAGCTTAAAGCCAGCTTAACTTCCCGTCTACGATGGCCCGGGAAATAATTTCACGCTGCACCTGGCTGGTGCCTTCCACGATCATCAACTGCCGGGCGTCCCGGTAATAACGCTCCAGAGGGTAATCCTGCATGTAGCCGTACCCGCCGAGCAACTGCAGGGCATTATGGGCGGTGCGCACCGCCACCTCGGTGGCATAGGCCTTGGCCATGGAAAAGTAGGGCGCTGCGTCCCTGCCGCATCTTCCTTCATCCACCATGATGGCCGCGTGGTAGACCAGCCAGCGGGCCGCCTCAATTTCCATAGCCATTTCGGCCATCATCCACCGCAAACCCTGAAAATCGGCTATCGGCCGGCCAAAAGCCTGGCGCTGCCGGCTATAATCTACGGCATACTGCAGGGCGCCCTGCGCCAGGCCGAGGCCCCGGGCCGCCACCACGGGGCGCACCGAATTCAGGTTCGCCATAACCAGCTTAAACCCCTCATTTTCCCGGCCAAGCAGGCTGTCCAGCGGCACCGGACAGTCTTCCATGCGCACCTCCGATACAGGGACCCCTTTTACACCCATTTTCTTTTCAATCTTTCCGATAGACAGCCCCGGCGTCTCCCGGTCAATAACAAACATGCTGATGCCCCTGTGGCCGGCGCCGGGATCGGTCTTGGCTACCACTGTGAAAAAGTTGGCCAGCGGGGCGCCGGAAATAAAACACTTGGTTCCGTTTAAAATGTAGTGGTCGCCCTTTCTTTCGGCCCTGGTCCGGACATTGGCCGCATCAGACCCGGCGCCCGGCTCGGTGAGGCAAAAACAGCCCCTCCTGCTCCCCTCGCAAGTGCCGCGGACATACTTCTGCTTTTGCTTCTCCGTGCCCGCAAAAGCTATGGCCGACGTGGACAGCTTGGTGAGCAGCAGGATCAATCCGGAGGCGCAGCAGTACTTGGCCACTTCCTCCACCGCCAGGCACAGCCCCAGCGTCCCCAGGCCGGCGCCGCCGTGCTCCTCGGGATAACAGAGTCCCAGCAGCCCGGTTTCCTTGAAGGCCAAATAAATGTCCTCCGGGTACTGCCCGGTTTCATCCAATTCCGCCGCTCGCGGCGCTACCTTTTCCCGCGCCAGCCGGCGCACCGTGTTCTGCATCATGGTCAACTCTTCGGAAAGCTTAAAGTCCATCTCATTTCCTCCTCAAACATTGTTCCAAGCGCGGCCGGAAGGCTTTCTGATAATTAAGAATATTAAGTGTTAATATTCTTAAAAGCAATATTCATACCTATTGAACTTTTTAATCAAAACTTTTTAACTCACCAGCCGGGAAGCCCCGTGGCTGAGCCTTCCTTACTTGCATTTTACCATTGGATTTTAATAACCCCATGTGGTTTTTAAACAAAAATTTTAAAATGCGATATAGTAATGCAATATTGCATCACTATATCGCATTTTCTCATCATTATTGCTCTTGAACGCTCCTTATCAGACAGGCATTGGCGGAAATCCTGATTACCGGCCTGATGGCAGCAATCCTGAGCGTAAACTCGAACGGAATGTTCTCGTGAGCGCAATAGTTTCCGAATTATTTAAAATTTTAAGCTTCTTTGCCCGGTACTATCGGAACTGAATTGTTATTTATCTTTTGCATTTTACGAAACAACGTGGATTGATTGACATTTAACGCTTCCGCTGCTTTATATGTGCTTTTATATCTGTCCATGGCCCTGACAATCAGTTGCCTTTCAAGTTCCATCACCGCTTTTTTCAAGGGGATGATCTTCTTTACTGAAACAATCGCTTCGGCGCAAATAGCGTTGGACTGCATGCGGGAAGGAAGATGCTCTAATGATATCCAGTCTCCTGGAACAGTGACCAAAAGACGTTCAATGATATTTTCGACTTCCCGTACATTTCCAGGCCAATCGTAATTAACCAGCACATCCATTGTTTCAGGAGACAGCTGTTTTTCTATCTTATATTTTTCATGAAACTTTGCTTGAAAAAAATGGATCAAAGGGATAATATCTTCCCGTCTTTCCCTTAAAGGAGGTATCACTATCGGTACCACATTTAACCTGAAAAAAAGATCTTCCCGGAATCCTCCACTGGAAACTTTCTTTTCCAGGTCCTGGTTGGTGGCCACCAGAATGCGCACGTCAATCTGACGCGACTTTACTCCGCCCAATCTGACCATTTCAGGATCTTGCAGGATACGCAAAAGTTTTACTTGCAGGTTGAAAGGGAGATCGCCGATTTCATCCAGGAATAGTGTTCCCCCGTTTGCCAATTCAAACATTCCCGGCTTGCCTGATTTATTTGCCCCGGTAAAAGCGCCGGCTTCGTAGCCGAATAATTCTGATTCCAGTAAATTTTCTGGAATCGCTCCGCAATTAATTTTTATCAATGGACCGTCTGCCCGCAAACTGTTATTATGGATAAATTCGGCAATGACTTCCTTGCCGGTGCCGGATTCGCCCAGAATCATTACTGTTGTATTGACTTGCGCAACTCTCCAGGCCAGTTCCAGCATCTTTACCATCTGTGGAGAACTTGCTACGACACCTGCTTTATTAATCACCTGCGTACGCAGTTTAGCCAGTTCACACTGGTATCGCTCGGTTTGTTCACGAGCTTGTTCCAATTCCTGGCGCAATTTATTGAGTTCAGTTATATTACGTACATTGATAACAATACGGACGATATCTCCATCTGAATTTAATATAGGATTCCCCGTAACCATTAAACAGTTGCCGGAGGGAGTTGCTTTTTCCAAGGTGGTCACCGTTCCCTGGATTTTAACCATTTCCACTATTGAAACACTGAGTATTCCATCAGCAACCAGATTTTCCATGGTCCTCCCGCCAACTTGATTCGAGGTTAAACCTGTGATGCGCAGAAAAGCGTCATTAAAACGAAGCACTTTCCCCTGACTGTCGGTGACAAGAATTCCATCATAAGAAGAATCAATTACAGTTTGAAGCTCCTCGTTTAATTCTTTGACGCTGCATAATTCCTGGGAATAGCTTTCCAGCTCAAATATATCTTGAAAAACAGCGACGGCCCCTTTTATCTTCCCGTCCATAACGATCGGAGTGCGATTGGAAATAAATTTACGCCGTCTCCCCACCTGACATTTCTGACTATCCTGAGTTTGACCTGTTTTTACAACTTCAAGTAAATCGGTGGTAATCATGACATCCGGCAGGTAACTGCCCAAAACTTCTTTGCTGGTACATCCCGTCAGGCGCTCTGCGGAAGGATTAATCGTCGTTATGATACCCTGCTCATCAACAGCGATAATTCCATTATGGGCGGAATTCAATATTGCATCCAGCTCTTTTAAATTATATTCCACCTGCTCACAATATGCGCGCCAGAGGTCCGTTTTACTCACCACTCCGGTTACTCTGCCGGACAAATCACATACCGGAAAAATTTTGCCGGGCAGTTTCCAGGCCTTATCCACCGGCATGTCCTCTGTTAATGGATTGAATGCCAAAGTCATCCACTCGCCTACTTTTTCCGGAGCACAATTGACCTGCCATCTTAAAAAGTCACTTTGCATTAATATACCCGCCGGTTTACCAACCCGATCAATAACCAATACCCAATCCAAATTTTGATTTAACATTAACTCAAAAGCGACAGCCATTGGTTGCTCAGGCGACAAAAACTGACAATCCTTCGTCATCACCTGAGACACGGTGGATTGCATGACCTCATTCCCCCATTTCAAAAATCGGATTGAAAACGGTATTCAATGCAAAAGCTTGCAGGCGCCGGTCTTCGTGACGGCGGTCACAATCATGCAGACTTATACACCAATTCAGATAATTAAAAACGTTTAAAGTTTCAGATTTTTCCAACTTTATTTAATGCTATTTTTGTGCCTGTCCGCAAAAACATTTCCCGGACTCCCCGGGGGAACCACCGCGAACGGTTTAAAACCAGGGCCAGAAAGTCATATTTTATGGCGAAATGTTTTTCATCGTTGCACGAGCGCATTGGTGCAATGCATAAATGATGTTTTTATGTCGCATGAATTTTCATTTTTAGTACAACTGTTTTATTATTCAAACACCAGTTCAATCATTTTTGCACCTTTTTACCCAACAACGCGGATCTTCCTCCATAAAATCACCTTTTTCATGCAGGGCAACCGCCCTGCAGCCGCCACATATAAACCTGTAATGGCATTTCCCGCATATACCTCCTAAATTATCCCTGTTTCTAATATATTGAAGCAGATCACTGTTTTTCCATATTTCAGCTAAACGATGTTTTTTTAGATCTCCCAAAACACCCAACCCATATTTTCCGCATAAACTTATCTTTCCATCAGCGTTTAAAAATACAGAGTAAATCCCTGTCAGGCATCCTACATTAAAATTATACATATCACATTCTCTTGACGTGTCGGCACATATATTTTGGATCTCTTCATCAGCCGACACTATATACCTGTCCTCAAAACCAACGCTGTGATTACCATATTTCTTCTGTGTTTTGCGAAGATATAATTGCATTTCTTTTCGCTGCTCTTTCGTTAAAACCAAATTCTCTTTCCCTCTGCCCCTTCCCCGGGGCATAAATTCCTGCACATTAAGGGGAATGGCCAGTTTTTTTGCAAGTTCCACCATATTTTCTAAATCATGATAGTTTGATTTACTGATTGTAAAAGATACCCTTGTCGCAAGGTTGTTTTTTTTACAGGCGCCGATTGCTTTTATCGCTTGATCATAGCTGCCGCCGCCCCTATTTTGATCGTGAAGTTGAGCCTCGCTGCCGTCCAAACTGATCATTACCGAACTCACTCCGGCGCCGGCTAAATGATAGGCCAATCTTTCATCAATCAAATAGCCATTAGAAACAATACCCACACTGTTAATCACATTAGAAGCGTATTTTGCGACTTCAAACAAATCCTCTCTAACTGTTGCCTCCCCACCCCCAAAAGACAAATGGATGGTTCCCGCTTCGGCTAAATTATCTATTACTCGCAAGGCCTCTTTTGTGCTCATCTCATCTTCTAACGGCTCACCAGCACCGGTTACACACCATTTACACCTTAAATTGCATGCCATTGTGAAATTATAGCCAACGATATAAGGCTTCACATCACCAATCGCTTTTTGATATTTTTCACCTGTTATGGATACAAAGTCTTTTTGCATTATCATCACACATTTTCCATAAAGAAATCAACAATTTTCTCTATTTTACTCCCCGGTGGGAAAACTGCTTTTACCCCCATGTCATAAAGTTCCGGGATATCATGCCGGGGTATTGTTCCCCCCACCACAACAGGAATATCGGACATGTTTTTTTCCTTGAGCAGGTCGACCACAGCCTTTATCAACTTCATGTGGCTTGCGGCCAGTATGCTTAAGCCGACCGCGTCCACATCTTCCTGCATAGCACATTCCACAATCGCGGCAGGAGTTTGGTTTCCCATATAGATTACTTCCATTCCCGCATTACGCAATGCCGTACTTATTATCATGGCAGCCCGCCAATGCCCATCCAGTCCCGGCTTTGCCATTATTACCCTTTTCTTCCCGCTGTTGCTTTCTTTTAACATAATCTCCCCCCTAATTGTTTTACATATATTCACTATCAGCGCTAAACCCTGTTTTTGGTTTCGACCAGCCCGGTCTAGGACCAACTTGTTCCTACAGGTATTTCCCATATGCCATATATTTCTCTCCACACATCACAGATCTCACCTAAAGTGGCGTACTCCTTTACCGCGCTTATAACAGCGGGCATCACATTTTCTCCATTTATAGTCGCATTTTTCAAGTCAAGCAGGGTTTTTGCCACTTTTTGGTTGTCTCGTGTATTTCTGATATTCTCCAATTTTTCCTTTTGCCTTTGAGCTGTACCGGGATCGGGACGGAAATAGGGTACCTGATAAGGTTCTTCTTCAAGTTCAAAACAATTTACGCCGACGACCTTTCTCTCCCCTGTCTTGATCTGGTTTTGATATTTATTCATTGCCTGAAAAGATTCCTGGTGAATCCAACCTGATTCCAGGCAACTGATCAAACCGCCTTTATCTTCTAATTTCTTCATATAATCCCATATTCTTTTTTCTATTTCATTTGTAAGATGTTCAAGATAATATGAACCTCCCAATGGATCGCTAACCCTGGTTATCCCCGTCTCCAATTGGGCTATTTGTTGAGTGCGCAGGGAAAGCAAAATACCCTGCTCCGTTGGCAGACAAATCCCCTCATCGTAAGAATTTGCATGCAGTGATTGAACCCCGCCTAATGCGGCCGCTAAAACCTGGTAAGCTACCCTGATCAGGTTATTTAACGGCTGCTGATAAGTAAGGGTTGAACCCGAGGTTTGAACATGAAATCGCAACATTAAAGATTTGGGGTCTTCCGCTTTATATCTTTCTTTCAAAAGCTTGCACCATATTCTACGCGCTGCTCTGAACTTTGCCACTTCTTCAAAAAAGTCGCTGTGAGAAGCCATATGGAATGACATTGTGGGTACGAACTCATCGACCTTTAAACGATTCCTTTTCAATTCTTCTTCTATATAAGCAATAGCGTTGGCAAAAAGAAGTCCTACTTCCTGCCAGGCATTTAACCCGTTTTCCCTGTAATTATAAGATGCGATGCTTACCGGATGCCACTTCGGCGTGTTTTGCGCGCACCACTCAACCAGGTCAACACACAGTCTAATCAAATGCCTTGGTGGTATTATGGCGGGAAGATGACAGCACGCGGTAAACAATAGCAAGTCATTTTGGGTGGTGCCCATCAATTTTTTTATATCAATACCGCGCTTTTCGGCTAAAACAAAATACATTGCCGACAAAGCACAAGCGCTGAAAGGTGAGGCGATAACCGCCGTTGACACCTTGTCAATCGGCAGTCCTTCAAACATAACCTCCATATCTCGCAATGTACAACAAGAAACTCCGCCCATTCCAACATCATCAGCCACATTAAGGTCATCCGCGTCAAGGCCGTTTTCGGTTGGGGCGTCAAAAGCGATGCTGAAACCGGTGCTGCCATTTTTATGTTCATATCTAAACCGCTCATTTGTTTCTTCCGGCGTATTATAACCGGTAAACTGACGGATGGTCCATAATTTGCCGCGATACATGTTCTCATGTATCCCTCTCAAAAATGGTTCTCTGCCCGGATAGCCTATTTCTTTTTCTACGTTTATGTCCTGCACATCATCTTTTGTATATACAGTTTTAAGAGGGATCCCCGAGTCCGATGTTATTATATTCTCGCCATGATTACTCACTTATGCCACTCCTCTCAAATAATAAGCGGTTTTAAAGAACAACCTCTTTCTCGTACTCCCCAAATACATCCCGCAAAACATCACACATTTCCTGTATTGTCGCGTAAGCTTTTACGCATTCAACAAAATGCGGGATTAAATTTTCATCTTCTCTTTTTGCTTTCTCCTTTAATTCTCCTAATAGCCGGCTAACATTTCTGTGGTCTCTTATTCTTTTAACTTCCGCCAAATTTTTAATTTGTCTTTCCTCTGCCTCCTCTCTTTTTTCCGGGTCATAAGGATGAAGCACAGACCTTTGCACATTAACTTCGATTTCCTCCTCCCCGGTAAAACAGTTAACACCTACTATCAATTCTTCCCCACTTTCTATTTTCCTTTGTTTTTCGTAAGCCTCATTGGCGATTTCTCTAGAGATATAGCCATTTTCTATAGCGTTGATGGCCCCTCCCATATCGTCGATTATTTTCATAATTTCCAATGCTTTATTTTCAAATTCATCAGTTAAATACTCAACATAATATGAACCGGCCAATGGGTCACATACTTCTGTTAATTTAGCTTCATATTGAACAATCCTACCCGCGTCTTCACCCAACTGAATTGCTTCCAGACTCCAACCCAGGCCCAGAGGCTCATCAAAATAAGGAAATGCGTTGGGCGGTCCGCCTGACAAAGCGCCTGCCGCGGCGCCGAGCGTGGCCCGCACCAAATTGTTCAAAGGCCTTTGGGCGGTTGCGGAAACGGCGCCCATATGAGCCCATATGGGCATCCGGAGGATCAAGGAGCGGGGATTTTTAGCTTTAAATTTTTCCTTTACTATTCTTGCGTACATCCTCCGGACCGCACGCATGAAAGCAACTTCTTTTAAAAGCTCCATGCTGCCGCCAAAGGCATTAAAAGAAAACTTGGGGACAAATTCATCGACATCCAAACCAGCGTCTATTCCTTCCTGGATGTAAGCTTGAACAAACGCCATCGTAAATCCAAGGTCTTGTTCTCGCGTAGCGCCTGCTTCACGCATATGATAACCGGCAATACTGGTAATATTTATTCCTGGCAAATATTTTGTAAAGAATGTTATACTATCCCGAAACATTCTATTCATTGACGGCCTTGGAGGGAAAATATATGTCCCTCGCGCGACAAACTCTTTCAAAATATCATTTTGGGGTGTCCCCTTCAACTTGCTTATTGGTATGCCTCTTTTTTCGGCCAGAGCAATGTACATAGCCACAATGATATTTGCTGTGGCATTTACGGTAAAATTGGATGCTATTTTGTCTAAATCCAAATAACCCTGGAAGGCTTCATAAACCAATTCAAAATCATGTAAAGTATCTACTGCAACCCCAACCTTGCCCACATCACCTCTCACCATTGGATTATCTGAGTCATAACCGCACTGTGTAGGAAGATCAAATGCAAAATTGGGACCTGCCTTGGAACCAATTTCTTGCATCTTTTTATAATAATCCCTTGTATCTTCTGCGCAGCCATATCCCGAATACCTGCCGGCCCTTCTCATTCCTTCAGCCGACTGAATAAACCCGCCTCCTTTCCTGCCCGCGCCAAGCGGGTTAAAGGCGTAAGGCCCGGCCGTGAAAGGGTATTCTCCAGGAAAGCCGACCTTTTCCATAAAATTAAAATTTTCAGTTTCTAACGGGGTATAATACTTTACCCTGTCTTTATCGGCTTTAAAACGTTTTAAAGCCGGCTCCACCGTATTTTCTTCCCATTTCTTCCTTCCTGCCCTGATTTCATCCACTGTTTCCTTATCCACAACTTCTCCTCCTAAGAATAATAATAATTACTAATAAAAAAACACTGCTCCTGGCATGGGTAATATCACCCCATTCCCATGCCAGGAGAAAGCATCATCCATTTAAATGCAGGTTGTTATCTTCCGAACGGACGACCATGCCGCCGATCTCCTGTTATTTACTTTTCCTCAAAACCACGGGCATGTCTGACAAAAGGATCCCACTGAAATTCCGGATCTGTTCTAATTCTTTCTACCGGTTTAAAATAATTGCATTTTTCGGCCCGGACATCATAAATTGAAACTTCTATTCCTACTCCGTCTTCTATGATGGCCCTGCATAAACCGTCATCCGCCGCGCTATTCGTCGACTGCGGCAAGAAGCTCTGACAGTACCCGCATAAAACCGCCATTTTTATTTCCTCCTTATGACTATTCTACCAAAACATGGACATAGTGGACACGGCCCACTGGGAAAGAACAAAGCCTGCAGCAAAAGCAGAGCCTTTTGCTGCGGCTAATACCGGGGGCGAACAAAACACCGCCCGGAACCTGTATTGCCGGTTTTGAGATAACGCTTGCCGGGACTGCCGTTGTCGAGCAAATCCCGGTAAATTATTACCTTTTTCCAGCCTGTTTTGTTTATGTTTTTATTTACAGTGTTTGCACGGTACGAGCGATTATCGTATCCTGTGTCTTCGTGTTCAACTCAACGAAGCAAGCGCTGTATCCCGCCACCCGGACCATAACTTCACTGTATTTTTCCGGTTCCTTTTGGGCCGCAAATAAAGTTTCATTATCAACCATATTTAATTGTAAATTGTTAATGCCCAACTGGGCCCAGGTCTTGATATAGTTGTGCCACAGCTCAAATCCTTTTTCTCCAACCATTTGGCTTGGCGCAAGTCTCTGGTTAAGCAAGTTTGCTTTAAATGATGTGGCATGGTCAATCTTACTTACCGACCTTAATACGGCTGTGGGACCCTTCTTATCCATCCCGGCTCCCGGCGAGCATCCGCCATCATACAAAGTATCTCCCAGGCGTCTGCCGTTCGGCAGAGATCCGATCTTTGTGGACGCCACCACGTAAGCTGAAATATTCTGGGGCGCCGTGCTCCATGGCTTGCCGCTATACTCCCTGGTCGGCAAACAAACCTTATCCCGCAAATCTCTATGCATCTGGGCCACTATTTCATCCACGTAATCGTCATCGTTACCCCACTTCGGAGCCCTTACGAAATCCATTCTCTGCACTCCATAGCCTTCCCAGTTGGCCTTCAGCATTTCCAACACTTGCGCCATGGTGTATCTCTTTTCTTCATAGACTAATTTTTTCATGGCCGCAAGCGCATCCATTTGATCCATCCAGGCAAAAAGGCTGACCCACGGGTTCCCCAACTCCTTGCTCAGGGCGTGATTCTTGCCCTCTTCCACACATCTTTCTAAATAGGCGGACATTAATGGTCTTCCGTGTATCTTCTGCTCTACATACCTTGAGTAATGCCTTGTCCTGAATGCTTCCCAATGGAATACTTTCAGCTGCTCAAGTGTGGCGTTATATAACTCTTCATATGTCTTAAAATCAAGCGGGTCGCCCGTTTTTGGTCCTATCTGCATGCCGCTGACGGGGTCAAATCCGTTATTAAGGGCCAGCTCCAACGCTTTTGAACCCAGGGTAGAACTGTTCGCGTAGCTCAATGGTTGAGCCGCTCTTTTAGACGGCGGGCACGGGACAATACATCCCTGGATTACATAGGTCCTCGCCTCCTCCAGGGTGGCGTCGTTCCAAAACTGCAGGCCGCTCATTATCGGCTCATCATTTCTTATATTCGGGTAACCCAGGCCATGAGTCAGGCATTCATGCACCTTTTTTAACGTTTGCAAACGCGCATTTTTATGGTAACGAAACGTTAAAGTCGGGGAAGTTACCCGGCACAATCTTGCCGTATCCATAATCAAATCGCTCAGGTCGTTGCACGCGTCTTTACCATCTTTGTCTTGACCGCCAATTGTCCAAACCCAGGGACCAATATCGCCTGTCATCATCTCGCGCCATACTCTTACTCTCGCGCTGCTGTATTCGTAAGCTCTTAAATGCATTTCACAGCAGTAATCCAAAGCATCCTCTTTAGTCAAAGTCTTATCTTCTTCCACGCTTCGCTTGTAGTAAGGATAAAGAGTTTGATCAACTCTAAAGGGCCATGCTCTTCCGTTATGCTCATGCCTATCCGCTAAAGATTTAAACATTTCAAATTGAATAGCTTCCCAAAGCTGCTCCGGCGCTTCTGCCGGAACCTTCTGGCAGGTCTCCGAAATACGCAATAATTCCTGCTTTCTTTGCGGGTCCGTTTCGAAATTCTCTGCAATAATCCTGGCTAAACGACTATACCGCCTGGCCCACCTGATAACCGCCTGCAGGGATAACTTCATCGCTTCCCAGGTTTGAATTTTCTCCGTGTTTTCCATATCTCTTTCAAAGTTCGGGGCTAAAGTATCATTCTCTTTGCGGGCTTTAGCGATGTATTCGTCAATTTGTTCAATAATATAGTTAAATCCCTTTAAATACCAATCCGGCTGGGGACAGGTGTATGTCTCCATTGTATTATGGTAAGCTCCGGCATAAGTAATCCCCAACTTGCAATTTATTCTTTCCTTACGGGGCATTATCTTTTCGGTAAGCGCTTGCAGCGTCCAGGGCTTAATAATTTCCAGCGCTTCTTTAATCCAGGGCCTGTCATCTTCTTCGATTATCCCGGTGCGGTCGTTATATATGTCGCTGTTGATATCATAAGAACCCAGGGGCAGCCATTTCAACTCGTTTGGCTTTGAACCGACATAGCCCACTATTCTGGATTGATCAATGATAAATATTGGCGCGGTATCAAAGTTTTCCGCTAATATTTTCGCCCATACCTTCATAAAGGGCTCGCCGACTACCTCTGACGTTTTGACCAGGTGTTTAGCCGCTATCTTGACCATTATTGAATCAATCTTTACCCCTGGTAAATACGCCGAGCCTTTGGTGGTTTTTGCCCACAGGGCTTTTCTCAAGTAATTTATTCTTGGAGTCCTGGCCTTTTCCGCCCACCACCAGAATTTTCGATCTTCAAGCAATTCCTGCTTTTCTTTTTCCATTTCGGCCACTGTCATTTTAATCTTACCTCCTGTTTAAATACATTAAATTAAAACCAGCTTACAAATTTCACCTCCTTGTTCCTTGGAATAATCCCGGAAACTCACCTCCACCTCAAGGATTTGCCTATGGCGAAATATGTCGAAATATTCAGATATTTCTGGACATGTCAAGGGCGTCTGCAGCGGGCAAGCGACCCAAAATCAGAAAGGCGCGCCATTTTTACCTGGGCTGCATCCGGATGGCTCCGTCGATACGGATGGTGTAGCCGTTCAGCATGGGGTTCTCCACAATATCCAGGGCGAGCCGGGCAAATTCGGACGGCTTCCCGAGCCGGCGGGGAAACGGCGTCATATTACTCAGGGAAGCAAGGGCTTTTTCAGACAGCACACCCAATATGGGGGTTTCAAAAATACCCGGGGCAATTCCCATCACCCGAATGCCGTAATCGGCAAGCTCCCGCGCGATTGGAAGGGTCATGGCAACGATGCCCCCCTTGGAAGCGCTGTAGGCGGCCTGTCCGACCTGACCCTCGTAAGCGGCCACCGAAGCGGTGTTAATTATAACTCCTCTCTCCCCGTCCTCGTTGGGTGTATTGTTAATCATTTTTTCCGCGGCCAGACGGATGACGTTGAATGTCCCGACCAGGTTAACCTGGATAGCCTTGTTAAAAGTTTCCAGAGGGAAGACGCCATTTCTGCTGAGCACCTTCCGGACGATCCCGATCCCGGCGCAATTCACGACGAAATGGATGCCGCCCAGTTTTTCCACCGTTGTGTTCACGGCGTTCTGGACACCTTCCTCATCCGCCACGTTGGTCTTAATAAAAATAACACTGTCCCCCAGCTCGGCGGCCAGCTTATTGCCTAACTCTTCAGCCAGATCGAATATCGCCGCTTTGGCGCCCCTTGCCGCAAACTCCCTGACCGTCGCTTCACCAAGCCCGGAAGCGCCGCCCGTGACCACGATAACAGAACCTTTAACCTGCATGCTGCTCTCCTCCTCGCAAAGTTTTTGTTTAATTCTCAAATTTCAGACACTTATAAAGTTTAGAATGCAATATTTATTCCTGCTGTCTATTTTTTCTAAAAATATAGGAGGCCGGAAATCAAACCATAAAAGGTTTTCAGGTTTCTTTAAATCTTTTTTCAGCGCCCGGCCTCGCTTTGGTGGGGACTAAAAGCGCTCCAATATATTACAAACTTGTTCACATATGATACACATGTTTCATTGTTGCAGCGTTTTAAGCAGCATCTGCAAAAAGGAAAGGCGACATACCTGCAGGTATGTCGCCTCATAACCAAGCTGTGCCAGGTGGCCGTAAACACTAACATGTTTTAAATTTCTCCACTTCCCGGCGCAAATCGGCGGCCAGGTTTTTTAAACCTTCACCGGCGGCGCCGACTTCATTCATGGAAGTGTTTTGTTTTTCAGAGATGCCCGCCAGATTCTGGACACCGGCGGATACCTCCTGAACCGCCGCCGCCACCTGCTGGATGCCTTCACCCACGCTTTCCACATTATTTAATATTTCATCGAAAGAAACTTTTGCCTGCCCGACGACGTGCAGTCCCTCCTGCATCCTTTCCCCGCCGATGGTAATCGCCTCCAGCGCCGCTTTCGCCTTTTCCTGGGTGCGGCTGACCAGGGTGTTAATCTCTTTGGCGGAACCGCCCGACTGCTCCGCCAGCCGGCGCACCTCTTCGGCCACCACCGCAAAACCCCGTCCGTGCTCCCCGGCGCGGGCCGCTTCGATAGCCGCGTTTAAAGCCAGGAGGTTCGTCTGGTCCGCAATCTGGGTGATCATATCCACGATGCTCGTGATCTCAACCGCAATGCCGTTCAGTTCTTCAATCGCCTGTTTTACCTGAATCGAAGCGTCCGCCATTGTTTCCACCTGGCCGCCCACGCGTTCCATCTGTTCTTTGCCGGCGTTGGCCAGGACATCGGAATCCTGCGCGGCCACGGCCACCTGCTGGGAATTCCCGGCCACCTGTTCCATTGTCGAAGCGATCTCCGCAACGCTGGACGCCGCGTCGGCGCTGGCTTCCGAAACCTGCCGGGCGTTTTCGTACAGCTGGCCCGAGGTAACCGCCACATTCTCCGCACTCCGCCTTACCCTGGTGAAAACTTCACTCAGGTTCTGCAGCAGGCGGTTAAACAGGTACGATACCCTGCCCGTCTCATCGGTCGTAACCACCGGCAGACGCACCGAAAGGTCCGCGTAGTTTCCGTCGGCCCGTCTCAGCTCATCAACCAGCGGGGCCAAAGTATTTGTTAATGACCGCATGATGAAATAAATCGTTATTAGTGAAAAGAAAACTGAAAGCGTCATAACGCCCAAAAGTTTAGGCGTTATATTCTGGACACCCATCTGCGGCAGGATCATGCCGGTCGCGCCGACTATGGCAACGTTGGACACCAGCAGGAGCGCCAGAACCAACCCGAACTTCAAGTTTAGAGAAACGCCGGCATCGATGGATTCGCCGAACACGTCCCCGGCATGGGCCTGTTCCACTTTCTGAAGAGCCTGCAGGAAAAATGGGTAGGCGTACGCGAAGACAGCGGCCAGGCCGAGAAAAATACCGGTCGCGGTCAGCGCGTTTGACGACCAGTCATGGAAGGCAAGCACCGCTGCCGGCTCGAAAATAGCGTACAACGATATGAGCAGCAGCTCCACAAAGAAAAAATGTTGTACAGTATTTTTAAACTGCCCTTTTTTTATAGCCGGCACCGTAACATAATTAAAATAGCTGATGGCGCTCCCGATCAAAATCGCCGTTACAATCCAGGGAAACGGGGATGAAAGCGCCTGCGCCAATTCCAGCGGCTTCACCATTCCTGAAATCAATAATGTCAGCGCCCACAATATTACTCCCATAACGTACATGCACACGAGATAAAAACTTACACGCGTTTCCAAAAAACCCCTCCTTCAACCTTTTATTATTTAAAATGCATTCCCCGGGATCCAATAGTTATGGATATTGTTTCCCCGCAATTGACATCATACCAATTTAAACATATTTTCAACAACTTCTGTCGCAAAAAAACTCCTTGCGCTTTTTTATATTTACAAATAATCCCAATAATAACGGCGTCACGGAAAGGCATCCGTCATCCGATCGCTCCGTCAGCCCTCATTTTGTCGATTTGTTCCCGGCTGTAACCCAGCGTTGTCAGCACTTCATCAGTTTGCTCCCCCATTGCGGGCGGCAATGTGTCCGCGTAAGTTTCCGCCCCCGGAAACTTGATGGGCAGGGCAAGCGTCTTTACCGTCTTGCCTCCCGGCATGGCCATCCCGGTGATCAACCGGCGGTGGACAATTTGAGGATGCTCGACCACCTCGTCAAGCTCCAGGACCGGTTCCAGGCAGGCGTCGGTCTGGCTGAACATCTCGACTATCTCATCCCTGCTCCTGGTGCTGAAAAATTGCTGCACCGCAGCAAAATCCTCTTCGCCCCCGTTGGAGTGCCGTTTCAAGAGATCGTCCCGCCCGCTCAGCCGGCAGAACTCCTGCCAAAACTTAGGCTCAATGGCGCCCAGCGAAACGTATTTACCATCCCTGGTCTTATAGATGCTGTAACACACCTGCCCGCCGTTCAACTGCATTTCACCCCGCCCGGCTTTTACCCCGCTGTTCAGATAATCGGCGAGATACATAACGAGCCACGAAACCACGCCGTCCATCATGGCGATGTCGACGTACTGCCCCTTCCCGGTGCGCTGTTTATTAACCAGGGCGGCTAAAATCCCGACTGCGGACATCAACCCGCCGCCGCCGATATCCGCCACCTGGACACCGGGCATGACGGGGGCGCCGTTCCGGAGTCCGGTCAGTCCCAACGCCCCGGCGATAGAGATGTAATTGAGGTCGTGACCGGCCCGCAGGCGGTAAGGCCCGTCCTGGCCGTAACCGGTGACGGAGCAGTAAACCAGGCCGGGATTTATTTCGCTCAGCCTGTCGTAGCCGAGGTTGAGCTTATCCATCACACCGGGACGAAAACCTTCGATCAGGACGTCGTAAGTCTCGACCAGCCGGCAGAAAACAGCCTGTCCCTCGCCCCCCTTCAGGTTGAGCCGCATGCTTTTCTTGTTCCGGTTCAAAGCGCAGAAGTAGGCGCTGTCCCCGCCGTCCAGCGGCGGGCCCATGGTCCTCATGTAATCTCCCAGCTGGAGATCTTCTATCTTTAATACCTCCGCGCCCATGTCGGCAAGCATCTGCGTACAGTATGGCCCCGGCAAAAGCCGGGTCAAGTCCAAAATCTTAACCCCGTCCAAGAGTTTGATCAAAGCCCGCGCACACTCCTATTTACCATATTTTTCTTACAAGACCAAAGACCGGCTAGTAGAATGTTTCTTAATTATCCCTTCATTTACCGACCCACCCCCCTCCCTTCCCTCCCCCTTGAAGGGGGAGGGTTAGGGTGGGGGTGAAAGCAATACTATGTTGTAATGTTATTTTGAAATCAATCGGCTAGTTCCCCAGAATGCTTATGCTCGCAACACTGCAGGACGGAAATCCGCCCAGGTTGTGGGTCAGGCCCAGACCGGGGTTCTTCACCTGCCGCGCCCCGGCCTTCCCCTGTAATTGTTTGTAAACTTCATAAATCATCCGCAGCCCGGAAGCCCCGATGGGGTGACCGAAGCACTTCAGCCCGCCGTCGGGCTGGCAGGGGATCTTTCCATCCAAATCATAAAACCCGCTCTCCACGTCTTCCCTGGCCCTGCCGCGCGGCGATATCATCAAGTCCTCATAGGTTACCAGTTCGGTAATGGAAAAACAGTCGTGCACTTCCATCAAGTTTATTTCTTCCCGTGGGTTCTTGATTCCTGCTTCCTGGTAAGCCCTCGTGGCCGCCCGAACCGTGGTCTCCACGTGAGCCCCGTCCCATTTGGTGTAATTTAATTCTTCGCCGGGGCTGGCGGCAACCTGCAGCGCTTTCACATAGATGGCGTCGGCCCTGAGCTTTTTGGCGATTTCGGGCCGGGTCACGATTGCCGCCGCGGCCCCGTCGCTCACGCCGCAGCAATCGAACAGCCCCAGCGGCCAGGCGACCATGGGCGCTTTTAGGGCCTGTTCGATGGTTATTTCACGCCTCAGGTGCGCCTTGGGGTTCAAGGCGCCGTTGTGGTGGCTTTTCATCGATACTCTGGCCAGGACTCTCCTGCCTTCTTCCGGGTCCAGCCCGTACTGCTCGAAATATCTGGTCGCCATCATGGCAAAGGCGCCCGGCGCGGTAATATTCGGGGAAATCAGCCTGTTTTTAATCCCCATCAGGGTGGTGAATTCAGGCAGTCCGCCATATCCGGTGTCTTTGAGTTTCTCCACTCCCAGGGCCAGCGCGATGTCGCAGGCGCCGGACGCAACGGCGTAACAGGCGCCCCGGAAGGCTTCGCTGCCGGTCGCGCAAAAATTTTCAGTCCGGGTAACTGGAATAAAGGGCAATTTTAACGCGGTGGACAGCGGAACGGCGCTTTTCCCGACATTGACGTCGTCAACGCAGGTCCCCAGCCAGGCTGCCTGAATATCTTTTTTTTCTATTCCCGCGTCTTCCAGCGCTTCTTTGAATGCCTCTACGATCAAGTCCTCGGGACCTTGATTCCACAGTTCGCCGAATTTATTGCAGCCCATGCCGATAATCGCGACTTTATCCTTGATGCCGTCAGCCAATTCAATCCCTCCCGGTATTTAGTCGTTTAAAACTGCTTTCCAAAAGTAGCCGTGCACTCCGCGTCCCTGATCGAGGTACTTGCGGCGAAAACTCATCGTGACCGGCGCCCCTACCTTGACCGCTTTTAATTCGCAATCGGTAAAATCAAACCAGAACCGGCCCCCGCCCTCGAAATTGACGATGCCGTAAATAGCCGGCGGCTCACCGGATACGGCCAGGTTGTCGGCGGTAAAGGTAAAAATACTGCCTTTCCGCCAGGCAAATTTATATTCTTCCATATCATCGATCGCCCCGCATTCGGGATTGACGCAGACGCGTTGTGAGGGAAACTGGGGTGTGCCGCAGGCCCTGCACTTCGAGCCGGACAGGGATAAAACAGCCTTTCTCTCCCGCCAAAGCAGTGAAAAAGCGGTGGCTGGAATATCTTCACCGCGGATACCCAGGTCCAGGGGTAAAATACCCTGAAAGGCCGCGTATTTTTCGTAGCTGTTCAACTCGCGTCTGCGCGCCAGGTACCCCTTCACACCTTTCCGGGCCATGCCCGCCCGGGACTTTTCGATCTCGTCGGTCACCCTGAAGATCAAGGCGTCACATCCGTTGCCGTAGCCGACTACCAGCAGCCTGTCCCCCGGTTTGGCTTCTTCGAGGGCCGCGGCCAGCATCAGCAGCGGGTGGGCGGCGCCGGTGTCTCCCACTGAGGCGATCAGGTTGTCCTGCAGCTGTTCCGGCCCGGCGCCCGCGATCTTCCCGATGGAGGCGTGGACGTTGCCATATGGACAGGGGTAAATGATTTTTGCAAAATCGCTGATCTTTAAACCATACTTGTCCAGCAGGCCTTTGATCACCCGCGGGATGAACTTCACGAAGCCTTCGTCGCGGAGCCATCTTTCCTCCCAGGCGCGGTCAAACTTGTCTGTATCCGCCCGCCGGTGATCTACAAAATCGGCGGCAATCGAATGAAAACCCTCGAAGGCGGCTATTACGCCGCTGTCGCCGACCAGCAGGGCGGCGCCCCCGTCTCCGAAGAGCTGTTCCTGCACGCTGCCCGCTTTACCCTGGCGGCAGTCGGCCGAGCACACCATCGCGCTTTTCCCGCCCGCCTGCACAGATTCGCAGGCGGCCAGAAGAGCCGCCGTCCCGGCTTTCATTGAGCCGGTGAAATCTGCCGTGCGGATCTCTTCCGGCAAACCAAGGGCCGCGGCCACTATCCCCGCGTTCTGGCGTTCACGGTAAGGTAAGGTTGTGGAGGACAGGTAGAGGGCCTCAAGCGCGCCTGTCGCTTCTTCCTCACCGATACCCCTCAAACAGTCCATACCGGCCGCGACACTCATCGACAAGCTGTCCTCGTCGTAAGAGGCGATTGCCTTTTCACCGCGGGCATAAGACAGCGTGAACGAATTAAACCACCCTGTCGCCGCATAGATTGCCTTGCGATTCAACCGGTTCCACGGAATATACGCGCCGTAAGATTTAATTCCTATCATCTGTAGTTCCTTTCTTTGAAAAAATTTTTAATTATTATAAATGTTCTTGCAATTCCTGTGCCAGATTCCTTTTGCGGCATTTCCTGAGATTTGAGGAGAGCTATGCCGCAGATTCAGTTAAAGAGTCAAATAACGAAACACACGTCCTTACGAAAACTGTGTACTTTTAAATAACCCCCCCCCTTAAAATACTTAATCAGTCTTTATGCAGATTTTATACTTAACGCAATTTTCATGCCAGGAGGCTTCAAAAAACCGGGGCGTGGATTCCTGCAAGATTCCGTTCAAAACAAAATATCTTATTCAAAAATTTCCATCTAGAAAAGTCATGCATCCAGGACAGGTGTCCTTCATACCGGACAGGGACTGGAACATATCAACTGCATCAACCCAGCAGGCCAAACTTTTTCAGCTTGACATAGAGCCTGGACCGGCTCAGGTTAAGTATTTTTGCCGCCCTGGTTTTATTTCCCCCGGCCTTTTCAAGCGCCGACACAATCATCTCCCTTTCTGTCTCGTTCAATTTACTTCGGTAACTGCTTATCTCCCCGCCGGACCCATTTTTGAGCTGAGCAAACGCATTTGCCAGGTATGGCGGCAGGTGAGCGACTTGAATGAAGTCGGAGCGGGCATAATTCACCGCCCTTTCGATGACGTTCTCCAACTCCCGCACATTTCCCGGCCAACCGTGCCGCAGCAGCACCGCCATGGCGCTTGCGGAAATCCCTTTGATGCCGGCCTTGAGGATAAGGTTGTACTTTTCGATAAAGTTTCGCGCCAGGGGCTCAATATCCCCGGAACGCTCCCGCAGCGACGGCAGGTGCAGGCTGATTACATTCAAACGGTAAAAAAGATCCTCGCGGAAGATCCCATCAGCAATCGCTTTCTTAAGATCTTTGTTGGTTGCCGCCAGAATGCGGACATTAACCCGGATGCTCCTGGTGGCGCCCACCCGCTCGAATTCCCGCTCCTGTAAAACCCGTAAAATCTTGGCCTGCAGGGCCAGCGACATATCCCCGATCTCATCTAAAAAAATAGTTCCGCCGTCGGCCAGTTCAAAGCGGCCCGGCTTGCCGTTTTTCACCGCTCCCGTAAAGGCGCCCGGAGCATAGCCGAATATTTCCGCTTCCAATAAATTCTCAGGTATGGCGGCGCAGTTGACCTTGATGAAAGGGCCGTCGCTCCTGTCGCTGCACATGTGGATGGCCTGAGCGACCACTTCTTTGCCGGTGCCGCTTTCGCCGGTGATCATTATGGTTGATGTGCTCCCGGCCACCTGCATGATCTCCTGCTTAATATTTTTCATGGCCGGACTTTCCGCTACAATGCCGTCCAGCACGGTCCGGGCCGTTTTGGTTTTCTGCAGCTCCTCCTGATAATAAGCGACCTTGTTTTGCAAAAAACCGAGCTTTTCAGCCAATTCTTGAATTTCGGCCAACTGGGGGAAAACGATTTTCCCGACCGCCCCGACGGCCCTGCCGTCCTTGATGATCGGGAGCCTGGAAACGATCAGCGGCTTGCCCCTGATCTTCTGAATTTCACCGGTCTCCGGAACACCAGTTTTAGCCACGATGTGCAGCCTGCTTCCATCGAGTATCGCGGTGATGTGCTTGCCGACGATATCTTCCGGCAGCATGTCCATAAACTCGGTAAAAACACGGTTGGCCAGGGTAATGCATCCATTGTCGTCAACCAGGATTATTCCATCGTAAATGATGTTGAGGACAGTGTCCAGAGTTTGGTTCAACGCCTTTACAGTTTCCAGTTCCCTGGCGACCAGCTCCAGATCGGTCAGGTCCTGAAAGATCGCGATGGCGCCTACGACCGTGTCGCCGTCGATCAATGGAGTGATATTGGTGACGGTTATTATTTCGCCGCACCTGTACTTGAGGCCGGCCTTTGTCTCGCCGCGCTCCAATGCCGGAGCCATGTCCAGCTCCGGCAGCGCCGCGCCCAGCGGCAGCCCCAGGCACATTTCCTTCTTTATATTCAAAAGCCTTTCGGCGCCGGAATTCACCAGGGTAACCAGTCCGCCGCGGTCGACGGCAATGACCCCGTTATACATGGAATCAAGAATAGCCTTGAGCTGGGCGTTTAAGAGCTCGGATTTCCTGAGCAGGGTCAGGACCATGTCGGTTTTGGTAAATACACCGACTACTTTCCCTTCCGCGTCGATTACCGGAGCGTTGCCCACCGGGCTGTTCTTGACAAGATCGGCAACCGTCTCGTAGGGCAGGTCGGCCCGCAGGCTGACAACCCTGCTGACAACGTGGGGGTCTATGGAATCCTTCAACGACGCGCCGTTCAACAGCGCGTCGTACAGATTGGTCCTCGTAAACGCGCTTAACAATTTTGACTCCGGGTCAACCACAGGTATGGTGTCGATTTTATCATGTCTGAAAATACGCACCGCTTTTTCCAGGGAGTCCCCGGGATTCAAAAAAATAATGCGCTCATTAATCATATCCTGCAGGAGCAAAAAGAAATCACCTCGCCTGACCAACAATTATCCCGCCTCCGCGCGTCAACCGCGGCCCCCTCTTTTCAGGCTGACTCCGGCGACTCGCACCCGGCGCAATACTAAAAGAATTGCTCCACTCGCCGTCCTTATTATATTCACTATTATACATCAAAACATATCTTTTAAGGAAATCTTCAACTTCACGAACACGGCCCGGCCAATGAATATTTTCGTAATATCAAAGGGCACAACACCCGTTTTCTGGTATAATGGAGATCGTCAAACCACCATATACTTATAGAAAGGCATTGAATCAATCGGCTTCTCCGCGTTTTCATGAATAATAAACTCTGTCTGGAGGGATAAACTTGTATCATTATAAAGTCATAGCCACCATCGTGGAAATCCGGGGTGAGGGGAAGTGCTCTTACGGACACGAGGTCGGAGACCGCTTCGAGTTCACCCGCTATACCCCGGCCGGCCTCTGCCAGTTTGCCTGCGACTCGATCCGTTCGGCCGCTGCGACGCTGCTTTACGGCGGGCGGTTCCCCTGGGCAAAGGACAGCGACACCACCACCTGGGCCTGTCCCGACCCGGAGCGACCGGTTATCTTCGAACTGCGCCGGGTGCCGGTTGAACAGGGGCATGCTTGAGTAATAGAATAGCAGTTATTTGGAGGTCTTTGCCGTGATCCGCGTGGGCGGTTTAAAAGTGCCGGTAGACGGTGATATGGCGTTGCTGGAAAAACAGCTTCTGAAAAAACTCGGGGCGCCTCCCGGCGCTCTGCTCGAATACCGCATCAGCCGGGAATCCATCGACGCCAGAAAAGGGAACATGATTTTCTTTGTTTATACCGTCGACGTTGCCTTGAAGGATGAATCCCGGTTCCTGAAAAAAGTAATGAGCAAGGACATTTCGCCAACACCGGACCAATCTTACCAGTTTGTCCGGACCGGCAAGGAAAAACTACCGGAGCGGCCGGTCGTTGCCGGCGCGGGGCCGGCCGGCCTCTTCGCCGCTCTGCTCCTGGCTCAGATGGGGTTCCGGCCGCTCCTCCTGGAAAGGGGCCCCGCGGTGGATGAACGGGTCGGAAGCGTTCAAAAGTTCTGGGAAACAGGTCAGCTGGACCCGGAAAAAAATGTCCAGTTTGGCGAAGGCGGAGCCGGTACTTTTTCCGACGGAAAACTGACCACCTTGATCCGGGACAGGCGCTGCCGCAAAGTGCTCGAAGAGATGATCCGCGCCGGCGCGCCGGAAGAAATACTGTACTCCCACCGGCCCCATGTCGGCACCGATCAACTGCGGCAGGTGGTGAAAAACCTGCGCCACAGGATCATTCGCCTCGGCGGCAGCGTTCTTTTTAACCACAAGGTAACCGACATCCTGGTTAAAGAAGGCCGGGTGGCCGGGGTAACGGTGAATCAGGAGCGGCTGGACTGCCGGGCTCTGGTGCTGGCGCCCGGCCACAGCGCGCGGGACACCTTTGCCATGCTGCTGGACCGGGGAATCCAGATCACTCCAAAAGCCTTCTCCGTCGGCGTGCGCATCGAGCACCCCCAGGCGCTGATCGACCAGGCCCGGTACAAACAGTTCGCCGGCCACCCGCGTCTGGGCCCGGCCGACTACAAGCTGGCTTACCACGCCTCCAGCGGCCGCTCCGCCTATACCTTCTGCATGTGCCCGGGCGGGTTTGTGGTGGCGGCCGCCTCCGAAGAGGGGTGCGTGGTCACCAACGGCATGAGCGATTACGCCAGGGACGGCCAGAACGCCAACAGCGCCCTCCTGGTCGGCGTGTCCCCGCCCGACTTCGGCAGCGATCACCCCCTGGCCGGGGTTGAATTCCAGCGGGAATGGGAGAGACGGGCTTTCCGCCTCGGCGGCTGGGATTACCGCGCCCCGGCCCAAACGGCCGGTGATTTTCTGGCGGGCAGGCCCTCGTCCGCCTTCGGCCGGGTCACGCCGACCTACAAGAAGGCCGTGCGGCCGTCGGACTTGCGGGGATGTCTCCCCGGCTTTGTTGTCGAAACACTTCTCGAAGCCATACCAGCTTTGGATAAGCAAATGCGCGGCTTCGCCCTGCCCGACGCCGTCCTCACCGGGGTGGAAACCCGCTCTTCCTCCCCCGTGCGGCTGGTGCGCGATGAAAATTACGAGTCCGTCAACGTCAAAGGCCTTTATCCGGCCGGCGAGGGCGCCGGGTACGCCGGCGGAATCATCTCCGCCGCCGTCGACGGGATCCGGGTGGCCGAGAGCATCGCCACCCGCTACGCCCCGTGATAAACTTTTTTTTACTTTGCAGGCGGAGGAAATTGGGGCAGGCATAAAGAATCATTTAAATATGGAATTTGCAAGAAACTCTCAAAAAATAAGGGGGGATTTAAACTGGGCGGTCAAAAAGATTTTGAGCTGGAGCTGACCGAGGAAACCATCAAGATGATCGAAGAATACGCCAAGCTGTCGGGCCAGTCCGAGGAGCAGTTGGTCGACTATATCCTCTTCGAATTCCTCGAAAAGCAGGTGCCGATTCTTGAGAAAAGAGCCCAAGAATTGGACAAACCGGTAAACGAACTCCTGAACTTGCAGTTCAAGCGGATTCTCGAAGGGCTGATGCTCCAGAAACAGAACTGAATCTAAAGAACAGGCTGCCTAACAATTTGCTAAACCCGGTCAGAGAAAAAGAAATCGGCCGCTTAAAGCAGGTCGAGGTTATTCGGATACATGCTCTTTTCTTCTGGGAATTAGGGGGACACCATACTAAATTATTGTCCTTGATAACTATGCTCGCAGTATAACCTAAGTATCGCTATTGGAGTGGCTGGCCCTTCCACTATGTCTGGTCTGCGACGGGTATGGTAAGCGAGAGGAACGGCACATGCTGCTGGGCGCCGTACACATCCGTCTCGCCGGGGTCGCCGGAAATCAGGGGGCGCACGATGGTGGCCTTAAAGGCCAGGGCGGCGGCAAACCAGACGGTTCCCAGCACCTCGTCTTTTCCCAAATGGTAAAGTTCCGCGATCCGTTCTTTTTTTAAAGCCCCGGAACGGCGTGCCCGCTCGTAGTCGGCGCGACTTTTGAAAATAACATCGAAAGTGAGCTCGTACGGACCAGAATTCTTACTGCGAATGACCGATACCATGTCGGTTATTTTTATTGTTTCCATCTGCGCACCTTCCCATTGCGTCCAAAATACTTCTCAAAGATCTATTAGCTCGACTGAAAACAGCTCAAGCGGGTCATTCACCTCAACCAGGTGGTAAATGTTGAACCGGTAGACCTCTCCCCCCCGAAAATCGGACGGGGAGAATGGAAAGGCCAGGTTGCCCGCCGTGGCCAGGCGTCCCGGGTAGCTTGTGTGGAGCATGGTGGAGCGGGCAAAGCTGCAGACGGCGTCTGCAGCCTCCTGGGTGCCGGCCACAGCCTCAATGACAATGCCGAGTTCGTGACAGGGGACTACTGCCTGCGGCTCCAGGGCGCCCATCACCCCATCTTTGCCGTAAAGCCGGAAGTCCAGGAAAAAGTTCAGCCCGGCATTACGGAAGTTGTCCGTCACCCGCTCCCGAACCGCTCCAATCAATTCGTCGATCTGCCGGATCATGATCGGGTCGCGGCACCCGGCAATGGAAACTGTGCGGTATCCGGCCTTTTTCACACCTTCCAGCTTGACCGTGTACTTCTCCGCCGGGATAAACCGGCTGCCGGCGACCCGGACGGCCCGCCCCCCGCTCTGCTCAAAAGAGGATGCGTTTAGGTCGATCATGCCCCCCGGGCCGGGGAGCAGCAGCGGGTTGCTTTTTTCATAAAGGGTGTGGGCTGCGATAGAGGCCTCGGTGCATTGTCTGGCCGGGGTGGTCGGCTCTACTTCAAAGCAGTCACGCTCCAGACGGCCGTAGAGGCAGTCGCTGCCGCTGCCGGGCACCGCCGCGATGGCGCCGCACTCCATTATTTTACCCAGGTGGAGGGCAAGACCCGGGTCAAAGCCTGCCTCTATCGCCGGCGCCGCAAACACGGCCGGGTCGTAACAGCGCCCGGCCAGCACCACCTGAGCTCCTGCGGAAAGCGCTTTCATCAGGGGCTCGACACCCATCTGACCGACGATCCGGGCTGAACGCCCCACCTCTTCCTCGCTCAGCGCGGGGGCAGGCCCGAGCGGCGTTACCCGACCCTGCCGCAAGTAATTGATCACCTTTTCAGGGCCGACCTCGGCCTGGATTAACGCCATTTTAAAATGAAGGCCTTTCTCGCAGGCGATTTTCCGGATTAAGGACAGATCCCTCTCCACATGAGGCCTGCCCCCGCTCCCGCCGGCCGTGCCGATCAAGAGCGGGATGCCTCTTTCCACCACCGCCGCGAGAAGTATTTCCAGGTCTCTTTTCACGGCCGCGCCGGCGGTAAAACACTCTCCCGCACCCAGGTAATATGGCCCGGGGTCGGTCGAACCGGCATCCACCGCGATAACGTGGGGGTCCCGGCGCAGCCCTTCCCGGAAAGAATCTTCCGGGAAGCCGTAACCGAGGATGGCCGTTGGGGAGAGTATGCGCATTTCCTTCATTGGGTGAAGTTCTTTGCTTTTGGCCAAAACTTTCAAGCTCCGGTCAATGGCATTTCTTGCCTGCATCTTTTAAAGCCTTTCGTTTCTGAGAGTTCTTGCTTGATTATATCACGAAGATTTTGCAGGGGAAAGAAAACGGACATACTCCACCGTCCCTTGACTTGCTCTGATGTTAATAATTCTCTATCGCACAGCCGCTGTAGTAATGCCCCAGGATGACCCGGTACGGGTATCCATTTTCGGCCATGCCCCCGGCGCCGTACTGGCACATGCCGACGGCGTGGCCGTAGCCCCTCGTCTCAAAGGTGACGAAGTCACCATCCATTTTCCAGGTGAAATCCGCCGAACGGAGCCCGAGCTTTTCCCGGATTACCCGGGCGGGGATGACCGTCTCCCCGGCCTTCACCAATTTGGGGCGGCCGGCGGCTGTTTTTTCGACGACAGCCAAACTCCGGCCCGCAGGGCCTCCGGCGTTCCGGGAGGGACTGACAGAGCCGGCGGCCAGTTTGGTCCCCAGTGCCCGGTCAACCTCCGTCAAACTGAAGCGGGCGGTGTGGAGCGGTTCGGGATCGGTGCAATAGGGACAGGGCGCTGAACGCAGATACGGCAGGTCGGTTTGCCAGACCTCACCGGAATTTTCAGTGCCCCGGCCGCCGCAGGAAGCGTGGTAAACCGGGTCAATCATTTCCCCCCGGTAGGTCAGCACCTGGCCCCGCGTGTCATCAACCGCCTTTTTAACTTTATAATAATAGCGGTAGTAGTTAATGGTACCCCAGCGCGCTTTCAAATCCTCCCTGGACAGCCAGGCCTGGCCGTGGCGGCAGTCATCGCAAATATCGGCGCCGGGGTGGGCCGGGTTTTCAATTTTTCCTGCGGCCAGCCGCCTGCAGATATAAGTCCGCGCCGCCACGGCCTGGGCCTTCAGGGCCTCCTCCGGAAAGGCGGCCGGCATTTCCGCCGCGACCACGCCGGCCAGGTACTCCTCAAGCGGGATTTTATGGATTTTGGCGTCCTGATGGCTGTAGAGGAGGACATGGTTCCGCCGCGGACTGCGGCCCTTCACCCGGTCAAAAATCAGGGGCAGTCCTGCAAGAAGGGCGACCAGGAACAAGATCAGCCCGGCTTTTATTTTCTTCACGCCCAGATCCCTCCTGGTTCCCTCCTTGGGGACGGTTCTTAAGGGGAACAATCGGAAGTTTTGCGCCAAATACCACTATATGATCAGTGAGAGCACCGCCTGATCAGTAAGAGTAAAGTCTGTTAATTATACTAAACAGTGCGAAATTTATGATTACCAGGCGCCTTTGCCAAAATAATTTTTATCCAGCAATAACTAGTATTTAAGCCGCACAAAGGATAATGTTAAATATTCTATAGGGCAGAAGGGTCAGAACCGTGTTTTTGCAAGTATACGTAATCTTGTCATTAGCTTGAGGATACGAAGAAAGGCCGGGCTTAATGCCTGGCCTTTCGCTGTCTATATGTCCAGTTGGTTGTGGTTTTGTGATGTTGGTCCCCCAACTGTTCCCCAAAACCCCATTCTGCAGAATTCGCTAGAAATTGAGAAGCCATACAACCATTGAGGCTGTAAGGATTATCTGGCGTCCCAGACAGGATTCGAACCTGTGACCTACGGATTAGAAGTCCGTTGCTCTATCCAGCTGAGCTACTGGGACAAGTATGGTGCGTGACGTGGACAATCCGCGCAGGCAATTGTAAAACCAGCGTCTGATAAATGGGCTACCAATCCGCATTATACCTCAACTTAAGCTCTTTTGCAACCCTCCGAAGCAGCAGCCCGTTAATTCCCGGGGGCCGTTTTAACCGAAGCTGTTCACACCGATAATATTTTGTTCTTATTGGGCGACAACATTGTACCTGGAAAAATAAACGCCGTTAGGCGAATTTCGAGAGTGTTCCCGAAGACAACCTTTCGTCATTGTTCTAAAATGGATAACGGTAATAAAAAAAGACCTCCAAAAAGCGGGGGGTGGTCTTTTGCAGTCATTGTTTATTGTTTGAAGCGTCCGTTGCTCTATTCGGCTTGAGCTGCCGGGGCAAAATATGGAGCGGGTGATGGGAATCGAACCCACGTAATCGGCTTGGAAGGCCGACGCTCTGCCATTGAGCTACACCCGCCCAATTAAGAGTTCTGTTTTTAAAGGGCTATATTATTATAACCAAAATAACGCCCGCAGTCAAAACCAATTTTTATCTAATTTTTTAAAACCCCGCTGTTTAGCGTAAGCTAAACGAGTTAACTAAACCCGGTGAATAAATGGAATAATGCCCCGGCCGGTCACTGCCAGAATGCCGTAGCTCGGCCGGTGGCCGTCCCGCGGAACGGCGATGCTCCCCGGGTTAAAGAGCAGAATGCCTCTTTCCCAAACGTACCCGGCCACATGGGTGTGTCCGTAGATCACCATGTTGGCGCGGACTTCTTTGGCCCGGTCCAAAAGTTTTTCGTGGGACTTTTTGATGTCCAGCAGGTGGCCGTGGGTAAGCAGGAGGCGCTGCCCTTCGATCTTGACCAACTGCTCAACCGGCCCCTCCAGACAGGAGTCGCAGTTGCCCACAACCGATTTGAAGGGCAGGCCGGTCCTCGCCGCCAGGTCCAGGCCGTCCTTGAAATGATCCCCGGCGTGGAGGAGCAGGTCTACTTTTCCCGTTTCCTTAAGCGCCTGCACGGCAAATTCGAGCAGCCCGTGGGTGTCGCTGACGACAAGGATCCGCACAGTTTTATCCCTTTTCATCCGGATCACCTGCTTTAGCCGCGGCGGCAGGAAAGCTCCGCCAGGATGCCCGGCGCCCCGGCCAGAGCCCTGCCCCGGTGGCTGATCTTGTTCTTTATGGCCGGGTCCAGTTCAGCGAAGGTCTTCCCGTACCCCGGCAGGTAGAAGAGTGAGTCGTAGCCGAAGCCCCCGCTGCCCCTCGCCTCCCCGATGATGACGCCTTCGCAGGTCCCCTCGGCAGTGTGGACCTCCCCGCCGGGCGTCGCCACCGCGATGGCGCAGCGGAAGCGGGCGGTGCGCCGCTCCGGGGGTACATCCACCATCAGGGCGAGCAGTTTCTCATTGTTGGCGCAGTCGTCTTTCGGCTCGCCGGCGAAACGGGCCGAGTGCACGCCGGGCCGGCCGTCAAGGCAGTCCACTTCCAGCCCGGAGTCGTCGGCCAGGGCGATTTCGCCGGTGGCCCGCGCCGTCACCAGGGCTTTTTTCACGGCGTTTTCTAAAAAGGTCATGCCATCTTCCTCCACCTCCGGGAAGTCCGGGTAGTTGTCCAGCGAGAGCACCTCTATTTTCAGCGGGGCCAGGATTGCGGCCATCTCCCTGACCTTGCCGCGGTTACGCGTTGCCAGTGCCAGCTTCATTTTGACTGCCCTCCCCGATTCCGGCCGCCGCCTGGCCGAGCAACTCCTTCTGGTAGGCGATCAGCCTTTCGATCCCCTGCCCGGCCAGATCCAGCAGGCCGTTCACTTCCCGGCGGGTAAAGGTGGCCTCTTCACCGGTGCCCTGCACTTCCACAAAGCGGCCCGCACCGGTCATGACGATGTTCATATCCACCTCGGCCGACGAATCCTCCACATAGCACAGGTCAAGCATCAGCTCGCCCTTCAGGCGGCCGACGCTGATTGCGGCAATGAAGTCGGTGACGGGAATCCGGGCGATCAGCCCCTTCCCCTTGAGTTTGAGCATGGCTTCGACCAGGGCGACGAAGGCGCCGGTAATGGAGGCGGTCCGGGTGCCGCCGTCGGCCTGGATGACGTCGCAGTCCAACCACACGGTACGCTCACCGAGGGCGGCCAAATCCACTACCGAGCGGAGGGAGCGCCCGATCAGGCGCTGGATTTCATGAGTGCGGCCGCCGATTTTCCCTCTGGCCGCCTCACGGGGCTTCCGGTCTCCGGTCGAGCGGGGCAGCATGCCGTACTCGGCGGTAACCCAGCCTTTGCCCCCTCCCCTCAGAAAGGATGGCACCCGCTCTTCCACGCTGGCCGTACAGATGACCTTCGTGTCCCCGACTTCGATCAGGACCGATCCTTCCGCGTGCTTGATATAATCCCGGGTAATGCGCACCGGCCTCATTTCCTCCGGCTTTCTCCCGTCCACTCTTTCCACAGTCCATCCTCCCCGAAAGTTTTATTCACAACCACGTCTTCATTCCCCCCGCCCCGCCACGCAGCAGCCGATGGCGCCGGCGAAGGCGGGGTGTTCCGGCACCACCACCCGCGCGCCGGTTTCCCGCTCGATGATTTTTTTCAGGGCTCCGCTGCAGGCCACCCCGCCGGTAAACACGATCGGCCCGCCCCCCATCTGGACCAGCATCGGCCGGATACGCTTGAATATGGTATAGTTTACGCCGGCGGCCAGAGATGCAACCGGGTGTCCCTCAACAATTTTTCCGATCAGCTCGCTTTCCCCGAAGATGGCGCAGGTGGACGTGAGATCCACCGGAGCCTCGTCGTGCAGGGCGAGTTCGTCCAGGCTGATGTCCAATACGGCGGCCATGTTTTCCAGGTAGCGGCCCGTGCTGGCGGCGCACCGGTCGTTGGTCATGAAGTCGGTTAGCTTGCCCCGGATCACCTTTGCCACCTTGCTGTCCTGGCCGCCCAGATCCAGCAGGGTAAAGTCGGAAAGCCCGGTGAGAAAGGCCGCCCCGGCCACATGGGCTGAAATTTCAGGGATCACCTTCCCCCCCGCCAGGTCTATGGTCTGCCTGCCATAGCCGGTTGCCACCAGGGACCCGCCCGCCACGGCCAGGCCGAGCCCGTCGAAGTCCACCGCCAGCCGGCCGTCGACCTTTCGCCCGTGCTTGCGGTAAAAGGCAATGGTGTCAAATTTATGTAAATTCAGGGAGCCGTCTTCAGCCAGCTGGGCCACCTTGACATAGCGGCTGCCCAAGTCGATTCCGGTATGCGTAAAAAGCCACCTCACCTCAACATGTCCAGGAAGACGTCCAGGCGCATCTTCGTTCTGGCGTCCAGCCGGCTGGGCTTATCCCCCTCCAGGGTCAGCACCGGCAGGTCAAGCTTTTGCCGGATGATCAGGTCCTCGATCTGGCGAAAGCAAAAGCTCTGGGCGTAGTGGATAATCCCGTGCAGTTCCCGGCGCCCGGCTTCCCTGCGGATGTCCTCCAGGCGGTAGAAGATGCTGTACGGGTAGGAGTAAAGGCGGTACTGCTCCACCAGGTCTCCCGCAGCGAAGGGCATGGTGAACTGCCGCTGGGTCTCGTTGAACACCACCCGCGCGCCGCGCTCCTCCAGGTAGCCATAGAGTTCACCCACGATCGGGGGCACCCCGATATAGCCGAGCCGGAGATCTTCCCCGTGGGGCTGCGCCTCCCGGGCGCGGGCCAGGAAATCTTCCGCCTCCCGGGCGAACTGCCCGGGGTCGCCGTTAAAGTCGCTGGTGCTGACCTGGAAAAGGTGGTTGTCCCAGCCCCCAACGCGGTTCTCCTGCCAGGTCAGCCGGTCCAGCTCCCAGACCGGGCGCCTGGCCCGGTCCAGCCGCTCTTTTACTTCCCGCACCGCCGGCCACTCCACTTCGAAGGAAGACATCAGCTTCTCGATCGAGAGCTTCAGGAGGTCGGCGTCCCGGTCATAGGGGTAGGCAAAAGGGATCACCTCGACCCCGGCCAGCTGGAGGGTCTCCATCAGGGCGTGGGTGTTGCTGCAGTCCCCCTGGGTGACCGCGATGACGGTGCGGATGTCCGTGTGCTTCAGGACCGTACTGTAGATGCCCTTGATCCAGGCGCAGAGGTTGCGCGGGTAGCCGGCCAGCTCGGCCTCCTCCACCAGGGCGGCGGGGTTTTCGTCGGTAATGAAGACGTTGTTTAGATCCACGGGCACCCAACCGGCCGCGTAGATGACCTCCACCGGCACGGTCGTCGTGATTCCCACTTTAGGCAAACGCCTCCCCCCTTTCCGGCAGGCCTCCCGGTTAGCCTTTTTCTCAACATTCCACACCGGGCACGGCTTTAGTTTTCCCACGGCGGGCGTTCATAATCACCGATCATTTATCACCTTACCGCATCGGGGCCGTTCTGTCAACGCCCGGACCTGCGGGAAAAACCCGCCGGGAAAGAAATGGCCGGGCGCCGGCCCCCTTTCACGGGAGCTGTGCCCGGCCCGGTCCCGGTCCTGAATTATCGGGGGCAGCGCCAGGAATCAGCTTGTTCTGTCCTGGCCGGCCATCCGGCTCCCCGCGAAGTAGAGCCCGATCCCCCTGGCAATCGCCTCTGCGGCCTTGTTTTTAAAATTGTCGGTCCGCAGCAGGCTCTCTTCCCTGTTGTTGGAGATGAAGGCGATTTCCGCCAGGGTCGACGGCATGTTGGCCGTGCGCAGGACAGCGAAGTGCGCCTCCCTGACCCCCACGTCCCGCAGACCCAGCGACTTCAGCAGTTCGTTTTGCACACAGGCGGCCAGTCGCCCGCTGTTCTGAACCCGGGCTGCCGGCTGGTCTTTTTTGTCGTTTTGATAGTAGTAGGTACTGGTGCCTCCAATCGAGCGGTCATTGTGGGCGTTGATATGAATGCTGACGAAGATGTCGGCAGCCGCCTGGTTGGCCCGCTTGGTGCGCTCGTAAAGGTCCACGTCCCAGTCGCCGGACCGGACAATCTTGACCGTGCCCCCTTTCGCTTCCAGGAGCCTCTGGAGCCGCTTCGCGATGTCGAGGGTGACCTCTTTTTCCTTCAGGCCGTTTTGGCCGGTGGCCCCCGGATCGCTGCCGCCGTGCCCCGGGTCGATGTACACGGTCCTTCCCTTGTAAGCCCCGATCAAATCAGGAACGTAGGTATCAACGGTAAGCGTCTTCCGGTCACCTGAAAGGGCGGCCACGTATTGCACGCCGGGAGGCAGGTCAAAAACCAGCCTGGTGATGTCAGGATCTTTTTGATAATAGCCCGCGCGCACCTGGCTTACCGTTTTGGAGTTGACAGTGGTGCTGGCCGGCACGCCGCCGATGGCGACTCCCTTGCAGTCTACCACCAGCCGGCTGGGGTTGTTCAGGGCAAAGGAGGTGTAGTCAAAGGGCGAATCGGCCCGGACAACGGTACTGGTTTCTCCACTGCTGTTCTTTACCTGCAGGGAGACCAGCTTTCCGCCCGCACTGCCCGCCGGGGCGTTGACACCGTCACCCGGTTTATTGGTACTGTCCCCCGGCCGGTCCGCCCCGCCCCGGTCGGGCAAAGGTGGCGGAGAAGGAGGAACCGGCGGCGCGGGAGGCGGTGACGGCGGCGGCGTTGTTTGAACGCTTACCAGCCAGCCGGCGACCCAGCCGGAGTTTCCACCCGGCAGGGCGACCTGGTACCAGCCTCCGGACTGATTGATCACCGGCAGCACAGCCCCCTGGTAAATCTGGGTGATAATTGCGTTGCCGGTGCCCGGGCCGCCGCGCACATTGACAACACTGCCGGTGACCATGGCCACGCTTTTGCCTGCCGCAGGGCCGGCGGGCGGGACCGGATTTGGTTGCTCGCCCCCGGCAGGAGGCGCCGCCGCGGCAGGCTGCTTGATGGAGACCAGCCAGCCGGCAATCCACCCGGTTGCGCCTGAGCTCAACCGCACCTTCACCCAGTCGCCGGACTTGTCCAACACCGGCAGACGGTCGCCCTGGTCCGCCCCGGCAATCACATCATAGCCCGTGCCTGGCCCGCCGCGCACATTAACATTGCTTCCGCCAACCACTGCCGTGCCGCCGCCGGGCTGGCCGGCGGGGGGCGGGGACGCGGAAGGAGACGGGGCCGGCTGTTCCACCGCCACCAGCCAGCCGGCTACCCAGCCGGCCGCGCCGGAGGCGAGCCGCACCTTCACCCAGTCACCGGACCGGTCCAGTACGGGCAAACGGTCGCCGCTGCCGGCCTGTTGGATGACATCATGATTCGTGCCGGGGCCGCCGCGCACGTTCAAAACATCCGCGCCGACCACCGCTGTCTCACCGGCGGCAAAGGATGTGGCCGGATTCAGAGACAGCAACAGGATGAACATGAATATCGCGGCCAGAGATAACCGGAAAAAGGACGCTATTTTATTTGGCAGCATATCTACCCCCTCCGCTGGTTTTAAAAAGTTTTTCAGGGGGCGCAAATCCTGTCTCTTTACCTTAATGGGAAATCCCTGAAAGATCGTGAAAATCCCCAAAATAAAGAGTCAAAAAATAAAAAACGCCCATCAAGGTGTTGAAGCCTGGCGTACTTTGCCGCATCAACCCTTATGGGGTTAGACTGTGCCGGGTTTAAAATTGTTCCCACCGGCACATAAAATTTACAGTTCTTTTTTACACCTCTGCAAACCTTTCACAAAACCGTTTATGGGCTCTATTACCGCTCCCCGCCGGTGCTTTCCGTCGATTTGACGGGGCGGCGCCGGCCAGCGGGGCGGCGTTCTTGATGTTTTTTCTTCAAATAGGGCACAACTGTATTGACATAGAGAAGGGTGACCAGGCAGGCCGCCGCGAGGTCAGCCAGCACCCACAGGTTGGAGGCGCAGACGGTGGCGGCCAGGACGGCGAAAACGACGACGGTCAGCGCCGGCACCAGCGGGCCGCCCTTGATCCGGTAGGGGCGGGGCACGTCCGGCAGGCGGCGGCGCAGGCTGATCACAGCCAGGCCGGCCAGGACGTAAACGATTGATTCCATGGCGGCGGCCAACTCAACCAGCACCAGATAACGGCCGGTCAGCAGGGTGACGGCGGACACGGCCAGGCCGATCAAGAACAGGGTCAGGATGGCGGCCCAAGGAGTAAAAAACCGCATGCTCACCCGGCTGAATACGGCCGGCAGAACCTGCTCCCGGGCCGAGGCGTACATGAAGCGGGAGGCGCTGATCAGCCCGGCGTTAAAGGTGGTAATGGAAGCGGCCAGGCTCACGGCCAGCATCCAGGCCACCCCGGTGTCCCCCAGGACCGCCCGGGCGAAAAGCATCTGGGGGGCGGATGCGCCGGCCAGAGCCTCTTTCGGCACAACGTCGGCCATGGCCACGGTGAAAACCGCGTAGGCCACGCTCAACAGCCCCAGGGAAATCATCATCCCTTTTGCAATCAGGTGAACCCCGGTCACTTCCTCGGCCAGGGGGGTGACCCATTCAAACCCGACAAACAGGAACACGCCCACCGCGACGGCGCTGATTATCCCCCCGGCGCCACCCGGCGAGAGCGGGGCGTTCAAATGAAATCCGGCCTGATAAAGGGCGATGGAGCCGAAAACGACCAGAGAGATCAACAGGCCATAGGTAATCACGTCCTGGAAGACGCCGGCGATCTTGATTCCCCGGATATTCATTCCGGTGACCGTCAAGAGCATGAGGACAATCCAGAGGTAGGGCGGGACGGCCGGGAAGGCCTCATGCAGCACCTGGGCAATGACATAGCTCTCCACGCCCAGCACCCCGGCGATGACGATGAGCATGTACAGGAGGGAAACGGTCAGAGAGACCTGGTCGTTGAAGGCGCGGCTGAAATAAAGGCGGATGCCCGCCGCGGTGGGCAGCAGGCCGTTCAGTTCGGAGAAACAGGCGGCGGCCAAAAAACAAAGGATTCCGCCGGTCAGAATGGCGATCCAGGCGGTATCCCCGAGTATATAATTAGCCACCTGCGCCGCCGCCAGAAAAGATGAACTGGCCAGGGTCAGGCCGGCGCTGGTCGCAACGACGGTGCGCAGGGTGAGCACTCTTTTCAGCTTCACGCTATCCACCCCAGATCAGCAGAGAGATGAAGTCGAGCCGGATGATGTCGTCCTCGGACCCCAGGATCCGGAGTGTGCCGTCATTATATGGCTCGGTGGGTGTCTTGTCGCCCCAGAAGATGTCGGCCAGGGTCTCGCTGTCGGAAATTACCGTCAAGTCCGGCTGTTCATGGGGCCCCTCCCGCAGGGCAACATCTCCCTCGAAAAGGGTCAGGGTGTGGAGCGAGTCAACGTCTGTGGCCTTGATCATGACAACCCGGTTCCAGTCGCGGTTCATAATTTTTAAGCGGGGGTTCTTGTTGAAGTTATCGGTAAAAGCCTTTAAGCTCTCAGTTATCTCAGGATGTGTTGCCATTTTCCGCCTCTCATTAAGTACTAATTGCCTGACGCATAAAGTAAAAATATAAATATTAAGCAAGCTTGACGATGCGCGGTTCAAAGGCCAGCCGTTTCAGCAAATCCAGGTAGTCTTCCGGTGTGACTCCCTCCCAGGGCTTGCCCAGTATGGCCACCAATACCGCCTCCAACACGTTGGTGCCGAAGGAGCGCCCGTTGAACTCGGGGGTGGTGGTGACCAGGGTGCCGGCACCCTTATCGCGCAGGAACTCGACATCTTCCGCCGTCGTGGTGTTGGTAAGGATGGTCTGGCCTGTCAGTCCGCCCGGCATAAAGCGCCGCATCAGGTGGAAGTCGCCGGCGATGACCTCGGCGTCATAGTAGTAGGTGGCAAATTTTTTAACCTTCTCCTCGTCCTGGGTCTCCTGCTTTTTCCCGGTCGGGTAGAGCATGTGGATAGGCATCTTGGTCAACTCGGGCAGGGTCTTGTTGGCGATCTCTTCTATCTCTTCCACGGTCTTGATCGGGTAGGGAATGCCGGCCGAAAAGATCAGGTCGCCGAAGGTCATGTCGCAGCCCAGTTCGGACATGGCTTCGGCCATGCCGAAGCGGTCCACGGAGCTGACCATCAGCACTTTGGTCCCTTTTTTGAGGAGGTCCGTATTTTGGGCCAGGTAGTGCACCACTTCCCGCTCCAGGGTATTTTTCAGGCCGCTGCCGTCGACCACCGGGGTGACTTTCACCGCCTCCATCATTTTCAAACCGTCCCGTAAGACGTAGCGCTTCTTCCCGGCATAAAGGTAAACGTCCAGACCGCCCAGGCCGATGGCGTCCACCTGGCCGTCCAGTTCCCGTAAAAGGGCGAGCGCGGCCTCAAAGTCGCCGTCGGTTCCCCGGCGGGCGATATCAAACTTTTCCCCCAGGAGTTCAACCTCCACCCGGTGATCCCGTTTGGACGAGCCCAAGCTGACGCTGACCACGCGTTTCAAGAAATCGACCCCCAATCCCCATCCCAATGGTACAGGGAAGGATGTTCACAGGTTCGTGCACGCCTCCTATTATAACCCAAAAAAACTAAAGCTGCAAGCACCGGGCGGGTATCCAGCTAGCCGGCGTTTTTAAAGGCTTTCGCCGAGGCGCCGCAAATCAGGCACTTGTCCGGGGCTCCGTTCTCGTGAATGTAACCGCAGACGGTGCAGAGGTAATAGTCCATGTCTGACTTGTTTTCCAGGGCGGCCAGCGCCTTCTTGTACAGCCCGGCGTGGACTTTTTCAGCCTCATTGGCCAGGTTAAAAGCCATCTTGGCCTGTTTGGCCCCCTCGGTTTCCGCTTCCGCGATAAAACCCGGGTACATCGAGGTAAACTCGTAGGTCTCCCCGTCAATTGCCGTCTGCAGGTTTTCGGCGGTGGACTTGATGCCTGCCAGTGCCTTTAAATGAGAAGCGGCGTGGATGGCCTCAGCCTCGGCGGCGGCCCGGAATAGTTTTGCCACGGCTGGGAACCCATCGGCGTCAGCCTTTTTGGCAAAAGCCGTGTACTTGCGGTTGGCCTGGGACTCGCCGGCAAAGGCTTCCTTTAGATTCTTTTCCGTGCTCATATAAAAATCCTCCTTTTTGCTGCTTGCTTTTTAATCATACCAAAGTTAATCCAAAACGATACCCCTTTCACCGGAACTGAAACATTTATCCATTGCCGGAAGCCGCTGTTTTCACGGGTGGCCACTTCCGGCCAGGCCGTTGTGTCACCCTGAAAACAAACCCAATATCTCTTGAATCCCGGCGTGACCCTCCGCCCGGGAGACCAGCCCGCCCTTTTCCAGAACGGTTTTTTTGACTTCTCCCTTGCTGCAGCTTGTACAGGCGGGATAGGCAATGGTCCGCAACCAATCGATGTCATTGGTGTCATTGCCCGCGCCGGCCGCGTTTTGCAGTCTTTCAACCCCCAGACCATAAGTTAAGGCGCCGTTCTTGTTTATATTGCCGGCCAGGAGGAAAAGCTTGTTGCCATCGGGCAAAAGACGGTAAGCCAGACCGGCCTCCGAGTAAGCTCTTCGGGCTTGATTGGTTACTTCGGTTGAAGGGGAAAGGAGCGCCAGGCAGGTTGCAAATTCCGTCTGGGCAATAGCTGCCACAGCCGTTCCGATCCTCCTGGTTGTTTCGATCCAGGCGTTGCTGGTAAGAACCTGCACCTTACCCTGCCCGCCAACCCATACGCCGCCGTTTTCAGCGACCATCCCCGTGAGCCGGATACCTGCGTCAGACAACATGGTTGCGATACTCATTGCGGATAGCAGGCTTCTTCCGGTGGCGAGAATGATGTCATGGCTGTTTTGCAGTGTATAGAGGCGCGCAAGGGTCTCACCGGCCAGGTACGAGTCTCTCCGCCGCCCTTTGACCACCAGCGCGCCCGGCTGGTTTTCGGCAAACAAAAGGGTGCCGTCCAGGTCGAGAATGAGGTTTTTTCGCAAGGCTATTTCACCCTTACTGCCGCCAGGCAGTTATGCCGGCTTCCCCAGTCCGGTAAATACCGGACTGTCATACCGGTCCGCCCGGCTAAGTAAACCAGGTCCGGCAAGCGGCGGCTGCTTTCTTCCGCCGAAACACCCAGCACAAGCTCCCTGGGATTCCGGTTGACAAAGGAACGCACGACTTCGTTTACATTTACCTTCCACTGTTCGGGCCTGGTATTCGTCAACCCGGCTGTTTCCTCCAGCAGGGCGGAAAGCTCCTGCCGGCCATTGGCCCCGGGCACAACAGACATTTCCCGGGCCGCAAAAACATCCAGCCAGGCATTGACCAGCTCCCGGTCATAGTATTTTTCCGGGTATGTGTACGCGGACCACATTTCGATCTGGTTTTTGATAAAAGCCCGGGAGAAACCGAATACCTCAGGCGCCGTAAAGTGAGCGCACGGGACCGGTGTGTCCCTGTCCGTTCCATAGAGATCGCCGTGGCGGCCGGGGTCAACCAGAGTTGCCAGGAGGGGCGTATCGGGCAGGCCTTTTTCGCCACTGTCTTTTTTCCATCCGGCGTAAGCTTTTTTTAATTCTCCGGCGACAACTCCCCGCCCGGTCCATCCGTCAACAAAAACAGGAAAACAGCCGGGGTAGTCCTTTAAAATCGCCGCAAAGGCGGAACGGTCGAAACCGGCCTCGTGGAAAAGACCCAGTGCCGTTACGGGGGCTTCGGCATATCCGTGCCGCCGCATCCTTTCGGATAAGCCCCTGGCGATAAACACCCCCGCCCGCAGAATGCTGACAAACACGATTGGCTGCGCGGCAGGGACCGCTTTCAGTATTTTCTCAAGCAGGCGGTCGTGCAGGGCACAAAGAGCGCCGGCCTGATCCCGCATCATTTGCATAATGATCCGCTTCAGCCCCGGGTCTGGTTTTGGTTCCGGGCTGGGTTTTTGCCAGCGTCTCCAGCCCTTTAAGGAACCGTCAAAGCACTCTTCCCCGCGGAACAGTCCCGGTGCGGCAAAGGGATCCACCGCCACCGGCGATGAAGACAGGTACACCCGGACCCCGGGCATCAAGCACCGGACAAAAGAGCTGCCGCCGGAGACAGCCGCCGTCAGCATTGCTCGAACCCCCTCAAAACATGGGTTTTTGAGCCTGCATGCTGCAAGTGGCGCGTTAATTTTCCGACCTGCTCCGCCTGAAAGGGCTGATCGTAAACAACGATATAAGCGCCTCCCCTGCTGGGCGGCAGGTAGAGATGCAGCGGCCTGGCGCCCGGCACGGAAGGTGGAAAAACCCAGCCGGGCACTTCCCACGGGCTGATGGTCAGATGCCGCAACCGTGTTTGATGGCCGCGCTGGGCCAGCACACGCGATATCTCAAAGGCCAGGTCGATGGCCTCCGAGGCGCCGATTACGGTGACAGCGCCGGGCAGGCTGAGACGGGAAAGAACAGCCGACCACTTTTTATAGCGGAACAACGCCTTTTCCTTGCTGAATGGGTCAATACGGCCCCTGCCGTATTCCCATGGAGAATAGACGGAAGATGCAACCTTTCCGTCTTCCGTTGCGATGCTCTTTACTGAGTGCATTACAGGAACACTCTCGTCCTGATTTCCGTCATATAAGCTGTGCAAGGCCAGCTGAATTCCCATCGCACCGGCATCCGCCGACATTTCAGCAATCCGCTGGCCGGAGCAAAAAACCTTGAGCGCCAGCACGGCTATGGAGGTGACGGAGGGCATGTTTTCGGCCAGCAGGCGCACCAGGTTCATGATGGTGTTTCCGGTTGTGACCTCGTCTTCGACGATACAGACTTCCCTGCAGTGACCTGTCCCGGAAAGTTTCAGGAATTGAGACGGGGCGTGCGAGTGAGGTTCTGTAAAGGGTACCAGTTCCGACCGGTCATGCGGGTATCTCGTTGAGAACAAATACAACCCGCCGCCGAAAAATTCACAAACCACCCTCCCCAGCAGGATCGAGGACTCACTCAGCCCCAGCACCAGCGGGTTCTTGAAAGGCAGGGCGCCGTTAACCATTTTGGCGGCCAGGCGAATGATATTGTCCGGGTCCGCCGCACCGATCTTGCCGAGGTCGCGGTGCACGAAGGCAAATTTTCGCATCGGATTGTTGTGTCTTTTAACCGTGTAAAAGCCATCGAACCCGTCTTCCAAAACCGGATTTTGAAAGTCATCTGTCAAAAAAGCGGCAGGCCCTTATTTCCGGACAACAGCCGGAAATTTTGGCCACCATCCACCTCCCCGCCCGTTTAATTAGAAATCGTTTTCGGTGGGCTCAGTTTGCTTTTCTTAGCGGCTATGAGCGACGACAAAATCGCCAGCGCGATGACCCCGATGGTCACCAGGCTCACAACATAGTCCGGGATGTTGATGAACAAGCTTGCCAGCATGTAGGCGCCCAGGAAACCGATCGCCCAGTGGGCGCCGTTTTCGAGGTAGGGAAGCTCAGCTGTCGATTGTTCAACGAAGAAGATGGTCAGGGTCCGGATGGCAAACGCACCCACCCCAAGGCCGACCATGATCAAGACGATGTCCTGGCTGATCGCAAAGGCAGCGATAACGCCGTCGAAGGAAAGGCTTGAGTCCAAAACCTCCAGGTAAAGAAACTTTCCAATATCGCTCATTGAATTGCTGCTGTTATCACCCTGTAGTTTCCGGGCCACCGCGCTGTTCTCCAGCAGCGCTTTCAAACTGTCAATGCCCTCATAGACAATGAACCCGGCAATGGACGCCATGACAATGACAAAATCCTTATTGACCGCGCCGACAATAAACATAATCCCGAGAATGGTCAAACCGGCCGGATTGGAGAGGTTGCCTATTTTAGTAAACGGTTTTTCAATGTAGGTAAGCCAGTAATTCTCTTTATTGCCGTAGAGCCATTTGATAAAGATAATCATCAGGAATACCCCGCCAAAAGACATGATCATGTGTTCGCTCTGCTTCAGATAGACGGAATACAGTTCCGGCTGCTGAAAGGCCATTTTGACGGTGCTGACCGGGTCCATGCCGCTGATGAGGCTGACGATGAGAACAGGGAAAACAAAGCGCATGCCGAAAACGGCGATGGGAATACCCCAGATGATAAACCTCCGGCGCCACTTTGGAGACATCGTGTAAAGGATGATCGCATTCAGCACAGCGTTGTCGAAGCTTAAAGAAACTTCCATTACGGAGAGGGTTGTCCCTTTGAGGACGCCGTAAGCCCCCAACCAGAGGTACTCGACCACCCAGGATATTGCAAAAAGGATCAGGATCTCGATAGCGCACCGGGTCTTAGACATATAGAGGAACCTCCTCAAAGATTTACAAAAATTAGGAAGAGTTGCTTTTGGCTTCCCTGCAACTCCTCCCAGCGGCTAGAAGTTAATAAAAATGATTAAGCCTAGACATTAACTCCGAAATCCCGGCAAAGAGCTGCCAGTCCGCCTTTAAAGCCACTGCCGACGGCGTTAAACTTCCACTCGCCGGAATGACGGTACAACTCCCCGACCACAACGGATGTCTCCACACTGAAATCTTCTCCGAGGTCATAACGGATCAGTTCCTGGCCGGTCTCTTCATTAACAATCCGGATAAACGCGTTGGAAACCTGACCGAAGTTTTGCCCACGCTGTTCGGCGTCGTGAATGGTAACGGTGAAGGCAATTTTATGGATACTGGAGGGCACCTTGTCCAACTCAACCTTTACTTGCTCGTCGTCACCCTCCCCCTCGCCGGTCAGATTGTCACCCATGTGGGTGACAGAGCCCTGCCCGCCTTTGAGGTTGTTGTAAAAGATGAAATCCATATCGTTTGTCACCTTGCCGTTTTCGCCGAGCAAAAATGCCGCCGCGTCCAGGTCAAAGTCTTTTCCGCCGTCGTACTTATTGGTGTCCCAGCCGAGTCCGACCATGACCTTTTTAATGTTTGGATTTCCCTTCGTCAGGTCCACCTTTTGCCCTTTTTGCAGGCTAACCGCCATGGGTAAACATCCCTTTCCGAATACTGATGATTTAATCAATCATTTAGCTTACGGTTTTTGCGGCAGGAACTGCCTGAGCCAGTGCCCAAAGCCCTTCGGGTTCCGGGTCTGAATCAGGACGATGCCCGGACCGCGAAAGCGGCAAACCAGAGCCTCGCCGGAGGTGAAGGACGATATCCATCCCCCGGAAGATTTTTCAATGCTGTATTTCATGTAGTCCGGCCAGGCCACCAGGTGGTTGTTGTCGACAATAATTTCCTCGCCGTCGTTGAGATTATGGGCGTGAATAGCCCCGTAGGAGTTAAGAAAAACGGTACCCTTGCCGCCGACCCTCAGGATAAAGAAACCTTCGCCTGAAAAGAGCCCCTGCATCAGATTCTGCATTTTCGCAGAGATCTCAATCCCCTGAGTTCCCGCCAGAAACCCGTCTTTTTGAACAAGGAGACCGTAGCTCCCGTCCAGTTCAACGTCAACGATGCTCCCTGACGTTGCCGGCGCAAGCAGCACTTCGCCCGGACCCCGCCGCGCGGTTAAAGTTTGAAAGAAAAACTTTTCCCCCGCAAACATCCTGCCAATGCCGCCAAGAAGACCACCCTCAAGCTTACCCTCCACATCCACCGTGGTGGACATGGAGATCATTGCGTCAAACTCGGCTTTCAATACCTCTCCCTGAGCCAACTGAGCCTGCACCGCCGGAAAAGCATCCTGGTATAAGATCTGGTAGTTCATCAATGACCAGCCTCTTTTATTAAAACATAAGGAGCTGCGTCGCAACTCCCCTGATGCAATCGAACCTTGGAAAACTTCTCCTTCGCCCGGCCTGGCGCCGCCGGGACGAAGCGAAGGTTTTTATCTTCTTTTCCTTTAGACGCCGAGGCCGAAGTTGTTGCAGAGCGCCGCCAGTCCGCCCTGGAAGCCGCTGCCGATGGCGTTAAACTTCCACTCGCTGCCATGACGGTACAGCTCTCCGATCACGACAGCTGTTTCGACACTGAAGTCTTCCCCGAGGTCGTAACGGATCAATTCCTGAGCGCCCGCTTCGTCCATAATGCGGATGAAGGCGTTGGATACCTGGCCAAAATTCTGCTTGCGGTCTTCGGCCTCGTGGATGGTAACCGTAAAGGTCACTTTAAAGATGCCTGCGGGAACCTTGCCGAGGTCGACGGTGATTTGCTCATCGTCTCCTTCGCCCTCGCCGGTACGGTTGTCTCCCAGGTGAACGACCGAACCCTCTCCGCCCGTAGTGTTATTGTAAAAGACAAAATCACTTTCTCCGGAGGCTTTTCCGTTTTCCCCCAGCAAAAACGCCGCGGAGTCCAGGTCAAAGTCACTGCCGCCGTCATACTTGTTGGTGTCCCAGCCGAGACCCACCAGTATCTTTGTCAAACCGGGATTGGTTTTGGTCAGGTCGACCTTTTGTCCCTTTTGCAAGCTAATTGCCATATTAAAACGCCTCCTTACTATTTAATTTCACTTAACACACTTAACTTAAAATGCCCCATCAGCTATAAAATTACTGATAGCGCTTGACGATATCGCTCAGCGATATGTCCGTTGTTCCCTCGCCAATCGCCGCAAATTTCCACTCGTTATTATAGCGGTAGACTTCTCCAACCACCAGCGCGGTCCGGCCGGCATAATTCTCGGTCAAGTTAAACCGGAGCAGTTCCTGACCTTTTGCATGGTCCACAACCCGGATAAAGGCGTTTTGAATCTGGCCGAAGTCCTGTTTCCGGTTCTTGCAGTCATAAATGTTTACAACGAAGACGAGCTTGTGAACATCAGACGGAATCATTTTCAAGTCGACGAAAACCTGTTCGTCGTCTCCCTCACCGGCCCCGGTAAGGTTGTCTCCCATATGTTTAACACTCTGGCAGGGACTGCTTAGATTCCCAAAATAAATTATGTTTTGCTTGCGGGACAGCTTTCCGTCGGCGCCGAGCATGATCACCGAAGCATCGCAATCGATGTCTTTGCCGCCACCGCCGCCGCCACCTAACAAACCGCCCAAGAAGCCGCCACCGCCGCCCGACTTTTTGACGGGGTCCCATCCCAATCCGACCATAATTTTACCCAAACCGGCATTGCCTTTGGTTAAATCGACTTTTTGTCCTTTTTGAAGATTTACTGACAAATATCCGATACCTCCTTTAAGGCCTATATGCTTAATTTCAATGTTTCCCCGCAAATTCCTGCTATTTTACCGAAATTTCATCATTAAATTTTTATTAAGTCATACTATGATTTGATCTCAACGGAAACGCAGGGGTCAAAGGGATTGGTCCGGACGGCGAGGGAGAAGAGAAAGGGGTACTCTTTCTTGAGGTGCCGCATGTAAATCACCCACTCGGCAACCAATAAAACGTAGGCCCGCTCAATGTCCACGGACAGGTGCGCGCGGTCGGCATGAGGCAGTTGTTTTAAATCAGGCCGCAAGATCAACTCCTCGGTCAGGTGAAAAACGGCCCACAGCAGTTCTGTAAATGAATCATGCTCAAGCAAGTTCGGGTTTTCAAGCAGGCGCAGAAAAAAACCTCTTTTCTCACGCAGCAGGTCCCGCAGTTCTTCCAGGCTGCCTTTTGACACCTCGATTTCGCAGTCGCGGACCTTAATCTCCTTACTCGCACTAAAAAACTCTTTGTCTGTCCATTGCTCGATCGTTTTAAAATCTTCGTTGATCTCCCCGGAGCGGCCGGCAAACCCGGATATTGAGCGCAAAAGGCCGGTCCCTACCTCGCTGAAAAAAGCGCCGATCAGCATGTTCATCTTCCGCAGCAGAGTGCGCTTCTCTCTCAGGTTCAGGTACCGGTGGATGATCAGCGTGACCAGTAAAACTTCAATCGGGACAAAGGCGATGTCCCCGACCAGGTAAATGAATATATGGTGCGCGTCCCGGAAGATCAGGAAATGGATAAAATAAAAAAAGGCGGACAGCGCGAGGAGCGCTGCGCCGAGCTGCAGGTTCGATTTAGACATTTTGGCTCACCTTCATCCTTACAGCATTTCCCCGATGTAGTCCAACAAATCCAGCGCCCGGACCACGCCGGCCGCTTTTTTGCCTTCGAAGACCGGTAGTATATTAACATTTTTGGTCATCATCAACTCAATTGCCCGGGTGACCGTGTCGTCCGCCTGAACAAACGCTTTCACCAGAGGGCGGACCACTTTCCCCACACTGGTAACCGTGCATTCCTTGACGGGATCCCGGTGGTAAAAGAACGCCCAGGACAGGGTGAACAACTCGGTATTTTCATAGCACATCCTGTTCCGCTTGATTGCGTTGAGGATGTCCCGCACCGTCAGAATGCCGACCAGTTCTTCCTCCCCGGCGACTTTTTTGCTGTTGCTGAAAACCGCCAGCGAACGGTGTTCTTTTCCTTCAGCCAGGTAATTTTTCAGCGCTTTAATGGCGTCCTGCAAAGTGTCCGTATCGTACACCACAGGGTAGTCAGAGAGGGGGAGCATCAATTCCCTCACCTTTTTCATATCGGGCATAAAAGCACCTCCTACTTAAAATTATTGCTCTTTTTTCGTCTTTTCGTCGGCAAAACATCGCTATCCTTTATTTTGTCACTGCAAAATTAAAATTATTTCCAGAACAATATTTCCGCCTGTTTCCCCGGCGGCGCCCGGCCGGATCCGTCCTTTTGCCGTTGAAATCGGTGAACTTGCGGCGGGGTGAGCAGTAAGCCAGTGCACTTACTTTATACTACCATGAGAGTGAAAAGTTATCATGTTCTACTCTTAATAATTTTCGCTGTCAATATTTTTTTATAAAAAATGTGTCCCGCTAGAGTTAAAGAAGAGGTCAAACCCGTCAGGCCGGCCTGACGGGTTTGACCTCTTCGAACGGATTATGCCATTATTGATCACACTATTGTACTTTCCTTACTTCATCAACATCAAGGACAATGGTGTCCCCCGGCTTAAAAGCACCCTTCAGCATTTCCTCGGACAGGCGGTCCTCCACCAGGCGCTGGATCGCCCGCCGCAGCGGCCGCGCCCCATAATTTTCGTCGAACCCTTCCCGGGCCAGGAGGTCTTTGAGTTCGCCGGTTAATTCGACCCTGACATCGTGCTCTTTCATCCGCCCGCTTACTTCCCGCAGCATCAGGTCGACGATGGCCCGGATGTGTTCCGCGGTCAGGGAGTGAAAAACGATGGTCTCGTCGATCCGATTTAAGAATTCCGGCCTGAAGGTGCGTTTCAGCTCCTCCATAACCTTCTTTTTCATCTTTTCGTAGTCCTCTTCCTTCGTCGCTTCGCCGGCCTTAAAGCCCAGCGTAGTCTCGCGCCGGATGGTCTGGACGCCGACGTTGGAGGTCATGATGATGACCGTGTTGCGGAAGTCTACAGTGCGTCCCCCGGCGTCGGTCAGGCGGCCGTCCTCCAGCACCTGCAGAAGAACGTTGAAAACTTCAGGGTGGGCCTTTTCAATCTCGTCAAGCAGGACGACGGAATAGGGGCGGCGGCGCACCGCCTCGGTCAGCTGGCCGCCTTCGTCGTAACCGATGTAGCCTGGAGGGGCGCCGAGCAGCCGGGATACGGCAAACTTCTCCATGTATTCAGACATGTCGATGCGCACCATGGCCTCCTCACTGCCGAAAAGCACTTCGGCCAGCGCCCGGGCCAGCTCAGTTTTACCGACCCCGGTGGGACCGAGAAAGATAAAGGAGCCGATGGGCCGCTTCGGGTCTTTCAACCCCGCCCGGGCACGCCGGATGGCCCGGGAAACAGCCCGGATCCCTTCGTCCTGACCGATCACCCGCAGGTGCATTTCAGCTTCCAGTTTCAGCAGCCGTTCCGATTCTTCCTGTGCCAGTTTCTTTACCGGTACCCCGGTCCAGCTGGAGACGATCGTGGCGATGGCTTCCTCGTCCACAAACAACTCCACTCCGCCCTTGCGCTGGTTCCAGTTTTCCCGCAGCCGATCGATCTCGGTCCGGAAACTCTGCTCCCGATCGCGCATTTCGGCTGCTTTTTCAAATTCCTGCCCGTTGATGGCGGCCTCTTTCTCTTTCTGAATGCTCTCCAGTTTCTTTTCCATTTCCTTGATTTCCGGCGGTGGCGTAAAGGCCTGCAGACGCACCCGGGCACCTGCCTCGTCCATTAAATCGATGGCTTTATCCGGCAGGAAGCGGTCCGTGATATACCGGGCCGAAAGCTTGGCCGCCGCATCAAGCGCCTCATCTGTGATGCGCAACCGGTGGTGGGCCTCATATTTATCCCGGAGTCCTTTCAGAATGTCGACGGTTTCTTCCACCGTAGGCTCAGCCACCATAATCGGCTGAAAGCGCCGCTCTAAAGCCGCGTCTTTTTCAATATGCTTGCGGTATTCGTCCAGGGTGGTGGCGCCGATGCACTGCAGCTCGCCCCTGGCCAGGGCGGGCTTTAAAATATTGGCGGCGTCAATGGCGCCTTCCGCCGCGCCGGCGCCCACCAGGGTGTGCATCTCGTCGATAAAAAGCACGACATTGCCGGCCTGACGAATTTCTTCGATGATTTTCTTCAACCGCTCTTCGAATTCACCCCGGTATTTGGTCCCGGCGATCAGGGAACCCATCTCCAGGGTAACCACTCGCTTGTCGGACAGAACCTCCGGCACGTTGCCGGAAACGATGCGCTGGGCCAGCCCTTCGGCAATGGCCGTCTTGCCGACGCCCGGCTCACCAATCAGCACCGGGTTGTTCTTGGTGCGTTTGGATAGGACCTGGATCACCCGTTCAATTTCTTTCCCCCGCCCGACGACCGGGTCCAGTTTATCCTCGTTCGCCATGGCCGTGAGGTCGCGCCCGTATTTATCCAGCGTCTGGGTGGCCCCACCCCCCTGAGGCTGGCCGCATGCGCCACCACAGGATGGGCCGCCCGGGGCCTGGCTGCCGCCCGGCTGGCCGCCCATCATCTGCGCGATAAGCGCCCGCACCTTCCCCTGGTCGGCCCCGTAGGCGTTCAATATCTGGGCCGCAACGCCTTCTCCTTCCCGGATCAGGCCCAGGAGCAGGTGCTCGGTGCCGACGTAGCCGACACCCATCCGCCGCGCTTCATCAATGGAGAGTTCCAAGACCATTTTGCTGCGCGGCGTGATCACCGGCTCTGACACAGCCTGTCCTTTTGCCGCTTCTACCATCTGCGTCACAGCCTGGCGAACACGTTCGGCGTCGATGCCCAGTCCGGCCAGAACTTTGGCGGCGACTCCTTCACCTTCTCCAATCAGGGCGAGCAGGACGTGTTCCGTCCCGACATAGGGACACCCCATTTCCTTGGCCTCCTGCTGGGCCTGGATTAACACTTTTTTCGCGCGTTCTGTAAATCTTCCGAACATTACGAATCACCTCACGGTAAAATTTTTTTGATCTTATTTCCAAGACACCAACTTATATAAGTAGGTGCTGCAAATAATACCCCTTTACGCGGAATGCAACTTTTCCCGCAACAAATTGGCTCTGTATACGTCGCACTGGTACTGCGAAAGCTCCTTGCCGGCCAGTTTGATCAAGTAGGCCGGACGAGTCATCACCATTAATTCGTTCAACATCCTGACCGGCATCGGGGGCAGTAAATCCAGGTCAAGACCCAGCCGCAAGTCGGCAATAAGCTGCATGACCTCCTCCGCGGAAATAATTCGCGCGTTCATACCCAGGCCATAGGCCCGCCAGACCCTGTCCTCAACCATTTCTTTCTTTCCCTTGTAAATGGCGGCGCGGGCGGCGTGTTCCTGGGCCAAAATTTGTGTGGTGATTGAAGAAAGGTTTTTTATGATTTCTTCTTCCGCCTGCCCAAGCGTAATTTGATTAGAGATTTGAAACAGATCCCCCAGCGCCTCTGTCCCCTCACCATAAAGGCCGCGGACGGTCAGGCCGAGCTTGTGGATGGCCTCGAGCACACCGTTAAGCTGCCGGGTCAGAACCAGGCCGGACAGATGAAGCATCACCGAGGCCCGCATTCCGGTACCCGCATTGGTTGGGCAGACCGTGAGGTAACCGTACTTTTCCGAAAAGGCAAAGTCAAGTGTCTTTTCCAGCCCGTCATCGGCCATGTTTACCGTTTGCCAGGCATTTTCAAGCTGAAAACCGGGCAAAAGACACTGGATGCGCAAATGGTCTTCCTCGTTGACCATGATGCTGACGACCTCGTCTTCCCGCAAGGCCACAACCTTATCCTGGCAGTCGTTCATAAAGGCGGGGCTAATCAAGTGTTTGTCGACCAGTATTTGTCTTTCCACAGGAGATAACTCAATCATCCGACAGAGCTCCAGCCGCCCCGCCAGTTCAATCATCTCACTGTTTTCCAGGGCGAGTTGGACGGCACAAATGACTTCCTCCGCCTTTCCCTTCTCGAGCAGATGCGGGAATGGGATACCCAGGAGGTTCCTCGCCACTCGCACCCGGCTCGAAATAATGATCCCATTTTCCGGGCCATCATCGTCCATCCAGCGGCTGTGGGCGTCGTTAAGCGTTTCTTTAACCGACATGTTCTTCACTCTCCTGAATTATCTGCTTTTCCAACTGCCGTATCTGGTCCCGAATTTCAGCCGCCCGCTCAAACTCTTCGAGGCAAACCGCTTCATTCAGCGTTTCCTTGAGCCGCTCAACCTCTTTTGCGACCTGGACCAGTTCCCCTGTCCGCTCAGGCACCTTTCCGGTGTGACGGTTGTTTCCGTGGATTCGGCGCAACAAGGGGTCCAGCCGATCTTCAAAAGAATTGTAGCAGTCACCGCAACCCAGCAGACCCTGCTTGACGAACTGTCCCTCCGCCAGGCCGCACTTTTTGCAGCTTTTCCCAGAAACCTCGGCCGGGGCAACCGGCCCGAATCCCGGGTCATGCTTTAAAAGTCCGGAGAGAAAATGCTGCAGAGAAAGCTGGGGTAAAAAACCGAAGCCAAACCCCTGAGGCTGCATATCGCGGGCACATGTTTCACAAAGATGGGTTTCTTCTTTCCGCCCATCTGTTATTTCAGTGATGCACACATTCGCCGGTCGCTGCTGGCAGCGTTCACATAGCATGACGAAAACCTCCCGCACCGATGATCGCAACCCGTTTTCCTACGTTTCAAGACAGTTTATTCCCCCCGCAGCAATTCCGTAAGCATCGATTTCACGATCAGCGCCCTCAACTCATCGCGCATGGGCAGACCAAGTCGAAGGATGTCTCTTTTGATTGCCGCAATCATCACCCGGGCCTCCCTCTTTGTAATCAGCCCTTCGTCCCGGAGCCTTTTAATCAGCCCCTCCGCATCGGACTGAGAGATGGTGCGACCGATGATCCGGCAGATTTCCTGAATCAGATTGACTCTGCCGTCAAAATGGACCTTCGCAATTTTGATATAGCCACCGCCGCCTCTGCGGCTTTCTACAATATAACCGTGACCGGCAGTAAAGCGAGTCGTCAGGACGTAATTGATTTGGGAAGGAACACAACTAAACCGAACAGCCACTTCGCTCCGCTGAATCTCAATTTGATTTCTCTCACTGTCCGCCAGCATCTCTTTCAAGTAGCGCTCAATTAAATCCGATATGTTTGACATTCACTTTCACCACCTCATTGTAAAAAAGCCGTCCATCATTGAGTCGCAACACCCTTTAGCAAATAAACCGGATTGAATCATGGGCCGGAACTTTTTCTGATATTGACTGACATTGACTTAAATTAATTATATTATATTATTATTTTGCCATTTTGCAATTACTTTTTAAACAACAAAACAAAAAAAACAGGCCCATTGCTAATTCGATCGTCGGACGTCAGTCGTCAGGAAATAATTAACCTCATGGCATGTTTAACCAGAAAAGGAAAGGGGACACACCTCCAAACAGGGAAAGGGGACACACCTCCTTTGGAGGAATGTCCCCACCTTATGAATGTCCCCACCTTATGAATGTCCCCACCTTTTGAATGTCCCCAAATAGTGTCTCTAACCTTCAATAATCTGGCTCCCCGAGCAGGATTCGAACCTGCAACCTACCGGTTAACAGCCGGTTGCTCTACCGTTGAGCTATCGAGGAACGGCGCTTGGGATCGTCTTATTTTGAAACCCCATCCATATAAATATACTACAAAACTACGCTCTTCGTCAAGCGCGGTGCCGGTTGCCGGTCGTCAGAAGGGAAAGGGGACACACCTCCTTTTGAGGAATGTCCCCAACTCATGAATGTCCCCAGCTTATGAATGTCCCCAAATATTTATTCTAGCGGCGTCCTACTCTCCCAGGGACCAACGTCCCAAGTACCATCGGCGCTGGAGGGCTTAACTGCCGTGTTCGGGATGGGAACGGGTGTACCCCCTCCGCTATCGCCACTAGAAACTTGTTATCTTTTTTTACGGGACCGGTTTGTCAATTTACAAGCGTGTCGTCTTTGTCTTTTTCTTTCGTCTCTTCCGACGTCCGACGTCTGACTACCGACGACTATTTTTGAGATGCTCTCTCAAAACTGCACAGCGTAGGATTTACAAGCGTGTCGTCTTTGTCTTTTTCTTCCGTCTCTTCCGACGTCCGACGTCTGACTACCAACGACTATTTTCAGGTCAAGCCCTCGACCGATTAGTACCGGTCAGCTGCACTCATTACTGAGCTTGCACACCCGGCCTATCTACCTGGTCGTCTTCCAGGGGTCTTACCAGCTTGTGCTGTGGGAAACTTCATCTTGAGGGAGGCTTCGCGCTTAGATGCTTTCAGCGCTTATCCCGTCCAGACATAGCTACCCAGCGCTACCGTTGGCACGATAACTGGTACACCAGTGGTCTGTCCATCCCGGTCCTCTCGTACTAGGGACAGCTCCTCTCAGGTTTCCTGCGCCTGCGACGGATAGGGACCGAACTGTCTCACGACGTTCTGAACCCAGCTCACGTACCGCTTTAATGGGCGAACAGCCCAACCCTTGGGACCTACTACAGCCCCAGGATGCGATGAGCCGACATCGAGGTGCCAAACCTCCCCGTCGATGTGGACTCTTGGGGGAGATAAGCCTGTTATCCCCGGGGTAGCTTTTATCCGTTGAGCGACGGCTCTTCCACTCGATACCGCCGGATCACTAAGCCCGACTTTCGTCCCAGCTCGACCTGTCCGTCTCGCTGTCAAGCTCCCTTGTGCCTTTACACTCTCGGGCGCGATTTCCAACCGCGCTGAGGGAACCTTTGGGCGCCTCCGTTACTCTTTGGGAGGCGACCGCCCCAGTCAAACTGCCCGCCTGATACTGTCCAGAACCCGGTTTCACGGGCTTCTGTTAGAACTTCAATACTAAAAGGGTGGTATCCCAACGTTGGCTCCGCCAAGACTGGCGTCCTGACTTCTTAGCCTCCCACCTATCCTGTACATGCAATACCAAAGTCCAATGTCAGGTTGCAGTAAAGCTCCACGGGGTCTTTCTGTCCTGTCGCAGGTAGCCGGCATCTTCACCGGCATTACAAATTCGCCGAGTCCCTCGTTGAGACAGTGCCCAAATCGTTACGCCTTTCGTGCGGGTCGGAACTTACCCGACAAGGAATTTCGCTACCTTAGGACCGTTATAGTTACGGCCGCCGTTTACTGGGGCTTCGGTTCGAAGCTTTGGGTTGCCCCTGACCTCTCCCCTTAACCTTCCAGCACCGGGCAGGCGTCAGCCCCTATACGTCATCTTTCGATTTAGCAGGGACCTGTGTTTTTGGTAAACAGTCGCTTGGGCCTTTTCTCTGCGACCCCCTCGCGCTACGTCTGTTAAAGTTTTCACGCTAATGGGGTACCCCTTCTCCCGAAGTTACGGGGTCATTTTGCCGAGTTCCTTAACGAGGGTTCTCTCGCGCGCCTTAGGATTCTCACCCCGCCTACCTGTGTCGGTTTGCGGTACGGGCACTTATCGCCTCGTTAGGGGTTTTTCTTGACAGTTTGGGTTCGGCTGCTTCGCTACTATTTTCGCTCCCCGTCGGTTCTCGGGCTTCTCGAAAGACGGTTTTGCCTGTCTCTCACCCTACGGCCTTGGACGTGCTTTTCCAACCGCACGCTCAGCTTACCCTCCTGTGTCACCCCATCCTTCAAACGGCTTAAAGTGGCATCGGATTATCAACCGATTGTCCATCGCCTACGCCTTTCGGCCTCGGCTTAGGTCCCGGCTTACTCTGGGCGGACGAGCCTTCCCCAGAAAACCTTAGGCTTTCGGCGGGCAGGATTCTCACCTGCCTTTTCGCTTACTTATACCGGCATTCTCACTTCTGTACACTCCACAGCTCCTCACGGTACTGCTTCGACGCATACGGAACGCTCCCCTACCATCTCAGTCGTCGGTCGTCGGACATCGGTCGTCAGGATTTATTGGTTTCCCGCAATCGGTAAATTTGTTTCCCTACGATCTCGTACTGTTCTTCCAACTTACGATACATGATTTCTTCCATGTATCCGAAGTCTTTACACAGTTCGATTAAAACCCTTACCTCATTGCAAGAACCTAATGCATTCCTAAGGAAGTGTTGAAACTCTCCTGCGCTATCTTTCCTGCCGTATCCTTCTGAGAGTTGTCGTCGGTCGTCAGTTTATGTTGGAATTCGCTAAAGCGAATTCCTTCTATCCTGACGTCTGATTTCTGACGTCTTACGACTTTTTTGACTTCCTAATTCGTGCTTCTCCATGCTGGGAAAAGTTTGGGTTGATTTGTGTATATCTTTGGCCAGTTTATATGACCTCTTATATACGTCAAGATCCTTGTACCCCAATCTTTTTCCCTCCCGACGTCTGACGTCTGACGACAGACGACTGAAATCCGTAGTTTCGGTGCCTGGCTTGAGCCCCGTTACATTTTCGGCGCGGAGCCACTTGACCAGTGAGCTATTACGCACTCTTTAAATGGTGGCTGCTTCTAAGCCAACATCCTGGTTGTCTGGGCAAC
>Ga0209347_1000966_pt1 | contig 56131 bp, 54 predicted proteins | sample AutmiccommuBRH23_FD_187382 | JGI IMG/M metagenome (GOLD analysis project Ga0209347, IMG submission 187382) | Deep subsurface microbial communities from Mt. Terri, Switzerland - Autotrophic microbial communities BRH/23 (SPAdes) (version 2) | ecosystem: Environmental > Aquatic > Deep subsurface >... | reverse complement strand
ACTCCGCTTGCAAATAGTCAATGGAACCAGAATTCTATTTCCTCTAACCAAAGATCAGAAGGTTATCTATAAGGCATTCAATATCGATGAACCTGTGTAGGTATAATTTTTGGCGGGATTTTAGGTTTTATAATTCCATAATTGACTTAAAGAGGTTAAATATAACGCTTATTATTTTAATACATAACGCTCTTTGAAGCGGGGAAAATAAAGTCAGTTACCGAATCTACATTAAGGAGTTGAAGCACAGCATGAAACGGTTTCTGAATTTTATGATGAGCAGTGCCCTAATTTTGGGACTTGCCTTAGCAGGTTGTACAAATGCACCGTCTCCTATTCCTCCCCAAACCCCAAAGCAAACCACACAGGATACGAAACCACCGGAAGCTGAAGCCGGTGCAACACGAGATTCGGTATTAGGGGCTGAGAAACGAGTGGTCTTAGGATTTTATACTGATCCAGAAGGACCTGTGCCGGGTTCGAAAGAAACGATGCTTAAAAATGCTAAATTACTCGATGAAGTTGCGTTTTTCTGGTATGCTTTTGATGCAACTGGTAAAGTCGTTCCAAGCGGTAAAGTTGATCTGAAAACTAAAGAAGCGGCTCAAAAGAATGGATCCAAAGCGTATGCCTTGGTGCATAACATGAATTTAACTGGGACGGTAGGCTTTGATGCGAATTTAGCTCACCGAGTTTTATCTAACCCTGCCATAAGAGCGAATTTAGTGACAAACCTAGTTAACCTGACGACGAAGGATGGTTGGGACGGCATTTCGGTGGACATTGAGAAAGCGCCTCCTGGAGATCGAAACAACTTTTCTGCCTTTGTTGCTGAGCTTGGTAAAGCGTTAAAGGCAAAAGACAAAGTCTTGAACATTTCAATTCCCGCTAAATTTGTGGACTATCCTTCAGATCTGTGGTCAGGTGCCTATGATTATGCGGCGATTGGAAAAGCTGCTGACCAAATCATTCTTATGACCTATGACGAGCATGGACTTGGGACAACCCAAGGGCCCGTTGCCTCTGCAGGGTGGGTAGATCGTGTGATTAAATTTGCGGTGGGGAAAATACCTAAAGAAAAGATTGTGATGGGTCTCCCTGTTTACTCCTTTGACTGGGGGACTAACAAACCAACCATGCCAGATTATCTATCCTATGCTCAGACGCTTGAGAGAGCCAAAAAGCATGGAGTAGAAATTCAAACCGATCTCAGTGCAAAAGTGCCTCAATTTAGTTATACCGCTAATGGGGTTAGACATGAAGTTTATTTTGAGAATATCGCTAGCTTGAGAGCAAAAATGGATAGCGCACTCAAACACAAGTTGCATGGCGTTGCCATTTGGCGTTTAGGAATGGAGGACCCCGCGATCTGGGATGCGCTGATGAAAACATACGGAACAAATAAACAAAAGAAGTAACAAAATATTGAACAAATGAGGGGTCGAAAGAACCAAACTTTCGTCCCCTTTGTATTCAGGCACATTCAAGAAAATAACTAGTCAGTCTGCCAGTCTGTTTTGTGTCATACTGCGTCGGCATATGCCCCTAATAGCCCCGCTATGAGGGGCATATGCCTCCTTGTCTGACGCAAAATATCCAAGGCATCATGACTTGTTATTTTCTTTCATATGCCTTATGTCTACCAATAATTTGAGTCTTTGTAAATTCTCAGTTAAGATATAAGAGTAGAAGCGGAGGAATAAAGGATGATCAAGGAACTAATAGTTGTGGAAGGGAAAAACGATGCACATGTGGTACGCCTTGCCCTTGGAGAAGTCGATATCATTTGGACGGAAGGTTATGGGCTTACCAAGAAAAAGTTAGACTACATCGCAGAAATGGCAAATCGGCAAGGGGTGATCGTTTTTACGGATCCGGATACGGTGGGTGAGCAGATCCGCAAACGTATCCGAGCGCACGTACCTCAGGCGAAACATGTTTACTTAACGCGTAAAGCAGCTACCAAACAAGGGGATATTGGAGTAGAGAATGCAGCAGTACACGATATTCGCCTCGCCTTTGCACATATTCAACAGGAGCAGGTGAGCCTTGTTGAGAATTTTACGATAGAGGATTTATTTTTAGTCGGACTTGTAGGGTCAAGCCGAGCGGGTGAAAACAGGTTAGCCTTGGGGCGCATGCTGGGGATAGGGGATACTAATGCTAAACAATTCCTTCATCGGCTAAACCGTTTTGGAATATCTCGCGAGTCGTTTTATCAAGCGATACAGGAGGTTAGGCATGGAGAGCGCAGCTGAATATACGCAACGCCTTGTAAAAAGTGGAGCACGTGCTCATAAATCACTGGGTCAAGTTTTCCTGATGAGTGACGAAGTGATCGAGCGCATTGTTTCAGCCAGTACTCTAAAGCCAGATGTCCCACTCGTGGAAATTGGGCCAGGGCTTGGGGTATTAACTAGGGTCCTTGCTTCAAGGGTGCAAAAGATGTGGGCTGTTGAGTTGGATAAACATAAAATAGGGATTCTGAACAAAGAGATTCGGGGGTATCCTCTTGAAATTGTCAATCAAGATGCTTTAAAGCTAAATCTAAAGGAACTATGGGGAGATCAGAAAGGGTATTTGATAGGTAATTTGCCCTATTATATTACAAGTCCATTAATCATGCACTTTCTGGAACAAGGGGCTCAATTAAGTGGGATGACGATTATGGTTCAAAAAGAAGTTGCGGACCGGATCGCAGCTCCACCAGGGAGCAGGACCTATGGTATCTTATCTATTGCGGTACAGATTTCTGCCCAAGTCACTGAAGTGATGGATGTTTTGCCGAGTGCATTTTGGCCTTCCCCAAAAGTAACTTCTGCTGTGATTAGATTAGACCTTCGCCCTTACCCTGCTTTTAGCGTAGATAAAAAAGATTTTTTTCGAGTGGTTAAAGCAGCCTTTAGTCAGCGGCGCAAGACTTTGGGAAATTCTCTGGCAGGCGGTCTAGGACTTAAAAAGGAAGAAGTTATCGAACACATGCAAGGCACGGGGATCTCGGATGGGCGGCGAGCAGAATCATTGAGTATTGAAGAATTTCAGGTACTTACTAAGGCTTTTAAATCTTGATGAGTGAACTCGTTCAACTAAAGTTGAACATCGAGTCTTCGGTGACGTAAGTCTCCAGTGACGATAGTGTCCAGTGGACATTATCGCCGAAAGCGCACGACCCTTAACGAATACTAGTCGCGCTGAAGGATTACTTATGCCGAAGGCGCAGATCCACAGACGAATACTTTCGCGCCGTAGGATGGACTCTACCTCCTTCGCCGCCAAGAGTTCCTATCAGGAAAGGGCGGCTCGGCAAAACCAATCCTCAGCGCGATGGTATTCGTTAAGGGCCGTGCGCTTCGGCGATACTCTCCACCGGAGACTATCGTCACCGAAGCAGAGTACGGGGTCCCACTCCCACTTGTAGAAGTGGGAGTCTTACGATTTGGATAAAGAAGAGAGAGACTTGGAGAGAGATACGGTTCGCCAGTCTCTCTCTCGCTCTTCTATTTTGAGAAATATTATTGTGTTAGTAGCATAAAAGACAAGCAATTTCCGAACGATAAGGGGGGCAAACCAAAAAATTACGCAAGGCAAGCGTATGGCGTTACGATGTTCAGTATTAATGGAGGTAGTCCGGGTTGGAAAAAGCAAGAAAAAAGCGCTTTTTGAAATGGTCAAATATCATATCGACGATAGCGACGACCGTGTTAGCACTTACGGCCTTAATTACGGTCTACTTAACGGTAGCCGCATGGAAAGCCCAACAGGAGACAGAACGACCGTATTTCATATTAAAGGAGTCACCTAAAGTCGATTTGGGTAATGAACTAAGTTTTGAGTTGAAATTTACTAATGTGGGTATGCATCCAGCTAAAGATCTTTCAAGCGAGACGATTGTCTTTGATGACCGTTTAACCGGAAAGCCGATTCATCACGATGAATCAGCGATTGTCAACGAAATTCCCAAAGATTCTTCTTCAAGCTTAGTTATGACCATACCTAGTGAGGAGATTTACCCCAAACAATTTAATATTGATGCGCATTATGTTGTTGTTGACTTACAGTATGCAGATCCCATCTTGAATAAATCATTCAGTCAATCGATTTACATGAAGTGGAATGGGGTACAAGAAGAGAAAATGCAAGCTACAGTGCACGTAAAAGTGGAGGAAAAGGGAAAGATAGATGATTACTTACAGAAGGCTGGTATTGATTTAAAGTAAAAATGAAATTCTTTATCTTTAGTTGAACGAGTTCACTCGGAGCCGTAAGAGGATCCCGGGATGATGACATGCTGTTCAAAAAACATATCCTGTGACGTTAGAGACTGCTCCCAACAATTAAGAAGATCAAAACGCCGTTCCTCATGGTAGCCCATTAATTTGTGTTTGCCTAGTGATCTAGTGGGAGTCTCATTGTGGATTAATGCTAATCCCATCAGGCAATCCCCAATGATGGTTTCGGCAATCAGACGCGCATGACGTCGATGTTTTCTCGGAGAGTGAAGTGATTCATGAGGGATGGATGTGGCCACTTTGATGCTTAGGTTAATTTTCTTTGCCCAGTACAAGGTAAGTGGGGGAATCGCTATGGCTTCCAGAGGAAGGGCTTGCAGCGCGCGTTGGGAAAGTGCATGAGGCCCGTGTGTGGGAGTCGCAAGACCCAGACTTTTAAAAAGATCAAGTTCGCGGTTGAGCTTTGACCGAAATCGCAAAACAAGATTGGCAAGTTTATGACGATGAGGAATGTAGGGGTAACAATTTGTTAAGGCAACATCAATCCCTGATTCAACCGAAGAGACTAAGGTAAGGAGATTTTGATAGATATCCCCTGACATATCTCCGTCGACAAAGAGTGCTCCTTTGGCCCCTATATGACGTGCATAGAGCGCTCCGATCGCTCGCGGTATATCAATGCCTAAGGGGTCTGAAAAATAAAGGATATGAATCCTAATATCTGGGATTGAGCGAACAAGTTTGAAGGTCTGGTCTGTGCAACCGTTAAGAACCAAAATGATGTAGCTGACGGGAAGGCGTAAAATGGTAGTCAAGGTTGCCAAGATGCTCTTCTCTTCATTTTTGGCTGGAATGATTACCGCGAACATCTTTGAGCCCCCCTTCTATTTGTGGTTCGTAGTTCGATATTCGTAGTTCGAACCACGAACATCGAAAGACGCTATAAATTTTTCTTGTTATATACTATATGTCGTTTGAATAGGTTCGACATAGTATATAGCGTATTCGTGGTTCGATATTCGATATTCGTAGTTCGATAATTGTAGTTCGAACCACGAACCATGAATATCGAACATCGATTAGGGGGGGTTAGGCAATGTTACATGTGGGTGATATTGTGGCACGGTTCTCACATCATCAGGATATTTTCTTTCATGTTGCTCAGATTCAGGAAAAGTCAGAAGTCGAAGGTAAGGTCATTCTCAAAGGGCTTAATTTAAGGCTACTAGCCGATGCGCCGATTTCTGACCTCATTACGAAGAGCCCAGTTGAGGTTGCCAACTATGAGCGAGAAGATAATAGAATGATTTATCAGAAATTGAATAAATTGACTAGCCAAAGAAAAGTCGATTTGGACGATAAAAGTGATTTTTTTGAGATCCCAGGACGGGTGTTACAGGTTGATGGCGATCAGGATTATTTAAGTCAATGTATTAAAACGTATAAACAAATGGGAATAGAAGCTAAAGGGGTTTGTAAATCCGAGATCGAACAACCAAAAATTATTCGAAAAATTCTACAAGAGAATCCGACGGACATCTTGGTGCTGACGGGTCATGACGCTTTTATAAGAGGAAAAAAAGATTTTCATAGTATGGACAGTTACCGCAGCTCGCGATATTTTGTGGAGTCTGTTCTGGAAGCCCGACGTTTTCAGCATGACAGGGATACGCTGGTGATCTTTGCGGGAGCTTGTCAGTCTAATTATGAAGCAATTCTTTCTGCAGGGGCAAATTTTGCTTCATCTCCAAAACGCATGCTGATCCATGCCTTTGATCCCGTTTTTGTAGTGGAAAGAATTGCTTTTACCCCCATGGATCAAATAGTTTCGGTGAAGAACATTCTTATGCATACGATAACGGGGACGGATGGGGTTGGGGGAATTGAAACGCGAGGCCAGATGCGGAGGGGGTATCCTAGAAGTCCGTATTAGTAGGGGCGATTCACGAATCGCCCCTACTCTTTTTAAGGGGTGTTTAATGACCGTCCTAAAATTAGTTATCCTTGAATGAACACGGGGGTTCCAATTTCGACGCGTTGGAAAAGGCCCTCGGCGTCATGGTTATGCATGCGGATACATCCTTTGGACACGGCTTGGCCAATACTAGCAGGGTTATTTGTTCCGTGAATCCCATAACCGGGGATAGAGAGCCCCATCCAGCGACTGCCAAAGACACCGCCTGGATATACTGTTTTGGTGGCAATAGTGTAGTGACCGTTAGGGGTGGGGGTTGATCCTTTACCGACTGCAACTGGATAATGCTGGATAAGATGATTGCCTTCATAAAGCTCAAGTCTACGACGGGAGGTATGGATGACAATTGAACGGTTAGACACTGAGCTATGCCTCCTTTCTTTGCTAAATAGCTTCTATCTCATGGTATGTTAGTGATTGCTGAATGTTCTTTGCATAAATAAACCCACTTTAAGTGGAGAATATAGAGAAGGGTAGAGCTTACTTCTAAATGGATTTTTATCTATTGGAAGTCAGTTGAGCTTATTCATGGACGCAAAGCGCAAGGCAATATTCGATGTTCAGTGTTCGAACTTCGAACCTCGAACCTCGAAATGGAGGGATTAGTTTGGCTGAACATGTGGAAGGGAAGCTGTTAATTATCGGCGGAGCAGAAGATAAAAAGGGAGAGTGCAAAATCCTGAAGCGTTTTATTCAGGAGGCAGGCGGTAGAGAAAGCCGTATAACTGTCTTGACGGCTGCGACAGAATTCCCACGCCAAGTAGGAGTTGAGTACCATGCTTTGTTTCTAGAACTAGGTGCCCAAGAGGTACAAGTTCTCGATGTTTCAGACCGTACTCAGGCTAATACGCAAGGGATTGGTAAACAATTTGAAAAATCAACCGGGGTCTTTTTCACTGGGGGTGACCAACTCCGGATTACAGGTTTGCTAGGGGGTACGTTACTTGGACGGATGCTCCAACAGCTGTACGAGCAGGGGGTCATAATTGCAGGAACGAGCGCAGGGGCCTCTGTCATGTCGGATACGATGATTGTCGGAGGGGAAGCGGGAACGGCAAAGAAAAACACCTTAACGATGGCACCTGGGTTGGGGTTACTTCGTGCTGTCGTGGTTGATCAACACTTCGCTCAACGAGGGCGAATCGGGCGACTCTTATCAGCAATCTCCCAAAATCCCTATGTGCTCGGCGTGGGGATTGACGAGGATACAGCAATTTTAGTTCAGTCTGATGCACGGTTTTCGGTGGTTGGAAGTAATACTGTAACGGTAGTAGATGCGTCTCCCTCGACCACTACAAACGTTTCGGAAACGATTCCGGGACAAGCTCTTGTTTTGAGTCCAATTTCAATGCATGTTTTATCCGACGGTTATGGTTTTGATCTAAAACGTCGGGTATCTTTACTTTAGGCATATGAAAGGAAATAACAAGTCAAAGATGCCTTGGATATTTTGCGTCAGACAAGGAGGTATGTTCACCTCATAGCGGGGCTATTCGGTGAACATGCCGACGCAGTATGACACAAAATAGACTGGCATACTGACTGGTTATTTACTTGAATGTGCCTTAGTTAAACTTTATGGATACAACGGGGAATATCATAAGAAGAAAAGGTTAAAACTAGCATTGTATATCCATTGTTACTGAAGGGGGAACAACAACATAATGGAGATAAGACAAATCCAAGCGATCGTAGGGGCCAATGCTTACAGTCATCGGCCAATTATTCGTGCGATTGTGGATCTCCAAGAATGGACAGAACGATTTAGTAATGAATTGGGAGATTTCCGAATCCGACTCGAGGAAAATTTACCAACATTGGCCGACCACTATTGTTCACGGGGTAAACTAGGTGGATTCCTAGAGCGGTTACAAGAGGGTACCCTTATTGGTCACGTAATTGAACATGTGACCATAGACCTTTTGACACAAGCCGGACAAACCATTAAATATGGCAAAACTATGGCTATTTTAGAAGAACCGGGTTGCTATGAGATTATCTTCAATTACGAATCCAAAGAGGGAGCGGTTGAGGGCTTTAAACAAGCGTTTGCCCTAGTTAAGGCCCTTCTGAATAAAGAATCCTTTGATGTAATATATGCTATAAATCGTATAAAAAAGGTGATCGCTGAATATGAATTGGGAGTTTCAACACGGGTTATCGTTGAAGCATGCCAGGAACGGGGAATACCGGTAGATCGTTTGAATGGGAGTAGCTTGCTGCAATTGGGGTATGGTCGGAATCAACGACGTATCCAAGCTACAATAACTGATGCGACTTCTAGTATAGGGGTTGACATTGCTTGTGATAAGGAAATGACCAAGAAGATACTTAGTGATGGTGGGATTCCTGTACCGTGGGGACATATTGTTACTACGGAGGAAGAAGCAGTGGAAGCATTTCGGGATATAGAAACTTCTGTTGTTATTAAGCCTTTGCATGGAAACCAAGGAAAAGGAGTGACCCTTCAGATAGGGGATGAAGCAGAAGTTAGAGCTGCGTTTAAGGTCGCTCAGACTTATGGCGATTGGGTCATTGTTGAAGAATATATTGAAGGTCAACATTATCGTCTGGTGGTGGTAGGAGATCGTTTAATTGCCGCTGCGAAACGGATTCCTGCCCATGTGATCGGGGATGGCATATTAACAATTTCGGAGCTAGTGGCCCAAACAAATGAGGATCCGTTGCGTGGAGAGGACCACGAGAAGGCTTTAACTAAACTTAGAATTGATCCAGTGGTGCTTTTAACCCTTACTCAAAGAGGATTAACACTATCATCGGTACCCAAACAAGGGGAAGTGGTGTATCTGCGCGACAGTGCAAATTTAAGCACTGGGGGAATCGCTGAGGATGTGACTGATCGTGTCCATCCTGATAACGTTGATTTAGTAGTCAACGCCTCCAAGCTGATTGGCCTAGATGTTGCAGGGATTGATTTAGTGATTGAAGATATTGAGTCATCCTATCGCAATAAAAACGGATATATTATCGAAGTCAATGCTGCGCCGGGTATTCGCATGCACCATTTTCCCAGCGTAGGTAAGGCTAGGAATGTGGGCAAAGCGATCGTCGAGCAAGTGCTCCCTTCGGGAAATGGAAGAATCCCTATCGTCGCGATTACCGGTACGAATGGAAAAACAACCACGACCCGTATGATTAGTAAAATCCTTACAGATCAACAACTTCTGGTGGGCATGTCTTCAACGGATGGAATTTATATTAATCGAAAATTATGGGTCAAAGGGGATACGACGGGACCGGAGAGCGCTAGGATTGTTTTAAGACATCCCGATGTCCAGGTGGCGGTTCTAGAAACAGCACGAGGCGGGATTCTGAGAGCTGGTTTAGGGTATGAATATGCAGATGTTGCAGTAATTACAAATGTTTCTAATGACCATCTGGGTCAGTATGGCATTGAGACACTTGAAGATATAGCCCATGTGAAGAGCTTGGTTGCAGAGGTTGTCAAGCCGCATAGTTATGTAGTACTGAATGCGGATGACTCTTTAGTTGTGCAAATGGCAAAGCGAACAAAGGGGCGAGTTATATATTTCAGTACTGAAAAAGAAAATATTTGTGTTCGTAAACACTTGGGAATAGGTGGAACAGCCGTCTTTGTGCGCCGGGGCGTGATTTTGCTTTGTCAGGGTTCAAGAAGTTTTCGGATCTGCTCAGTGAAACAGATTCCGGTGACCTGGAATGGATTGGCTAAGCATAATATTCATAATGTCTTGGCAGCGGTCGCAGCAGGATGGGCCATGGGATTAAGCGCTGTGGCAATTCGAAATTCTCTGCAAAACTTTTCCTCGGATGTAGAGTGCAACCGCGGTCGCCTGAATCTTTATGAATTGAATGGAGTGCGTGTATTTGTTGACTACGGCCATAATGCAGCCGGAATTAGCGAAGTTGTAAAAACAGTAAAGCAGTTAAAGTGCGGTTCCCTCGTGGGCTGTATTACTGTGCCTGGTGATCGGCCGGATGAGTCGGTACGTGAAGTGGGACGGGTAGCTGCACAAGGTTTTAAACGTCTAATTATTCGAGAAGACTCTGATTTACGCGGTCGCCTTCCAGGGGAAATTGCGCAACTTCTCTATGATGAAGCTCTGCGTTGTGGCATGCATCCAAACAAAATAGAGGTCGTTCTTCCGGAAATCGAAGCCTTTAGGAGAGGATTAGACAGTTGTGTTTCGGGGGATACTTTCGTGATGTTTTATGAACACCTAGAGCCGATCGAAGAAGAAATCCATTTGCGTTTAGAACTTCAAAAGGCACTATCCTATGAATCAGCGCAAGTAGAATGGGCCGTTGGTGGAGAATTTTAAGAATATACGTGGGACGAGGATTATCTTCGTCCCTTTTATAGTTTTTTAAAGGAGAAGTGCTGGAACTCCAACCTAAAAATATGTATAATAAAAGGAAATGTATTCGTAATGTTCGGAAAGGGCGATGAAAATGGAACAGTCTTTTCTTACAACGTTCGCCTACGCCAAAATTAATCTGGCCTTAGCAATCCACGGAATTCGAGAAGATGGATATCATGAACTTCAAAGTGTCATGCAATCTATCTCCTTACACGATATTGTCCGAGTTCGACGACGTGGAGAGCAGGTTGTATGCCGGTGCGGAGCAATAAGTGGCCCAGGAAATATAGCGCATAAGGCTGCTGTGTTGTTTTTGGAACAACTTGGCCAATTTGAAGGAATTGAAATTGAGATTGAAAAGCATATTCCCATACAGGCTGGACTAGCTGGAGGGAGCACAGACGCCGCTGCCACGCTTCGTTTATTGAATCAACTTTATGGAGAACCTTTAAGTAGGGAAGCACTCCTAACGCTGGCGAGGAGATGTGGTGCAGATGTCGCTTTCTGTCTGAGTGGCGGAACGATGTGGGCAACTGGACGTGGAGAACGGCTTGAAGCATTGCCCACAGCTCCAACGATGGATCTTGTGTTAACCAAACCGTATGCTGGAGTGAATACAAGGGAGGCTTACCTTCGATTTGATTTTGTTGGACAGGGCGGGCGATTAACGCGAACTGATTGGGAAAAGGCTTTAGCGCTGAATTCGACGCAGCAGATTGCAGACTTGCTTTATAATGATTTAGAGCTAGCCTCGACCCAAATGGTTCCGGAGATTTTGGTGCTTAAGCAACATTTACTAGCGGCTAAGTGTTACGGGGCCTTAATGTCTGGAAGTGGTTCCAGTGTATTCGGGATTGCTCAAGGAAAACAGCATGCTATTGAAGTCGTAGAACAGTTGAGAAAAAAAGGCTTTAAAAACGTTTGGGTTACAAGAACTATGGACGTAATAGTTTGAAAGGGGAGACATTTGTGGAAAAAAGATTACTACCGGTAATACTTGATGGGTATAAACCACTGAGGGAGATTGTTTTTGAGTCCATGCGCGAGGCGATTCTGAATGGGATTCTTGAGCCCGGAGAACGGTTAATGGAAATCCAATTGGCCGAAGAAATGGGGGTCAGCCGAACCCCAGTGCGTGAAGCAATCCGAAAGCTAGAACTTGAGAATTTTGTCGTCATGATTCCGCGCAAGGGTGCGTATGTTGCTGGCGTTTCATCGAAAGATGTTGCAGATGTTTTTGAGATCCGTTCTGCGCTTGAGGGATTAGCTGCAGGTCTGGCAGCAGAACGAATTACAGAGGACGAATTAGAACAAATGGAACGGGTGTTGTTTTTTAGAGCTAGTGAGATTGAAATGGACTTAGAACAATTTGTAAAGTCTGATACAGATTTCCATGCCTTAGTCTATAAAGCTAGCCGTAACGAACGGCTAATTCAAATATTGGCCAACTTACGAGAGCAGATCCAACGTTTTAGAGCCACTTCCCTAGCCGTTCCGGGGCGGCATAAACTGGCAATTGAAGAGCATCGAATGATTGTTGAAGCGTTGAGAAATCATAATAGCGAGGAAGCTCAATCCTTGGCTATGGCCCACATTGTTGCGGCTGAGAATGTCATGTTTGAGTGGCTTAGTTTAAAGAATGATCCAGATAAGGCGGATTAATAAGCGTGGAGAAGATGAAAAGAGCAGAACGGATGGTGACCATCACCCAAATGTTGATGTTAAAGCCGAATGTCCTGACTCCGTTATCCCTATTTGCAGAACGGTTCGGTACGTCTAAGTCAACAATCAGCGAGGATTTAATGGCTGTAAAGGGGAGCTTACTTCTTTCAGGGCAGGGTCATATTGAAACAATTTTCGGGGCCTCAGGTGGGGTGCGGTATATCCCTGAAATAGCACCTAAAGATGCAACGCAATTCCTAAGTAAGCTTTCTGAACGTCTGAGCGACAAAGAACGAATTCTCGCGGGCGGTTTTCTGTATATGACTGATCTATTGTTTGATCCTTCAGTTCTACGTCCACTGGGCCTCATTTTTGCGGGTGCTTTCAGAGACAAATTGCCTGATGTTGTAGTTACAATTGAAACCAAGGGAATTCCTCTTGCCCTTGTAACGGCAGAGGCCTTAGGTTTGCCAATGGTGGTCATTCGCACTGGAAACAAAGTGACAGAGGGTTCTTCCGTAAGCATCAATTATGTTTCCGGATCATCCCGGCGTATTCAAACGATGTCACTTTCGCGAAGAGCCTTAGAACCCAAACGACGTGTGCTGGTTATCGACGATTTTATGAAGGCGGGCGGAACTGCCTTAGGGATAAGAAATTTGATGGCCGAATTTGAAGCAGACGTTGTAGGAATTGGGGTACTGGTGGAAGCTCGGATGACAGAAGAACCTAAGCTTGTTGAAGGATATTTACCCCTTTTGCAGCTCAAAGAACTGGATTTAGATACAGGTAAAACGTTAGTCGTTCCTGTGGTTAGCTTTTAAGTAAGATGCTTGCAAGACTGCTAATTCGTGCGAAGAAAGTGTCTGCAAGTAGGCTAATACGTGCGAAGACAGTGTCTTCGCGTGGGTGTTAGCCAAGTTTTCTTTATACTAGTCAGAAAGTATAAACTGACTGTACCAGTCAGAAATGATAACTTTCTGGAAGCATAAGTGCAACTAAGGCTACCGCTGCGCCCGAAGGGTCCCTTCTCGCCATCCATGGCTACAGGGACACACGTCCAATCCACACTGCAGGAGTATGCGTAATGAGTTGCAGTGTGGCGATAAGCTCGTTCCTTCGCCACGAAGTATCATTTTGGGTGTGTGGCTCGGCAATACTCATCCTACGCCGTAAGTATTCTTTGGGGATTGCGGCTTCGGCGAAACCCATCCTCAGCGCTATAGTATTCGTTAAGGGCCGTGCGCTTTCGGCGATACTCATCCTACGGCGCGATAGTATTCGTCAATGGCTCAGCGCCTTCGGCGTAAGTCTCCACCGGAGACTTACGTCACAGGAGACTATCGTCACTGGAGAGTATCGTGCTTATCGTCTTGGACAGCGCTTAGCGATAGCCAAGTTTTCTTAATTTATTCAAATTTTTCTTAATTCGATGCAGGATTTTTTTACCATACAGAGAATATCATAATGGACAAGCCCGGAAGACAGTTGAAGGGTGGTGATCCATAATGAATATTACCGATGTGCGGGTTCGAAAGATTAACACAGAAGGAAAAATGAAGGCAGTGGTCTCCGTGACCTTTGATAATGCCTTCGTCGTCCACGATGTTAAAGTTGTTGAGGGGATGAACGGTATTTTTGTAGCCATGCCTAGCCGTAAAACACCTGAAGGGGAATTTCGTGATATCGCTCACCCCATTTCTGCTGCAGCACGAGAAGTGATCCAGACTGCTGTCTTAAAAGCATACCAAGAAGCAATTTAAGTATTTATGTCGTTATTAGAAATGTTGAAGGGGACCTTGCCGATAGGTCTCCTTTTTCCATACAAAATTAAAACTTTGGGATAAAAAAGGATTTTCACCAAATTTGACGAATAAAGAACTTCTAGAATGTAAAAAGATGTAGAAGGTTAGACTAAGGTTGGAGGCGAACTAAATCATGCCTAATTTGGTAGCGGTGATCATGGCTGCAGGAAAAGGGACAAGAATGAAATCAAAGCTTCCAAAAGTCATGCATTCTTTAGCAGGCAAAACTCTTATTGAACATGTCTTAGACACTGTAAATCAAGTAGGGATCGAAAGTCCCTTGGTTATTGTAGGGCATGGGCGAGAGGTGATTGAGACCCGCATTTCTGACCGTGCGGAACTTGTAGTTCAAACTGAACAACTAGGAACAGGGCATGCTGTTATGCAAGCGTTGCCTTATTTGGACGGTGCTCAGACCGTTCTAGTCTTAAGCGGGGATCAGCCACTGCTTAAAACCGAGACATTACAAGCCCTAATTGAATCGCACGAGGCTCAAGGGGTTAGCGCCACAGTACTAACTGCCTTTATGGATCAGCCATTTGGCTATGGCCGAGTTATTAAAAATGAGGAATTTGTTGTTAAAATTGTTGAAGAAAAAGATGCCTCAATTGATCAAAGATTAATCAACGAAATCAACACTGGGACGTATTGTTTTAAGGGGTCTGCACTTAAGGAGGCACTGGTCAAAATCACCACTCAAAATGCGCAGGGAGAATATTATCTGACTGAAGTCTTTGATGTTCTTATTAAGCTTGGTGAGAAGGTGCTGGCATATTGTACCCATGATTCCAATGAAGCATTGGGCATAAATAGCCGTGGTCAATTGGCTGAGGCCGAAGCAATTTTGCGAGATCGAATTCTTGATCATTGGATGTCTGAAGGGGTTACGGTTGTGGATCCTTCCTCGACTTTTATTGATGCGGATGTAGAACTTACACAAGACGTCACAATTTTACCATTTACTCGCCTAATGGGTAAAACAATGATAGCAGAGGATGCTGTAATTGGACCACAGACCAGTTTGGAGAATTGTGCGGTGGGGTGTGGTTCGGAAGTGACCTACACTATGGCCAAAGATGCGGTGATTGGAGAACGTTGTCACATTGGTCCTTTCGCCTATTTACGACCGGGCACGAAACTAGAGGCGGAAGTAAAAGTAGGGGATTTTGTAGAAATAAAAAATAGTTGGATCGAAATGGGATCAAAAGTACCTCATCTGAGTTATATTGGAGACACACACGTTGGAAAATCCGTGAATATTGGAGCAGGTACAATCACCTGTAACTACGACGGGGTTAACAAACATCCCACTAAAATCGGAGATAATGCTTTTATCGGCAGCAATACGAACTTGGTAGCTCCGCTTGAAGTGGGAGAACATGCTGTTACGGGCGCCGGTTCTACCATTACAAAGAATGTTCCGGCAAGGGCCTTGGCAGTTGAACGTAGTCAGCAGATGATCAGGGAACATTGGCACAAGCGAAAAGATGAAATAGGGGGCTAAAAGACCCATGGCATCAAAAGAATTTAAGATTTTTTGTGGAAACGCCAACCGACCGTTGGCACTGGAAATTGTGGATTATCTTGGGGTTCCGCTTGGCGAAGCCAAAATTCAACGTTTTGGAGACGGAGAGACCTGCCTAGCCATTGATGAAAGCGTGCGCGGGGCGGATATTTATGTTGTTCAACCCACTTGTTATCCAACAAATGACAACATCATGGAATTGCTGATTATGATTGATGCAATGCGTCGGGCTTCTGCGCGCCGTATTACAGCAGTGATGCCATATTATGGATATGCTCGCCAAGAGCGCAAGTCAAGAGCACGTGACCCGATTACTGCTAAATTAATGGCGAACTTGATTACCACTGCCGGAGCAAATCGTGTTGTAACCATGGACTTACACGCTCCAGCCATTCAAGGATTCTTCGATATTCCGTTGGACCACTTGCCTGGGGTCCCGATTTTGGCCGAGTATTTTCAGGAGAAGGGGCTTGAAAACCTCTGTGTTGTATCTCCAGACTTAGGTGGAGTTACAAGAGCTCGTAATTTGGCTGAACGAATCGGGGCTTCTCTTGCTATTATCGATAAACGGCGGCCAGAACCCAATGTTTCAGAAATTATGAATGTCATCGGCGAACTAAAAGGTAAGACGGTTATCATGATCGATGACATTATCGATACTGCCGGAACCATTACACAGGGTGCTCTTGCTCTTGTCGAACGGGGGGCCAAGGATGTGTATGCGTGTTGCACCCATCCGGTTTTATCTGGACCAGCTATTGAACGATTAAAAAACTCCGTTATTCGTGAACTCGTTGTCACGAATACAATTCCAATTAAGGAAATGATTCCCCAGATTAGGATGCTGTCTGTTGCCCCACTCTTGGGTGAAGCCATTGTCCGTATTCATGAAGACCTATCCGTCAGTAAACTTTTTAGCTAAAAAGACCCCTGGGATATTATCCCAGAGGTTCTTTGCTTATGGGTATTTCGGAAACAGTTTGATTAACTGGCGGGGTAGTTTCTGTTTCGGGAAGGATGATTGGTTCCTTATCCAGAACGGAGGGGGAAACAGCAGCATTGAACTTCCCTTTACTGAAGTAGCTACTGATGGTGTGAGTTGTTTCTGAGGCCAGATGTGACGTCGAATGCATGAGGTTTTTAATGGAGTCACTGAGTCCTTTGTCCGCAACGGTAAGCGCATTTTCACTATCTCTTTGTGATATGATTACGTCGTGACCAATGGTGGTAATGTATTCTGCTGAAATCCACGCCTTGCCGCTTAAGAATCCTTCGATTTTACCGCCCGAAATCTCAATCTGGGTTATTTTCCCTGTTTTGGGATCGACATAATATTCGTCAGCGATTCCAAGTGTTTTTCCTGTTTCCGTGACCATCTTTGTTCCTATGATGGTCAATTTTTCTTTGACTAATTCTAATAATTCAGGAAGACTTGAGGTTTTTTCCACGTGGGATTCCTTGTCAATAGTGATCGCGTCTTCGCCGACACTGACGACTTTGGAATAGGGTATAATGCGCTGATCTTTAAAAAAGCCTTTTGTGTCTACTACAATAGCTGCTAGAGCCTTGGTACTTGCATTGACAATTAAGCTTTTTACATACCCAATTTGTTGTCCTTCCTGGAGAGTAATGATAGGTAGAGATAAATACTTTTTACTGGGTTTCACAGGTTCACCCCCTTAATTAAGTTTTCAAGACCTCCACTTCTATAAGTGGGGGTGGGTTCTTCGAAAACTTCAGGTGGGGTAGAGTCCATCCTACGGCGCGAAAGTATTCGTCTGTGGCATGCGCTTTCGGCGATACCAATCCTACAGCGCTTAGTATTCGTTAAGGGTTGTGCGCTTTCGGCGATACTCTCTACAGGAGACTATCGTCACAGGAGACTACCGTATCTGAAGCCCCGATGTTCAGCTTTAACTGAACGAGTTCACTGGTGAGAATTAGTTACTTATTCTTAAAGAATGTATTCAGAGTATTGGTTGATTATGCTTTGGAGGAATTGGAATGAGGGTTATTGTCGGTCTTGGAAACCCGGGGCCTCAATATGCAGAGACGCGCCATAATATTGGATTTTTGTTGGTTGACCTGCTGGCAGAGGCCTATAAGCTTCAATTTCGCGCGAAGTTCCAAGGATTATGGGCGGAAGGGAATGTGGAGGGGGAGCGAATACTGCTCTTAAAGCCACATACTTTTATGAATTTGAGCGGTCGCTCAGTAAGAGAACTCACCAATTTCTATAAAATCTTTGGAGAGAATTTACTGATTGTTCATGATGACATGGATTTATCGCTTGGAAAAATTCGTCTTCGTGATCAGGGAAGTGCAGGGGGCCATAACGGAATTAAATCCATTCTAGCTGAATTGGGAACGGAGAAATTTTGGCGGCTAAAATTAGGTGTGGGTCGTCCGCCGAAAGAGTGGGATCCTGCGCGTTATGTGCTTTCCCATTTTGAGGAAGATGAACTTACCCAGTTGGATGATGTGTTAGGACGTGCGGAAAAGGCAACTAACTTATGGATTAAAGGGGAAACTAGTCGTGCCATGAATTTATATCATCGTTAGAGGCATATGAAGAAAATAACAAGTCAAAGATGCAATGGATATTTTGCGTCAGACAAGGAGGTATGTTTACCTCATAGCGGGCTATTAGGTGAACATGCCGACGCAGTATGACACAAAATAGACTTGCATACTGATTTGTTATTTTATGAATGTGCCTTAGTATAACCTTCCTTGCTAGAGGCAATTCTACTAGCTAGGGAGGTGATTCTAGTATGAAGATATTAAAGTTATGTCATGCTTGTGATCGAATTATTGGCGAGATTGAGTTAGATGACTTGACCAACAATAACACTGACCCTATAATGGATATTGTTGGAAATGTTGCTTACGCGCTTTGTTCTGATTGCCTACATGAAATGGAAATAGAACCTAGAATCGTTTATCAGTAGGGACACAAATCGAAATTCGTAGTTCGTGGATCGTGGTTCGAAGTTCGGGTAATCCTTAGATCGAATAGCGAATATCGTATGTGTCTTTCACAGATTAAGAAGTAGTGGTCGTATTTCGTAGTTCGAAGCTCAGGCAATAATCCTTAGATCGAATAGCGTAATGTTCCCTTTACAGACTCAACCAGATTTAGAGGTAGACAAAATCGTGATTCGTAATTCGTAGTTCGAGGAGCGTGGTTCGAAGCTCTAGTAATAATCTTTAGTTCGAACAACGAATATCGAACTACGAATATCGTAATGGGGGTCCTTTAACGGACGTTCATCTTTTTTGCTACCCGAAAGGATGCTCGGTTTGAATAATATTCATGACTATCTTCGACAGGGCCTTGATATTAAAGAGATTGATCAATCGTTAAGTCATGGTGAATGGCCGCAAATGATTTACGATTTAACCGGAAGCCAAAAAGCAGCTTTTGTTGCGCAACTATTAAAAGGGTCTAATAAAACTGGATTGATTTTAACTTATTCGGAAGAACAGGCTCTAAAGTGGGCTAACGATTTGAGGACATGGTGCCCTTATGAAACCATTCTTCATTTGCCCACCACAGAATGGCTCCCTTTTGAAGTGTTGGGGAGAAGTAAGGAAACGACCTCAGACCGAATTCGTGTCATAAATCGACTAGCTCAGGATCAGAAGTGTACTGTCGTTGCTTCTGTCCTGGCTGTGGAACGGCGTGTATTCCCTCTGGAACGCTGGAGAGATTATACATTAACCTTTGAAGTGGGGAAAGGATATGAGCTGTCTGAAGTTCTTACTGCTTTAACCTCTGGTGGCTATGAACGAATAGAGACAGTTGAAGGGAAAGGACAGTTCGCCTTAAGAGGCGGGATTTTGGACATTGCGCCCTTAGATGGAGAAGCGGTGCGGATTGAATTTTTTGATGATGAAATCGACTCTATCCGCACGTTTGACCTTGGCACTCAGAAATCTATTGTTGCGCTGAATCAGGTTCGTATTCCTCCTACGATGGAATATGTTGTCACTAGGGAGGAGCTAAGCCAACTCCGATTTGCAATTCGAGCAGAAGCTCGGAAAATGACCGGCCGACTCACACGTGCTGGGAGGAAGGAAGTGGCTGAACGCTTACAAAATAAAGTTGATTTTCTAGAAGAACGGCTTGAACAGGGAATCCTAGACGAAAATGTTTATTCCTTTTTAAGCTTAGTTGATACGCCACTCGTTCCCTTTTTCTCTTATCTTTCAGAGGAGCATTTTGTTGTTTTGGATGAGCCTCTACGTTTAAAAGAGCAGTTAGAGTTTCAAGCGAATGAGCGATTATTAGAATTTACTCACCAAATGGAACACGGTGAGGGGTTTGTTCATCCTGAGACGCAGTTTATTGATTACAATGATATTCTAATCCATGGTGAGCGACATCCCTTGATCGGTCTTTCAACGCTTTTAAGGCAAGCTCCAGGTCTTTTACCAAAGCGAATTTTCAACCTTAACGCCCGTCCCTTGACGGGCTTCATGGGAAAAACAAGTAAGTTAGTCGATGAGATAGAGCACCGCAAGGTTGCAGGGAATGTGGTGGCGCTGTTTGTCGGAGATGAGGATCATGCCTTGCGTATGATTCAGGGCCTAAAAGATCGTGGAGTGTCAGCATCCCTCAAAGAACTTAGGGATCCAGTTAAAGAAGGAAATGTTTATGTCTACCCGTATTCCCTTGATCATGGCTTTGAGTTACCGCTGGGGAAACTAGTCATTCTGACTGAAACTGAAATTTATAAACGGGAGAGCAAGGCGGTTAGCAAGAAGCCTAGCACACCTGCTCAAAAGAATGTATTCATCTCGGATCTTAAATCAGGGGACTATGTCGTGCACGTTCATCACGGGATCGGTCAATTTACCGGCATTGAGCGGTTAGAGGTTGGAGGTATTGAAAAGGACTATTTTGGGATCCGTTATGCTGGAGAAGATCGACTCTATGTTCCTTTGGATCAACTCCATCTTTTGCAAAAATATTTGGGAAGTGCTGCGGAAACCCTGCCCAAACTTTACAAACTCGGGGGGACTGAGTGGTACAAGGTAAAGAGTAAAACCCGTAGTGCTGTCAAAGAAATGGCGATTGATTTGGTTAAACTTTATGCTCAGCGGGAGGCAATCCGAGGGTTTGCCTTTTCCCAGGATAATGTGTGGCAAAATGAATTTGAGGAGAAGTTTCCTTATCTAGAGACCCCAGATCAACTCCAGAGTATTGCGGATGTAAAATCTGATATGATGCGGCCACGTCCGATGGACCGTTTACTTTGCGGAGATGTGGGATATGGCAAAACGGAAGTTGCCCTCCGCGCCGCATTTAAAGCGGTGACGGACAGCAAACAAGTGGCTGTTCTCGTTCCCACGACTATTTTGGCCCAACAACATTTTAATACCTTCCGTGAACGGTTTATTGGGTATCCGATTACAATCGAAATGCTGAGCCGGTTTCGGTCTCAGAAGGAACAAAAGGAAATACTTGAAGGTCTTAAGAAGGGCCGAGTTGATGTCATAGTTGGAACGCATCGCATTCTCTCTGAGGCTGTCAAATTTAAAGATTTAGGATTATTGGTTATTGATGAAGAGCAGCGTTTCGGGGTTGCCCACAAGGAGAAACTGAAAACTTTAAAGGGTAACGTTGATGTGCTGACCTTATCGGCAACCCCAATTCCTAGGACGTTGCATATGTCACTGGTGGGAGTTAGGGACATGAGTGTGATTGAGACCCCTCCTGAAGGGCGGTATCCGGTTCAAACGTATGTCACAGAATTTAGGGCTGATGTGGTACGTGACGCCATAAGGCGAGAGATTCAACGTAGCGGACAAGTATTCTATGTGCATAATCGTGTAGAGGATATGGACAAAGTTACCCATTTTTTGAGTCAATTGGTTCCCGAAGCGCGGTTTGGTGTTGCCCACGGTCAAATGCGTGAATCAGAGTTGGAACGTGTCATGCTTGATTTTCTTGAGCAGGAAATGGATGTGCTCGTATCTACGACCATTATCGAGACGGGACTCGACATGCCAAATGTAAACACGTTAATTATTGATGAAGCTGATCGTTTCGGATTATCTCAACTTTATCAGTTGCGCGGGCGGGTTGGGCGATCCAATCGTAAAGCGTTTGCCTACCTCCTGTATAAACCGCAAAAGGTTCTCACGGAAATCGCCGAAAAACGACTAGCAGCTATCCGTGAGTTTACTGAATTTGGGGCGGGATTCAAAATTGCCATGCGAGATTTGGAAATTCGTGGTGCAGGGAACTTGATTGGTGCTCAACAGCATGGGCATTTAGCAGCGGTGGGGTTTGAAATGTACAGCCAGATGCTTAAAGAAGCTGTTCAGGAACTGCGTGGAGAAAAGGTCGAAGAAGTCATCGAACCGAGCATCGAGCTCCAAGTGGATGCTTTTTTACCGGATCCTTATGTCGTGGATAGCCATGCTAAGGCCTCGTTGTACCAACGACTGGCAATGGTAAAGGATGAGGAACAACTCAGCGAGATGCTTGACGAATTGGTGGATCGTTTCGGAACTCCGCCCCGTGAAGTTGAGCACTTAATTGAAATAATCCGGATCAAATTACTGGCAAGTTCTTTGAAAGTCGAACAAATTCAGCAAACCAAACAAAATCTTAGTATTCGTTTTGCAGCGGATATGGGTATGACTGGTGAGAGTCTGATGGCTGTGGCCTCGGCTTCTCCTTATCCTTTGTCTTTCAAAACAGGGATTGGCGGGAATCTCGAGTGCAAAATTCGGATTCGCACATTAAACCAAGAAGAGGTGATTGAGGCGGTACGTCGAGTGCTCTCTGCATTTTGCAATATTGCTTCAAGGACAACTCCTTGATATACTGTTCTCATGACAAAGTGAACTCGTTCGACTAAAGTTGAACATCGAGACTTCGGTGACATAAGTTTCCAGTGACGAAAGTCTCCGGTGACGAAAGCCTCCACTGGAGACTTTCGTCACCGGAGGCTTTCGTCACCGAAGTAGAGTACGGGGGTACCACTACCACTTGTAGAAGTGGTAGTCTCACGATTGGAAGAAAGGGTGTGTCTAGATGAGAGAGTCTCGGGCGGGGATAATTTTGGGAGTCCTTGCATTGATACTTGTGACCACGGGGTGTTCTTCGTTGGTTGGCGGTAAATGGGCGGTAAAAGTAAACGGAGAGTCAATTTTGATTAAGGATTATGATGATCGAGTTGCCGAAGCGCAAAAGACCTATGAAAAACAAGGAATGAAATTTGACACAGAGGAAGGCAAAGCAGCCTTACCTCAGATTAAAAGCCAGCTTTTAGACCGCATGATCGAAGGGAAACTTATTGCTCAACAAGTGACGAGTCAGAAGCTTGATCCAGAAAGTGCAAAGGTAAAAGAGCAGGAAGATATCATTAAAAAAAATCTTGGAGATGAGGCGAAATTTCAAGATACGCTTAAACAACAGGGGATGACGGAATCCGAATTAAGGAATTTCTTGGCGGTTTATGAGAAAGAAACCGGCGATATCAAAGAAATTAGTGACGCTGACGTCAAAGCTTTTTTTGATAAAAATAAAGATGGTTATGGACAGCCTGAAAGTGTAAAAGCTCGCCATATTTTGGTTAAAACAGAGGATGAGGCAAAAGCAATTATTGTACAACTTAAAGCGGGGGCTGATTTTGTACAGCTCGCTAAGGATAAGTCCATTGAGCCTGGAGCTAAAGACTCGGGTGGAGATCTCGGAACCTTTACTAAAGGAAAGATGGTACCCGAATTTGATACGGCTGCGTTTGCTCAGAAAGTAGGAACATTTTCATTAGAACCCGTAAAAACGGAATTTGGTTATCATGTCATCTTGGTTGAAGCGCATAATCCTGCAGTTGCCCCAGACTATGAAAAGTTAAAAGATAGAGTGAAGGAAGATGCATTGAATTCAGCTAAAGACACGAAGTTCCAAACTTATTTTGATGATCTGCGCAAGAAAGCTAAGACTGAGTACGCTAAAGGATACCAACCTGCAAGTTAATACTTTGAGAAGGCAAAATTAATTGCCTTCTTTTGTTTTACATTGGAAAAAAATGAATAATTGGCAATCCCTAGATATATACTATCATTGAATTTAAAGGTTTTAATAGCAAGCTCGAAATGAACTTTCGGGAACGACAAAAGGAGGAAGGTGCGTTTATGAAAGCAACAGGTATCGTAAGAAGAATTGATGACCTCGGTCGTGTCGTTATTCCAAAGGAAATTCGTCGGACTCTTCGTATTCGGGAAGGAGATCCGTTAGAGATTTTTGTAGATCGGGAAGGGGAAGTCATTCTAAAAAAATATTCCCCCATCCGTGAACTGGGGGAATTTGCTAAAGAATATGCTGATTCGCTTTTCGAGGCAACCGGGCATATCACTTGCATCTCGGATCGTGATACGATTATCGCTGTGGCGGGAGCATCAAAGAAGGAGTATCTGAATAAAGGGGTAGGACCTGCCACGGAACAAGCCATGGAGGAAAGGAAAACCATCCATATCGGCCTCGCAGGAGAACATGCCTTGTGTAAAAGCTGTCCTGAAAATGAGGAAGAGGACAAATGTAAGTTTACCAGTGAAGTCATTGCTCCGATTATTTCCCAAGGAGACCCTATAGGCGCAGTGATGCTCATGTCCAAAGAGCCTAATCTGAAGATGGGTGAGTTGGAGATCAAATTAGTCGAGACTGCCGCTGGTTTTTTAGCAAAGCAGATGGAACAATAGCCTTAAATAAAAATAAAGCGGTCATGCCGCTTTATTTTTTATACTTATCAGATCCATGCTGCTGCGCGGTACCACTGATGAATGGAAAATTTATTCTCCAGGGCAGAGAGTATAACCAGAATGCTAATACGTGCGAAGACAGTGTCTTCGTGTGTGTGTGGGCGCTAGCCAAGTTTTCTATATACCAGTCTAGAAAGTTTATGGTAATATACTCCTAGGAGGTGAAAAAATGTCCTCGTGTCTTCATGTTATGGGATTAGGTCCTTCTGGAATTGAACAGTTAACCCTTGGAGACTATCGCCGTATATGCAGTGCGAAGAAAATTTTTGCGCGAACGTCAGAGCATCCCTGTGTTCAGGAATTGATTACAGAGGGTATATGTGTAGAATCATTTGATGAGATCTATGCCACGGAACCTTCCTTCGAGGAAGTGTATGAAAGCATTACCGAGCAGTTGCGTAAAGAACTGAAAAAAGGCTCTGAGGTTATCTACGTGGTTCCGGGACATCCCATGGTCGCTGAGAAGACCGTACAACTTATTGGCGAAAAGCTTGCGCAGGAATATGAGGTTGTGATTCATCCAGCTGTGAGTTTTTTAGATGAAATTTTTAGAGTCTTAAAGTTCGACCCGATTGACGGGGTGCTAATCCGAAATAACGATGCGCTGAAAGATGTAGGACTGACGGGGAAGGAATGGCTGATAATACCCCAGGTGTATAATAAATTAATTGCCTCAGAGGTCAAATTGGACCTTATGAGTTCTTACCCTGATGATGCATGGGTGTATATTACAAAAGCCCTTGGCACTCCCCGCGAACAGGTGGACAAGCTTCCGCTCTTCGAGATGGATCATGGGACTTACGATCATTTGACGACGATAGTTTTGCCGCCGAACTCAGATGTTATCTCACTATCTAGGTTGACCAAAGTGATGGCAACCTTGCGTTCTGAGCAGGGGTGTGCATGGGACCTTGAACAAACGCATGATACATTAAAACCGTGTCTGATTGAAGAAAGTTATGAAGTCCTTGATGCAATAGAGAAGAATGATATGAATAATTTGTGCGAAGAGTTGGGAGACTTATTATTGCAAGTTGTTTTTCATGCGCAACTTGCTTCAGAAGATAGTGAATTCGATATTCAAGACGTACTTCAAGGGGTTATTAAAAAGTTGATTCGCAGGCATCCCCATGTTTTCGGGGATGAGAAGGTAGAAACTGCCGATGATGTGATCCTGACTTGGGATAGAATTAAGCAGGAAGAGAAGGCCTCCGGAGACTATGAGTTAGCCTTCTTCAATGACCCTTTAGGGTTACCAGCACTTATGTGGGCTTCTTCAACGCAACGTAGAGTGGCCAAGGTCGGGTTTGACTGGTTAGACATTGATGGGCCTTGGGGGAAAGTTCAGGAGGAATTACAAGAGCTTAAAAGTGCTTTGTCTGATGGTATTGGTATACGTGAAGAATTAGGCGATTTGATGTTTTCTATAGTCAATTTATCACGATTTTTAAAGCTGGATGCAGAAGAAGTTCTAAGGGATACCGTACATAAGTTTCAACGACGTTTTTTAAAAATGGTTGAGTTAACTCGAAAAGACGGTCTTGACTTCGAACAATTACCTCTAGATGAAATGGATGTGTTTTGGGAAAGAGCTAAATCCCAAGAAAATAGTGGTAAATGAATCTAAGATAAATTAAAAAAGCAGGAGATTGATCATTTATCGCGAAATATAAATAATCGTGATAAGATCAGTTATTAGGAGGGACTATTTTGAATAAGGCTGAATTAGTTAGCGCTGTTGCTGAGAAAGCTGACATGTCCAAGAAGGATGCAGAAAAGGCTGTTAGTGCCGTTTTTGCTACAATCGAGGAGTCCTTGGCACAAAGTGAAAAAGTCCAATTGGTTGGTTTTGGGACGTTCGAAGTAAAAGATCGTGCAGAACGGACGGGAAGAAATCCTCAAACGAAGGAAACTATCTTGATTCCAGCGGCTAAGGTACCTGGCTTCAAGGCAGGAAAGGCTCTTAAAGACGCAGTCCAGAAATGAGTCTTCGGACGATTATTCAAAATCAGGTTCCAGGCCCTTTCTGGAACCTGATTTTGTTTATCAAGAAACATAAGGGAAGGATATACTTAAATGCGAATCGATAAATACTTAAAAGTTTCTCGACTGATTAAGCGACGTACGGTTGCCAAAGATGTCTGTGTTGGGGAAAAGATCGGAATAAACGGACGGGTAGTTAAACCCTCAGCAGAAGTCAAGATTGGAGACCGTATCACCCTAGAGATAGGGAATCATGTTCTTGAAGTCCAGGTTTTGGCAACTCCGAACAGTGTAAAGGCCAATGAAGCGCAAACCCTCTATGAATTAATTCGTGATGAACGAAAGACGGAGTCTTAAGCTTAAAAGACTCTGTCTTTTTCTATAAATAGTTTTTACTGGATGGATGGGATGAACGGAAATGAAATTGGATGAATGTAAATGTAATTGCACGTTCACCAAAGCTTCAGGAAGTGATTCTTTGTGGTTGGCTTGATGGTTTCTTTGCAATTTAATTTCATTCATTGGCTTGGTTGACACTTGGTTACGACGAGGGGAGGTTTACGGTTGAGGAGAATCTTTGCTAGTGAGTAAAGCAAGCCGTATTTGTGTCCAAGAGCAAAACAGCACCAGATGGCCCCAAATTGTGCCAGAAACCCTTAGATCCTAGCGCTCGTCTAGAACTAAGCCAGAGGGAGTTTCTCAGCTCAGAGAGCACATAAAGCACATATGCGTCAATTAACACAATAAAGCATTAACATACTCTAACCCGACTTTCGTCTGACCTAGGCCTAATTAACCCAGGTTTTTCTTTTTTTTAGAGGTTCTCAAATCCGCAAACCTTGATTCTATCAGGGGTGAGGATAGGACGGGAACGCAAGGAGAAGGCCATGGACGCTTTGAAAGAAGAGCGTTTTCTTCAGGCTTTGTCAGGCCTTAAAGGTTCGATTGAACGCAGAAATACATCCTGGCAAATCAGGGAAATATACGCCAAATGTTCCTTCGGTTGACGGTTCAAACACTGCAAAATAAGTTGCTTTGCGCAAGTTAATCCCTCCATCATCATTTATTAGTTATAAATATATCGTTAGGCAGGATACAGGGTTTATTTCATCCCTGCCTGCCTCCAAATACTATTAAGTGTGCCTGGAGGTATGTCTCATTTGTGGTTCGGCAATGTTACCAACCCGATTTTGTCGGGTGTGTAAGTTGATTGTGTGAGCCTTTCGCATCTTTCACTATCCATCCATCCTTATTCAGAAGCTTAAGTACTTCCCGAAGCTTCATTGTTTTCATCGCCGCCCTCTGTCAATATCATACGCATTATTCATACGTACGTAAACATTTATTTGCGTATATATGAAATCAAAGAGCTGCTCCCAAACTTGCACAAAAGGAAGCAAGAGAACCGTCCCCCTGCTTCCCACCGCGCTTTTGCGTCATTAACGCAAACAGCCCCCAGAGCTCCCGTCGTCGTTCTAACCTCCTGAGACCCAAGCCAGAGGAAGTTTCTTAACTTAGAGAGCACGGAGAGAGGAATCGCGTCAATGAACGCAGGTGATGAAGCGTTAAGAAACGCATTGGTTCACATGCAGGAAGCCCAGAGGTTTGCGTTTTAGCTCCATCACCAAGCGAATAGCGATGGAATGTGTGCGAACGGGTTAAGACACTTCCTCCCGACCGTACTAAGACACTGACTCACTTCTAAAGGACGTGCAACCTGAATAGGGTTTAAGAAGAAAAAGAGTTAGGGGGATGGGGCATGGCGGACAAAGTTGGCAAAGGACATCGCCTTGTCATGGAAAATCGAGAACAAATTGCATTGACAGGAGTACAGAAGGTACAGTCCTTTGACCCTAGGGAAATTGTTCTTGAAACTGAACTCGGGATATTAAGTATCAAAGGGGAACGGCTAGGCATCAAATTGCTTAATCTTGATGACGGCCTGATTGATCTTGAAGGCCATGTCGGAGCATTAATCTATCATCGAAATACGAGCAGTGGCTCTCGTCAAGGATTAATGAATCGAATTTTTCGATGAATAGGCCTACAGCACCAGAAGAGAGGAGGAAGAACAATCTCAGAACTTGTGACGCTTTTTTGGGTGATTGTGGCTGGGGCTTCTGTTGGATTAGTTTTTGACTTTTACCGCTCTTTTAGACGTTGGCAAGGCTGGGGCCAAGTTTTGACTTTTATAGGAGATCTACTCTTTTCGCTGGTTGCCCTGTATATTCTTTTCCTTTTTTTTGAAAGGGCAAATGCTTTAGCATTTCGTTTTTATATTGTTTGGGGTAGCTTGCTGGGGTTAATCCTATATTTAAGGGTATTGAGCCGTTTTTCCGTACGCTTCTATTTTAAATTATATCGGGTTACAAATTACCTTATAGGACTTATCCTCAGTGGGATAAAGATTCCAATTAGGGGACTTGTTCTTTTTATGAGACCGCCCTATATGATACTGAAATGGTTTAGCATGCTTCTCTATCGGATCATAGAGCTTTTCCTTCATGAGCTAATTATGTATCTTAAAAAGAGGCTGAAAGGGTGGTGGAATAGTCTTAAGCCACCTAGGACTAATGGGTGAATTTTTAAACAGGGATTGATTACCTAATGTAGAATAGCTATAATGGAGTCGTCTTAATAATTTTGTCCCTGCTTTGTCCTTGCTTTGTAGGCAATTTGTCCACATATTATCCACACATGTGTATAACTTTTCAGCAAGGGTGTGCCGCAGTGCAAATAGAAATTCGGGGTTTGGAAAAACTAAGTTTTCGGGAACGCCAAGCAGTGATTCTCAAAGAAAGTGGGAAATCCTTTGAAAACATTGCCAAACAACTCCATCTTAGTCAAAGTTCTGTGGCAACTTTATTAACCCGTGCAAGAAGCAAAGGGTATGAAATTGTTTGTATTATTCCGGGCGGTGAGCTTGGCTTAGGGGGAGAGGAACTGGATGAAGAGGGCTTGTCGGAAGATTAACGGTCAAAACCGGCCGAGGGTTCGATTGAGATGCGGGACTTTATTAATTCTATGCTGTGTGGTCGCTGTAGTCGGAAGCTCCGCATGGCAAATATGGAAACTTCATTCTCAGGTAGATGGACAATTAGCCCATTTGAATCAGGAAAAGATAACATTACTTGAACAGGAAAAGAATCTTCAAGCTGAAATTGTTCAGTTAAACACTCCAAGTTTTATCGAAAAATTGGCACGCGAGCAGTTAGGACTCGTAAAACGAGGCGAAATTCTTATATCTCCCAAGAATTAGTACCCTATAATGGTCTTCTTAACCTTGACAGGCGTGAAATGTGCTGCATATAATATAGATTAGGTATAGATAGATCATCACAAGGAGGAGTTTACTTCGTATGGCCATTGACGTTGGCAGTATTGTTGAAGGAGTCGTTACTGGGATCACGAACTTCGGAGCATTTATTGAGTTGCCGGATAGAGTAACCGGTCTCGTACATATCTCGGAAGTTGCTGATGCCTATGTCAAGGACGTCCGAGATTATTTAAAGGAACAGGATCATGTTAAAGTAAAAGTTATTCATGTTGATGAAAAAGGAAAGATCGGACTTTCAATTAAACAGGCAAATCCCACTGTTCGTAATGTGGGTCGTGAACGCCGTCTTCCTCCAACTGTGTCCTTTGAGGATAAGTTGGCTAAGTTTATAAAAGACAGTGATGAGCGCCAGACAGAATTTCGCCGAGCTACAGACTCTAAACGTGGAGGCAGAGGTTCAAGTAGGTATTAGGTTGTAACCGCCGTAAGGCGGTTATTTATTTTTTTGTCAGAAAGGTTTTACTAATTAAGTTTCTTTTATGAAAATGCCGTTACATTTAAGAGAGCCATGGGGTTAATACTACAGTATAAAGAGATTGATTATGAACCACGTCGAAAGTTGTTGTGTATAAGTGACTTTACTAGACAAGCTTTGCCATCTTAGTAGGCTATAATGTTACCATAAAATGGGTGAGAGGTGATATTATGGCAGAATGGGCAACGTTGAAATTAGATCAGGGACTGCGAAGCAAGATTTCAATCGAAAGTACGTTTCTTCCGTTGTTATTGGGAGGCTTGTTGGCGCGGGGGGGCATTTTGGGGTTTCATCCCTTCGGAGTTGCGTTCGGGGCAGCCTTGCTTATGAGAGGAGAGAGTGGGACAGTATTTGGTATCCTTGGTATTCTCATTGGAGTGATTTCACTGGGTGATGTATCCTTTGTCTTACAAGTTATGGTTATGTTAGTAGCCTTGACGGTGATTGTACCCAGTTTGCGCAAAAAAAAGAATAAGGGGATATATTTGATTACCTTAACAAGTTTGCTGGTAGCTCTCATTTCTTCTCTAGCTATAAGCTTAGCAAAGCCCGATCTTTATGTAATTTCCTCAGTCTGCCTATATAGTGTGCTAACTGGAGGGTTCGCGAGTATTTTTTGGTATGCTATGTGTCATCAGGAGGCTATTTGGAGGGGCGAATTCCAGCGTGAACAAGGAATTGCCTGGCTTTTTATTCTTATCGGTTTGATTAGTGGTCTCCAAGGTGTACAAGTAATGGAGATAAATCTCTCGGTGGTTTTATTAAGTTTTTTCGTTTTATTTGTTTCGGAACGGTATGGAGCTGGGACTTCAGCGGGTGTTGGAGCAATATTGGGTTTTATGCCTCAGTTAACCTCTATAAATACTCAAAATTTAATGGATGCTGGGATTTACGGTTTAGCTGGCTTTTGTACAGGTGCATTTCGACGGTTAGGCAAATTAGGAATAGGAACGGCTTTTATTGCTGTTATGCTGATGCTAACAGTTTTTTTGAGACAAGATGCAATATATACTCAACTCATTTCCGCTACAATTGGTTTATTTCTCTTTCTGCTCTGGCCGGGTGCAACTCCCCAAAGGAATTTTTTAAAACCTAAGGCGATTCCTGAAGTAGAAACCACTGTTTCCAAGGTGAAGGCATTGGCAGAAATTTTTGATCAAATTGCGCTTAGCTATCAAGCGGCTGAGGCAGAATCTTTTGAGATGCGTCCAGAAGTTCCTGAACTTATGAATGTTTTGGTTGAGCGGGTGTGTTATTCATGCCCAACCATGGATGCCTGTTGGAATCGAGAATTTTATAAAACTTATCATATTTTCTTTGAACTTTTCAGCTTGGTTGAGAATGAAACTGATATCAAATTACAGACTCTTCCGATCGAGTGGAAACGTCATTGCGGACGACTAAAGGAAATGTTATTAGGCGTGCAATTTATAGTTGAACAAGAGAAAAGCCAAGAGACATGGCGTCGTCGTCTGCTTCTCAATCAAGAGGCTTTGTCTCGTCAGTTTCTCAACGTTTCGCAGGTCATCGGGAATCTTGCCAAAGAACTTCATACACAGCATAACTGGGAGGTAGTAAAACCATCAAATTTAGCGCGTCGCCGCCGCCACTTTCTTGATGTGGGTGTAACTACTTTTACGAAAACTGGTAACGGAATGAGTGGAGATAACTATGCTTCTATAGCATTTTCGACAACCCAGCATGCCTTTATTCTAAGTGATGGAATGGGTGTGGGGGAAAATGCTTCTAGGATGAGTGCTACTGCATTGACCCTCCTCGAGCAACTTCTTACGACGGGGTTTGAACCTGAAGGGGCGATTCAAGCCCTAAACTCGATCCTGGTACTGCGTTCCCCAGAAGAAAGCTTCGTAACTATTGATATGGCAATTCTAGATTTAGAATCTGCTAATATCAAATTAGTTAAAGTGGGAGCGTCTGCCTCCTATCTGATCGGCCACGATGGTGTGAAATCTTTTGCATCATCTAGCCTTCCAGCGGGCATCTTAAACCAGATAGATATACCAGTTATTGAGGTGGAGATGCAGAGCGGAGAAACGTTAATATTATTGACGGATGGGGTACAAGACGTTTTAAAAGATGGGACGGATTGGATCGGGGATTTTCTGGAGAAAACTACTATCGAAAAATCTCAAGACATCGCTGATCTAATTGGACAAGAAGCCCGCCGCTTGAGCGGGGGAACATTAGATGATGATGGAATTATATTGGCAATACGAAAAAACTATTGGAACGAGTGATACTATGGCTAAACCAGTTACTTAAATTATACTTAAAGCAGGAAAATGGAAATATGCGTCGAATCAAACTATTATGTCTTTATTTGGGTTGCCCTGCCCTTAGTTAAAAAACCGAATTTTTGAAATAAAGTAAAGGAAACTTAACTATATTTTACTGAAAATTACTTCTGTGGATATACTAATCAGAATCGATTAGGCAGAGGGATAGACCTTCGCTTTTTTAGATATGCCGGGGTAATAACTAAGGTGTGATGGGTAAAGTGTTTTTTGGTAAGAGTATTAATTTAATTAAGGGAGTGGATTTAATGGCTTGGGATGCTACAGTACTTAAGGATTGGCAGATTGCCGAAGCGGCCGAAAAGAACATGCCTACAGTAGAAGAATTGATCGAAACGTTATCTCTCAAAAAAGACGAAATAATCCCATACGGAAGAACACCAAAAGTAGACTTTCTGAAAATGATGGAGCGCCTTGGAGATAAACCAGATGGTAAATATATTGAAGTAACTGCTATTACTCCTACACCACTCGGTGAAGGAAAAACTACGACAACTATGGGCCTTATCGAAGGACTCGCTAAGAGAGGCAAGAACGTTGGTGGCGCAGTTCGGCAACCATCCGGCGGCCCGACGATGAATATTAAGGGTACTGCTGCTGGCGGTGGAAATGCTCTGTTGATTCCTATGACTGAGTTTTCCTTAGGACTCACAGGGGATATTAATGATATTATGAATGCTCATAATCTTTGCATGGTTGCCTTGAATGCTCGGATGCAGCATGAAGCAAACTATACGGATGAAGAGCTTGCTAAGCGTGGCTTAAAACGCTTGGACATCGATCCTAAGAATGTTGAAATGGGCTGGGTTATCGACTATGCAGTGCAGGGCCTGAGAAATATTATCATTGGTATTGGCGGTAAAAAAGATGGCTTCCAAATGACCTCTAAATTCGGGATCGCCGTTGGGTCAGAGTTAATGGCAATTTTGGCTGTCTCTAAAGATCTTCCAGATCTCAGAGAACGGATTGGCAAAATTATCGTTGCTTATAGTAAAACCGGTCAACCTGTCACTGCTAAAGATTTAGAAGTGGATGGCGCAATGACCGCTTGGATGCGTAACACGATTAATCCGACGATTTGTTACACAGCGGAAGGTCAACCTGTCTTGGTTCATGCTGGTCCGTTTGCTAATATTGCTATCGGACAATCTTCCATTATTGCGGACCGGGTTGGTCTCAAAATGTTTGATTATCATGTGACGGAAAGTGGATTCGCCGCAGATATCGGATTTGAGAAGTTCTGGAACGTTAAAGCTCGTTTGGGCGGCTTAAAACCAGATGTTTCCGTTCTCGTGGCAACTATTCGTGCTCTTAAAATGCATGGTGGCGGACCTGCAGTGGTACCTGGTCGTCCATTACCTGAAGAGTACACGAAAGAGAATCTTGAACTCGTCGAAAAAGGCTGTGCTAACCTACTTCACCATCTTAACATTATTAAAAAATCCGGAATTGTACCAGTTGTCTGCATTAACGGTTTCTACACAGACACTCAAGCAGAAATTGATTTAATTAAGAAAATTGTTAGAGCTACAGGAGCACGCTGTGCTCACTCCGATCACTGGTTGAACGGTGGAGACGGCGCTTTGGAATTAGCAGATACTGTTATGGATGCTTGCACAGAAGAATCCAAATTTAAGTGCCTCTATCCCTTGGAAATGCCGCTCCGTCAACGCGTTGAGCTTATCGCTAAAGAAGTCTACGGGGCAGATGGCGTGGATTGGTCGCCAGAAGCGGAAGCTAAGGCTAAGAAATTTGAATCTGATCCCTATTACGCTGATTTCGCCACTATGATGGTGAAAACTCACTTGAGTTTGTCCCACGATCCCGCACTGAAAGGCGTTCCAACAGGCTGGAGATTGCCAATCCGTGACATCTTAGTCTATGGCGGAGCAAAATTCCTTTGCCCGATGGCAGGTACGATCAGTTTAATGCCTGGTACAGGTTCAGATCCCGCTTACAGAAGAATTGACGTTGATACTAAAACCGGTAAAGTTAGCGGCTTGTTCTAGTCGTAGGGGCAATTCATGAATTGCCTGTACAGTATTACAAGAATTTCCTCTACTGCGGTAGTTTACATGAAAGATTTGTTAGGCCCTGAGCAATCAGGGCCTTTTCTATTCCCTAAGGTGAAAATAGTGTTCCTATTGGGAAAGGCGGCTCGGCAATACTAATCTTCAGTGCGATACTCTCCACGGGATAACACGATTGGATGAACCAAAAATAGTTTGTCGGAAGCTAAAACTAATTATTTGGGAGCTCAGCCATTTCCGTTAAGTATGCCGTTGTGTTAAAATGGAGAGAATGTTAAGGGAGTTAATGTTGGCAAGTTCAAAATGTCATGGAAATTAATGAATCTTAATTGAACCTTTGCAGCGAGCGCAATTGCGTTGAAATTACGGACCATTCCCTTGCGTTTGGTTTGGAAAGAGGGAAGGGCATGTACGAAAAACTGCGCACAAACATATTGCCTCGCTTGATTCCTCTAAATGCTAAAGTAATGGTTGCGGTATCCGGGGGACCAGATTCAATTGCTTTAAGTCATATCCTTTGGCGATATATACGAGAAAACTGTTCAAGAGGGATTTCCCTAGTGTTGACGCATGTTCATCACGGGGTTAGGAAAGAGTCAGATTATGAAGCACAACTGGTTCAGCAGTTGGCAACAAAGTGGGGTGTTTCTTGCATTATTCATCGTTTCGATGCTAAAGCGTATGCAAAAACTATGGGACAATCGTTCCAAGAAGCTGCCAGAGAATGGCGTTACGCCCGTTGGAAAGAGGATATGCGCGAGGAGGGAGCTACCCTTCTGGCAACAGCTCATCATCTCGGTGACCAAGCAGAGACCATTCTATATCGACTGCTTAGAGGGAGTGGAACTGCAGGATTAGCTGGGATATATCCGACCAAGGACTTGATCATCCGACCCCTGCTGACGTTTGCAAAAGCGGATATTTTGAATTATTGTGTGCGAGAAGCGTTGCCCTATGCACTTGATCGTTCGAATGAAGAGCCAGTATATGTCCGTAATCGGATTCGACTAGAGTTATTACCTGAATTGGAGAAAAATTATAATCCTCGAATTCAGGAAGCACTAGGCCGAACTGGAGAACTTCTTCGTTGGGATGAAGAATATTTGGTTCAGCAAGTGGAAACGGCATGGGAACACTATTGTCTGTCAGATCCTTTAGGTGCGGTTGGACTAAAACCCGAGGTCTTTACCGAGCCAGCAGCGATTCTTTCTCGCCTATTGCGTAGGGCGGCGATGATAGTTACGGGAGAACCTCGGGGGCTGGCTTTTGCCTATGTCGAGAAGATCATGTGCTCTCAAGGGAAGCTTGGTTGGAAGCAGGATTTACCGGGCATGGTTGTTCAAATTACGAATGAGGGGATTTGGTTTAATAGTTATGCAAATATAGAGCCATCACACGACCGGCAAATTAATCATATTCCAGAAATAACCTTGGAATTGGAACGATGGTTTTATATTCCGAGTTTGAATGTAGATATAGGATTAATGGGGGAAGGTTATATCTCTTCAGAGAACGGTGTTTGCATCAGACAAGAGAACAAAGTAGCTGTCTTTTGCCGTGATCTCTTAACCCAATTCTCTGGACAGTTGTTGTGTCGTACTCGGCGACAGGGAGACAAAATGTGGTTTCAGGGAGTGGGGCATAAATCCCTCAAAAAGGTTTTTCAAGAAGAAAACACTTCTGCAAAAGTAAGAAATGAGCTGCCACTGATTGCTCTCGGATCAGAGGTGCTCTGGATTCCAGGTGTTCGCCAGTGTGACTTGTTTCGACCAGACCTGAATAGTGACAGGGTCTATTGTATCCTTAAACCACGGCTTGGTTCTAATTTGAATTCATTGTAAAACCCAATACTGCGTGGTATAATGTGTAGAATTGCTTCATAATGAGGCGGGTTCCCATCAAGAGAGGAGGACCGTATTTGAAGGTCTTTAAGAACGCAACAATTTATATACTAATAATCCTCATGGCAATTATGTTAATAAAATGGTCAACCCCTCCCGTGACTAAAGATGCAGGACTAGATTATAACGCTTTTAAAAAGGCTGTTGTTGAAGATCAAGTCAAAGATGTCGCGGCTGTTGTTGAAGACAATACCATTAAGTATACTGTCACGATGAGAGACGACAAAAAGTATGTGGTGGTTGGACTTGGTACGGATACACAACTTATGACAGATTTGTATACCCACGGTCTCCCTTACCACGTCGAAGAGCCTCCGAAACCTCAATGGTGGATGGGATTACTTAGCACAATGCTTCCGATTCTGGTCATCGTTCTTTTGTTCTTCTTTATGATGCAACAAAGCCAGGGTGGTGGCAATCGAGTGATGCAGTTTGGGAAAAGCAAAGCACGGCTTGTCGGAGAAGATAAGAAAAAGGTAACCTTTGCGGATGTTGCTGGTGCGGACGAGGTAAAAGAGGAGCTTCAGGAAGTGGTTGAATTTTTGAAGTTTCCGAAGAAGTTTCAAGAATTAGGAGCGAAGATTCCCACGGGGGTATTGCTTTTTGGGCCTCCTGGAACAGGTAAAACTTTACTTGCTCGCGCTGTTTCTGGAGAAGCAGGCGTGCCATTCTTTAGTATAAGTGGGTCTGATTTTGTGGAAATGTTTGTTGGGGTCGGAGCTTCACGGGTTCGAGATTTGTTTGAACAGGCTAAGAAAAGTGCTCCTTGCATCGTATTTATCGATGAGATCGATGCGGTTGGACGACAACGGGGCGCTGGTTTAGGTGGCGGACATGATGAACGTGAACAAACGCTTAACCAACTTCTTGTGGAGATGGATGGATTTAATGGAAATGATAGCGTTATCATTATCGCGGCTACAAATAGGGCGGATGTCCTTGACCCAGCTCTCTTACGCCCAGGTCGATTTGACAGACAAGTAATTGTTGATGTTCCGGATGTTAAAGGACGCGAAGAGATCCTTAAAGTCCATGCTAAAGGTATGCCGTTAGCAAAAGATGTCGATCTTGAGGTTATTGCTCGACGCACCTCCGGTTTTACAGGCGCAGACCTAGCCAACTTGATTAACGAAGCAGCACTTCTTACTGCTCGTCGAAGTGAAACTCAAATTCGACAGCAGGCGATGGAAGATTCCATAGAACGGGTAATCGCAGGGCCTGAGAAGAAGAGCAGGGTAATTAGTCCTTTCGAAAAGAAACTTGTTTCTTATCATGAAGCAGGGCATGCGTTACTCGGAGAGCTTCTCGTTCATACGGATCCCTTACACAAAGTTTCGATAATCCCTCGCGGAAGGGCAGGGGGATATACGCTTCTTCTTCCAAAAGAAGATCGTAATTATATGACGAAATCTCAACTGCTCGACCAGGTGACTATGTTGCTCGGTGGCCGAGTGTCCGAGGCTTTAGTGCTCCAAGAAATCAGTACTGGTGCTTCAAATGACCTGGAGCGGGCAACTGGAATAGTTCGTAAAATGATAACTGAGTTGGGAATGTCCGAGGAACTTGGTCCACTCACTTTTGGCCATAAGGAAGAACAAGTTTTCCTTGGTCGAGATATTTCACGTGACCGTAGTTATAGTGATACTATTGCCTATTCAATTGACAAAGAGGCTCGCAAAATTATCGATGAGTGTTACCTAAAGGCTCAAAACCTAATTAAGGAAAATATTGATAAATTGCACGCTATCGCCGAAGCATTGATGGAAAAGGAAACACTAGATGTCACTAGTTTTGCCGCTCTCATGGCTAAATTTGATGGTGAGGCAGATTCAAAGGACATTTCTGAAGTTTCGATAAAGCTAGAAAAGACTTTGGAAAGCTCGCCAGATACTTTAGAAACTAAAGGTCAGCAAGATGTTTAGGTGGAACTAAAGATGCATCTAAGCAAAGGGCTGTAATTAAAAGTGACCTAGCAAAAGGTACCTAGGGACACTTGAAGGAGAGTTATGCATGGAGAAAACATTTATCATGTTGAAGCCGGATGCGGTTCAGCGGGGGTTAGTGGGAGAAGTTATTACACGTTTTGAGAAAAAAGGCTTTAAGCTCGTTGGAATGAAGTTAATTCAAGTGGATCGCGCTTTGGCAGAAGCGCATTACGCTGAACATAGGGGCAAAGGGTTTTTTGAGCCAACAGTCGCATACATTATGTCTTCTCCGGTCGTTGCAATGGTATGGCAAGGGAAAAACGGAGTGGCATTAGCCCGCCAACTAATGGGGTCAACAAAACCATTGGAGGCAAGTCCTGGTTCCATCCGGGGGATGTATGGGATGGATGTTAGCCGTAATATTATTCATGGCTCGGACTCGGTTGCAAGTGCTGAACGTGAGATTGCACTTTATTTTAAACCCGAAGAACTAATAGACTATCCCAAAGTGGGAGATGAATGGTTGAGTGAGTAAATAAATAAATAAATATCAGGGACGCCCGTTAGGGTGTCCCTTTTCCAAAATTGCTGGTATGGAGGCGCGAAAATGCAGTTGGATAAAAGAGAACGGTCTCTATTGGGAATCGCTTCTATTTTGCTTGGATTTCTTTTTATTATCCTGCTTAAAGCTCAGGGAGTTACTGGCAGTCAGGTGGTGCAGGAAACCGCTGTACCTAGCCTGATACAGACAGAACAAGAAAATCAACAGCTTTCTGACGAGAATGCAAAGATACGACTTGAATTGGTGAAGTATGCTCAAGGTCAAAGCGCATCGACACTGGCGAATCAGCAGTTGCAAGAAGCTAAGATGAATGCTGGTTTGGTTGCACTAACTGGTTCTGGTCTTCGGATTACGTTGGATGATTCGAAGCGCGAGGTAATTGGGGAGGAAGATCCGAATAGCTATTATATTCATGAACAATACATCCGCGAAATTTTTAACGCGTTATGGAACGGCGGAGCGGAAGCCGTCGCTGTCAATGGTCAACGCGTGACGACTCATACGGAGGTGTTTTGTGGAGGATCCTTTATCCAGATCAACGGGACCCGTCAAATGCCCCCTTATTTGATTGAGGCTATTGGAGATTCTCGCAACTTATCGGCTGCCCTTAACTTCTATGGTTGGTTTAAACTTGGCGATCTCCAACAGCAAAACGGAATTACTCGTAAACTCGAGATCTTAACTAAGGTCATGATTCCGACTGGCAAATTGTACAATTATCGTTATGCCGAACCCGTTAAGGAGGGAACATGATGAATCGCTGGAAAAGAAGCTTAGCTTTGCCAGTTACTATGGTGGCAATTGCCCTTGGCTTTCTGATATCTCTTCAAGCTCAAACCCAAAAGAATGTATCGGCAGCGGAACAAATTAGTTCAGATCGTATGGCTCAAATGAAATCAGTGTTGTCAAATTCAAAGACTCAAAATATCCGGCTCCAAACAGAACGGCGCGACCTATTAGAACAATTGGACGCAGCACGGAAAAGAATGGGGACAGATCCTCAACTACTTGCTCAATTGAAACAACTGCAAATTATGGAAGGAACGCAAGAAGTGGAAGGACCGGGAATTCAAATTAATATTGACGATCGTAAGGCACCTTTTCCGCTCAGCCCTGATGACCTTGCACGGATGATCAACACTTTAAAGTTTGCCGATGCTGAGGCTATCAGCTTGAACGGGCAGCGGATTGTCGGCACGACAGCCATTGTGCTGAGCGGTAGCTCGACCATTCTGGTGAATCAGGTACCCATTAACCGTACAGAGGGGATTCCATATGAATTGGGTACAATCGGGAATCAAGACACACTTTTAGATTATTTCTCCAAGTTGGAAGCTTTAGAGCTTAAGCGGCATGGGGTTACGGTAAGCATCACGAGGAAAACAGTGCGTATCCCGTCTTATAAAGGGGTTTATACATTTAAGGAGTCAGAATCCAAGGATATCCCTTAATTAGTGATAAAATTCTAGATTTTTATTTTTATGCAGGAAAAACCGTTATGTTATCGAATGAATCAATAATATGAGATGTTAGGATGGCCAAACATCTGTTAATGATGATAAGAAATAATTACCGGATGTAAGGAAAAGAATAGTAGGGCCTTGGGTGAACCCCGGGGCTTTTACTTTACTTGCGTTGGGAGTGGGGCAATATTTTATATTCAATGGCTCGCGTCAATCAGCTAATAGAAAATGAAGATTATATTTCCTACTTGGACAAGATTGACTTCTTGGAAAGGGAACGCCTTTTTTGTAAGCATGGCTTTGAGCATGGATTGAATGTTGCTCGTGTCGCCTATGCATACTTACTGGAAAAGGAAGAATTGCTGCTCCCCAAAGAGATTGTATATGCTGCTGCATTGCTTCATGATATAGGTCGTTGGGTAGAATATGAAACGGGTGAAGATCACGCTGAGGCAAGCACACGCTTGGCTCTCCCCTTGCTTGAAGCGTGTAGCTTTAGTTTGGACGAAATTCAAGTGATCTTGAAAGGAATCCGTGAACATCGTCGGCATCCTGAAGACAACTTGAGCTTGCTAGGAGCAGCATTGGCTTTAGCCGACGATTGGGCAAGAGATTGCCATTCTTGTTCTGCTCAAGCCCGATGTTACAAGTTTAACTTGACCATGAATCAAGTCGTGTATTAAGGGGGATTAAATAATGAAAACATATGGTATACGCTGGGTCACTCTAGATAATTTAGAAGAAGCCAAGCTAGCTTTGACTCAAATTGGGTCTGATCCTGGCGGAATTGCTCATATGGCGGGGAAATCTTTAGGGCGTGCGATTAAATTGGAACAAGTACCGTTAAGGGTAGCCCATATCCTAAAACAAGAGATGCTATCGGTAGGCGGAGATGCAGCTGTACATCGAAATGTTATTGTCAATAAAATTGAGGCCACTGATGTTATGTTGCTCGGTACGGTACGACAACTTGTGCAACTCGTGAGTAAGCTATTATCCCAACCTTTTGGGCTTAAGGAGATAGGGTATGACCTCAAGCAGCTACTTGCAGACCTGGAGCCTTCCAAAACCCGTATCTTGAAATGTCGGGGTACGGAACTAAAGCTGGGGCAGCGTACTCTGGTCATGGGAATCTTAAATGTAACGCCAGATTCGTTCTCAGATGGGGGCAGGTACTTTGATATTGAAGATGCAATCACTCAAGCAAAACTCATGGTTGAAGAAGGCGTAGATATTTTAGACATTGGAGCTGAGTCAACGCGACCTCAACATGAAGGCGTAAGTTCGGAAGAAGAATGGCGACGCTTAGAACCTGTACTCAAGACTCTTTTGGAGCAGGTTAAAATCCCGGTTTCGATCGATACTTATAAGGCAAGCGTCGCAGCTAAAGCGCTCGAAGCTGGTGCCCACATAATTAATGATATCTGGGGATTGCAAAGAGACCCAGATATGGCTAAGGTTGTCGGAGAATACCAGGTTCCTGTTATCGTAATGCATAATCAAGAAGGCACAAACTATCATCATCTCATGGGGGAAATGTTGACCTTTTTAAGGAAAAGCATCGAATTGGCAGAAGCCCATGGATTATCCGGAGATCAAATCATCCTTGATCCAGGGATTGGCTTCGGGAAAACAACGGAACAGAATCTTGAGGTCATGGCCCGCATGGCAGAATTTAGAACGCTTGGACATCCGCTACTACTGGGAACTTCTCGTAAATCTATGATTGGAAATACATTGAACCTGACGGTGGACGAGCGTTTAGAAGGGACGCTTGCGACGAGCGTTTTAGGGGTTGTTGCGGGCGTAGATATTATACGTGTCCACGATGTTCAAGCAAATTGTAGGGCTGTGCAAATGGCTGATGCCATTGTGCGGGGACAGAGAGGAGCTCACTATATTGGGGCATGACGTTATTCATCTGCGTGGACTGGAATTTTATGCTTACCATGGGGTGTTGCCGGAGGAACAAATTTTAGGGCAGAGATTTTTAATTGATATGGATCTTTATTCTGATCTGAGACAGGCGGGAGCTTCAGACCGAGTGGGGGACACTGTCCACTACGGAGAGGTGTATCAAGTAATCAGGGCCTGTGTCACAGGAGATAATCATCAATTGTTGGAACATTTGGCAGAGGAGATAGCTCAAAGAGTTTTGGGGCAGTTTGCCTGTACGTCAGTACGGGTTGAAGTGCATAAACCCCAGGCACCGATTCCTGGGATTTTTAGAGATGTATCGGTGGAGATTTGGCGAAAGATAGGAGAGCAGGCATGAGGGCATTTTTAGGGTTGGGCAGTAATTTAGGAGACAGGGCCTATTATCTTGGAGCGGCGATCTCTGCCTTGGCGGGCCCCATGATAAAGGTTGAGGCTGCTTCACAAATTTATGAAACAGAGCCTTGGGGTTTAATGGATCAACCCTTGTATTGGAATCAGGTTATTGAAGTTGAAACGTCACTAGAGCCCTTGGAACTCCTTCATGTCTGTCAGGAGATAGAAAATCGGCTGGGACGAGAACGCAAGGTACATTGGGGTCCTCGAACTATTGACATTGACCTGTTAATTTATGATAATGTAGTAGATAATTCTGAAGAATTAAACTTACCTCATCCTTATCTGGAAGAACGGGCTTTTGTCCTTGCCCCTTTGCGAGAGATCGCGCCTGAGCTGGTATTGCCATCGGGAAGGTCCATTACTGAGGTATCCGGAGAAGGCAAGGTACACCCCCTTACTTGGGAAGGGTAAAAGAAACAATACACTTTTGAAACACTAAATACCAGACGATATCGAAAGAATTGTACTGTTATAGGTGGCTGACTTATTTATCCGGATTAGCGAAAGACAGGACGGATAGAATAATCGAAAAGACACTAAAATGAATACAGGAATAATGACCGCTTGGATCCAATGACCGAGACGGAGGGTTAGTATAAAAATACCTTCACTCTCAGTGAAGGTTTTCTTTAATTTAGTGGACAAGCAAGCACATTTGGATGAATGAAATGAATTACACGTTCACCAAAGCTTCGGGTAGCGGGTCTTTGTGGTTGGCTTGATGGTCTCTTTGTAATTTCATTTCATTCATTGGATTGGCTACTACTTAATGAAGTCGAGAACCGTCCCAGCACTAGCACGCGCCTTTGCGTCAACGAACGCAAACAGTCGTAATAGGGTGCCCAGCGTTGTTCCAAACCCCCGTTGGGGACCCAAGCCAGAGGAAGTTTCTTAGCTTAGAGAGCACGGAGAGAGGAATCGCGTAAATGAGCGCAGTCGCTAAAGCGTTAAGAAACGCATTGGTCGCACATGCAGAAAGCCCAGAGGTTATGCGTTTTAGCTTTAGTGACAAGGGAATAGCGATGGAACGTGTGCGAACACGATAGTCTCCAGTGGAGAGTATCGCCGAAGGCGCAGACCTACAACGATTACTTATCGCCGTAGGATGCTAATAAACTGACGATTAGGAGGGACGAGATGAAATTCGGGATTATAGGGGCTGGAATCGTAGGCACAGCCTTAGCTGTGCGATTAGAAGAAGCAGGGCATGAATGTATGGGGGTTCATACTCGGAGTCGTCACTCATATGAGCGGTTTCGTAGCTATTTAAAGATTGATCATCTTACGTTAAAAGAGCTTGTTCCTGCCGTCGATATTCTATTTATTACTACTCAGGATGGAGTGATTCGATCGATCGCTGAGAAGTTGAGTAAAAACGCACTCCTAAAATCAGGACAAGTATGGATCCACTGTTCTGGATCACTCCCTTCAGAGGTATTACGTGTCAAGGAGAGTTTACCAGTGAGTTGCCTCTCGCTACATCCCCTTCAGGCTTTTGCGAGCGTTGAGGAGGCATTAACTATCCTTTCGGGAACACATTTTGGGATCGAGGGTGATAACGAGGAACTGGGAGAGGGTATCGTCAAGGATCTGGGTGGAATTCCACATCACATCTTGGCGGAAAAGAAGACACTCTATCATGTGGGTGCAGTCGTAGCCTCTAATTATTTGGTTGTTCTTACTTCGCTAGCTGTCGAGCTTTTTGCTGAAGCAGGGATACAAGGGGAGGAAGCCTTGGCCTCATTGTTGCCGTTAATGAAAGGGACACTTTATAATTTGGAACAGGTAGGACTACCTCAAGCTTTAACAGGGCCGATTGCTCGGGGAGATGTGCAAGTGGTGCAAGGTCACTTAGAGCATTTGCCGCCGAAACTTGTAGATATTTATCAGAGCTTAGGGTTAAAAGCTTTAGAGCTAGGAGAAAACAAGAAGGCTCGACAGGGTTTAACCTTCCCGTCAGAAGAGTATAAGTTGTTGAAAAATTTACTGGAAGGTGGAGATAGAGGTGAAAAGAACTTCAAAAATTTTGGAACTGCGTGAAATAATAGCATTAGAGAAAAAGCGTGGACGGAATATTGCCCTTGTCCCGACTATGGGTTATTTACATCGGGGGCATTTGTCCTTAATAGAGCAGGCTAAACAAACTGGGGCAGTCGTTGTGGTGAGCATCTTTGTCAATCCCTTACAATTTGGCCCGAAGGAAGACCTTTCTCGTTACCCTAGGGATCTGGAACGAGATGCCAGTTTGGTGAAAGATGCTGGAGTCGATATCCTCTTTCATCCAACTGTTGAAGAAATGTATCCTAGGTCGGTCATCACTTATGTTGAAGTGGGCAAGTTGGATACAGTGCTCTGCGGAGCTACCCGTCCCGGACATTTTCGGGGGGTGGCAACGGTTGTAAGTAAGTTGTTTCATATTGTTCAACCCGACTTAGCTTTTTTTGGACAGAAGGATTATCAACAATATTTGGTCATTCAGCGTATGGTAAGCGATCTGAATCTTCCCATTGAGGTATGTCCTGTCTCCATTGTTAGAGAGGAGGATGGGCTTGCCTTAAGCTCGCGTAACGTCTTTTTGACATCAGAACAACGTCAAGAAGCTAGGGTTTTGTCCCAGAGTCTGAACGAGGCGGAAAGGTCTCTAGGAGCTGGAGAACGATCAGCCCGGGAAATTGAAAAGCAGTTACGAGATAGAATCTCCAGTCAGTGTCATGGCGTAATTGACTATGTAGAAGTCCGGGATGCGGGAGACTTGTCTGAAGTAACCACAATAGAGCGCCCTGTGCTTATTGCTTTAGCCGTTAAGTTCGGATCAACGCGATTGATTGATAACAAAGTGGTGGAGGTTGAAAATTATGTTTAGAATGATGATGAAATCTAAAATTCATAAAGCGACTGTGACTGAGGCGAATCTTCAATATGTGGGAAGTATCACGATTGACACTGCGCTGATCGAAGCAGCAGATATTTTACCGAATGAAAAGGTCCAGGTTGTGAACAATAACAATGGGGCAAGATTTGAGACTTATGTCATTCCCGGAGAGAGAAACTCAGGGGTGATTTGTCTAAATGGTGCAGCTGCTCGTCAAGTGCAAGTGGGTGATCAAGTCATAATTATTTCTTATGCAATGTTAAGCGATGAATCAGCTCATAAGTATAGCCCTAAGGTTATCTTTGTCAATGATCTAAACCTTCAGACTAAGATTACTTCAGAAGAAGTTCATGGACAAAAATCATAACTAGATGTGTCATAAGTCCTAATATTCTGGAATAGATTCTGTTTCTCAAGAAAGGTTGGAAATCTATGAAGTATACGATTAGCAAAGAGTTGTTTCAGACTTTAGCCGGAGAGGTTGAAGTACTTAAAAAAGCACATAAAGCAGTTATCTTAGCCCACTATTATCAAAGGCCTGAAATTCAGGATATTGCCGATTTTGTGGGAGATTCCTTGCAACTTAGTCAACAAGCAGCAACAACCGATGCAGAAGTCATTGTTTTTTGCGGTGTTCATTTTATGGCGGAAAGTGCGGCGATTTTATCACCGGATAAAGTTGTGATATTGCCCGAAGCTCAAGCGGGTTGTCCCATGGCGGATATGGTTGATGCTGAGGGTTTGAGAGCCTATAAAAAGAGGGTTCCTGGAGTACAGGTGGTCTGTTATGTTAATACATCTGCAGAAGTCAAAGCTGAGAGCGATATCTGCTGTACCTCCGCCAACGCGGTAAAAGTATTAGAGTCTTTAAAGGGAAAGGATATCCTATTTATTCCAGACGAAAATCTGGGTCGATACGCTGCAAATATCCTTGATAAATCACTTCAGTTTTGGCCGGGGTACTGTAAAACGCATGACCGATTGACAAAGGAAGATATTCTTAAGGCCAGAAGAGAACATCCGTTAGCTAAGGTCATCGTACACCCGGAATGTCGGGTAGACGTTTGTCAGGAGGCTGATTACATCGGTTCAACTGCAGGATTAATCGCCTACGCTCAGAACTCAGAGAAGCAAGAGTTTATTGTGGGGACCGAGTCAGGAATACTACATCGGCTTAATCAAGTTTGTCCGACTAAAGAATTCTATCTTGCTTCAGAACGCTTGGTTTGCCCAAATATGAAATTGACAACCTTGGCTAAAGTAAGAGATGCGTTGACTACGCTCTCTCCCCGTATTACGGTAGAAGATAAGATAAGAGTAAGAGCCAAAGAGGCACTAGATAGAATGCTAGCTTTGTAGGTAGCATTAGAGCAGGGGATGGGCTTATTGAGACGTTATTTATACTCTTGGTCCAAATCTGGGATTAAGGTCTTTGATTCGGACGTACTTATATTAGGAAGTGGTATTGCAGGCTTGTATACGGCGATCAAAGCGAGTGAACAATTCCAGATTACGGTTCTTACCAAGAAAACGCTTGAAGAAAGTAATACTGGGCATGCGCAAGGTGGGATTGCGGTAGCCCTCGATGAAGAAGACTCCCCGACCTTGCATTTTGAAGACACATTAAAAGCAGGTGCCGGGCTCTGCGACCCTTTTGTAGTAAGGATTTTAGTTGAAGAGGGACCAACCTGTGTGGAAGAACTTATGGATATGGGTGCTCAATTTGACCGCCAGAATGGGGCTCTTGCATTCACCCGTGAAGCTGCACATAGCCAGCGGAGAATACTGCACGCGCAAGGGGATGCCACGGGGTGGGAAATTGAGCGGGCCTTAGTTGCAAAAGTTAAGGAAAACCCAATGGTTAACGCTCTAGAAGGACGATTTGTGGTAGACCTATTGGAAAATCACGCTGGGGAAATAGTAGGAGCCCTAGTCGTTAATGAGGAAACTGGAGAACTCGAGGGGCATTTAGCCAAGGCAGTGGTCCTCTCAACCGGGGGTTTAGGACAAGTTTATCGTTTTACGACGAATCCTAGTGTTGCAACGGGGGATGGAATGGCAATAGCTATTCGGGCTGGGGCAGATTTGATGGATATGGAATTTGTGCAATTTCACCCTACGGCATTATTAATTCCTAAGGCACCTCGTTTCCTAATCTCGGAAGCAGTGCGTGGAGAAGGAGCACATTTAATTAACGCCTTAGGGGTTCGTTTTATGGAAAATGTACCTGGGAAAGAACTTGCTCCTCGCGATATTGTCGCTCGGGCGATCTGGCAGGAAATGAACCAAGGCTCGGTTTTTTTAGATTTCCGTCCTATTGGGAAGGAACGAATCCTTGAGCGATTCCCTACCATTTACCAAACCTGCTTAAACTATGGGATAGATGTATTGACTACGCCCTTGCCAATTGCACCGGCTGCCCATTATATGATGGGCGGGATTGCGACCAACTCATTTGGGGAAACAAGCCTACCACATCTTTATGCAGCAGGGGAGTGCGCTTGTAACGGTGTTCACGGCGCAAATCGTTTAGCGAGTAACTCTTTGCTGGATGGCTTGGTTTTTGGAGCACGTATCGTAGAGGAAATAAGAAATAAGCTCAAGGCCAAACGTCCTACATGGGAGGAGGTTCTTGGCCCTGAAGGAAATTTAGGTAGTACTAGAATAAATGGATCAGTTAAACAATTAGGCGATCGAGGTTTGCGGAACCGGATACAAGATCTGATGTGGAGCAGGGTTGGAATTTTGCGGGATGAGGCTGGCCTTGAGAAAGCCACAGAGTTGCTGAAGGCCTGGGGGAGAGACGATCTGTCCATGCACTCTGTGGATGATTTTGAAACGGCCAACCTGTTAACAGTGGGCGAGGTTATTGCCAAAGCCGCTTTAGAGCGTAAGGAGAGTCGAGGGGGGCATTTCCGATCGGACTATCCGTCGAGACTTGACGAACCCTGGCAGAAGCACTCTCTGCAAAATAAGGAGGGATATCATGTGCGCTACGTTCCAGTTTCAGGAACTGATTGATCGAGCATTGAATGAGGACATCGGATCAGGCGATCTTAGCACCAGAATTTTGCCTGAAAAATTAACAGGGTTGGCAAAAATTTACGCTAAGCAAAAAGGTGTAGTTGCAGGTCTTCAACTTGTTGAGCAGATTTTTCAGCGTTTGGATACACGGATTAGTGTCCATAGGTTACTCAACGACGGGGATGAAGTGAAGGTTGGAGAGGTTGTACTTGAGCTAAGCGGTCCCTTGAGTAGCATTTTGCAAGGGGAGAGGACGGCTTTGAATTTTTTACAACATCTCTCAGGAATCGCCACAGCCACAAAACGAGCGGTTGATAAGGTTGCAGGGCTTTCGGTTAGCATTGTTGATACACGAAAGACCCTCGCGGGATGGCGCACTCTACAGAAATATGCTGTCAGAGTTGGGGGGGGACAGAACCATCGCTTTGGGCTATATGATGCTGTTATGTTAAAAGATAATCATCTTGCAGCTGTGGGTGGTTTAACGGAGTCTGTCCGGCGAATCAAGGCTCAAGTGGGACATATGATTAAGATTGAGGTTGAGTGTGAAACGATAGAACAGGTCCAAGAAGCCATAGCCTGTGGTGTCGATGTGATTATGTTGGATAATATGGATTTAATAGAAATGCGGGCAGCTGTCCAATATATCGACCGGCGGGCAATAGTCGAAGCATCAGGAGGGATGGGGGAAGAACGCCTCCGTGAAGTGGCTGAGACGGGGGTCGACCTGATCTCGATCGGTGCTTTGACCCATTCGGTTCAGGCTCTAGACTTTAGTCTTGATCTTGGTGACATCAAAGCTTCGACGAGGGCAAGTTGGGAAAGAGGAATTTAAATGTTACGTCATGACATCCTTTATCTCCTCGCCGAGCACCCAGAAAAGTACGTATCTGGCGAAAGTATTAGTCAACATTTGAAAGTCACGCGGGCGGCTATTTGGAAACAGATTCAGGTTTTAAAAGAAGAAGGTTTCCAAATTGAAGGGCAGACAAGGAAGGGATATTGCCTATTGAAAACTCCTTTTTCTTTAAATGAGTGGGTTTTAAAGCAGGCCTTGACCTCAACTTCATTGGGGAAAAAGATACACCTTGAGGATGAGTTGGAATCCACAAACGTGCGGGCGAAAGAGCTTGCTCGACAAGGAGGAGCCCATGGTCAAGTTGTCCTAGCAAGGTGCCAGAGTTCGGGGCGAGGGCGGCTCCAGCGGCAGTGGGAAGCTCCAAGTGGTGGTCTGTGGATGTCCGTGGTACTTCGACCGAATTTGTCTTTGGCGGACGCCTCAAAAATAACCCTTGCGGCGAGTGTTGCGATTGTCGACGCATTTGAGAAACTCTTTGATCTTCGTATCGGTATCAAATGGCCGAATGACCTTATTTTCAATGGTTTAAAAATTGCCGGAATTCTGGGTGAAGTCGTAGGAGAATGGAACGCCGTCAGAACGTTGATTTTGGGAATGGGGATAAACGTAAATTTCCCTCGTGAACAATTAGGTCCTTTATTGAACGCAACGACACTTTTTGAAATCTTAAAGAAAGAAGTGGACCTAAACATATTGGCAGCCACAATCTTAAGAAATTTAGAAAAGCAAGTAATTGCTCTCGAAAATAAAGAGTTTGAGGAGTTAAGGACGAGTTGGTTGGAGAGGGCAATCAGCTTGGGCGAAGAAGTAAGAATCTTGCGGGGAGAACAAATAATACAGGGTACTTTTAAGGGCATCACAATCGACGGAGCACTACTTCTTGAAACAGATGATGGAGTAAAAAGCTTTTCTGCTGGAGAAGTACAACTACGTTCCAAAGAGGGCAAGTATTTTTAGGATTTATTAGGGGCCATTCGTGGCCATCGCTTCTCCGCAAAGTTAACATGTGCGAAGACAGTGTCTGCAAGAAGGCTAATACGTGCGAAGACAGTGTCTTCGTGGGTGCAAGCCAAGTTTTCTGTTTAGAAAAATTTTAATATATAACTTCAGAAGCTTTGTATTGTAAGTCAGCCTTGCTTATTGTAAACTTAGAAATATATGAAAGTTTACAATAAGAGGAGGACGTTTTATGAAAACTAGGAAATTAGCAATGACATCCGTAATGGCAGCACTGATGTGTTTAGCAGGGATGTTACTTCACTGGGTTTCGCCAGCTCTAGTACCTTTTAGTATTTTGCCGGTGCTGGTATTTATGTCAGGCATTATTCTTGGCGCAGAGTATGCGGCTATGGCCATGTTAGTGTATTTGGTATTAGGACTCTTTGGGCTCCCTGTCTTCTCTGCCGCTCCGTTTGGAGGAGTAGGCTACATCCTAAAGCCGACCTTTGGATTTCTTCTTGGCAATGTAGCCGCCGCGTACGTTGTTGGGCGAGTTTACCGTGAAGGAAGCCTATGGTGGGCAATTGTTGGTGTCCTTACAGGAGTAGTCACTTTGTACCTCTTCGGGTTAAGCTATCTTTATATAATATTACACTGGGTGATGCACCGTCCGACAAGTGTCGCCGGTGTTCTGATGATTGGTTTTGTTCCCTTTATTTTGGGGGATCTGATTAAGGCAGGGATTGCCGTCTGGGTTGGACAGGAAGTGGTTCGTCGGCGTAAAGCCGCCTAAATGGTAGCTCGTTTAGCCAAAAGGAGCGTTATTATGATTCTTGTATTTGATGTGGGTAATACAAACATCGTGCTGGGGGTATATGATGAGAGGATTCTGACCCATCATTGGAGAGTATCCACTGAAAAATCCCGCACTATGGATGAATATGCAGTTGTTATTAAAAACTTATTTGATTTTAGCGGTTTAACCTTTCAAGAGATTAATGCGGTCGCAATTTCCTCAGTCGTACCTCCGGTAAACCCAACTTTGGAAGCCCTTGCTCGAAAGTACTTTGGTGTCGAACCACTGGTTGTGGGGCCCGGTGTTAAAACAGGGATGACCATTATAATGGACAACCCTCGAGAGGTTGGGGCTGACCGTATTGTGAATGCCGTGGCTGCTTATAATAAATACGGGGGACCACTTGTGATTGTAGATTTCGGAACAGCGACGACGTTTTGTGTGGTATCGAAACGTGGAGAATATTTAGGCGGAGCGATTGCTCCTGGAATCGGGATCTCGACAGAAGCGCTATTTCAGAGGGCGTCAAAATTACCTCGTATTGAAATGGTTAAGCCTACATCGGTTATCGCTAGAAATACGGTAGCGGCAATGCAATCTGGTATCTACTATGGCTTCATCGGTCAAGTAGACGGGATTGTTAATCGCATGAAGGTGGAACTGGGACCAGAGGCTAAAGTAATTGCAACGGGTGGATTAGCCAAAATGATCTCTCAAGAATCAGATGCGATTGAAACGGTAGATCCATTTTTGACACTTGAGGGACTTTTGTTGATCTATGAACGTAATAGGAAAATAAGGGAATAGGAATATGAAGTTAGGACATTATGAACTTGGAGTCCCAGTTTTTTTAGCGCCTTTGGCCGGAGTGACGGATAAAGCATTTCGTGAAACAGTCTGTTCAGTGGGCGGAGAGTATGTTTGGACGGAAATGATCAGTGATAAAGCGTTGACATATCAAAATTCCAGGACATTGAAGATGCTGGATTTATGTGGGGAACCAGAACCGAGGATCGTACAACTTTTTGGTACAGACCCTGAGACAATGGCTCGTGCAGCTCTATTGGCCATAGATTGTAGCGCCAACGTCATCGATATTAACATGGGATGTCCTGCTCAGAAGGTTGTTAAGAATGGAGAAGGGTCGGCACTTCTAAAGGATCTTCCTCGCGCGCAAGCAATCGCTTCAGCCGTTGTGCGAGCTGTTAAGGTACCAGTAACGGTTAAAATTCGCCTTGGATGGAACGACGATGAAATCGTGGCTATTGACCTGGCCCGGCGTCTTGAGTGTGTAGGAGTTAATATGCTTACGGTTCATGCACGAACCCGTGAACAATTTTACTCAGGACATGCCGACTGGGATTGGATTCGACGAGTGAAGAAAGAAGTAAGTATTCCAGTCATTGGGAACGGGGATGTTTTCATTCCAGCAGATGCTGGCAGGTTGATCGAGCAAACGGGATGTGACGGAGTCATGATCGGACGCGGTGCGCTCGGAAACCCCTGGCTCATACCACGAACTCAACACCTCCTGAAATATGGGACTTTATTATCCGAACCGCTCATTGAAGAACGTATGCAAGTTGCTTTGCAGCATTTCGATCGCTTATTACGTTATAAAGGTGAGCGAATCGGTCTTAATGAAATGCGAAAACATGCAGTATGGTATATCAAAGGAGTTAGGAAGGCAGCTCAGCTCCGTGATGAGATAATGCAAACTAGATCACCTGAAGAAATGCGATCCGTCCTCAGTCGAATCTTACAAGACGTAGGTTAGTTTTTGCAGAAAAAAGGAAAAATATGAAAATATTAATCGGTAAGAAGAAGAGTAGCGTCCTTGACATTATTTTGCATGGTCCTTATAATAACGAGTAATGTAATTGAGGAATCTTTCAAGGAGTTCCTAGGTTTATAGAGAGTAGGCATACAAGGTTTTTTAGGGAAGCGCACGTCAGCGCAATGCGTAAGATAAAGAAAACTTGGCTTGTACCCGAAGACACTGTCTTCGCACATGTTAATTTTGCGGAGAAGCGCTGGCCATGACTCGAACAGGACGTTCGAGGTTAGTAGCGCCGCCATGGATGGCGGGCGCCGTGATGGCCGAGTGTCCCTGTAGCCAAGGATGGCGAGAAGGGACCTTTCAGGCGTCGGTGAAAGCTTAGTTGCACTTATGCTTCCAGAAAGTTTATTAGTTGACTGGTACCAGTCAGTTATACTTTCTGCCTAGTACGAGAAAAGGGAGCGAGAAAAATATGGCTGAAAAGGAAGTCATTCTAACTTTAGAAGGTCTCAAAAAGCTTGAAGAAGAATTGGAACTATCTAAAACTGTAAAGCGTCGGGAAGTTGCTGGACGTATCAAACAGGCAATTGACTTTGGAGATATTAGCGAAAATTCAGAGTACGATGATGCCAAGAATGATCAGGCCTTTATCGAAGGACGGATTATTACACTAGAGAAAATGCTTAGGAATGCGCGAGTTATCGATGAGGTTGAAGGAACAGATATCGTGGCATTAGGCGCAAAAGTGCGTCTAAAAGATATGGACTTTGGGGATGAAGAAGAGTATTTCATCGTTGGTTCTGCTGAGGCGGATCCAGGTACCAATAAAATTTCCAATGAATCGCCAGTCGGAAAAGCGGTTTTGGGACAGGCCAAAGGAGCTGTAGTGGAGGTTAATGTGCCCGCAGGTATACTACACTATCAAATTTTAAATATTAAGTAAGAATCTTTTAATTTTGAGGACTACTTACAAAGTTATAAGATGAAATACCGTGAGAAAATAAATTGTTTGAGAGTGCAGTATTTCTGGAGTGCAGGATGCTGCACTCTGTTTTTTGAAGCCTGCTTGATTCTTCTTGTTTAGTGCCGTCTAAGTTTGGTAAGATTGATAGATAAGAATTAATAATGGAGGAGTTAAGAATGGATAATACTAACGATCTCTGGCGAATTCGGTTAGAGAAGCTTGAGCTGCTTCGCCAAGCTGATGTTGAACCCTATGCCGATCGCTATGTACGCACGCATAAAGCGCTTGACATTTTGGAGCGCTTCGAAGAGTTAGAAGGTCAGGATGTAAGTGTTGCAGGTCGGATCATGAGCAAGCGTGATCAGGGAAAAGTCATCTTTATACACATTCAAGATTTTAGTGGACGAATCCAAGCTTATATCCGATTGGATGAATTAGGTCAACTTATGTTTGATTTAATAACAAAATTTGACGTGGGCGATATTGTTGGAGTTGAAGGAAAAGTTTTCCGTACAAAAAGAGGAGAAATATCCATTCATGCTCGTAATGTGAAATTGCTTTCCAAAGCAATGCGTCCACTTCCTGAAAAGTTTCATGGCCTGACAAATGTGGAAACTCGTTATCGGCAAAGATATTTAGACTTAGTGATGAACCCGGATGTACGCAAGGTTTTTGTGACACGAAGTAAAATCATACGGGTTATGAGGGAGTTCCTTGAGGACCATGAGTTCCTTGAGGTAGAGACCCCTACACTCCATACGGTTCCAGGAGGGGCGGCAGCACGTCCGTTTAGCACGCATCACAACGCCCTCGATATCGATCTATATTTGCGGATCGCCCTCGAACTGCCCTTAAAACGCCTTATTGTCGGTGGGTTTGAGAAGGTATTTGAAATCGGTCGGACTTTCCGTAACGAAGGAATATCTATCAAGCATAATCCTGAATTTACAATGATGGAGCTCTATCAGGCGTACGCTAATTTTGAAGATATCATGGAATTAACGGAAAAAATGATTGCTCATATTGTACATAAAGTACACGGCACATTGGAGATTGCCTATCAGGGGCAAACCCTTCAGTTTCAAACTCCATGGCGTCGTCTTCCAATGTTAGACGGTATATTAGAATATTCAGGAGTAGACTTCCGGAGTATCGAAACTGACGAACAGGCACGTCGGGTTGCTCAAGAGAAAGGCCTTCATGTCGAAGAGGATGCATCACGTGGTAAAATTATTAATGAGTTTTTTGAAGAGTTCGTTGAACCTAATTTGATTCAACCGACGTTTATTACCGGACATCCCGTTGAAATTTCCCCGTTAGCTAAGCGTAATGCGGATCACCCGGAATATACGGATCGGTTTGAAGCGTTTATGTTTGGGCGCGAGCTTGCTAATGCATTTTCTGAGTTAAACGATCCCATTGATCAACGGCAACGTTTTGAAGCACAGGCCGCTGAACGTGCTAAAGGGGATGATGAGGCTCATTTGATGGATGAAGACTTCGTCCAGGCCTTGGAGTACGGGTTACCGCCTACGGGTGGTCTAGGGATTGGTATTGACCGTTTGGTTATGTTCTTAACGGATTCCGCATCGATTCGAGATGTTATCCTTTTTCCAACGATGCGTTCCAGAGATGAAAGCGTTCAAGACGAAGATGCAGAAGAGTAAACTTATAAAAGAAGATTGAAGTCCTAAGGCTGGCTCAATTAAGGATAAGTCAGCCTCTTTTTACGAGTTGGCTATCCATGGCTTTATGGGGATAAACGTAGATCTATTCCTTTGAAGAGACTAAAATATTATCATATTTATAGATAATGGAAGAAAAATAGAGAATAAGTGATTCTATTAAGCATAATACTAGTATTGCTGCGCATTAGTCATGTTGAATCGAATCCCATAATTGTGGTATAATATTATTTGTTCGTTCGGCATAACGATTAATTGAGCGGCAATTACAATATGGCTCATTACCGAGGGAATTCGAAGTAAATTAGTATTGACAACATAGGTTGAAAATGCTAATATCTAGATCTGGCCCAAACGGGCGCAGACAGAAGATCGGGCGAATAAAATGTCATCTTTGACATTTCGACGCAAGGTATATCTGTGTGCATGGTCTTTGAAAACTAAACAACAAGGACAGCCAATGAGAGAAACTCGCAAGAGTTTCAAAAGAAATCATGAGCGAATCATCTTCTTCAAGTAAGAAGTTTGAATAACTTTTTTTGGAGAGTTTGA
>Ga0209347_1000965_pt1 | contig 56132 bp, 63 predicted proteins | sample AutmiccommuBRH23_FD_187382 | JGI IMG/M metagenome (GOLD analysis project Ga0209347, IMG submission 187382) | Deep subsurface microbial communities from Mt. Terri, Switzerland - Autotrophic microbial communities BRH/23 (SPAdes) (version 2) | ecosystem: Environmental > Aquatic > Deep subsurface >... | reverse complement strand
CCCGAAGCATGGCTCACATGGGTTCTCGAGCGCATCGCCGATCACAAGATCAATCGCATTGGCGAACTCGCACCCTGGAATTGGACGCCGAGATAGGCGTCAAGCGCTGCGTGGCCGGACGCATACATGCAGTGACACGTTGCAGGTTGTGCACCAGGCGCTTTGGGGCTCTCCGTGGATGCGATCCGCACATTCTGACGATGCTGATGCTGCAGGCGACTAAAACCCAGCCAGCGCGTGGTTCTGCCAGCTGGTGCATGTTTCCCAGTAGGGCATGCTCCTTGATTTATTGGCTCGTCGGGTCTGGAAGGTTTACATGGATCGCAGATTTTTTGGTTTTTGGGGTCAAATTTGTCAACTTAGGGTAAACTTGATGTAAACCTTTTGGGCGAATTCTGGGGTATTTTGGCCGGTTTCAGTGTGCAAAAGGTTTCCCACTATTTCCATCAGGTAAACCTTATGCAACCTTCATGTAAACCTTTTGGCCGGGATCCGGCGAGGGGCGGCGATCCAGCCATTCCTCGCCGTGCCCTCGGAAAGCACCTCTTTGCATCCGCATCTTCTTCGCGCGATAGGTATGTCAAACAGAGAGTGAAGGAGGAACCAATTGGCGCGTCAGCATTGCCGACCGATCTACCTCAGTGAAACCGGGGCGATGTATGGACAACTTGCTAATCCATTATCCTTGCCCGAAGCTGATCTTCAGGATCTCGTGCACAAGCACCCGGAAGCCTTACCCATCGAAGAGATCGATCCCTCGTTTTCGGGCCCGGTTTCGATTTGTCGCGAACTGAACACGCCGGCCGGTCCAATCGACAATTTTCTGGTTACGCCGTCAGGACTGCCAATTCTCGTGGAGTGCAAGCTCTGGCGCAATCCACAGGCACGACGTGAAGTCGTCGGACAGGTGCTGGATTATGCTAAGGAACTTGCACGCTGGACATCTGCTGACATTGAACGGGAGGCTGCGCGTCATCGCGCGCACTGCGATCAGTGTATTCGGTGGTGGTGACCTTCGGCCCGCTGCCCTTGCCGCCACCTTGGCTGGTCGTGTTGACCTCCTCGCGGAAATCCGTGGCCCAGATGATGTTGCCGCCGATGCGCATGCGACCGAACAGTCGCGGGATCACCGCGCCTTCGGTCGAGGAGGTGATGCGCAAGCTGTCCAGCCGCGCGCCCTCGATCCGTTGGGCCGGTGCAAGGGATGAAACGATCCAGTTGTCGACGACCGACCCAATGGTCGAGCCGATGAAACCGCCGATGGCTGCACCGGAAAAGCCAAGGATGGCTCCGCCAAATGCGCCGCCAATCGCGGAGCCGACGGCGCCGAGAACCAAAGTTGCCATGGGTGAAAATCTCAGATGCTGCTGGGGTGGTCGCAAGCCAGTATTTGACGACCTCGCGCTTTTCAAGATCATCGATGCCATAAGAAAGCGAGAACTCGATGGCCTGCGACGGGCTATCGCCAAGAGGGATCAGAACTATAAGACGCCGGGATGGGACGCCGAAATCGCGCGTGAGCCGAAATCCATGCGCGCTGCATCTCGTGAATTTCAGGACCTCGCAGGCCCCAAATCCAGCGACGAAAGTATTGAAGATCGCCTTCGAAGGAAAGCACGCACGCCATTGACCACACGGGATATGGCCGAGATTGAAGCGCTGCTCGATCCTGACGATCCACGTACTCGGACCATCATTGCTATCCTCGAATTGCTCGAAACCCTCGGCGTTCAGTCTGAAACGATCTGGGACGTGAAGCCCTAGTTGTGTCCCACGACTGCGCCCAGCGCCCCTGCTAATCTACGACTGCATGCACCCATTGGGGTCGACCCCTTCATCTAACCGATGGAGGACCATCATGAAGATCGACGACGGTCGCAAGACCTTGGCCACACGCGCTGACCTCAAGCGCCTTGGCATCAACGTGAGCAATACAACCTTACTGCGCTGGGAGGCCCGTGGGCGCTTCCCTCGGCGTATCAGGATGGCCGGGACCAGTGTTGCGTGGTTCGTGTCAGATCTTGAGGACTGGCCGCACAAACCCGCGCTGGCGTCAGCTTACTCCAAGGCTCTGACCTATCGTCACGGGGGCGACAAGGGTGGCAGCGCACCGAACAAGCTCCTTCGGTTGCCGGGTTCGTTCAACCACAAGCCGGATTACAACAAGCCGTTCATTCCGCTGTTGAAGTTCGACTCAAGCCCGATCAAGGCCCGCCCCAAGCTATTGTCGGGTCAACACGGCATCGGCCCGGTAGCACCCGAGGCGCTGGACATGAACCCCCATGCGCATGACCCGCTCGCTGTCCTGAGGAAATACCGTTCGAAGCTCACGGCCTCGACGCGGTCACTGATCAGGCATATGCATTTCGTGCTCGCTTTGTTTGGCCGTTGGCAAAGCCATGCGATCTTCCCCGCGCCTATCTTTGTGCAAATGATCCACAGGTGCAAGCAAGGAGGCAAGCAACAAAGGGATATCTCGAAGGCAGTTCACACGCGGAACAAAGTCGAACGATACTTATGGAGGGAAGGGACATGGGGTTCTGCCTTGCAGCAGATCGCCAAAGTCTTGATACCCTGATGATACCCAAAGACAATATACAGACACAGCCAGAAAGCCGCGCCACGACAAGGCATTGATTTCATTTGTTTTTGTGGTGCCCGGGGGCGGAATCGAACCACCGACACGAGGATTTTCAATTGGTCTGTTGATCCGCGCGCGCTGTCTCAGGATCGCTCAACCCGTAACGTAGCCGATTGAAAACCTTGATCTTTGCGCATGGCAGATCGTCTCGTCCCGTCTCGCGCCGGAGCGTTCAAGCACACCGCTCCTGCTACCCCAGCGATACCCACGGACACCGAAGACCACACGGGTATCACGGTCCAGCGCAGGCCGATCCAAAACCCTGCAAACCCTCTAGGGTTGTCCCTGACGCGGCTCAGCAGCCCATCTTATCATGGGCATATTAAACGCAAGCTCACCACCAAGTTCATCGAGGGCCAGAGGCCGAACCCGTCGAAACGGCTCGATTTCCGTGACGAGTTGATGCCGGGTCTCGTCCTGCGCATCAGCACGTCAGGCACCAAGACGTTCTGCCTGCACAAGCGCATCAACGGCAAGATGCGTCGCCTGACCATCGGACGGTTCGGCGTCGTGTCGCTGGCCGAGGCGCGTGAACGGGTGCGACAGGTCCTCTACGAAATCGAGACGGGACGGTTCGAGGATCGCACCGGCGTCGAGGTCGAAACGAAGCCCACGCTGGGCGACGTGATCCCCGACTACATCGAGAAGCACGCCAAGGTTCACAACCGCGACTGGAAGCGCAAGGAAGCCCTGCTGGCGAAGTTTACCAGCCTGCACGGCAAACGGATCGACGAGATCAAGCGCGCCGATGTCGTGAAAGCCTGCGACGTGATCCACAAATCCGCGCCAGTCAGCGCCAACCGGGCGCTGGCCCACCTCAAGCACCTGATGGGCTGGTGCGTCGAACGTGGCGTGATCGATGCCTCCCCCATCGCCGGAATGAAACCGCTGTCGAAGGAACGGTCGCGCGAGCGCGTGCTGACCGACGATGAGCTGGGCGCGCTGTGGACGGCCTGTGACGCCGAAGGCTATCCTTTCGGGGATTGCATGAAGCTGTTGATCCTGAGCGGCCAGAGACGCGCCGAGGTCGCCGAGATGCGCTGGTCGGAACTCGACCTCGAAAAACGCCTGTGGACCCTGCCTTCGCAGCGCGCGAAAAACGGCAGGCAGCACACCGTCCCGATCACCAACGCGATGCTGGATGTCCTGCGTAGGGTGCCGAGGTTCCTCGGGTCGGATTACGTGTTCACCACAACCGGCAAATCGCCCGTGTCGGGGTTCGGTCGCTTGAAAGACCGGCTCGACAAGGCGCTGCCCGAGGGCACGGCCCCGTGGATCATCCACGACCTGCGCCGCACGATGTCAACGAACATGGCGATGCTGGGTGTCCCCCAGCCCGTCACCGAGGCGCTGTTGAACCACAAAACGGGTGTGGTCTCGGGCGTGGCCGCTATCTACAATGTCTATTCATACGCGGACGAGAAACGCGAAGCGCTCGGCGCATGGTCGCAACATGTGATGAAGTTGGTGAAACCGCAGGATGTCAAAATCGCCGTTGCTCAATGCTGATCCATTCGTCGGGCCGAGGCAGGCATTCGAAATCGTCGGCAAAGAGGTTTTCGGCGATGCATGGCGACCTGATTGCATCGACACCCCAGACGACAAAGATCATCGAGAAATTCTGATCATCCTGCGCAATGCCGTGAGGGCTGGCGCCGTCAGTGCCCATTGGTCAACGCTGGACCTCAAGCACAGTGGCGACCTGCGACCACGGGATGCCGATCAAGAGTTTTTTCGTTTCATGCTGCGCGACGATCTGGTCTTTCACCACGGGCTGAACGAGCCCGTTCGGTGCCGATTTCATGCTGAACATCTGCGCCGACTTATTCGCGGTCAGGAAGTCCAACCTGTAACCCCGACCCAACGGGCAAAGAACCAATGCATTGATTGGCTTGTCGAGATGTTCGCTGACAAGGACCGTGAAATCCCCCCATTCGCCGTCCTGAGACAACAGGCCAAGGAACGCTTTCCAAGCCTATCTGACCTCGCATTCAAGGAGGCTCGAAAGTTGGCCATCCAGAAAACGGGTCGCGACGATCTTGCCAAGGCGGGACGGCGCAAAAATCCAATCAGTCAATAACCTGATTTCCTTCCAATTTTTTGATCAATCCACGTTCGCTACCTTCTGCCTGTCGGCTGATGAAATGGAATGCGCATTCCTTCACTCCACAGGCTGAAGGAAAAGACAGATGAAGATTGCAGACGGTCGCAAGACCTTGGCCACACGCGCTGACCTCAAGCGCCTTGGCATCACCGTAAGCAACACGACCCTGCTGCGCTGGGAGGCCCGTGGGCGCTTTCCTAGGCGGATACGTATGGCCGGGACCAGCGTTGCGTGGTTCCTGTCCGAGATCGAAGACTGGCTCGCTGAACGCGCCGACGAGCGCGCTCACACGCACTATGCCGAGTTCTGATCATGACGATCAAACTCAGATGGGGTTACACCTACGACTGCCTTGTTCGCCTCGGCATCTTCTACGAGTACGATGAATTGGTCGAACTCGGCGAACGTGGGCTTTTTCCGAAGCAGCGCGTCCCCTTCATGTGGGATGCCGAGGAAGTCTTGGACTGGCTGGCGCTCCACAAATCGCGCCTTCCACAAAAACCCCCAGAACACTGACATCGCTATCACGGACAGGGCGAACCGCGCCCAGAGCCCTCCCAGATTTTCCGAAAGGACAGAACATGCCTTCCAGCGTGAAAGCACAACGTCGCCCGCGTTTCGGGCACCCCTATGCGTTCAAGGACTACGACGACGATTTCGCCATCCACCAGAGCATGGTGGGCTTTCTCCACGATATTTGGAAAGGCGCGCCGAAGGACAGTTTCCTGTTCGTCGCCACGTCCGACCCAGATGGTGAACGCTGGCGCGAACATGCGATCAGCGCCGACAAGATGATCGTGGGGCTGAACAGGTTTTTCCGGGCGCATTCGCGCTGGGACTATAACCTCTATTTCTGCTCAAATTCGTTCTCGCGCGACAGACGAAAGAGGGCGTTCGCCCTGCCATCCCGGTTGGGCTGGTGCGACATGGATGACAGCGTCCCCGACGCCTATAGACCACAGCCCAACCATGTGTGGGAAACATCGCCTGATCGCTTTCAAGCCCTCTGGCTCTGGGATGCGCGGCACGATGTCAGCGAGGCCGAGGCGTTTTCCCGTGCGCTGGCTGCGCGGCACGGTGGCGATACCGGGTGGTCGATCACGAAAATGCTGCGCATCCCCGGCTCCATCAATCACAAGCCCAAGTATGATGAGCCGATCATTCGGCTGGTTTCGCGCAACTGGCGCAAGACACCTGAGCGCCCCCAGCTTCTGACGGGGCCAGGTGGAGCCGAACCCGAGGCGCTGGACATGAACCCCCATGCGCATGAACGGCTCGCCGTCCTGAGGAAATACCGACCCAAGCTGGACACCTCGACGCGCCACCTGATCCGGCACAACCGCGTGAAGGCACCGGATCGATCCAGTAGGATCTTCGCGATGGTCGCTGGCCTACACGAGGCAGGCGCTACGCTCGACGAGATCGCCAGCGTGATCTGGTCCAGCCCATACTTCCGCGACAAGTACGGCGACGACCAGAACGCGCTGGAAACCGAGGTATCGCGCATCATCGCGCGAGTGGGGGTGGCGCAATGACCTCCAACAAGAAGGAATTGTTCGTCGATCTGAACACCATCGATGCGAAGGAGGTCGAATGGCTCTGGGAACCGTTCATCCCGTTCAGCATGATAACGATCATGGAGGGCGACCCAGGCGTAGGCAAATCCTTCCTCGCCATGCAGCTTGCCGCGCAGATCAGCATCGGTGGCGAACTCCCTGAGGGTCAGAAGCTGGATCGCGGTCGCGTGCTATACCTCAGCGCCGAGGATGACGCCGCCTACACGATCAGGCCGCGCATCGATGCGATGGGGGGCGACCCGTCGCGCATCCGCGTGCAGGGCGATTTCCTGTCGCTCGACGAGAAGGGGCTAAACGCCCTCATGCGCGAGGTGAGGCGCAAGCCACCGGACCTGCTGATCCTCGACCCCTTGTTCGCCTACGTGCCGAGTGGGCAGGACATGTATAAGCCAAACGTGATCCGGCAGCTTCTGTCCTTCCTGAAGGACATTGCCGAAACCGGCGAGACGGCCGTGCTGATCGTCCGTCACCTGACCAAGGCCAAGCACGACAAGGCCATCTATCGGGGTGGTGGGTCAATGGACGTGATCGGCGCGGCACGGTCGGCGTTTCTGGTGTGTGAACATCCGAACGACAGTTCGACCAAGCTGGTCGTCCATATCAAGCACAACATCGCGAAGCGTGGTCAGACCCAGAGCTACGAGATTTACGCCGATGACGGGGGCATGGCGACGTTGAACTGGCTGGGTCCATCGGACATCACCATCGATGACCTGATTTCGTCCGAGGGTGGCACGCCCCAGATGTCCGCGCTCGACGAGGCCATCCAGTTCCTGCGCGTGTTCCTCAAGAACGGGCCAGAGCCAACGACCAAGGTCGAGAAGGAAGCAGCCGCGCGCGACATTTCCGAGAAGACGCTGGAACGCGCCCGGCGATCCTTGGGCGTGGTGTCGAAGAAGAAGGGCAAAAGCTGGGTGCTGTCGCTGCCAGACGAAGAATGACCACAGGTAGGATACGAAGTGCGCCAAGAACGCCAACAGCGCCATCGTGTTTGTTGGCGCACTTCGAACCCTCAACATCGCCACGAACACGCATGACGGCCTTGGCGTTCTTGACGTTCTTGAAATCGGCTGGGGGCCGAAAACCTCGGCAGTCGATATGGCCCCTTGTCCGCCCACAGGGCGCGCGCCGATAAAAAAATACGCCTCCCCCCATCCCCCTGTGGTCGCCCGGTGACAGCGCCGCGCGGATCACCCCGGACCGACCCGTTGACTATCTATCAGTCTGTCGGATGCGAGCCGGACCCGAATTGTTGAGTCTTTTCATGCAGTCCGCATTCGCGTTGGGTTTCGGCATCGCGCGCCGGGTTCCACTCGGGTGGCAAACTGCTTGGGCGGTCATTCTTGCACCCACCCCTTGCGGTGGTAGTGGCGCAGCACGATGGCGCGGTTGAACAGGGGGAAGCCGATCCACAGGCCGTTCAGCGTGAAGAATGACAAGATGGCCCACAGGAACATGCCCTTGAACAGGTAATAGAACGGGCCGAACAGCAGGCACCACAGGCGATGCCAGTTGCCCAAGATGGTTTTCGTCTGGCCGTTGAAGGCCGATGTCGCACGTATCGTCATTGCCGATTTCCTCACTGGCTGGTTTCGATGCCAGCGCAATAAGATCGGGGACCATCACCCGTCAGGGTAATTCCCGACGATCCGAACTACCCGCAGCCTCATCCAATTTGTGCAGTATCAGAAAAGACGCTGTGAACCGCAGTGCCTCAAACTGCTAAAAACCGTCTCAAACGCTACGGCGAAACCAATCACGAAATATTCAAGGCTTGGATCACCCATACAGGAGGTCCCCAATCATGGCTCACAATGCACTGTCACTCTACTCCAGCTCCGCTGATCAAGATTTCACGAATGCTGTCCGTGACGTCGCGCGCAGGCAAAGCGTGCTTTTCCACGGAACAAGCCTTGGAAGCCTGATCGCCCGAACAGATACAATGCTTTACCCAACTATAGGCGACCCGATCATAAGTTTTACGCGCTCACCCGAGACGGCCGTTCACTTTGCAACTCTACCCAAGGATTTTGATGATGGTTTTCCTACGGTCTTCGTCTTCAATCGGGATGCACTGCGCACACGATACCGCATTGAGCCGTATCAGTGCATCGCGCCCATGGGTTACACTATGGGGAAATTCGAAGCCGAAGAAAGGATTTGGCTTCGTGATATTCCACAAATGTCTCGATATCTGAGCGCTATTGTGTTCTGTGTAATGGGACGGGTCTATTTCGCAAAAACCATGCCCGAGTTCAAAGGTTACTACAAGCTTATGGCAACGGTTCTTGCACATGCCAGTGCTAGAGCCAGTTGATCGTTCCGACAACAACCAAGCTCCGCACAGCGCGCCAGCCGGGATTTCGACGGGATCACCATGCGCGAAGCACGGCCCGGCGCTCCTGGCTCAATGTAACGCCGCCGCGCGCGCGTTTCGCTCTCGATCCTCGGGGTTAGTTGTAGGCGTGGTCAGTTTCGCCCCAGCGCGCGGCGCAGGTCGCTCAGTGTCGATTTAAACGGATGCCCGGACATGCTCAGGTTCAAGGGCAAGGGTGGGCCGTTCCTGACCAGCGTTTCCTCAAGAGACCACGGTTCGTCATGCTGGACGACCGAGATCGCGGCGTGCGTGGCAATCCAATCTGATAGCTTGTCTTCGTGGTGGCGGCCCATGCGAACGCGGTTTCGCTTGTCACGCCAGAACGCCAGTTCAAGCTCTTGTTCGAGAAGCGCCGCGAGCGAAAGTCGCAAGGTCGAGGTGCGCACGGAGCCCCGCAGGTGGTTGCGCCAGAGACGGCTTTTCACAGGTGTCGGTCCACCTCGGCAGCCTGGCCGATCTTTCGGGGGGGCAATGCCAATGTAGAGCAGGTGTTTTCCATCACGCTCGATGCATCCGTCCCTCGGCACCAAAGGCAGGCGGTCGTCGAACCACCATCCGTAGACGCCGTGCGTGACCGAGTGCCGGTCGATGAAATCCAAGACATGATCGGGCAGAAGCAGGGCTTCGGGTGACAGAACCGACCTCGCCTCGCCAGATAGACTATGAGTCAACCGCGGAGGCGCACGTCCCCCTGCCTCTTCCTGCATTCTTGAATGTCGCCAGTGACTTCGGGCCTTCCATGAGCCTAAGCCGAATATGACTTATAGTCTATGGCCGAAGGCGTGACGGCCATGCGCCATGCAGCGCATGTCAATTCAATCGCGCGTTTCGAGAAATATCCAGAGGATCAGGAGGGAGAAGGACCTTTCGCAAGAAGAGGTCGCCCATCGCGCGGACATTCACCAAACCTACCTGAGCGGCGTCGAGACCGGAAAGCGCAACCCGTCGATCTTGGTGGTCGAGCGCATCGCAAAGGCCCTCGGCGTGGACGTCTCGGAAATCTTCAAGCCGAACTAGGGTTATCCCTGACACGCTCTGGCCTTGCGTCTTATCGATCTGCATCAGCAACTTAGGAGATCGACATGACCGATATCGTGACGCTCAAGGCCATCTGCGACGAACTCAAGATCGACCCGCGCGAGGCCCGCGAACGCCTGCGCGCCGCCGCCAGCAATGCCAAGGCGAACCCCGAACTGGCGAAGGCGAGGAAGCCGCGCACCCCGTGGCAGTGGGTAAAGGGGTCCGCTGCGGAGAAGGAGGCACGCCGCGCTTTACAGCCGAAGACGTAGGCCAAAGCGAGAAGTTGTTTTATAGGGCCGCAATACGCGGCCCTTTTTCATTTACGACTTTAATTCGTTTTCAAGACTTAAAGAAGCTGACCGCGATATTGCTATTCGGCGCGCTGGACATTTCAAAATGCCATCAACGTGTTGGAACGGCTTGGCTATCTCGGCCAGATTTGCGATGATCCCCCCATGAGCCTCATCCGTTCGAAAAAACGTGTCGCCGACCACGGCGAAGTCTTCACCCCCAAGTGGATGGTGGACGCTATGCTTGACCTCGTGAAGGGTGAGACGGAGCGGATCGACGCCCGCTTCCTTGAACCCGCCTGCGGCAGCGGTAACTTCCTCGTGCCGGTGCTGCAACGCAAACTGGTGGCCGTGGAGTTCAAGTTCGCAAAGTCTGACTTCAACAAGCGTCACTACGCGCTGTTGGGCCTGATGTGCTGCTACGGGATCGAGCTTCTGGCAGACAACATCGAAGAGTGTCGCGCGAACATGCTCGAAGTGCTGTCCGCTTATCTGCGGCTCACGCCCGAGGATGACCTTTACCGCGCTGCCTCCCACGTTCTGGCCGCGAACCTTGTGCATGGTGATGCGCTGACCATGAAGACAGCCCAAGGCGAACCGATATCGTTTGCCGAATGGGGTTACATCGGTAAGGGCAAGTTCCAGCGCCGTGATTTCCGGCTGGACGTTCTGACAGGCGCGTCTGCATTCAATGCCGAGGGATCGCTATTCGCGGGCCTTGGCAACCATGAGATTTTCAAACCGACCAAGACCTATCCCCCGGTGACGATAAAGGACCTATCCGATCAAAACGGCCCAGTGCCCGAGGCCGCAGCATGAACAAAGCCGCCTTCACGTTGCGCGGGCGAAACCCGGACGTTCTGTCCTGTATCGCCAACCTGTCCAACGATGAGGTGTTCACACCGCCCGAGTTCGCCAACCGAATGCTGGACACGCTGGTAGAGGCTTGGGCGGGGGATAACGACGGGGCAAGCATTTGGGCCGACCCGTCCGTCACTTTCCTTGATCCCTGCACCAAGTCGGGGGTGTTCCTGCGCGAGATAACCAAGCGCCTGATCGACGGCCTTGAGCCACAGATGCCTGACCTGCAAGCGCGCGTGGATCACATCCTCACACGGCAAGTGTTTGGCATTGGCATCACCGAGTTGACGGCCATGCTGGCGCGACGGTCGCTCTATTGCTCCAAACATGCGAACGGCCCGCATTCGATCACGCGAGGGTTTAATTCGGAGGCTGGTAATGTCTGGTTCGAGCGGATCGAGCACGACTGGGATGATAAAAAGTGCAAGATTTGTGGCGCTCCAAAAGAGATATTTGACCGTCCCGCACCAAAGGAAAATCATGCATACGCCTTTATCCATGCAAACAATATCCAGTCAGGGATACGGGACTGGTTTGGAGATGACATGAAGTTCGATGTAGTTATCGGAAATCCGCCCTATCAAATGACGGGTGGTGCTGGCGGCACCAGTGACTCGTCAATTTATCACAAGTTCGTGGAGCAGGCGATTAACGTAGACTCACGATACGTGAGCATGGTTATTCCATCTCGCTGGATGGCAGGTGGGCGGGGCCTAGACGATTTCAGGGCAAAGATGCTTTCCAGTGGAAACGTCAGGCACATCACTGATTTTCCCAATAGTAGCGATGCATTTGCAGGAGTTCAGATTAAGGGAGGAATTTGTTTTTTTCTTTGGGATAACGAACGCAAGGGTCAGTGCAGTATTACGCGAGTCGTTGGCAAAGAAGAATATCGGCAGGCACCCCGAGCATTGGACGAGTTCGATGTCCTCATCAGAGAGGCAGAAGGGCTTTCGATCTTGCGTAAGGTTCAAGAACATCAAGAAGAATGTGTCTTGGATCTTGTTTCAGGTGATACACCATTTGGAATTGCAACAAATTACAACGACTGGACAGATCGACCAGACAAAGGCGATTTGCTCCTACACTTGATCAAGAACGGCAAGCGCACGGTCGGCTATATGGATGTAGCTGTGATCAAGAAAAACGTGCATATGATACCTGAGTGGAAGGTTGTTGTGCCTAAGGCATATGGTGCAGGGGAAACTTATCCCCACCAAATACTGGGGAAAGGCTTCGTGTCTGGACCCCATACGGTTTGCACGCAATCGTATCTTTTTATCGGACCTTTTGCATCAGAGGAAGCCGCGTATAGCTTCCATAGTTACTATTCGACACGCTTCTTTAGATTTTTGGTAGCGCTTCGAAAGATTACACAAGATGCTTTGCGCTCCACCTATTCATGGGTTCCCAAGCAAAGCTGGGATCGCCAATGGACGGATGAGGCGCTCTACGAAAAATACGGCCTGACTGACGAAGAAATCGCGTTTGTCGAGAAAATCGTTCGCCCGATGGATTTGGACCTCTTCGACAATCTGGCGGATGATTGATGGCCCGAACCGTAGACGACATTCTAGAGCCAAAACCCAAGGCCCGCCCGCGCATCTACGCCTATTCCATTGACGATGCCGCTCATGACGGTCTTCTCAAAATTGGGCAAACCACACGGGATGTGCGACAGCGTGTTAACGAGCAACTCGGCACCGCCGCAATCAAGAACTTCACGATTGAACTCGAAGTACCCGCCGAACGGCACAATGGCTCTGTGATCACCGATCACGAAGTGCGCAGTCGGCTTGTCGCAAAAGGGTTTGTGAACACCGAGAAAGAATGGATGCGCTGTTCGCTCGCGGATGTGCAAACCGTCCTGACCGAGTTGCGCACGGGCCAGAAGCGCACCGGCACCCATCACCTCGATTTCCCCATGCGCCGCGAACAAGCAGAAGCTGTCGAGCAAACCCACGCCTATTACGAGAACCGTTGGAGCGAGGACGAACGCGCCGTTCCCCGCTTTTTGTGGAATGCCAAGATGCGTTACGGCAAGACTTTCACCACCTACCAGCTTGCCAAGAAGATGGCGGCAAAGCGGGTTCTAGTGCTGACCTTCAAGCCCGCTGTTGAAGATGCTTGGCAGACAGACCTTGAAAGCCATGTCGATTTCGACGGATGGCAATATCTGTCCCGCAAGTCCGACGCCGATCCGACCCAGATCGATGACAGCAAGCCTGTGGTCTATTTCGGGTCGTTCCAAGACATGCTGGGCAAGGATCGACTGGGCAACATCAAGCCCCGGAACGAATGGCTTCACGAGGTCAATTGGGATTTGGTGGTCTTCGATGAGTACCATTTCGGCGCATGGCGTGAAAGCGCGAAGGAACTGTTCGAAGGCGAGGAAGAGGCCCTTGAGCGTGAGGAAAAGCTGCTTGAAGACGCGAACAAGCTGACGGAGCGCGTAGCAGAGTTGCAGGAACCGCTTGAAGCGGAAACCGAGTTCCTGCCGATCACAACGCGAGCTTATCTCTATCTGTCAGGCACACCGTTTAAGGCGCTGGCGACAGGCGAGTTCATCGAAGAACAGATTTTCAACTGGACGTATACCGACGAACAGCGCGCCAAGGCGGAATTTGCCGCGAACAATCCCGGCCAATGGAACCCCTACGCCGCGCTTCCACAGATGCGTTTGCTGACCTACCAGATGCCGGATGAACTGTTGTCCATCGCCAGCGCAGGCGAGTTCGACGAGTTCGATTTGAATGAGTTCTTCGCGGCAACCGGGGTCGGCGATGCGGCAGAGTTCAAGCACAAAGACGAGGTGCAGACTTGGCTGAACATCATTCGAGGTCAGCACGCGGCCCACACCGTTGACCATTTGCGAGCCGGATCGCGCCCGCCTTTTCCTTACTCGGACGTCCGTCTCTTGCCATACCTACAGCACTCGTTCTGGTTCCTGCCGAATGTCGCTGCCTGTCATGCTATGGCCAAGCTTCTGGCCGAGCGACAGAACACGTTTTGGCACGAATACAACGTGGTCGTGTCGGCTGGCACATCGGCTGGCATCGGGCTTGAAGCTTTGCCACCTGTTCGCGCGGCCATTGGCAGCGGCTTCGACACGAAATCGATCACGCTTTCGTGCGGGAAGCTCACCACCGGCGTCACAGTCAAGCAGTGGTCTTCGATCTTGATGCTGCGGAACTTGAAATCACCCGAAACATACTTTCAGGCGGCGTTCAGGGTGCAATCGCCTTGGGCTATCAAGAACCCGAATGGCGACAATCCCAACGAGGAAGAGGTTCTCAAGCCAATTTGCTTCGTCTTCGACTTCGCACCCACCCGTGCGCTTAGGCAAATTTCTGAATATGGAATTGGGCTTTCACCAAACGAACCCAATCCGGAGAACGCAGTTCGTGATCTTGTATCGTTCCTGCCCGTGCTGGCATACGACGGCGCGAACATGACCCAGATTGATGCTGGCGGCATTCTGGACATTGCGATGGCCGGAACCTCTGCGACACTGCTCGCCCGCAAATGGGAAAGCGCGCTTTTGGTGAACGTCGATAACGATACCCTGCGCCGCATCATGGACAATGACGAAGCCATGAAGGCTGTGGAACGCATCGAAGGATGGCGGGCGCTCGGCGACCACGTAATTGAAACGATCATCAGTAAGAGCGAGAAGGTAAAAGAGCTAAAAGGAAAGGCGAAGTCAGGCGACATCACGGAAAAGGAAAAGAAAGAGCTTTCTGCCGAGGAAAAGGAGTTCAAATCGAAGCGCAAGCTTGTTCAAGAAAAGCTAGTCAAATTTGCAACTCGGATACCTGCGTTCATGTATCTGACTGATTTTCGAGAAAACACGCTCCAAGATGTAATAACGAAACTGGAACCTGACCTATTTTTGAGCGTCACGGGACTGACTGTTGCTGACTTCCACTTGCTTGTTCGCCTAAAGGTTTTCAACACTGAGTATATGAACCAAGCTGTTTTCGCCTTTCGAAGATACGAAGACGCCTCGCTATCATACAGCGGCATCGACAGTCATTCTGGCCTCACACGTTACGGTCTCTATGATACGGTGGTCGAAGTTGTCTGAGCAAAGCGCGCAGAAGATCCGAAGCATCAGCCATGCAAGAGCTTTCTTACGTCACTTACAACTCGCGAGTGGTTTCGTATTTGGGGGACAACCCGTTTTTGGCTTTGCATGTTGGAAGTGCAGCGGATGACCAATTTCCAACGCGAAGGATCGATCAGCAACGCCCATGTCGGCCGTGATTTCGAGACACGTGCCCGCGCCATCCTCGCCGCTCACGGCATCCCGTTGCACGTGAACCACAAGGTGCCCTGTGGTCTCGGTAACGAGAAGAAGATGCACACATTCGACCTCGGTTCGGATCAGCCACCCGTGATCGTCGAGTGCAAGTCGATGACTTGGACGAAGGGGAACAATATCCCGGTGGCGAAGGTCCATAATTTCGCCGTGGCCATGTATTACTTCCACATGGCCCCGCCGATGTATCGCAAGATTTTCTTCGTAGAGCAGAGCTTGCGCGTCCGCACGGGCGAAAGCCTGCTCACCTATTTCCGCCGCACGCAAAGCCACATGATCCCGCCGGAAGTGGAGTTCTGGGAACTGCCGCGCGAAAGCGACGAGGTCGAGATTTTTGGGAGTATTGCCGATGGACGCTGACGATCACCCGGTCGAAGTCGTATTGAAGGAAGCGCGCCGGTTCATGGTTCCGCTCTACCAGCGCAAGTATCAGTGGGGCGATGAACGTCTGGTCCCCTTCTGGGAGGATGTCGCCGCCAAGGCCGCCGAGGTGCTGGAAGGCGAAAGCAAGTTTGAACACTACATGGGCGCGCTGATCCTCGCCCCGGTCGATAGCGGCGCGAAATTCGCCTTCACGCCCACGGTGCAGGTGGTGGATGGGCAGCAAAGGCTGACCACGTTCCAACTGTTTCTTGCGGCATTGCGCGAGGTGGCACGCAATCACGATCAGGTCGATTTCATCGACCACATCAACGGCTATCTGACCAACGTTCCACAGAGCAAGGACACCGACCCGCTGACGCGGTTCAAGCTGACGCCCACACCCTCCGACCGAGACTTGTTCCACGACATCGTCGATCTGACCGCCGCCGAGGCGGACAAGAAATACAAGTCCCTGTTCTGGGGCAAGTCGGTGCCGAAGAACCGGCCCGAACGTGCGTTTCGCGCCTATCACCTGTTCCGGCAGTGGATCGAGGATTTCGTTCAGCACGGCCCTCAGGATTTCGAGGGCGCGTCAGACGAGCCAGAAGACGCCGAGGGGCATATCGACGAGGGTATCACGCCCGAGGACGTGTCAGCGCGTCTGGAGGCGCTCCTGAGTGCGCTGCTGGATCGTTTGAAGCTGGTGGTCATCACGCTTGGCGAAAGTGACGACGCGCAGGTGATCTTCGAGACTTTGAACTCAAAGGGCGAGCCGCTGTTGGCGATGGACCTCGTGCGCAACAACATCTTCCACCGCGCCGAAAAGCAGAAGGCCAAGGTCGAGACGCTTTACAAGAAGCTGTGGGACCCGCTCGATCATCCGTGGTGGCGTGGGGATGCACCGAACGCCCGCCCAAAACGTCCGCGCCTCGATCACTTCCTTGCTCATATGCTTGTCGCCGAAACTGGCCAAAAGATTTCGATCCGCGAGCTATACGCCGAGTATCGGGACTTCGCTGTGCCGAAGGGCAGACCGCGTTTCGAAAACGTCGAGGATGAGCTGAAACTCCTTGAACGGTATGCTCCTGTTTACCGAACCCTTGAAGGGCAAGAAAACGGCGATCCGTCCCTGATGTGGCTCGGGCGAAAATTGACCACATGGCAGGTGACCACCGTTTACCCGGTGGCCTTGCAGATGGGGCAGGAGGATGTGCCGCCCGAGGAACGGGAGAAACTGGCACAACTGATCTATTCCTATCTGGTGCGTCGAACGCTCTGCAATCTGACGACCAAGAACCTCAACAAGGTGTTCCAGTCCATCGCCGCCGAGTTCCTTGAAAACGGCGTATCGGTTGCAAGCTTCAAGGGTTACTTCTCGAAGAAGGCAGGGGTCAGCAGCCGGTTTCCCACCGACCGCGACGTTCGGCACGGCATCTTGAACGAGAACGCTTATGCGATTTCGCCGCGCCCACGACTGACCGACATCCTGTGGGAACTGGAACTCGCAAGCAGGTCGAAACTCGCCGAGCAGTCCGACCAACCCCCGAACCTGTGGGTCGAGCACGTCATGCCGCAGTCATGGGGCGATGACTGGCCCTATGAGGACGGAACGACTGGTCGTCCGTCGGATGACGACAGCAAGGCCATCGCACGAAACGCCATCCTGCACACCTTGGGCAACCTTACGCTGCTCACTGGCGGTCTGAACATCTCATCGGGAAACAAGGGCTTCGATGAGAAGAAAGCGAAATTCGCCGAGCACACGGGCTTGTTCTTGAACAAGTGGTTCATCGAGAAAACGCAGTGGACCGAAGAAGAAATACGAGAACGAGGCGAACGGTTCGCAGACCATGCCGTTTCCCGATGGATCGGTTTGGACGGAAGCTAGCTTTTATCACGACACCATAACGCTGCCCTGCCGCGCGGATCGGCAAGGGGTGCAAGTTATTAGGGGTCCGAAATGCTACCCAAATGATACCCACAGCAGGTTCCGTGCCTTCCTGAGATCTCAGTTTTCGAGCTATATACTTGATTTTATTTGGTTTTAATGGTGCCCGGGGGCGGAATCGAACCACCGACACGAGGATTTTCAAGCCTCGGCGCTCCGCAGGGTCGCTGCACGATGCTGCGAGTACACCCGTCGCGCAAATTGATACCCGAGTGATACCCGAAGGCTTCGAATGGCCCGATGTCCGCCCATAGACAACACGCAAGATATTGAGATTATTATGGTAATTTGGTAGCGGAGGAGGGACTTGAACCCCCGACACGCGGATTATGATTCCGCTGCTCTAACCAACTGAGCTACTCCGCCGGACCGGGGGCTAGGTATGCCAGCGCGGCAAAGGCGTCAAGGCGGAAAATGGCCGGGGGCTGTTGCGCCCGTGGCTCAGCCGCGCCAGTCGAAAAAGCCCGGGCCGGCCTCGGCCAGAAGCCGCGCCGCCATCTCGCGCCCGAGCGCCGCGCCGTCCTCGATGGGGGCGGTCGCGTCGGCCGTGTGGCGCGCGCTGCCGTCGGGGCGCAGGATCTCGCCGCGCAGGCGCAGCGTGCCACCCGACAGCTCTGCCAGCCCCGCGATCGGGGTCTCGCAGGAGCCGTCGAGCGCGGCGAGAAAGGCGCGTTCGGCAGCAAGGCGCTGGCCGGTCGGCCCGTGGTGGATCGCCGCGAGCATGTCGGCGGCGCGGTGGTCATCCTCGCGCCGCTCGATCCCGATGGCGCCTTGCGCGACGGCGGGCAGCATCACCTCGGGCGCGATGGCGGAGGTCGCCACATCGGCCCGCCCCAGCCGGTTCAGCCCCGCCATGGCGAGAAAGGTGCAGGCAGCCACGCCGTCTTCGAGCTTCTTCAGCCGGGTCTGCACGTTGCCGCGAAACTCGACCACCTCGAGATGCGGACAAGCCACCAGAACCTGCGCGCGTCGGCGCAGCGAGGAGGTGCCGACGCGCGCACCCGCGGGCAGGTCGCCAAGCGCGCGCGCGCCCGGTGAGACGAACGCATCGCGCACATCCGCGCGCGGCAGGTAGCAATCGAGCGTGAGACCCTCGGGCTGAAGAACCGGCATGTCCTTCATCGAATGCACCGCGATGTCGATCGCCCCCGAGCCGAGCGCCGCCTCGATCTCGCGGGTGAACAGCCCCTTGCCGCCGATCTCCCTGAGCGGACGGTCGAGCACACGGTCGCCGGTGGTCCTGATGACCGAAATCTCGAACGCCTCTTCGGGCAGATCAAAGGCCGCCTGCAGGCGCTGGCGCGTCTCATGCGCCTGCGCGAGCGCCAGCGGCGAGCCGCGTGTGCCGATCCTGAGCGGGCGGGAGGGGGTAGGCAGATCGCGTGTCATGCCCGCCGGTTTAGACGCGACAGGCAAGCGAGGCAAGCGCGCCGCGCCTTGACAACGCGCGCCCCCGGATGGACCACGGGGCAAACGGAGGAACCCCATGCCCGAGACCAAGCCGATCCTGCGCGCGCTCCGAGGCGAGACGCTGCCCACCCCGCCGATCTGGATGATGCGGCAGGCGGGGCGTTACCTGCCTGAATACCGCGCCACCCGCGCGCGCGCGGGCGATTTCCTGTCGCTGTGCTACAACAGCGATCTGGCGACCGAGGTGAGCTTGCAGCCGATCCGGCGCTACGGGTTCGACGCGGCGATCCTGTTTGCCGATATCCTGCTTGTGCCGCAGGCGCTCGGGGCCGATCTGTGGTTCGTGACCGGCGAGGGGCCGCGCCTCTCGACGATCACCGACCGGGCGGGGCTCGATCGGCTCAGGCCGGTGGCGGAGATCCACGAGACGCTGGCCCCAGTCTATCAGACCGTGCGCAACCTTGCCGGCGCGCTGCCGCCCGAGGTGGCGCTCATCGGTTTTGCCGGCGCGCCCTGGACCGTGGCGACCTATATGATCGCCGGGCGCGGCACCCCCGATCAGGGCCCCGCGCACGCGCTGAAAGAGGCCGATCGCCCGCTGTTCGAGGCTCTCATCGAGCGTCTGACCGAGGCGACGGTGGACTATCTCTCGGCGCAGATCGACGCCGGGGCCGAGGTGGTCAAGCTGTTCGACAGTTGGGCGGGATCGCTCAAGGGCGCGGATTTCGAGCGTTACGCCACCGAGCCCGCCCGCCGCATCATCGCGGCGCTGAAAGAGCGGCATCCGGGCATCCCGGTCATCGCCTTTCCGCGCGGGGCGGGCGAGAATTATATCGGCTTTCACCGCAGGACCGGGGCCGAATGCGTGGCGGTGGACGATTCGGTGAGCGCGGAATGGGTGGCCGCGAAGGTGCAGGTGGATGGCTGCGTGCAGGGCAACCTGCGCGCCTCGCACCTGGTCACGGGGGGCGCGGCGCTGATATCCGAGGCACGGCGCAACGTCACGGCGCTCTCGGGCGGGCCGCATATCTTCAACCTCGGCCATGGCATCACGCCCGATGCCGACCCCGACAACGTGCAGCGCATGATCGACGCGGTCAGGGGCGGCTGAAAGCCGCGCGCCGCCGATCCCGCGGCGTCGCAATGCGCGAAACCACGTCCCGTTTCCGGGCGCCACGCGCTAACGCCGCTGCAGGCGCTCCAGATAGGCCACCAGATCGGCCATGGGCCGAGCGATGTGCAACACCTCGCCGGTCTCGTCGCGGATCACCAGATCGTGCCGCGAGAACAGATCGCCATAGACCGGCATCTCGTTGCCATGGGCCAGCAGCGGGTCGCGCCCGTCGATCCGCCAGATCACCCGCTGGCGCGGAAACACCCCGCCATTGTCTGACGCCAGCCGCGTGAGGTCCGGCGGGTCGAGCGTCAGCACAAGGCGCATGGGTCCGTCGCCGCTGCCATCCTCCCCGTGGCAGGCCACACAATAGCGCTCGTAAATCTCGCGGCCTTCCTCCTGTGCCGCCGCCGCCCCGGCGAGCATCATCAGAACCGCCACCAATCCGCCCCGCATCCCAACCTCCCGTTTTGCCTGCTTTCGGCATGTTGCATCTTGCCGGATCGGTCAAGCCACCCTAATTGCATTTCATGCGCCGGTTTTTCACCGCCCTGCCCTTCGTGGCCACGCTGCTCGCCTTCGTGCTGAGCCTGCCTGCGCTTGGCCTGCACGGCGCGGCACATGACACGGCTGAGGCGTATCACATCCACAACGCGCCCGCGCCCCCGATGCCGTCGGACCTGCCCGATGACGGCGATGACATCGCCTGCAAGGCGCTTTGCACCGGCCCGTTTCCGAGCGCAGCGACCGGCAGTGCCCAAGCAACCGCGCCCCTTACGGCGCATCCCCGGCCTGACGCGCCCCGCTTCTGGGCCGATTGGGTGCGCGCCACTTCCCCACCTCCGAAACACTTGGCCTGACCTTTCATCTGGCCTGCCGGGCGCGTCCCGGCCCCCCTGTTTCGGAGATAGTTCAATGACCACTCTTTCACGCCGCGGCTTTCTGGCCGTCGGCACCGCCGCATCTGCGGCCCTCCTTCTGCCCGCCCGCGTTGGCGCTGCATCCGACGCGCGCCGCCTCATCGCCACCACCCGCACCATCGAGGTGCAGGGCCGCGCCGCCACCGTCATGGGGCTTGTGGACGAGGGCGGGCGTCTCGGCCTTGCCCTCGATCCCGGCGAGCGGTTCCGCGTCGATCTGAGCAACGCGCTCGGGCAGGAGACGATCATCCACTGGCACGGCCAGATCCCGCCCAATGCGCAGGATGGCGTTCCCAACACCAACCCGATGCTGCCACCGGGTGAGACGCGCGCCTTTGATTTCGCGCCCCGCCCCGGCACGTTCTGGATGCACAGCCACATCCCGGCGCAGGAAATCGGCCTGCTTGCCGCGCCGCTGATCGTGCGTTCCGAGGCCGACATTGCCGATGACCGGCAGGAGGTGGTTTTGTTCCTGCACGACTTCTCGTTCAAATCCCCAGAGGAGGTTCTGGCCGAAGTTACCGGCGGCCATGGCGCGGCCCCGGCGATGGGTCACGGCCAGGTGCAGGGGATGCAGGGGATGCAGGGCATGACGCGCGGCAGGGAGCACGCCATGACGGGCAACATGGTGGTCGCGGCGATGGACCTCAACGATTTCGATTTCGACGCCTATCTTGCCAATGACCGCACGCTTGACGACCCAGAGGTGATCGCCGTCGAGCGCGGCGGGCGTGTGCGGCTGCGCGCGATCAACGCCTCGTCGATGACCTCTTATTGGCTCGATCTCGGGGCCGTCACCGGGCGGCTTGTCGCCACCGATGGCGATGCCTGTCAGCCCTACGCCGCGTCGCGGCTTGCCATCGCGCCGGGACAGCGGCTCGATATCGAGATCGACCTGCCCGGGGACGGCGGCGCCCTGCCGGTTCTGGCCCTGCGCGAAGGCGCGCGCGAGCGAACCGGTATCATCCTTGCGCCGAGAGGTGCGAAAATTCCCCGCATCGACGGGCTGTCAGAGGCCGATCATCCCCCCGCCTTTGCGGACCTTTCGCAAGAGGCCGCGCTGCGCGCCTTGTCGCCCCTGTCAGGGCGTCCGGCGGATCGCGCGCCCATGGTCATGCTTGGCGGCGCGATGAGTCCTTATGAATGGACCATCGACGGCCGCGCCTGGGGCAGCCACACGCCGATACCCGTTCGCAGCGGCGAGCGGGTCGAGATGATGTTTCACAACATGTCGATGATGGCGCATCCGATGCATCTGCACGGCCATGTATTTCAGGTGGTGGGCCTTGGCATGACGCGGATTGCGGGCGCGCTGCGCGACACGGTGCAGGTGCCGCCGATGAGCATGGTGACGATCGCCCTTGACGCGGGCGAAGCGGCGCCGTGGATGCTGCATTGTCACCACATGGGCCATCTTGCCGCCGGCATGATGACCGAGCTTGACGTAAGCGCCTGAGCAGCCGGTCGCCGCCCCCTCACCGGGGCGGCGACCCTACACCACCCGCCCCTGATCGAGCCGCACCACCCGGTCCATCCGCGCCGCCAGATCAAGGTTGTGCGTGGCAATCAGCGCCGCCAGCCCCGCGCCGCGCACCAGCCGTTCCAGCGCCCCGAACACCCGATCGGCGGTGCCGGGATCGAGATTGCCCGTCGGCTCGTCCGCCAGCAGCAGCCCCGGACGGTTCGCCAGCGCCCGGCAGAAGGCCACGCGCTGTTGCTCGCCCCCCGACATGGCCGCGGGCCGGTGGTCCGCGCGCGCGGCCACGCCCACCTCGGCCAGCAGCGCCTCGGCGCGCGCCTCGGCCGCGGCGCGCGCGACTCCATCGGCCAGTTGCGGCAGCACCACGTTTTCGAGCGCCGTGAACTCGGGCAGAAGGTGGTGGAACTGATAGACAAAGCCCACCTCGCGCCGCCGGACCACCGTGCGCCGCCGCTCGCCAAGGGCGGTCACGTCCTTGCCGCCGATCCCGACCGTGCCCGCATCGGCGCTGTCGAGCAGTCCCGCGATATGCAGAAGCGTCGATTTCCCGGCACCCGAGGGGGCGACAAGCGCGACCATCTCGCCGCGCCGAACCTCCAGGGTCACGCCCCGGAGCACGCGGATTTCGCCCACGCGGCCCCGGTTGTAGCCCTTCTCGACACCCGCGAGGCGCAGCATCGGCTCACTCATAGCGCAGCGCCTCCACCGGGTTCATCCGCGCCGCCCGCCGCGCCGGGAAAAGAGTCACCACAAAGCTAAGGCCAAGCGACAGCGCCACGGCGGTGAGCACATCGCCCGCCTGCAATTTCGCCGGCAGATGATAGATGCCCCGGATCGACGGATCCCAGACCTGCCCGCCCATCACCATGTTCACGAAAGCGAAGATCGGGTCGATATAGAGGGCAAAGAGACAGCCCAGCACGACCCCCGCCGCCGTGCCGATCAGGCCGGTAAAGGCCCCGCAGATGAAGAACACCCGCAGGATCGAGCCCTCGCTCAGCCCCATGGTGCGCAGGATGCCGATATCGCGGCCCTTGTTCTTGACCAGCATCACCAGCCCCGAGGTGATGTTGAGCGTGGCGATCAGCACGAGGATCGAGAGGATCACGAACATCACGTTGTCCTCGACCTCCAGCGCCCGCAGGAACGCGCCGCTCGCGTCGTGCCATGTCCAGACCAGCGCCCTGTCGCCGCCCGCGCGCAACAGGGCCGGGATCATCGCCTCCACCCGTTCGGGGTCGCGCACCATGACCTCGATCTCGTCGGCGCGCCCGTCGCGGTTGAAATAGCTCTGCGCCTCGGCAAAGGGCAGATAGACGCGCACCCGGTCGATGTCATAGCGCCCGGCGGAAAAGATATAGACCACCTCGTAGGCGTTGATCCGGGGGCTTGTGCCAAGCGGCGTGCGCACCCCGTCGGGCGAGATGAGGCGGATGCGGTCGCCGACCGAGAGCCCCAGTTCCTGTGCCACGCCCGACCCGATGGCGATCCCCTCGTCGAAGCGCGCGATGTCGCCGCGTCCGGTCTCGGGATCGGCCACGCGCGGGATGGTCAGAAGATCCTCGAAGGCGATCCCGAACACCTGCACGCCCGCGTTGCGCCCGTTCGCCGTGGCCATGACCTGCCCCTTGACGAGCGGGGCCGCCCGCGTGACGCCCTCGACCGCGCGCAGCCGCTCGGCCATGGCCTCATAATCGGCGATGGTCCGCTCGCTCCGCCCGGTCGCGGCATCGGCCTGCCCGGCATGGTAAACCGTGGCATGGGCATTGGCGCCAAGGATCGTATCGACGAACTCGGCGCGAAAGCCCGAGCGCACCGAAAGCGTGGCAATCAGCGCGAAAACCGCCAGCGTGATCCCCACGAGGCTGATCCAGGTCATCACGCTCACGCCGCCCTCGGCGCGGCGGGCGCGCAGATAGCGCCAGGCGATCATCCACTCGAACGGGGCGAAAGGGGGAGGTGTTGCGGCCATCACGGCTCCTCGGGGCAGATCGCGCAGACAGTGGGCATTTCGCCCCGTGGCGTCAAGGCGCAGCGTCAGGGGGGTATCGGGGGCGGTGCTCAGCCCTTCATCAGCGCGGGCAATTCGCCGGTCAGCCCCGCCGCCTCGCGGATGAAGCTGCGGCGCAGCGCGGGCAGGCGCGAAATCGCCCCCAGCCCCAGGTCACGCGCCGCGCGCAAAAGCGGATTGTCGTTGGAAAAAAGCCGGTTTGTCAGGTCCGTGGCCAGCGCCAGCGTGGCCGTGTCAAAGCGCCGCCATTCCTGATAACGCGCCAGCACGTCGCTTGCCCCGATCTCTTCGCCGCGCCGCCGCGCCTCGTCCAGCACCTGCGCCAGTGCCGCCACATCGCGCAGCCCGGCATTGAGGCCCTGTCCGGCAATGGGATGCATGCCGTGCGCCGCGTCCCCGATCAGCGCCAGCCGTTCGGCGACAAAGCTGTTGGCGACGGTGAGGTTGAGTGGATAGGTAAAACGCTTGCCGCGCAGCGATATGTCACCGAGAAAATCCCCGAAACGCGGGCGCAGCACCTCCATGAAGGCATCATCGGACAGCGCGGCAAAGCGCGCGGCGGTCTCGTCGGTCTCGCTCCAGACGATGGAGCTGACATTGCCCGGCAGCGGCAGGATGGCGAGCGGGCCGGGGGGCATGAAGAACTGATGCGCGATGCCGTGATGGGGCAATTCGTGTTCGATGGCGGCGACCAGCGCGGTCTGGCCATAGCCCCAGCCGGTGCGCCCGATCCCCGCCCGCCGCGCCGTGCCCGAGCCGCGCCCGTCCGCGCCGATCAGAACCCGCCCCGCAAGCACCCTGCCCGAGGCAAGAGAGAGCGTCACCCCCCGCGGGTCCACCTCCTGCGCCACCACCTCTTCGCCCGAAAGCTGCGTGATGGCGGGGGCCTCGTCCATCGCCGCGATCAGCGCGCGGCGCAGGAAGCGGTCCTCGAGCATGTGGCCCATCGGGCCTTCCTCGATCTCGGCATGGTCGAAATGCAGATAGAACGGCGCCGGCCCCTCGCCCGCGCGCCCGTCGGAAACCTTGATTTCCAGCATCGGCTGCGCGTGATCCGCCACCCGGCCCCAGACGCCAAGATTGCGCAACAGCCGCACCGACGACAGCGCCAGCGCATAGGCGCGCCCGTCGAAATCCTCGGCCGCGCGGGCGGGCGCGGGCAGCGCGTCGATGACAATGCTTGTCAGCCCCGCTTGCGCGGCCGCAAGCGCCAGTGCCGGGCCGTTCAGCCCGCCGCCGACGATCAGAAGGTCGCTGGTCTTGTCCATGCCCCTCAATATGTGCGCGCGCGCGGGATTGTCCATGCGCCGTCGTGCCGCTAGCAAAGGGGCAGGGCGGAGGACGCGAATGAAGGACTGGCTAACCATGAGCGCCGCCGATCTGGGACGCGGGATCGAAAGCGGCGAGATCGACGCGGAGGCGTTGACCGACACCTATCTCGCGGCGATCAAGGCGCATCCGCTGCGCGACGCGATCTACAGCGCCGTGACCGAGGATCGCGCCCGCGCCGAGGCGGCGGCCGCGGCCGCGCGCGCGAAGGCGGGCCAGCGGCGCGGCCCGCTCGATGGCGTGCCGATAAGCTGGAAAGACCTCTTCGACAGCGCGGGCGTGGCGACCGAGGCGGGGTCGGCACTGCTCAGGGGCCGCGTGCCGGCGCGCGACGCCGAAGTGCTGCGCAATGCGACGGCTGCGGGGCTGGTCTGCCTCGGCAAGACCCATATGAGCGAATTGGCCTTTTCCGGCCTTGGCCTCAACCCGATCACCGCCACCCCGCCCTGTCTGAACGATGCGGATGCCGTGCCGGGTGGCTCCTCCTCCGGCGCGGCGGCGAGCGTGGCCTTCGGCCTTGCCGCCTGCGCGATCGGGTCGGACACGGGCGGTTCGGTGCGCGTCCCGGCGGCGTGGAACGACCTGGTGGGGCTGAAGACCACGGCCGGGCGGCTTTCGCTCGACGGGGTGGTGCCGCTTTGCCTGAAATTCGATTCGGTCGGTCCGCTGGCGCGTTCGGTCGAGGATGCGGCCCTGATGCTCGCCGCGCTCGAAGGCGGCAAGCCCGCCGATCTGCGCGGCGTGGCAATCGCGGGGCTGCGGCTGGCCGCGCTCACCACCACCGTGCTCGACGATCTGCGCGAGACCCCCGAGGCCGGCCATGCCGGGGCCATCGCCCGCCTGCGCGCCGCCGGGGCCGTGATCGAGGAAATCGCCGCGCCAGAAGTGGCCGAGGCGATGCCGCTTGCGCCTGCGCTGTTCACCGGCGAGGCCTATGGCCTCTGGCGCGACGTGATCGAGGCCGCGCCCGAGAAGATGTTCGCGCCGATCCTGGACCGGTTCCGGGCCGGGCGCGACATTTCCGCCGCCGATTATGTGGCCGCCTGGCAGCAACTCGAATATCTGCGCCGGCAATGGCACGCACGGATGGCAGGCTATGACGCGGTGCTGATGCCCGCTGCCCCCAACCTGCCGCCGGATCGCGCCCGGCTGATACGCGACCCGGACTATTATGTAACCGAGAACCTGCTCACGCTGCGCAACACGCGCGTGGGCAACCTGATGGGGCTATGCGCCATGACGCTGCCCACGGGCGTGCCCTCCTGCGGCCTCATGCTCTGCGGCAAGCCGTTTCAGGAAGAGCGGCTGCTGCGGGTAGCCGCAGCAGTCGAGGCGGTGCTCAGCCAGCCGTGAAATCGGCGGCGATGCGCAAGTCGCGCAGGGGCCGCACGCTGGCGGTGCACTGATCATAGATCGGGTGCGCCTTGTAGGCGGCAAGCGCGGCCTCGTCCTCGAATTCGGCATAGACCACCAGATCGACCCGCGCACCCGCGATGGGATCGCTTTGCAGGTTGCGGCCGACCTCGAAATGGCGGGCATGGGGGATCTGCGCCAGCATCATCAGCCCCTCGCGGATGCGCTCGACATCGTCGGGGTTGGCGGCGGAAAAGAACACGACATGGCGGATCATCGGCTTACTCTTTGCAACGGGAGGCTTTTTCGGACAGGCCCGAGACAGCTTGCCGGCGGGCAAGCTCGGCCATGACATCATCCAGCGCCACGCCGCGCGATTGCAGCATCACCAGCAGGTGAAACAGCACATCCGCCGCCTCGGATACGAGGCGGTCCCGGTCGCCCTTGACCGCCTCGATGATGGCCTCGACGGCCTCTTCGCCGAATTTCTCGGCGCATTTCTCGGGGCCTTTCGCCAGGAGCCTGGCGGTCCAGCTCGTTTCGGGGTCGGCGCTGGCGCGCAGGGCGATGGTGCGGGCAAGATCGTCAAGCGTCATCGCGCAAGCCTCATGGGGATGCCGGCGGCGGCCATATGCGCCTTGGCCTCGGCGATGGTATAGGTGCCGAAATGAAAGATCGAGGCGGCGAGCACCGCCGAGGCGTGCCCCTCGGTCACGCCCTCCACCAGGTGATCGAGCGTGCCGACGCCGCCCGAGGCGATCACAGGGATATCCACCGCATCGGCAATCGCGCGGGTGAGGGGAATGTTGAAGCCCGCCCTGGTGCCGTCGCGGTCCATCGAGGTGAGCAGGATCTCGCCCGCGCCTTTTGCCGCCACGAGGCGCGCAAATTCCACCGCGTCGATGCCGGTGGGTTTGCGCCCGCCATGGGTGAAGATCTCCCATTTGCCGGGGGTGGTGGTCCTGGCGTCGATGGCCACCACGATGCACTGGCTGCCAAAGCGGTCGGCGGCGCGCGCAACCACATCCGGGTCGGCCACCGCCGCGGAATTGAAGCTCACCTTGTCGGCCCCGGCAAGAAGCAGCGCGCGCACGTCCTGCGGCGTGCGCACCCCCCCGCCCACGGTCAGCGGAACGAAGCAGGCTTCGGCGGTGCGGCGCACCACGTCGAACATGGTGCCGCGATTCTCGTGCGTGGCGTGGATGTCGAGAAAACACAACTCGTCCGCTCCGGCCGCATCATAGGCGCGCGCGGCATCGACCGGGTCGCCCGCGTCGCGCAGATCTACGAAATTCACGCCCTTGACCACGCGCCCGTCGGCCACGTCGAGGCAGGGAATGATGCGGGTCTTGAGCATGGGTGCTCCGGGCCAGGTGATGGTGTCACGGTTTCTATGAGCAATTCCCCCCCGATGCCAGAGGCCAGGCGACAGATTCGCACACAGCATCCTGTGGAATTTCCGAAAGGAGGCTCCGGCCGGCGGTCACACTGCGGTCGGCGGCCGGCTCCGCGCGCGCCTCAGGGGGCGATCAGGGTCACGCCCTCGATTCCCGCGATGGCCGCCACATCCGCGTCATAAAGCGCGGTAAGGCGGTCCACGAACGCGGCATCCCAGCCCGGCACGTCAAGTTCCTCCTCGATGGCGGCCTCATCGGCGAACTTGTCGAGAAAGGCCGCCACGACGCGGCGTTTTTCCGCCTCGGTGAGGGCGGGGCGGCTTTCGAGAAAGGCGTGAAAGCGGTCAAGCCCCTGCCTGGTCATGATTTCGGGGAGAAGCGCGAACTCGCCCTCCAGCGGCACCTCGGGATCGACCCCCGCCATCGCGTGCAGGATCTGCGACCAGATCAGCGGCGTATCCTCGTTGCACCAGACGGTGAGCGCCACATCGGGAAAATTCGCCCGCAGCCGGGCGACAAGCTCGGACCAGCGCAGCGCCATCGGGTCATCGCCGCGCAAAAGATCGGCCACGCCGGCAAAGGGCGTGTCGGGCACAAGCGCGGGCAGAAATGTCGCCGGGTTGCGCAGTGCCAGGAAAAGGCTGATCTCGTCCGGGGCGAATATCTGGCGCAATTGCGCCAGCCGCACATCCGCGGCGGCGTAGAATCGCCCGCTGCCGACGGTCATCTTGGGGGTGCCGAAAAACCCGTGATTGGACAGGACAAGACGCCGAGTCGCCCCATCCGTCCGGGTTGCGTCAAGAATGCTGGCGCGTGCCGTGTCGGACAGGCCGGCGACCTGCGCGGTCTGGAAGATGTCACGGATGAGGCGCCGATAGTTCTCGGGATTGGGCACATGGGTGCCAAGCCGGGCCAGGGTCGCGCAACTGTCGCGCAGACAGGTCACGAGCCTGTCCTCGTCGGTCATATGCGCGCCTGCATGGATGACGACCTTCATGCCTGTCAGTGCCTCTTCCGGCTTGTGTCCGGCCATTATAAGGCGTTTTCAGGTCAGGAAAACCGCAATCGGCAGCGCGGGGCGCTTGCCCGCCCGCGCGATTGCGATTATTCAGCCGCTCACGGTGCCGCGTTAGCTCAGCTGGTAGAGCAGCGCTCTTGTAAAGCGAAGGTCGGGGGTTCGATTCCCTCACGCGGCACCATGCCTCGAGATCGGGCAGCGCGAGATCGGGCAAAATGGCCGGGGGCTGCGACCGACCCGCCGCTATCCCGGCAGTGAAGCCCCCTGCGGATTCCTGCGGTCTGCGGCATCGCCCCGGCGCGCCATGCTTGCCGCGGGTGCGTGCAATGCCGTAACACCGATGCAAAGGATCGGAGGAGGACACCATGGGCTACAAGGAGATTTACCAGCGCTCGCTGACCGACCCGGAGGGCTTCTGGCTCGAACAGGCCGAGGCGATCGACTGGACGCGCAAGCCCTCGAAGGCGCTTTTCGACGACAACGCCCCGCTCTGCGAGTGGTTCGCCGACGGGCTGCTGAATGCCTGCTGGAACGCGGTGGACCGCCATGTCGAGGCCGGGCGCGGCGCGCAGGCGGCGATCATCCACGACAGCCCGGTGACCGGCACCAGGCACAGGATCAGCTACGCGCAACTGCGCTCGCGGGTGGCGCGGCTTGCGGGTGCGCTGCGCGCCAAGGGCGTGGAGAAGGGCGACCGCGTCATCATCTACATGCCGATGGTGCCCGAGGCGCTGGAGGCGATGCTGGCCTGCGCGCGGATCGGGGCGATTCATTCGGTGGTGTTCGGCGGGTTTGCCGCGCATGAGCTGGCCGTGCGGATCGACGATTGCGCGCCCAAATGCATCATCGCCGCGTCCTGCGGGATCGAACCGGGACGGGTGGTGCATTACAAGCCGCTGCTGGACGGCGCCATCGAGCAGGCCGCGCACAAGCCCGAATTCTGCATCATCTTCCAGCGCGAGGAGGAGGTGGCCAAGCTCGTCGAGGGCCGCGATTTCGACTGGCACGCCGTTCAATACGGGGTGGAACCCGCCGAATGTGTCCCCGTCGAAGGCAACCACCCGGCCTATATCCTCTATACCTCCGGCACCACCGGCGCGCCCAAGGGCGTGGTGCGCCCCACCGCCGGGCATCTGGTGGCGCTCTACTGGACCATGAAGAACATCTATGACGTCAACCCCGGAGAGGTGTTCTGGGCCGCCTCCGATGTGGGCTGGGTGGTGGGCCACAGCTATATCTGCTACGGGCCGCTGGTCCACGGCAACACCACCGTGGTCTTCGAGGGCAAGCCGGTAGGCACGCCCGACGCGGGCACGTTCTGGCGGGTGATCGCCGAGCACAAGGTGCGCAGCTTCTTCACCGCCCCCACAGCCCTGCGCGCGATCAAGCGCGACGACCCCGGGGGCGAACTCATCAGGAACCATGACATCTCGCAGTTGCGCGCGCTCTATCTGGCCGGGGAACGCGCCGATCCCGACACGATCGAATGGGCACAAAAGGTCATGGGCGTGCCGGTTTACGATCACTGGTGGCAGACCGAGACCGGCTGGACCATCGCCGGCAACCCGGCCGGGATCGAGGCGCTGCCGGTCAAGATCGGCTCTCCCACGGTGGCCATGCCGGGCTATGACGTGCGCATCCTCGACGAGGGGGGGCGCGAGGTGGCGCCGGGCACGCTGGGGGCGATCGCGATCCGGCTTCCCCTGCCGCCGGGCACGCTGCCGACGCTGTGGAATGCCGAGGACCGGTATCGCAAATCCTACCTCTCCACCTTTCCCGGTTATTACGAGACGGGCGATGCGGGCATGAAGGACGAGGACGGCTATCTGTGGATCATGGCGCGGACTGATGATGTCATCAACGTGGCCGGTCACCGCCTCTCGACCGGCGCGATGGAAGAGGTGCTTGCCTCGCACCCGGACGTGGCCGAATGTGCCGTCATCGGGGCTGCGGATACGCTCAAGGGTCAGGTGCCGGTGGGATTTTTATGCCTGACCAAGGGGGTCAACCGCCCCCATGCCGACATTGCCAGGGAATGCGTCGAGATGGTGCGCGACCAGATCGGCCCGGTGGCGGCGTTCAAGCTGGCCGTGGTGGTGGACCGGCTGCCCAAGACGCGCTCGGGCAAGATCCTGCGCGCGATCATGGTGCGTATCGCCAACGGGCAGGAATTCAAGATGCCGGCCACCATAGACGACCCGGCGATCCTGGACGAAATCCGCGAGGCATTGCAGGGGATCGGCCTGGCAAAGGGCTGATCCCCCGTCCCCGCGGTGGATCGCCAGGACCAGATGCCCCCCGCGCGGCTGTCTTGCGGGGGGGCCTTTGCGGGCATACGGGCAGGGGATACGCCGGAACGCGCCTGTGGCGTTTGGGCGTCCGGCTGGCTGGACGGAAATGCCAGCGGTTGTCGATGTGCCGCGATGTCGAACCGACAAGGCCCACCAACTTTCGTGAAATTGCCCTACTCTCCATAGGCAAGCCCCTCTCGGCGCGGGTCGGCGCCGCCTTTCAGGCGCTGGCCGATCTCGATGACATGCAGGCCCGAGGTCAGCTCCCGTATATCGACATCGTAGCCGCGCGCGCGCAGATCCGGCGCGAGCGGGGCTGCGCCTTGCTCCATGTCGTAAATGCCGAAACGGTTGACGAGATGCGGCTGGTCCACCGCCACCTGCGGGTCCATCCCCCAATCGAGCATGGCAATGATGGTGTTCACCACGAAGGGGATGATCCGGCTGCCGCCCGGACTGCCCAGGACCAAGACAGGCGCGCCATCGCGCCGCAGGATCGTCGGTGCCATCGAGGACCGCGGCCGTTTCCCCGGCGCGACGGAATTGGCGACGGGACGGCCGTCCTGGTGGCTGGCAAAGGAAAAATCGGTGAGCTGATTATTGAGCAGGAACCCCCGCACCATGAGCCGCGATCCGAAGCCGTTCTCGATACTCGACGTCATGGCGAGCGCGTTGCCATAGGCATCGACGATCGAGACATGCGAGGTGGCGGGCTGCGCAAGCGCGCGCTCGCCGCCCCAGTTCAGCGCATGATCGAAGGCGGGCGCGCCCGGCGCGACCTCGGGCAAGGCATCGCTGCGCTGCAGGAGGGTCGCGCGTTCCGCGAGATAATCCGCCGCGAGCAGCCCCGTCACCGGCACAGGCACGAAATCGCTATCCGCGAGATAGCGCCCCCGGTCGGCAAAGGCGAGGCGCGTGGCGTCACCGATGAGCCGCCAGGCGTCGGCGCTGTCGGGGCCGAGCGATGCCAGATCGTAGCGGGCCAGAAGCCCGAGAATCTGCCCCACCCCGACACCGCCCGACGAGGGCGGGCCCATGCCGCAGGCCTCGTGCCCGCGATAGGGCACGCAGACGGCCGGGCGCGCGCGCACCTGGTAGATGGCAAGATCGGCGCGGCTCAACAGCCCCGGATTGCCCTCGGCCCCCTGCACCCGCGCAACGATGTCGGCGGCGATTCCCCCTGTGTAAAAGGGCCGCGCCCCCTCGCGCGCGAAGATGCGCAGCGTGTCGGCATAGGCCGGGTTGCGCAGCAAATCGCCCGCGTTCAACGGGCGGCCGCGGGGCAGGAAATAGGCCCGCGTCTGGGGATAACGCGCCAGGCGCGCGGCGTCGCGCGCGACAAGCGATGCCATGCGGGGGCTGACCGGGAAACCCCCATCGGCAAGCCGGATCGCATCGTCGAAAAGCCCCGCCCAATCCGCGCGGCCCCAGCGGCCATGCGCCTCGGCCAGAAGCGCGGGCGTGCCGGGCACCCCGACCGAGCGCCCGCCCACCACCGCCTCGAAAAACCCGAGCGGTTGACCCGCCTCATCGAGAAAGAGCCTGGGCGTTGCCGCGAGCGGCGCGGTCTCGCGCCCGTCGAGCGTGGTGATCTCGCCCGTCGCCGCGTCATGCCAGACGAGAAAGGCCCCGCCGCCCAGACCGGAGCTTTGCGGCTCTACCAGCCCCAGCACCGCCTGCGCCGCCACCGCCGCATCCGCCGCCGTGCCGCCCGCGCGCAGCACGCGCGCGCCCGCAGCGACCGCGAGCGGATGCGCGGCGGCGATCATCCAGTTGTCTGCCTCGAACGCGCGCCCCTCTGCCTTGGCCCGCGCCGCGGCGGCAAGCGCGGCGGGTACCTGCACGCCCCCTGCCCCGCCCCCTTCGGGCGTGATCGCATCCGCCGCCTGCTGCGCCGCCGCAAGCGGTGCCGCAAGAAGCGCCAGGACAAGAATCAGCGCGCGCATTCATGGCCTCCTTTCGATCCTGCCCAGATCCTGCCCGAGGACGGGTGAACACTTCGTTACCACCGCCCGGAAAACAGGGGACAAACCTGCGAAACCGCCTCAGAGCGGGGCGGTGCGCCAGAGCGTCACCTTGAGCCCACCATGCGCCACCGGCGGCCCCGGTGGCAAGAACGGCAGGCCGGTGGCCCGGGCCAGCCCGCCATCGCTCGTCACCAGCCCGACGCGCCAGCCGTGCATCTCGCGGCGCAGCACCTCGCCCAGGCTGCCGTAAAGGCCGAAAAGCAGCTTGCGCTCGCCGATGCGCGCGCCATAGGGCGGGTTGACCATGACGAGGCCGGGCGGGCCTTCGGGGCGTGTCAGCGCCGAGATCGGCTGGCAGGCAAAGCGCGTGAGCGCGCCCACACCCGCCCGCGCGGCATTGGCCGTGGCCATGCGCACCGCGCCTGCGTCCCGGTCATGGCCGTGAAACATGACGGAAACCGGCGCGGGCGCGTTCCCGCCTTTCATCACCTGCCATGCGCCCGCGTCGAACGTCGCCAGGTCCTCGAAGGCAAAATGCCGGTCACGACCGGGCAGCAGGCCCGCGGCAATCTCGGCGGCCTCGATCGGGAACGTGCCCGAGCCGCACATCGGATCGAGCACCGGTTCCGACCCGTCAAAGCCGCATTGCCGGAGAAAAAGCGCGGCCATCGTCTCGCGTAGGGGGGCCTTGCCGACGGCCTCCTTGTGGCCGCGCCGGTGCAGCGGCTCGCCCGAGGTATCGACGCTGAGCGACACCAGGTCATCCTCGATCCGCGCCAGCACCCGGATCGCCCCCTCGCCGCCCGCCGGCGCGCGGAGCGTCTCGGAAATCGCGCGGCTGATCCGCTCGGTGGCGGCGCCAGCGTGATAGATTTTCGAGCGCCGGCACGTCACCTCGACCCTGACCGGCACATCGGCGCGCAGCACCGCCGCCCAGTCGAACCTGCGCGCCCGCTTGTCGAGCTGCGCAAGGTGAAAGGCGCGAAATTCGCCGATGCGGGCCAGCACACGGTTGGCGCCGCGAACCGCGAGGTTGGCGCGCCAGACCTCGGGCCAGCCGCCGGTGAGGGTCACGCCCCCCGGCACCGCGACCGCCGGCACGAAGCCGAGGGCGCGCGCCTCCTCGGCCAGAGCCGCCTCCAGCCCCGGCGCTGTGGCAAGGAAAATCCCGAAGCTCACCCGGCTACAGCATCGCCGGGACAACCAGATCGGGCGGGCGATGGCCGTCGTCGAAAGTCTTGATGTTGATGATCACCTTTTCGCCCATCTCGAGCCGACCCTCGAGCGTGGCCGAACCCATATGCGGCAAGAGCACCACGTTCGGCAATTCCCGCAGGCGCGGGTTGATCTCGGCCCCGCGCTCGTAAACGTCGAGCCCCGCGCCCGCGATCTCTCCGGCGCACAGCATCCGGGTCAGCGCGTTCTCGTCGATCACCTCGCCGCGGCTCGTGTTCACGATCACCGCGCCGGGCTTCATCAGCTTGAGCCGCCGCGCGTTCATCAAATGGAAGGTCGAGGGCGTGTGCGGGCAGTTGATGCTGATCACATCCATCCGCGCCACCATCTGATCAAGGCTCTCCCACCATGTCGCGCCGAGCGCCTCTTCGACCTCGGGGCGCAACCGGCGGCGATTGTGGTAATGCACCTGCATCCCGAAGGCCGCCGCGCGCCGCGCCACCGCCTGCCCGATCCGGCCCATCCCGAGAATACCGAGCCTGCGCCCGGCGATCCGTCCACCCAGAAGCGCCGTCGGCGACCAGCCGTGCCACTCGCCCGCCTGCATCACGGCAAGCCCCTCGGGCAGGCGGCGGGTGACGGCGAGGATGAGCGCCATGGTCATGTCGGCGGTATCATCGGTCAGCACGCCGGGGGTGTTCGACACGAGGATGCCGCGCTGGCGCGCGGTCTCGACATCGACGTGATCCACCCCCGCCCCGTAATTGGCGATCAGGCGCAGCCGCTCTCCGGCCTGCCCGATCAGCCCCGCGTCGATGCGGTCGGTGATCACCGGCACCAGCACGTCAGCCGCCTGCATCGCGGCCGATAGCGCCTCGCGGGTCATCGGCGTGTCGTCCTCGCGCAGGCGCACGTCGAACAACTCCTGCATCCGGCGTTCCACCGGCTCCGGCAAGCGTCGCGTCACGACGACACTCAGGCGTTGAGATGGCATGAAGCCCCTCCTCTGGCTTTTCTTTCCCGTATATTGCTGCCAGAGTGGCGCAGGAAAGAGCGGGGCACAAGAACCCTTTGCAGGCACCAACGGAAATCGGAGAGAAGCGATGCGGCGTCTGGCGCTGACCCTGATCGTGATGGCGCTCTGGCCGCTGATGGTGGCGGCGGGGGAACGCGGGCCGGTGACCGGACTGCCATTGCCGCGCTACGTCTCGCTCAAGGCGTCCGAGGCCAATGTGCGGCGCGGCCCGAGCCTTACGCACAGGATCGACTGGGTGTTCAAGCGCCGTGACATGCCGCTGCGCATCACCGCCGAATTCGGTCACTGGCGGCGGGTCGAGGACCGCGACGGCGCGGGCGGCTGGGTGCATTACACGCTTTTGTCGGGGGTGCGCACGGTGATCGTGCAGGAAGACATGCTCGATCTGCTCACCCGTCCCGATCGCGGCACGATGGTGGTGGCACGGCTCGAGGCGGGCGTGATCGCGCGGCTCTCGGAATGCGGGCCGGAGTGGTGTGCGCTTGCGGTGGACGGTCACCGTGGCTGGGCGCGCAAGGCCGCGCTATGGGGCGTCGGCGTGGACGAGATGGTAAAATGAGCGCCGCAGCGCGAGGGGCCGGATTTTTTGCACATCACCCTTGAACCGCGCCAGCCCACAGAGTAATGAGCGCCTCACACTGGGGTGTAGCCAAGTGGTAAGGCATCGGTTTTTGGTACCGTGTACCGTAGGTTCGAATCCTACCACCCCAGCCAAGCTTCCTATACTGATATTTTTCAATGACTTAGGGTGGGCTACAATTTTCGCCTTCGGAACACTTTACCGTGCCACGGCTTCGTATCATCTTAGCCAATTTTTAGCCGACGAGTCGATCAGACCAGCAAACTCTAATCAACTGATCGCTGGAACAGGGCGATCAAGACCTCACATGCTGCGTTCCGACCCCATTTCTGCCACCTGCAGACTGAGAACAGGCGCAATCCTCTACGCGTGTGACAAACCCCGCATGACAAGCATAGGACATGGTGAAGATGACAGATCATACCATTGGCGTCGATATTTCCAAATCCCACCTCGATGTTTTCCATCTCGACGAACAAAGGGCGCGGCGGTTCGACAATAGGCGTGACGGGCTCGGGCTCGGATGATCGGGCCTGCCGCCAGCGTCTCCGGCCCGTGACTCGCGTAGTTGGCCCGCGCACCGAAGCGCCGCCCGCTCTGCGCATCGAAGCTCCGGGTTTGGGCAGGCGGATCGGCGCGACGGTTCCCACGCCAGGAGGACAGGAGATGGGGAGCCTGACCGACGAGATGCGCCTCTTCATGTGTCACGATTACGGCCCGAACGGCCGCGAGATTCGCTGGGAAACCACGGTGGCCGAGGAAAAGGCCCACAACATCCACGTCGGCGGCGGCAAGACGAAGGAAGAATTCGTCAAGTTCCGCACCGAGCGCGACGCGACATTGGGCATGCCGCGGCTGATCCTGCCTCCTTGCAGGTCAACATGCGCGCGGGCGAGATGCGCGCGGGTGTTGAGCCCGGTCGCTTTGACGGCAGGGACATGGCCATCGTGCTCGCCTCGGTTCAGAATTGGGCGCGCGACCGCGTCTGGGAACTGTGGTCATAGCGGTGGAGGAACCGGCTTGGCTCCGCGCATGGCGCGAGCGCGGCCCGCAGCCGCTGGCACAGCCGCGCTCCAGCGCGCGCCAAGGCCTCGGCCACCTTGCGCGAGCGCACGCCCGAGCCGCAATGGAACACCAGCCGCTTGCCCTGCTGCGAGGGCAGGTTCTGCGGCTCGAACGTGGCAAGCGGCGCCAGCAGCGCGCCGTGGATGTGCTCGAAGGCATATTCCTGCGGCGTGCGCACGTCGATGATCGCCACCTCGTTGCGGGCGAACGCCTGGGCCAGTTCCTGCGGACTCCAATGTTCGAGGGGTCCCTTCTCGGTGTTTTCGGTTTTCATGCGGTGCTCTCCTCTTGTGGGCGGATACTGCAGCAATGGCGCGCGCCGGGGTCAAGGCGATCAGGCGACGGCGATCAGAGTCTTTTTCATGGGTATCTCCAGTTCTCGGGTTACAGGAAAAGTTTGATGAGTGCGGCGACGGCGGCAAGCGCGCCGACCCCAAGCGCCCAGAGGGCGATGAACCACAGGACGCGCCGTAAACCGGGCCGCATCAGTGGTATCCTTCACCGACCCGCATCTTGCCGCGAAACACCCAATAGGCGTAGGCGGTATAGGCAAGGATGAGCGGCACGAGGATCAGCGCGCCGACCAGCGCGAAGCCGAGGCTCTCATCGGGGGCGGCGGCCTGCCAGATGGTCAGCGAGGGCGGCACCATCATCGGGTAGAAACTGATGCCGATGCCGATGAAACCCAGCACGAAGAACGACAGCGCGGCCAGGAACGGCCGCCCGTCGCGCCCCTCGCTGAGGCCGGTGAACAGCGCCCATGCGGCCCCCAGCACGAGGACCGGCATGACCACGCTGAACAGGCTGCCGGGCAGGTTGAACCAGCGGGCGAAATAGACCGGCTCGAGGAACGGCGTGATTGCACTGACCAGCCCCATGAAGGCCAGCGTGGCAAGGCCGAGCGGCCAGGCCAGCCGGCGCATCCGGTGTTGCAACGAACCTTCGGTCTTCATCACCAGCCAGGTTGCGCCCAAGAGGGCATAGCCCGTTGCCACCGCCAGCCCGGTCAGCACCGAGAACGGCGTCAGCCAGTCCCACCAGCCCCCGGCATAGGCGCGCCCCTCGACCTCGATCCCCTGCACCAGCGCGCCAAGCGCAATGCCCTGACACAGCGCCGCCACCAGCGAGCCGCCGAAAAAGGCCACGTCCCAGACCGGTTTCCAGCGCCGTGTTTTCCAGCGGTATTCAAATGCCACGCCGCGAAAGACAAGCCCCAGCAGCATCAGCGTGATCGGCATGTAGAGCGCCGGCATCACCACCGCATAGGCCAGCGGAAAGACCGCGAAAAGGCCGCCACCGCCTAGGATGAGCCAGGTCTCGTTCCCGTCCCAGACGGGTGCCACCGAATTCATCGCGGTGTCGCGCTCAGACTCGGACCCGGCCCAGGGGAAAAGGATACCGACGCCGAGGTCGAACCCGTCGAGGATCACATAGGTGAGCACGGCAAAGGCGATGAGACCGGCCCAGATGAAAGCGAGATCGAATTCCATGGTGTCAGCTCCTTATTCGCCGGGGACATAGGCATCGGGATCGAGTTGCGAGGCCGGGGTGATTCCGGCCGCGCGTGTCGGGCCGCCCTCGTCGTCGCCCATGGTGCCCGGCAGCCGGTTCATCAGCCGCAGGATATAGAACGTGCCCGCCCCGAAGACGAAGAAATAGACCACGATGAAGGCCAGAAGCGACGCCCCGACTGCGGGCGCCGCGACCGGCGCGAGGCTGTCGCCGGTGCGCAAGAGGCCGTAAACCGTATAGGGCTGACGGCCCACCTCGGTCGTCACCCAGCCCGCCAGCACCGCGACAAAGCCCGCAGGCCCCATGGCAAGTGCGGCGCGGTGCAACACCGCACTGTCGTAAAGCCGCCCCTGCACCCGGCGGACAAGCGCCCAGAGACCCAGCCCCAGCATGGCAAAGCCAAGCGCGACCATGATGCGGAAGGCCCAGAAGACGATCGCCACCGGCGGCTGATCCGCGCGCGGCACGGTATCGAGCCCGGCAAGCGGTGCGTTCAGGTCATGCTTGAGGATGAGCGAGGAAAGTTTGGGAATACCGACCGCATAGTCGAGCCGCTGAGTTTCCTGATTTGGAAGACCGAAGAGATAGAGCGGCGCGCCCTCGGGATGGCTCTCGAAATGGCCCTCCATCGCCATCACCTTGACCGGCTGATGCTCCAGCGTGTTGAGCCCGTGCAGGTCGCCCGCAAAGATCTGCAAGGGCGTCACGATCACCGCCATCCACATCGCCATGGAAAACCCGACGCGCGCAGCCGCATTTGTCCGGTCGCGCAGCAGGTGCAGCGCGCTGACCCCGCCCACGACAAAGGCCGTGGTCAGAAAGGCCGCCATGACCATATGCACGAGACGGTAGGGGAAGGACGGGTTGAACACGATCGCCCACCAGTCCACGGGGACGAATTGCCCGACCGCGTTCATGCCATGACCCTGCGGCGTCTGCATCCAGCTATTGGCACTGAGGATCCAGAAGGCCGACATCAGCGTGCCCACGGCCACCATGGCGGTGGCAAACATGTGCAGCCGGTCGCCGACCTTCTCGCGCCCAAAGAGCATGATCCCGAGGAACCCGGCTTCGAGGAAGAAGGCCGAGAGCACCTCATAGGCCAGGAGCGGCCCGATCACCGGCCCGGCCCTGTCGGAAAAGACCGACCAGTTGGTGCCGAACTGATAGGACATGACGATGCCAGAGACCACGCCCATGCCGAACGCGACGGCGAAGATTTTCTTCCAGTGGTCGAACAGCGCGAGATAGGTCTCATTGCGTGTGCGCAGCCAGAGCGCGTTAAGCACTGCAAGCCAGCTTGCGAGGCCGATGGTGAAGGCGGGAAAGATAATATGAAACGAGACGGTGAAGGCGAATTGTACGCGCGCCAGCATCTCGGCCGAGAATGTTTCGAACATGGCAGGCCATCTCCTGTGCTTTGCGCCAGAGCTAGCTTGATGATTGCGTCTATGCAATAATTTGAATATATCTTTTAACGTGGCGAAACGGCGCAGGGGCCGCCGCCCGGGCGGCGTAGCCAACCGTCGTCATAGCGTCTAATGAAACATCCGGCTGCTCTAAAGGGAAGATGACAGATCATGCGGCTGACAAGCTACACGAACTACGCGCTGCGCTCGCTGCAACTGGCGGCGCTGAGGGCACCCGCGCTGGTGCGGGTCGACGATGTGGTCAAGGTGCATGGCCTAGCTCGCCCGCATATCGTCAAGATTGTGCACGAACTGGGCAAGGCTGGCCTGATCGAGACGCAGCGCGGGCGCGGCGGCGGCTTTCGGCTTGCCCGTCCGGCGGTCGAGATCACCGTGGGCGCGGTCGTACGCCTGACGGAAGGGTCGTTCGAAGTCGTCGAATGCTTCAACCGCGCGACCAACACCTGCCCTCTCATCGGGATCTGTCGGCTCTCGCGCGCCTTCTCGGAGGCGACACAGGCTTTCCTCGACGTGCTCGACCGCATCACCATTGCAGACATCGCAGGCAATCGGGACCAGTTGCTCGATCGGATCCTGCCACTTCAGGAGGGAATCGTCACGCCAAAGAGGGTCCGGGCGTGACCGGCACAGGTTGGACAGGGCGGATCGCTGGGCTGGGCGCACTCGCCCCAGATCTGCGGACCGAACTGGAAGCGCGTAGCCGGATCGTGCATTTGCCTGCGGGCGCAACAGTTTTTTCGCCCGGGCAGGCCGCCGACCATCTGCTGTTGATGCTGCGCGGCACGGTGCGGGTCAGCCAGATATCTGAATCGGGCCGCGAGATCGTGCTCTACCGCGTCGAGGCGGGCGAGAGCTGCGTCATGACCACCGCCTGCATGATCGGCGATGAGGATTATCCCGCCGAAGGCGTGGCCGAGACCGAGGTCGAGGCCGTGGCGCTTCCCCGCGCGGTGTTCGACGATCTCGCCGCCCGCTCGGCTGCGTTCCGGGCCTTCGTCTTCCGCGCCTATGCCCAGCGGATCACCGACCTGTTTCGCATCATCGACGACGTCGCCTTTGGCCGCATCGACATCCGCCTCGCCCAGCGAATCCTGGCACTGGCCCGCGATGGCGGCGAGGTGCGCATCACCCATCAGCAGCTCGCGACCGAACTGGGCACAGCGCGCGAGGTGGTCTCTCGCCAGTTGCAGGAATTCCAGCGCCGCGGCTGGATCGCGCAGTCCCGCGGTGCCGTGAAGATTTGCGACCGCCGGGCGCTGGAGGCGCTCGGTCAGGCCTGAAAGTTCTTTCCATATTGTAAGTTTTCCGACCTGCCGATCCGGGGCGCATCTTGGTGACTTCGTCACGGACGCACCCGGAGAAAAGCTCTAAATTGACTTCAGCTTTTATCGGAGGATGAACCCCATGAGTGTGAACATCGGAACTTTCGACCGTGCCCTGCGCGCCGTCATTGGTGCGGGCCTGCTTGGACATCGGCGCTGACGGCTTGAACGTCCGCCTGCGAGTCGACGGACTCGTCGGTCTAGCCCGCGAGATGCTGGCCGGCGGCATCGAGGAAGCCGCATGACCCGCGGGGCGTCGATCCCGGAGACGATGACGCTCCACGTCCCGTTCCGGATCGTCAAGCGTGGCGGGCGGAAGGAGATGCAGATGCCCGAGGGCGCTGTGGAGCCACGGCGAACTGACAACACGCTGGTCAAGGCGCTGGCCCGCGCCTTCCGATGGAAGCGGATGCTAGATTCCGGGGAGTTCACCACGATCGCGGAACTGGCCGAGCGCGAAGGGATCGCATCCTCCTACATGACCCGCGTCTTGCAGCTAACTTTGCTCGCGCCCGACATCGTCGAGGCGATCTTGGACGGGCGACAGAGGCCGGAGGTGACGCTGACGCGGCTGATGGAGCCATTTCCCACGGCGTGGAACGAGCAGCGCCAGCGCTTTTCGGTAAGCACCGCAGCCTGAACTCCCCCAAAAAACATCGCTCGAAGGGGTTGATCGTCAACATGCGTATAGTTTATATACCCATCATCAAACGATTCTGGTGGGTGCTCTTGTCCCGCCTGCTCAACGAGGGCCTGCCATGCGCTGGGGCGTCGAAAAACGGTTGGAGTTCATTGAATTTCGCCTCTTTTGGGAGGGCGGGATCAACCGTGCCGACATCGTGGATCAGTTCAGCGTGTCTGTTCCCCAGGCATCCAAGGATCTGACGCTCTACGAGGAAAAGGCACCTGGAAACCTGATCTACAACAAGAGTGCCAAACGCTATAAGGCGGCTGACGAATTCAAACCCGTGTTCATGCAGCCTAATGCGTCCACGTACCTCGCTCATCTGCGCGAGTCGAACGGGGGAGCATCTGGTGTGACCGAGGCCTGGCTTGCTTCGGCACCCGAGCACGATGCTCTGCCTATTCCACATCGGCGCGTGGAGGCTGGCATCCTTCGCGATGTCCTCAAAGCCGCGCGGGAAGGCCACTCCATCGAGATCTTCTACCAGTCGATGAGCGCCAAGAAGCCTGCCCCCGAGTGGAGGCAAATTTCGCCCCACGCGCTCGGCAATGACGGACTGCGCTGGCATGTCCGTGCATTCTGTCACGTCGATCACAAGTTTAAAGACTTCATCTTGTCACGATGCATGAAGACCCGAAAGCATGGACTGTCGGTCGCATCCGCGAAGGAGGATAAGCTTTGGCATGATCGCTTCGCGGTGGCGCTCGCGCCCAATCCAGCGTTGAGCGAGAGCCAGCGGTCGATCATAGCCCAAGACTATGAAATGAAGGATGGGCGCACCGAAGTGATGGTGCGCAAAGCACTGCTCTACTATTTCCAGAAGCGCCTCCGTCTGGATGTCGCCGACAAGCTGGACAACCCCCACGAAATCCCGGTCGTGGTGGCCAATCGTGCTGCATTCGACGCCGCTCTTGCGGAGGCGATGGCATGAAGTCTCTCAATTTTGAAATCCTGCGTGACGGTTGGCCCGAACTTGCTGGCCTTGGTGGATTTGCGGAGTCGTATGCACACGCAGACCCAGCAAGCGCGCTCGTCAAGCTTCGCCTCTTCGGCGAAAACCTGACGAAGGACATCTACCGCGAGCTGGGGCTTCCGAAGCCGGACCTGCCCACATTCGTTGATCTCTTGAAGAACGACGCCTTCATTGCAATCACCCCGAAGGTCACGGGCGCCGCCATGACCCCGAGCAGCACGAAGAAGGGCGCGCGGCGATACCGGTATTACGTCTCGATGGACGTCATCAAGAATCGCGAACCCAGCGACGCAGGCATCCCGCGCCGTCTTCCTGCCGACCTCGTGGAAGCGGCCGTGGTGACCGAGTTGCGGCGGGTGATGCGCGCTCCCTCGATCACGGCGCAGGTCATTGCCCACTTGGCGCGCGAGGGTCACGCCTTCGCCGAGGCCGATGTGATCTCCGCGCTGCAGACGTTCGAGGACGTCTGGGGTCAGCTGTTCCCTGCGGAGCAGACCCGGATCGTGCAGTTGTTGGTGCGCCGGGTCACCGTAACGTCCGAAGGGCTGGTGATCGATGTCCGGACTGACGGCGTTTCGGGCGTCATGCGCGACATGATGGCCCCACGAAAGAAGGTGGCGGCGGAATGATGAAACCCGACGAGTCCATCCAGATCTTCGTGCCGCTCAAGGTCCGCAAGCAGAACGGTCGGCCGAAGATCATGCCGCCCTCCACCTATCTGCCGAGCGAAGACCGGACGCAGGATCCGCATATCTTGCGCGCCATCGGCCGGGCGTGGGGCTGGCGGCGGCGCATGGAGGCTGGCGAGTTCAATACGGTCACCGATCTGGCGAAAGCCGTGGGGCTGGCCGAACGCCATGTCAGCCGACAGCTGCGGCTCGCCTATCTCGCGCCGGGTGTTCTCAAGCGCCTCGTCTACAAGCGCGAGGTGCCCGCCGTGACCCTGCTGAAACTGACCGATGTCGCGGCCCTGCCGTGGCACGAGCAGCCGGAGCGGGTGTTCGACTGAGCCTCAGTGAAAGCTCGCCTGAAACGTCGTCGCGGTCAGCGAGACATGCGCGTCCAGTGGCGGATGCAGTTCGAACGCCTTCGGCTCGCGTGAGAAATTCCACAGCCGGAACAGACGCCATTCCGACCTGCGCTCCTCGGCCACGGCCAGTTCGTTGCGGGTGATGTGGAAGGGCGTGCGCTCCCATCCGTTCGTCGTCTTGACCTCGATCAGCCGGGGGAGCCCGTCCGGGGCGAAACTCGCGATGTCGTAGCCCGCGCCATCGCCATCCTCCTCCGACACCCAGCGCACCTTGCGCGCCAGATCGTCACGTCCTGCCGTCCGCAATGCCGCGCGCTCATGCGCAAGCACGCGCTCCTCGCCCGCGCGGCCGAGGGCCCGGTTCCGCTCGTCCCGGCTCGCCACGTCGAACTTGCGGGCGATGTGCAGCATCTGGTCCAGCTCCTGCGGCGGCGGCTGGTTCGACAGCGTCGGCGGCGGTCCGATCCAGATCTGCGCCGCCTCGCGTAGGGCAGTGGCTGTTTGCAGCCCCGGTTGGCGCCCAAGCCAGGCCGGGTTCAGCGCCAGCCACCGCGCCACGGCATCCACCAAGGTCATCTGGAAGTTGAACGCGGGCTTGTAGCCGGGGATCCAGTCCTCGCCGAGCCCCTTCAGCACCGCGCTGATGTTCTGGTGCTTGAACTCGACGGACCCCTCGGACCGGTCGTTCAGCAGCGGGAGGAGTGCGCGGCGGTGTTCGGCCTTGCTGTAGCGGCGCGCGGAGATGTCGTCGGCCAGCATCGCGAAGTAATGCCAAGACACTGCGCTCGGTGATCGCCGCGATCCGGCGATCCCAAAGATTGCTCATGAGATGTATCCGGGTCTACGCCCACGCGCGACGGGCTCGCGCAGCTGGCGCTGATACGGCGGCAGGAGATTGACGGCTTCTTTGAGGGGCTGTTTGCGGGTGAGGAAGAGGCCGACCTACCGGCGAAGGCATCGGCGGCGCTCGACACGCTCGGCGAAGTGCGCGCCATGATCGCGGGGGTCCATGAGGTCGCCAGCGATGCCAGCAAGCCTGCAGATCTATCTGACATCGCCACGACGATGAAGCATCTGCGGGATCTGTCCCGGATCACGGAGATCGAGATCAACCGGGTCGTTCTCGACTGCACGCGGGCGCGGCGCCAGATGCTTGGGTCGGTCAGCAATGCCGGGCCGACGCGCCATTGAGGGACTGGCGCATACGCAGGCGCGCGCATCGACATACGGCACCACGCCCACTTCGAGTGTCTCTGATTGAATGCCTGGCGGCAGAACTGCGGTGAAAAGTTCGGTCGACACGAACCGGCAAACGACTGGAAACGTTGCGTTTTCTTTGACCGAACCAAATCCGGCGAGGTTCACTCGGAAAGAGACGAAAGCGGTTCAGAGACCGCATTTCGGCACCCGGCCAGTCTCCGAGGTTCGGTTGGTCTGGCCAAACCCCTTTGAATGCTAAAGGAATTTCGCCGCCATTGGTGCGCCTTCGCGAGTTTGCAAAAGGAAGTTGGCGGAGAGACAGGGATTCGAACCCTGGAGACGGTTACCCGCCTACACGCGTTCCAAGCGTGCGCCTTCGACCACTCGGCCACCTCTCCGTCGGTAGCTTTCTATAGAATCGGGGCGAGGGTTGGCAAGAGGGTGCATCCGCTTGCAGTTAAAGCCCCCCTGCATAGTTGGAGATTCTGGTCTGCTTGTCTTATCCTGAAGCTGGCTCCCGGGTTAGAAGGGAGCCGCTGCCCGGCACCTCGAATATGCCGGGCAGCGGCGGCGGTTGGATCGTAAGTGGCTGGGTCGTAATGGACCGTTCTGCAGTTTGATCGACCGCCGTCTTCGCCCCGGGCCTGAACGGATAGTAGAGATACTCGGTCGTCTTGACCTTGCCGCCCCCGCCGCCCATGCCGCCGCCTTGGGTGGTGGTCTTCGTCTCCTCGCGGAAATCCGTCGCCCAGATGATGTTGCCGCCCATGCGCAGACCAGCCGCTCACGGTCGCGGACCGGCTCGCCCTGAATGAGGAAGGCGTCGCCCTCGATCTCGATCCGGTCGCCGGGACGCGGGGTCGAGACCTCGGCCACGCGCAGGTCGACCCGGGTGGTTTCCGACCAGAGCCGAGCGTCGCCGAACTCGGTGACGGCATCCGAACGCCGGGCGACGACGCGCACCAGCACGGGCGCGCCACCCGCTGAGGTGTAGACCGCCTCCCGCCCGATGTTCGGATCCGCGAAGAGCATGTCGAGTGCGGTTTCAATGGCGAGCGGCATCTTAACTCTTTCATGAGGAAGTTTCTTGCACTATATTTGCACCTGACAGGAGGACGCCATGACACACCCTCGCAATCTCGCTTCAGCCCCGGATCGCGGCGCGGTCCTGACCAAGGCCATGCTTCGCGCCGCCGAACGCCTCGGGCTGACCGGGCGTCAGCTTGCAGAGATCGTCGGCGTGTCCGAGGCCACCGTGTCGCGCCTCAAGCGCGGCGAGGCCGTGCTCGAGACGGGGTCGAAGCCTTTCGAACTCGCGGCCCTTCTGGTCCGTGCCTTCCGGTCGCTGGACGCCATCACCGGCGGCGACGAGGCGGTCGCCCGGGTCTGGATGACGGCGGCCAACACCGCCCTGGCGGCGCGGCCGGTCGAGCGGATGGCTACGGTTCAGGGACTTGTCGATGTCACGACCTATCTTGACGCCCGACGCGCTCCGGTCTGAGGCGCGGCCCCTCAAGGGGCCCGCCTGGCGGTTCGTCGAGGCTCAGCATCGGGTCTCGACCCTGAAGCTTGTCGACAGCCTTTCCGAGCAGGCGGCGCTTGAGGACATCCTGGAAGAGACGAAGCCGCCCGTGCCGGAGGACTGCCGTCATCTGGACTATCTGCTCTCGACTCCGTTTCGCTACCGCCCCTATCCGCAGGGCTCGCGGTTCCGCCGCGCAGGACTGACGCCCGGCGTCTGGTACGGCGCGGAGCGCGCCGAGACGGCGGCGGCCGAGATGGTCTTCTACCGGTTCCTCTTCTATGCCGAGAGCCCGGATACGCCGTTCCCCGACGATGCCGCCGAGTACACTGCCGTCTGCGTGGAGCTTGCCACGCCCGCGGCACTCGATCTGACTTCCGGCACTCTGGCCGCGAACCGCGCCCAGTGGACGCACCTGACTGACTACGAGCCTTGCCAGACACTGGCCGAGACCGCGCGCGCGATTGGGACCGAGGTCATCCGCTACTCATCGGTCCGCGATCCGGATGCCGGCGCCAACCTCGCTGTGCTCTGCTGCCGCGCCTTTGCCGTGCCTCAGCCGGTCGAACGCCAGACCTGGCGCATCCGCATCGGCCGGACCGGGGCGCAGGCCCTGCGCGAGCACCCGAGGCTGGGCCTCGAATTCGCCACCGGCGCCTTTGCACCCGATCCCCGGCTGGCGGGCATGGTGTGGGAAAGACCACGCGCCAGATGAGCCGACATCACGTCCGCCGCGCCGAGCGCAGCACCTGCGGGCGGGTGCAGATCGGCAGCGGGTTGCTCTCGATCTCGAGGCGCACCCATTCGTCGCGATCCCGGTCCGGGATGGTGCGGGCATAGAGCGGCAGGCCCAGCGTGTTCACCGTCTCGAAGGTGTCGGCGGGCGCGTGGTAGATCTCGAACAGCCCCTCGACGCCTTCGGGATAGAAGAAGGCCTTGTCGGTCGGCACCCCGAAGCCCGCCCCGCCCCGGTAGCGGCGGAAGCTGATGCCGCCGAAGCTGACCTCGTCGGCCACGCGCCCGCGCAGATCGGCGGCGGCGGCAGTGTTGAGATAGGTCTCGCGGACTGGCCCGCGATCTACGACCGGGCCTATCTGCAGGGAAACATCGCGGGCGGGGAAGGTTTCGACTGGTTCTATGCCTCTGCCGCCGACCGATCGGCGCAGGTCCGCACTGCGATCACAGACGGTGCGGCGGCCAAGCCGTGGGTCTTCCGCTACAAGGATCTGCGCAGCTGGTGGACGAACCCGCATTACGACCGCCCGGGCGGGGTGGAGAGCGGCACGCCGACGGCGTGGGCGCCGCAGTCCAAGCCGATCTGGTTCACCGAGCTCGGCTGTGCGGCCATCGACCGGGGCACGAACCAGCCGAACGTCTTCTTCGACCCGAAATCGTCGGAAAGCTTCACGCCGCATTTCTCGCGGGGCTCCAGCGATTAAGCGCCCGGCGCAGCCCGTCATCGGGTGCCGCCTCGGTCGCATTCCAATTCCGCGCCTCGATCTGCGCGCCGCCATATGCGGGCCGTGTGACCGCGCTCATCCGGTATTGTTCGGGGAACAGGCCCGGCAGGAAGGTCGCGAAGATCGAATAGAGATAGGCTGCCCCCACGCCGAGGCTGATCAGCGTCCACATATTGGGGCTGCGGTTCACGATCGAGTCCCATCCGCGCTTGAAGAACGGCAGCGCCGCCCAGAGCACGATTGGCGTGGCCAGCAGGAACTCGAGATAGCTTGCGGTCTGGTGTCCGATCCAGTCGCGCACCGGCAGGCCGACCAGCTCGCCCATCGTCAGTATGATGAGCGGTACAGCCGCAGCCGCCGAGATCCACATCCGCCGCGTGAAGTCGGTCAGCTCCTCGCTGGGCTCATCCGAAGGCACCATTGGCTCCAGCGCCATGCCGCAGATCGGGCAGGCCCCCGGCGCGTCGCGCACGATCTCGGGATGCATCGGGCAGGTGTACTGGACGTTGGCCGGCGCCGCCTTCTTCTGCCCGGCGGCCCGGCCCGAAGCGTAGAACCACGGATCCGCCTTGAACTTCGTCTGGCATTTCTCTGAGCAGAAATGGAAGGTCTCGCCCTGGAACGCGGCGTGACGCCCGTTCGGCTTGACCTCGACCGTCATCCCGCAAACCGGGTCCTTTGCCGTCTCTGTCCCCGCCGGGATATCGGGCGCCGCGTGATGATGATCATGCTCCATGGTCTGCCAGCCTTTCGAGGTCTTGTTTCAACTTGCGGCCTCCTGCCATTGGAAGGTCAAGCTCTTTTTAGTGATGGTCGTGAGCGTCTTCCGGGGCGGGATTGCGTGTGAGGAAAACCCGTATGAACAGGAACACCAGCGCCATGCCGATCGCGCCAAGGACGACGATGAGGGGGTCGGACTGCCATTTCATCGCGGCGAAGGCGGTCAGCACCACGGCATCGAGGGCGATGGCCGTCAGCAGCACCCAGCCCTGCGCGCCGATCTCCTCGCGCAGGTGCCGGAACACGCCCCAGTGGATTATGATGTCCATTACCAGATAGAAGAAGGCCCCGAGCGAGGCGATGCGGCTGAGATCGAAGAAGACCGTCAGGAATCCCGCGATCACGACGGTATAGACGAGCGTGTGATCCTTGATCGTGCCCGGCATCCCGAAATGGCTGTGCGGGATCATCTGCATGTCGGTCAGCATCGCCAGCATCCGCGAGACCGCGAACACGCTGGCGATCAGACCTGACGCCGTGGCCACCAGCGCCAGCGCCACCGTCAGGTAGAAGCCGGTCTGACCGAGGGAGGGCTGGGCCGCTTCGGCCAGCGCGTAGTCCTTCGCCGCCACGATACGGTCGAGCGGCAGGCTGGAGCCGACCGCGAAGGCCACCAGCAGATAGACGACGACGCAGATGGCAATCGACCAGATGATGGCCCGGCCCACATTGCGGTGCGGGTCGGTGACCTCTGCGCCGCTGTTGGTGATGGTCGTGAAGCCCTTGAAGGCCAGGATCGACAGCGCAACCGACGCCACGAAGCCGGTGGCGCCCATGTCTCCACCCGTCGCCTCGAAAGAGATGCCGCTCGCCCAGAGGCCTGCTGCCCCGAACAGCGCGATGCCGCCCACCTTGAGAACGGCCATGACGATGGAGAACAGCCCGACCGACCGGTTGCCCGATACGTTCACGAGCCAGGCGAAGACGATCAGCCCGACGCCGAGGATTGGCACCAGCACGCTGTCCGGATCGCCGCCGAACGCCCGCAGCGTGTAGGTACCGAAAGTGCGCGCGACGAGGCTTTCGTTGATCACCATCGACAGCGCCATCAGGAGTGCAGCACCCGCCGCGACCGTCGTCGGGCCGTACGCCTTCTTCAGGATCATCCCGATGCCGCCCGCTGACGGATACCCCTCAGCATTGCGCACGTAGGTCACATAGAAGCCCTTGATGACCCGGTGCTCCTGCAAACGGTCCCCAAGTGAAAAGTTATCCGTTTTGATCAAGGGGCCGTTTCGGCCCATTTCCGGTCGTCCCGGATCAGGGCGTTTGCGAGGATCAGGAGCTTGCGCATGACGGCGGTGAGCGCGACTTTCGCCGGCTTTCCCGCGTTGCAGAGCGCTTGATAGGTCTGGCCTAGCTGCCGGTTGTGCCGGGTGGCGACGAGGGCCGGCATGTAGAGCGCCCGGCGCAGTCCGCGGCGCCCACCGCCGATCCGCGACTGACCCTTCCACCTGCCCGACTCGCGGGTGATCGGGGCGAGCCCGGCGAGACTGGCGGCCTCCTTGCCATCCATCGTGCCCAGCTCGGGCATTTCCACGAGCATGGCGATCGCCGCGACGGGGCCGATGCCGGGGATCGACAGCAGGATCCCGAAGCGATGAGCGAGCACCGGGTCCTCCGCGACGAGGCGCGCGAGCTCGGCGTCGATCTGCTCGATCTGGCGTTCGACCTGCCGCAGACGCGCACGCAGCTGCGCCAGGACGACCTTGTTGCGCGCCGCCTGCAGACGGTTGAGATGGTAGAACTGCGGGTATTCTTCTTCCTCGACCGTTGTTACACGCCGCTTGGTGCCGTTGGATCCGAGGTAGTAAAAATCGACCTCGGGATAGGTGCTGTCGATGCGAGCTAGCTGGTCTTTCACGCGCTTGCGGCTTTCCATGGCAAAGGGTGAGCCAATCCGTGACGGACATCCGCGATCTCTATACGATTGGAGCAGACATTCGGGGCAACGATCCCGCCATCCGCCTTGCCGCGCGCCAAGAACGTTCCGCCCCGATCCTTGCCCGCCTTGATGAATGGCTGCACCGGTCGAGCGAAGTTAATGAGACAATGTCCAAAAAGGGTATGCTGGGTTGAGGCGGTCTGCCGCAGCAGCGACCGTTCAATCCGACGTTTTCTGGAGATTTTTCAGTGCAGACCGCAAGCTCAGCCCCAGAAATCCCACGATAGCAAACACCAGTATCGCTGAAATCGGGCGGTCGAGGAAATCAAGTGGTGACTGGATCCGCGTCATTGCACTGCGGAACTTTGCCTCCATGATCCCGCCAAGGACCATGCCGAGAATGATAGGCACGATTGGCATGTTCAGCCGTTTGAGGATTGCGCCAAACACGCCAAATCCTGTTGCAATCAGGCAGTCGGTGAGTGAGTTGCGCAGGGAATACGCGTGTGACAAACCACGCATGACAAGCATAGGACATGGTGAAGATGACAGATCATACCATTGGCGTCGATATTTCCAAATCCCACCTCGATGTTTTCCATCTCGACGAACAAAGGGCGCAGCGGTTCGACAATACCCAGGCGGGCTTGCGCGCGTTGCAAAGATGGTTGGGCGCACGGCCCCTGGCGCGTGTGGTCTACGAGCCGACCGGGCCGTATCATCGCCTTTTCGAGGAGACCCTCGCGGGCAAGCTGCCGCTTGTGAAGGTGAACCCGTTGCAGGCGCGACGGTTTGCCGAAGCCTGCGGAACCCGCGCGAAGACCGATGCGCTGGATGCCTGCGGTCTGGCCCGCATGGGGGTGGCGTTGACGCTGGAACCGGATATGCCTATCTCCAGGAATACACGTATTCTCAGGGACTTGCAGGTTGCCAGGACAGCCCTGATCAAGGAGCGCACCCGGCTGCGCAATCGCGGCCACGTTCAGACAAACACCGTGCTCAAGCGCCAGACCAGGACCCGCCTCACCTTGGTCGAAAAACAGATCGCTGAACTGGACACGGAGATCGCGAAACTCATTGACACCGATGAACGATCGGCACGTCAGCGCGACATCCTGCGCTCCATTCCCGGGCTCGGCCAGGTCGCCACGGCTGCAATCCTGACCTTCCTGCCCGAGATCGGCGCCCTGGACCGCAGACAGGTCGGCAGCCTTGCCGGCCTCGTTCCGCACACCCGCGAATCCGGCCAGTGGAAAGGCAGATCGTTCATCAGTGGCGGTCGCAAACCCCTGCGAGACGCCCTCTACATGCCAGCCCTCGTCGCCATGCGCCATAACCCCGATCTCAAGGCCAAATACGAAGACCTGCATGCCGCCGGAAAGCCCGCCAAGGTCGCTATCGTTGCATTCGTCGGGAAAACAGCGCCCCACGCTGTTTTCTAACCCTCCTCATTGCGCAAGCTCATCGAAATGGCAAACGCGCTGGTCAAAGCGGACCGGATCTGGGTTGAAAAAACCGCTTGATCAAGACGGATACTGCAGAGTGTGCCCCAAATGTCAGTTCGTGAGCAGTCACGTTTGGAAATCATGGTATTCTATCCGGAGTTTTTGCTCTTGGAGCTTGCGCTGCGCGAAAATACGGTATACTTTGGAGGTATTAAATAGGAGTGTAGTTCTATGGTATCCGCGACGAAGCGCAAGACATCCCTGACGCTTGATGCCGAGGCGCTTGAGGGGGCAAAGGACCTTGGGATCAACGTCTCCGCAGTGGCCGAGGCGGCACTTATCAAGGCCGTTGCCGACTCTCGACGCAACAAGTGGCTCACTGAGAACGCAGGCGCATTCGCGGCCCAATCGGATTGGCACGAACGTCACGGACACCCGCTCGCTGACATCATTACAGCGCCCGGCGGATCGTCATGGGCCACCTGACCCGCTTTGATGTCGCGGAGTACAATGGCATTTCCATGGTCGTTGTCGAAAGCGACCTTCTGCCGTCCGATGCTTCGATCGTCGTCATCCCGCTTCTCGCGGACTACCCTGCGGTGCGGCACCTGAATCCTGAACTCCAGCATGACGGCCAACGCCTCGTGCTTGCGACGCGGCTGATTGCGGCTGTGCGGCGGTCGGCATTGCGCCGAACAGGGAGCGTTGCAGGCCAGGGCGATCTGATTACCCGGGCGGTAGATGTCCTGATGGCCGGCGTATAGCTCTAGAGACCAACACGATTTCCAGACATCGCCTCGTGAGCCATTGACCGGGGTCGGGCTTAGGAAAACTGGACCCCCAAAGAATTGCAGTCGCGCAGAATTTCCTGCACTCTCGCAAGGCAAATCAATCACTGGCCCTCACGTGCATACGTCGGAAATCTCTATGTTGTCTCCCAAAATCCAGACCCTTTTGGATGCGCTGTCACGGAACCTCGAAGGGGTGGGCGCGCGCCATGCATCCCAGCGGGTCGCCCTTTCTCTCCTTGCCGAGCCGGAACAGGCGGTGGCGGTGGTTGAAGCCATTGGTCGTCTCGAAACGCGCCATAATCACGATGAACGGCTTGTCTCGCTCCTGTCATCCACTCTGGATGAGGCCCGCATGGCACGGGAAAATGGCAAGACTGTGGGCGCAAGCTTCATCGACCAACTCGAGGACGGGATCCGTGCGCTCAAGGAACAGAACGCCCTCACCGATCCCGGGCGCCTGTTTCTGGCGTCCTGCTGGGTTCGGGCCGGCCTGCATACCCCGGATGCCCTGGCTGGCGAATTTTCCATGCCAAAGGATATGGGGGAAGAGCTGGACCTCTCTGACGCGGCTGACCTTGAGCCGCTCATCGACAAGTTGCTGGAGGAGGTTTCAGGCGGTCAGATGGGCAGCATCTCAGCCCTCCATTCCGGTTTCGCAGAGTTAATGGCCACCTTTCCTGCCCCCGTCAGGCAAGCCGATGTTCGGCGCGTCGTGTCGCGCCCAAAGACTGTCTTGGAAGAGCTTGGCTGCGCCTTGTTGCCGATGGCAGGGCCGAAATACGTCGGGGCGCGATCGATGGCCTGGCGGACCGGCTGGCCGCCAATGCGATGACATCGGACATGATCGGACGACTGGGTATCATCGAGCGACTCTTGTCGGCAATGAAAACGGCGGAGCAGACGTCGGCGACGGTAGTGGCGGGATGAGAACGTACGATTCTGCACTAAGCCGTAACAGACCCCTTTCTGCGGCGCTCCGCACGCGAGGGTTGCGCAGCGACATGCCGCCGCTTGTGATCTTTGTACGCTGATAGCTAATCGACCACCACTCTGAAAAATGTGCGACCTACCGCCCAAGATGGAGCCCGTGCCAGCAAGTATCCGCCAGACGAAACAGGGGTTGAGCCAAATTGTTGTCCCTTCAAAAGACACACGCCACGGTTGTTGTGTCCGTCTTAACCTTAGTGGGGTTGCAATGGCCTTGTCCAAATTCGAAAGACTTGAAGCCATACGACGCATCGGATCATCTGTGGGGAGACCGACACTCTTGTCGGGATCGCGTATCGCTGGAACACTGGAGAGGTTGCAGTGATGTGGCGTGGGCAACCACGAACCGACGTGTTGTGGTTTCCGATAAACGGTCTTGGTGATGGCTGGCCTGTTCAGTGGCCTTCGCGCCCTCACAGCTGACCCGGACGGATAACACATGCCTTCCGTGTTTTCCATTAGGTTTTATCAAGAGTATATTATGTGGGATGAGCTGCATTTTCTTCATTACTCGCGGAAAATGCTTTAGGTTCCGGGGGTGCGGCGGGTGCTGTGCCATTCGGGCATAGGCGAATGCTCGCTTGGTGTCGAAGAGCCCATCTTGCGCGCCAATAATATATTTTCGTATGATCGTTTTGCCCATGGTGGGCATGGCGCTCATACATCTCGAATGAAGAGAAGTGTGACCGCAGGTATGAACTGGGACATCGAAGCACCAAATGTGGTTACGGAAGCCAGGTTCCGCGAGCTCGTGGAAAGCGGCTATAGCGCTGAAATCCTGTGCCAGGAATCGGCACATAAGAAAGGCCCCAGCTATTACGGGGTCTGGATCATGCGCGTTGTCTCTGATGACGGGGTGGAAAAGCTCCTCGTCACCGCCCGCACGCGGACGACCTACAACGATATCAAGATCCGCGAGTTCAAGACGATCTCCGGCATGGTGTCTTTCTTCATTGGCCTTGGCTTTGCGCATGTCGACCTCCCGCTGGAGGCGGGTACAAGCCGTACGCACAAACTTGCGCCGTCAGACAAAGCCCCATCAGACAAGGGCGCTGACAACTAACCTCGTCTGTCTCTGGCTGGTCGCCGCGCCAGCTTCAGCGCAAATGGTCCTGATCATGGAGAGCGACGGCTCTCTGACCCCATCCCAGTCTCAAGACAGTTTTGCCCGGAACTATAACGACGGCGTTGGTCAGGGATCGGCGTCGGATGGTTTGGCCATTCTTGGCGAGACTGAAGCAGCGCCCAAACCTGACGCGCTGAGGTTTGCAGCGTTCGCCCAGCCAGCACCCCTGCCCCGCGCAGACGTTCTCTCGGACATCGAGGCAACAGCCCTGGTCGAGCAACCTGGCGCTACGTTCCGCGCTGCGCCCATATTTGTCGCGCTTGAGCAGCGCGATCTCGAGCTTGAGGCCGGCGATCATCGCCTCGGAGGTCGAGACCACCGCGCGCGCCCGTGCC
>Ga0209347_1000961_pt1 | contig 56443 bp, 39 predicted proteins | sample AutmiccommuBRH23_FD_187382 | JGI IMG/M metagenome (GOLD analysis project Ga0209347, IMG submission 187382) | Deep subsurface microbial communities from Mt. Terri, Switzerland - Autotrophic microbial communities BRH/23 (SPAdes) (version 2) | ecosystem: Environmental > Aquatic > Deep subsurface >... | reverse complement strand
TCAACTGTTCAGGTTGTAAAATGCTACAGCGGGCGGAGGATCAGGTGCCAGCCAACGGTCTCAAACGACCAGGACCCCGGACGACCTTCCGCCCGCACCTCTTATAACACAGCCACAATACACAGGACCCCGGATCAAGTCCGGGGTGACGGAGGTTGGGGCCCACACTTGCCCCTCGACTCATCCTCAACCCGCCGGAAAATAGCTCTGCAGTGGGTGCACTTCCAGGTTTCCGGCCCTGAGCGCGGCAATCGCCTGGGCGGTCGACAGGCTGCCGGCCATGGTGGTGAAATAGGGCACTTTCTGCATCAGCGCGGCGCGCCGCAGCGATTTGGAATCGGAGATGGTCTTGGCGCCCTCGGTGGTGTTGATGACCAGGTGCACCTGCCGGTTCCTGATCGCGTCCTCGATGTGCGGACGGCCTTCCATCACCTTGTTGACGCGTTCGACCTCAAACCCCTGCTCACTGAGATAGCTCGCCGTGCCGGAGGTCGCCATTACCCTGAAGCCGTTCTTGACCAGGATGCGGACCGCCTCGACCACGCGCGGCTTGTCCTCGTCGCGCACCGAGACGAACACCGTGCCCGAGCGCGGCAGGTCGACGCCCGCGCCGAGCTGCGCCTTGGCAAACGCCAGCGCATAGTCGCGGTCAAGCCCCATCACCTCGCCGGTCGAGCGCATCTCGGGGCCAAGCAGCGTGTCGACGCCGGGGAATTTGGCGAAGGGGAACACTGCCTCTTTCACTGCGATATGGGTGAGCGTGCGATGGTTTGGCACCGCGCCGTAAGCGGCGAAGGCCTCGGCCAGCGTTTCGCCGGTCATCACCCGCGCGGCCACCTTGGCGATCGGCGAGCCGACGGTCTTGGCGACGAACGGCACCGTGCGCGAGGCGCGCGGATTGACCTCGAGCACATAGATCACATCATCCTTGATGGCATACTGCACGTTCATCAGCCCGCCGACATGCAGCGCCTTGGCCAGCGCAATGGTCTGCGCCTCCAGCCGGTCGACCATCCCGGCCGACAGCGAGTGGACCGGCAGCGAGCAGGCCGAATCGCCGGAATGGATGCCGGCTTCCTCGATATGCTCCATGATTCCGGTGACATTGACGTTGGTCCCGTCGCAGATCGCATCGACATCCACCTCGATGGCGTTGGTGAGGTAGGTGTCAAACAGCAGCGGATTGGTGCCCAGCAGCGTGTTGATCTGGCCGGTCTTGTCGTTGGGATAGCGCGCCTTGATGTCCTCGGGCACCAGCTCCGGCACGGTGCCGAGCAGGTAATTGGAGAGGTTCGCCTCGTCGCGGATGATCTGCATGGCGCGGCCACCAAGCACATAGGACGGGCGCACCACCAGCGGAAAACCGATGTCGGTCGCCACCAACCGCGCCTGCTCGACCGAATAGGCGATGCCGTTGTTGGGCTGGATCAGGTCGAGCTTGTGCAGAAGCTTCTGGAAGCGGTCGCGGTCTTCGGCCAGATCGATCATGTCGGGCGCGGTGCCGAGAATGGGGATCCCGGCCTTTTCCAGCGCGTCGGCGAGTTTCAGCGGGGTCTGGCCGCCAAACTGCACGATCACGCCCTTCAGAGTGCCCGCCTCCTGTTCCTTGGTCAGGATTTCGAGCACGTCCTCGTCGGTCAGCGGTTCGAAATAGAGCCGGTCGGAGGTGTCGTAGTCGGTCGACACGGTTTCCGGGTTGCAGTTGACCATGATCGCCTCGTAGCCGGCGTCCTTCAAGGCGAAGGCGGCGTGGCAGCAGCAATAGTCGAACTCGATGCCCTGGCCGATGCGGTTGGGGCCGCCGCCGAGGATCACCACCTTCTGGCGGTCGGAGACGCGCGCCTCGCAGGCAGGGGCGCCGGCAAACGGCACCTCATAGGTCGAATACATATAGGCGGTGGGCGAGGCGAATTCGGCGGCGCAGGTGTCGATGCGCTTGTAGACCGGCCGCACGCCGAGATCACGGCGGAGTTTCGCCACCTCATGGCCGCGCGTGCCGGTCAGCGAGCCCAGCCGCGCGTCGGAGAAGCCCATCGACTTGACCAGCCGCAGGTTCTCGGCGTCGGTCGGCACGCCGTGCTCGCGGATGCGGGCTTCCATGGCGAGGATGTCCTCGATCTGCTCAAGAAACCACGGGTCGATCCTGCAGATCGCATGCACTTCGCTTGCACTCATGCCGAGCCGCAGCGCCTGCGCCACCATTCTGAGCCGGTCGGGCGTCGGCACGCCGATGGCGGCCTTGATGGCGTTGTCGTCGTCGCCTTCGCCCAGGCCCGGGATCTCGATCTCGTCAAGCCCGGTCAGGCCGGTCTCGAGGCCGCGCAGCGCCTTCTGCAGGCTTTCGGCGAAGGTGCGGCCGATCGCCATCACTTCGCCCACCGATTTCATCGCCGTGGTCAGCGTCGGTTCGGCGCCAGGGAATTTCTCGAAGGCAAAGCGCGGAATCTTGGTGACGACATAATCGATTGAGGGCTCGAACGAGGCGGGCGTGGCTCCTTGCGTGATGTCATTTTCGAGCTCGTCGAGCGTGTAGCCGACGGCGAGCTTGGCGGCCACGCGGGCGATCGGAAAGCCGGTGGCCTTCGAGGCCAGCGCGCTAGAGCGCGACACCCGCGGGTTCATTTCGATCACCACCAGCCGGCCGTCAGCCGGGTTGACGGCGAACTGCACGTTGGAGCCGCCGGTCTCGACGCCGATCTCGCGCAGCACCGCGATCGAGGCGTTGCGCATGATCTGGTATTCCTTGTCGGTCAAGGTCAGCGCCGGGGCCACGGTGATTGAGTCCCCCGTATGCACGCCCATCGGGTCGATGTTCTCGATCGAGCAGATGATGATGCAATTGTCGGCGGTGTCGCGCACCACCTCCATCTCATATTCCTTCCAGCCGAGCACCGATTCCTCGATCAGCACCTCGGTGGTCGGCGAGGCGTCGAGCCCGCTTTCGATGATGTCGTAGAATTCCGAGCGATTGTAGGCGATGCCGCCGCCGGTGCCGCCCATGGTGAAGGAGGGGCGGATGATGGCGGGCAGGCCGATCTCGTCAAGCGCGCGGGCGGCCTGCGCCATGGCGTGGCTCATATAGCGCTGCTTGCGGTCGGATTCGCCCAGATTCCAGCTGTTCTCCAAGGCATCAAGCGCCGTATCCAGTGCATCGCCCGAGAGGTCGGCGCGCAGCCGGGCGCGCTCGGCCTCGTGCAGCTTGCGGTCGGCATCCTTGATCTCGGTGGCGTTGGCGAGAAACGAGCGCGGCGTCTCGAGCCCGATCCGGGTCATCGCCTCGCGGAACAGCGCCCGGTCCTCGGCCATGTCGATGGCTGCCGGCTTGGCGCCGATCATCTCGACATTGTAACGCTCGAGCACGCCCATCCGTTTGAGCGACAGCGCCGTGTTGAGCGCGGTCTGGCCGCCCATGGTCGGCAGCAGCGCGTCGGGCCGCTCGCGGGCGATGATCTTGGCCACCACTTCGGGCGTGATCGGCTCGATATAGGTGGCGTCGGCCAGGCCCGGATCGGTCATGATGGTGGCGGGGTTGGAGTTGACCAGGATCACCCGGTAGCCTTCTTCCTTCAGCGCCTTGACCGCTTGCGTACCGGAATAGTCGAACTCGCAGGCCTGCCCGATGACGATCGGTCCCGCACCGATGATGAGGATCGACTTGATATCGGTGCGTTTTGGCATGGTCCGGGTCCCTGTTCTGCGGGCTTCGCGCAAAAAATCCCCCGTCGGATACCACCGGTCGGGAGAGGCCAAGCGCAAAATCTGAGGCTAGACGCGGCTTATAGGGAAATGGATGCCCTGAGGGAACCCCCAATGCGGCATTGTTCAGGGGAAAGTGGGGGGCATACTCACCAAAGGGTGCCCCTTTGTCGGCTTGCCCGTCCGCACCGCCGTCATCCCGGCCTTGAGCCGGGATCCAGTCACCGCGTGTCCACGCGGTGAGGGGACTCATTTGGGAGAATTTTCATAGCGGGCGCAAAGCAGTCTCCCGGCTCGCGGACGCTCGCCCGCTGGATCCCGGCTCAAGGCCGGGATGACGGAAACCTGGGTGGTATCGCATGGCCTGGAAATTACATCTGGTTTAGGATTCGGCATTTGCCGGGAAGACGAGGTGGAGCCTCATGACAGCCAAGAAGACAATCACCGCAGAAGAATTCGACCGCCGCAGCGGCATCGGGTAAAATCTCCTCGCTCCATAGGTAGATTTTGAACCGATCGGTTGCAACGCCTTTGTGCGCTCCCGCCCTGTCTCAAACCGCACACCGGCTTTTGCCGGCGGAGAACGGAATCTTAACAGGGAGCGGGCATGTTTGGTGGTCTGTGGTGCTGCGTGCGGAGCAAGGGTCCATGTCACGAGAGCTGAATGTTATGCGCGGCTTGATGCTGTGGACGGTGCTGGCGAGCGGCGCCGTGGTGATGATCCTGCTTCAAGGCTCGAAGATCAGGCTGGATTATGCCTCGCTGGCGCCGGTCGGCTCATCGCTGGCCTTGCTGCTGGGCACCGCCATCGTCTGCCGCCTGCGCGGCTTCGTCAAATCATCGCTGATCATGGAAGCGCTGGCCGGCGGCATCGCGTTCTCGGTTCTGGTGCTGGTGTCGACCTATCTGGCCACCTCGCTCAATGCGCCGCTGGCTGATGATAGCCTTGTCGCCATGGACCGGTGGATGGGCTTTGACGGCGCGGCCTTCATTCGGTTTATCGACGGCGCGCCGCTGCTGTCCTGGGCCTTGATGCAGGCCTACACGTCCTTTGCGCTGCAATTGCTGGCGTTGCCGATGCTGCTGATCCTGTTTGGCAAGCCCGAGCGCGGCTTCGGCCTGGTTCTCGCCTATGCGCTGGTGTGCTATGTCTCAAGCCTGGTTTCGATCTGGTTTCCGGCTCTCGGGTCGCATGTGGTCTACGCCATTGACCCGTCGTCGCTGACATCGGTCAATCCCTATTTCGGACACGCCTTCCTGGCCCAGTTCCATGCGGTTCGCGAGCAGCCGGAGTTCCTGCTTTCGCTCGCTTCGGCCGAAGGCATCCTCACCTTCCCCTCGGTTCATGCGGCGGTTGCGTTGTTGTGCGCGGTCTCGGCGTTCAGCGTCCGCTGGCTCGGATATCCGTTCCTCACCGTCAATGTCCTGATGGCGATCGCCACCGTCACCCACAGCAATCACTATCTCGTCGATGTGTTTGCCGGCTTCGCCGTCGCGGCGGTCTCGCTCTATCTCGTGGGCGCCCTGTCGCGCATACCGTCGGTCAGATGGACGCCTGCGTTCAGGCTGAGCGGCGAGCGCAGCGCCGGGTAGGGGGCTTCAGCGCCCCTGCTGCCGCCTCGATAATGGCGGCAACGTTGTCGAGCATCTCGCTCTCACTTCCCTGCGCCGCCTGGGGCAGGGAGCCCAGCCATTGTTCACCTTTTGTAAGGAGAACAATGGCAGGGTGCGGGCTCAGCGTGTTGGTCCAACAAGGTCTGGTTGTCCGATGTATCTCTATCTGGAGACCTTCTGGTCCGAAGTGCTTGCCCGTTTGCGCGTCGATGCCTGGTTCTATGCCACGGTCATCGGCTACACGGCTTTCGGCCTGCTCTATCTCGAAAGTTTCGGCCAACTCGGCGGCACGGCGCATTCGGCCTATGTAGGGCCCGGGCTCTGGACCTTTGCCTTTTTCATGCCGGTCACCGTGGTGCTGTTTGATCTGGTCCGCGTTGTGCACCGGTTCGATGGCCGCCGCCGGCTGGCCTTCAGGCGCAGCTTTTCCGGCCGCCGGCTGGCGGCGCTGGTCTCGGGCATGGCTGTGATGGCCGGCATCACCCTGTTTCAGGGCTCTTTTACCTCGATCAAGGTGTCATTAGCCAATATCCAGGGCGAGTTTCCCTGGGACCTTTATCTGGCCGATGCCGACAGGTTCCTGCATTTTGGCAATGAGCCATGGCGCCTGCTCTATGCGGTGGCCCAGCACCCGACGATGCTTGCCTTGGTCGAAATGAATTACAATATTTTCTGGCATATGATTTGTTTTGGCGCGCTGTTTTTCGTGGTGACGTCGCCGCGCGCCGACCGGGTGCGGATGCACTATCTGGCGATGTTCCTGTTTGTCTGGATCGTTTGCGGCAATATCCTTGCCAGCCTGTTCCTGTCAGCCGGGCCGGTGTTTTACGGCAATGTCACCGGCGATCACGCCCGATTTGCCGGGCAGCTCGCTTTCCTGGCGACCAGCGATGCGGTCAATTCCGCCGCCAGCTTCCAGAACTATCTCTGGACGCTCTATGAGCGCGGCCAGCCCGGCATCGGCGGCGGCATCTCGGCTTTCCCCAGCGTGCATGTGGCGCTGATCAGCATGAACGCCTTCTTCCTGACGAGCTATTCGAAGCGTCTGGGCATGTTGGCCTTCGTCTATGTCGGCTTCGTGCTGGCAAGCTCGGTCTATCTCGGCTGGCACTACGCGGTGGATGGCTACGTGTCGTTCATCATTGTCGCGCTGGTCTATCACCTGTCGCGCGGAATGTTCGGCCGGCGGGCGCCTGGCGCGGCAGGCGTCGGCCTGCCGGACAGGGCCGTGGCCGCCGCGGCCTGAAACCCGATCGTCGCGAGGCTCCCGCCGCTGCCGCGGGTTACTTCTGCTGGAGCGACAGCAGCCACTCCACCACATCGGCCTTCTCATGGTCAAACAGCCGGAAAGTGGTCATCGGGAAATGGTCCTGGCGCAGGAACTCTTCGAACCAGGTCCGGTCGCGGCCTTCGATGCTGACAAGATCGGCGTAGGAGGGCGCCATGTCGGCGGTCAATTTCTGCCCCTCGCGCACATGGCAGTCGCGGCACCATTCATCCACCACCTTCTCGCCGCGCTTCACCGCGGCCTGGTCGGCGCGCGCGGGCGGGACGGCCATGGCGCCCAGCATCAGGCAGCCCGACAACAGTAATCGCGTCATTTTCGGCATGGCGGCACTCTCCTGACATCACCATAGCATCTCCGGCGCCCCGCGCGCTGATGCTGATCAATCGCGCGGAAAAATTCAGTTTCTTGGCCATTGGCCGTGCGGGCGAAAAATGCCCCGCCGCACATTCACCGGATTCGGATTGAACAAACAGGCCCGGTGCTGCATTAAAGACGGAACAGCTTTCGGGAGAATTCGACCATGGATTGGAAGGGCCGTCGCCAGAGCGACAATATCGAGGACCGGCGCGGAAATTCGCCGCGCGGCAATCCGTTCGGCCGTGGCGGCGTGCGGCTGCCATCGGGCGGCCTGCGCCGCGCCTCGGGCGGCGGCATCTCCTCCATCATCATCCTGGTGGTGCTGTTCTTCGTGCTCAAGGCCTGCGGCATCGATCCGATACAGATTCTCGGCGGCGGCGATCCCGGCGGTCAGATCACCAGCGAACGGCAGATATCGCCGACGCGGCAGGACGAGATGACGCAATTCGTCGCCACAGTTCTGGCCGAGACCGAGGATGTCTGGAACGGCATCATGAAATCGCAGGGGCTGGATTACCCCGAGCCGACGCTGGTGCTGTTTACCGGCGCGGTGCAATCGGCCTGCGGCAACGCCAGCTCGGCCTCGGGGCCGTTCTACTGCCCGGGCGACCAGAAACTCTATATCGACCTCGAATTCTTTGACGAGCTGGCGCAACGGTTCGGGGCCTCGGGCGATTTCGCCCAGGCCTATGTGCTCGCCCACGAGGTCGGCCATCACGTGCAGAACCTGATCGGCGTGCTGCCCGAGTTCAACCGGATGCGGCAGGCGATGAGCCAGGCGGAACAGAACCAGATGTCGATCCGGGTCGAGTTGCAGGCCGATTGCTTCGCCGGCATCTGGGGCCATTTCACCGCGCAGAAGGGCATCCTCGAAAGCGGCGATCTGGAGGAGGCGCTCAACGCGGCGCAGCAGATCGGCGACGACACCCTGCAGCGGCGCACCCAGGGCTATGTCGTGCCCGACAGTTTCAACCACGGCACCTCGGCGCAGCGCAAACAGTGGTTTTTGAACGGCTTCGAGACAGGCCGGCTGGAAGCCTGCGACACCTTCAACAACCCGGTGTGATTGTTCGTCTGACCGGGACACGGTGAAAACGGGACCGCATCCGCAAGGCCGCGGTCCCGCTTGCGTTCCCTCATCGGCTTTCAGGCGTCTCCGGCGCATCCGCATGGTATGGCATTTGTGGCACATCCGGGCTTTTCGGTCTGCCGGCCCGGCGGCTGGATGCCGCCAGGTGTCTTGCCAGTCAGGCGTGGCCAGCGCATAAGCGGCCTTTGATGACGGGAGCGTTTGATGAGCGTGCAATCCACCGGTGCAAGAGACGGCCAGAGCTGGGGCGCTCACGTGTGGGCGACGCTGGCGCTTGGCCTGCCGCTGGTCGGCACCCAGATCGCCCAGATCGCCATCGCCACCACCGATGTCATCATGCTGGGCTGGTACGGCACCGAGGAGTTGGCCTCCACCGTGCTCGGCTCGCAGGCCTTCTTCGTGATCTATATTTTCGGCGCGGGCTTCGCCAATGCGATCCTGCCGCTGGCGGCGCAGGCCGAGGGGCGCAACGACCCCACCCATGTCCGCCGCTCGGTGCGGATGGGCATGTGGATCCTGCTCATCTACGCCGTGCTGGTGATGCCGTTGCTGTGGCAGCTGGAGCCGGTGCTGATCGCGCTGGGTCAGAAACCCGAACTGGCGGCGCTCGCCAGCGATTACATCCGCATCGCGCAATGGGGCATGTTTCCGGCGCTGATGATGATGGCGCTGAGAACCTTTTTCGCCGCCCGCTCGCGGGCCAACATCGTGCTGTGGTCGGCGCTGATCGGCACGGTGATCAACGGCATCCTCAACTACGCGCTGATCTTCGGCCATTTCGGCGCGCCGGAAATGGGTGTTCGCGGCGCCGCGGTGGCCTCGGTGGCAAGCTCCACCGTGATCTTCCTGATCATGGCCGGCTGGGCGCTGTGGCATCCGCTGCACCGCGACTACCGGCTGTTCCAGCGGTTCTGGCGGCCGGAATGGCCGGCCTTCTTCGAAGTGTTCCGGCTCGGCCTGCCGATCGGGCTCACCATCCTCGCCGAAGTCGGGCTGTTCCTCGCCGCCTCGGTGATGATGGGCTGGCTCGGCACCGTGCAGCTGGCGGCCCACGGCATCGCCATCCAATTGGCCTCGATCAGCTTCATGGTGCCGCTCGGCCTGTCCAACGCCGCCACCGTGCGCATCGGCCAGGCCTATGGCCGCGGCGACATGGCGGGGCTGGCGCGCGCCGCGCACACGGTGATGGCGCTGGCGGTGGTGATCTCGTTTGCCGCCGCATGCCTGTTCTGGCTGATGCCGGAAACGCTGGTCAGCCTGTTCCTCGACGAGACCAATGTCGACGCCGCCGAACTGCTCGCCGTAGCGGTGCCGCTGCTGCTGGTGGCCGCCGCCTTCCAGATCGTCGACGCCATCCAGGCCATCGGCGCGGGGCTCTTGCGCGGCATCAAGGACACTCGCATCCCGATGATCATGGCGGTGATCAGCTACTGGCCGATCGGCCTCTCAGCCGCCTACGGCCTCGGCTTCGGCCTGGGCTATGGCGGCCCCGGCATCTGGGCCGGCCTGGCGCTCGGCCTCGGCGTGGCGGCGGTGCTGCTGAATTTGCGGTTTGCCAACAGGCATTTGTTTTTGGATGTGGGGTGAGGAGCCCAAACGCGATGACGGGGCGGGTCAGGATTCGTCAAGCTGTTGAAGGCATCAAATGCCGCCAGGGCTGACGAGTGGCTTCGGCCATTCGCTGCGCGAGGTTTGAACGTCTGCTATGCGGATGGAGCTGCCGTTCGCGTAATTCGCAAGATTGATGCTTTTGGATGCTTACGCATATTCGGGCGTCTCTCGCAAAGCGACAGCTTCGCGCGCCAACGTAATCATTCTCTTGATCCCTGATCGATCCGATAGTGGTCGCTCGTTCACTTATTCATCGCGATCGACGCAAATAGCGACTGCTCGGTCTTGGAGCCGGCGGCGATCGTGTCGTTGTTTATCTGCACAGCCGCCTCAAACCCGTCAGATGCTTCCCATCGACATGATCCATCATCTCGATCAGCGCGTCGACGGCGGCTCGCGTTTCCTCAAGCGTCATCGAAGAGAAGGACAGCAGATCGTCCAAATTGTCCGAGTGCGACTCGACCTGGGCGAGTCGTTCGAGCGCCGTCAGCTTGTCGCGATCGAGCTCCGGATAGTCGGCGTAAAGCTTGGCCATCTGACCGGTCAGCCCGGAATTTCCAGGGCATTTGAAGGCGAGAAAGACATCGAGCACGCGACGCATGACGTTGGGGATCATGTAGCCGTGATCGTCATAGGCGTCGGAACTCTCAATGAATCGAAGGATATGGCTGAAGAGGAAATGATATTCGGAATCATATTCCCGGAGTAACTTTGACATCTCGACAATCGTCGATGATCGCCTAGTCTGACCTTCTGGAATGGCGACGTCGATGAACAGGAAGGTCGCGGTCGGATCCTTGCCCTCAGGGGGACGTGCCTTGCTTTTCCACATTTTCCGAAACTCGTTCATGCATTGAAGATTGTGGGTGAGCACGATCACCTGCCCGGCCTTGTCCAGCCTGCCACGCACTAGCGAGCATGCAAAATTGAGCGCCTTGGTATCGAGGCTCGACACTGGATCGTCTATGACCACGATGACGTCCTTAAGCTTGCGATTGTCAGCTTCGATTGATGACAGGAAATATGAGATCGCTATCGCGGTCTTCTCCCCCTCACTCGGCGTTCCAGTAATCGGCGTCCCATGACGATGAAGCTGGTAGCCGTCCTCCACCGGGTGGATCGTCAGCTCCGCATGTCCGAGGTAGGATGCGACGAGCTTGTTAATTGCCGCGGCGGCTGGGCCGTGGGCCCTGATCTTCTGCCGCAAATCGCTCGCGATCACTTTCAAGCTATCCAGCGCATCGCTTTCCTTGGCGATATTGGCGGTCGCGTCAGCGAAATCCTTTGCCTGTTGGGCGAAATCAGTGCGGCACTCAAGCGCAAAGTGGCGTCGAATCGCTGTCTCGGCGTCGTCCTTGTGCTTGGTGAAATTGTCCACAACCGCATTGTGCGCAGTGATCAACTCGTTGATCGACGCGATCGCTTTGGCCAATTCCTCCGCGGTCGCAATGACATCAGCCTCGGATGACAGCTTGCCGATATCCGCCGGTGTTGCGGGGCGCGCGAGCTTGGCACCGAGAACTTCCTGCAAGCTAGCAAGATGCGCAGTCGTCTTTGCAACGTTCTGTGATACGAGCTTTTTCACCTCGTTGAAATTTTCCCGCAGTTCGGTGACGAGTGCATCCCTCGATGGCGCATGATTCTCGATATCGGAGAGTGTCGCGAGCACAGCGTTCAGGCGTTCTGCAGTCTTGGTGAGGCGCGCAACGAACTGGTCGACCTGATCGTCGATGGCAGAGGTCAGTTGTGCGCGCCGTTCGCTCGAAATCGAGTTGCCACAATACAGGCAGTCAGCGATCTTGTTCGCCTGATGGAATTCGTGGCCGTGTTTCAGCCATAGCAGCATGTCAGGATAGCGCTGCACCTCTTCAAGTGCGACCGTGGTCAGTGATTGGGCGCAGATATCGACGATGAACCGGTATGCGGTGCCGATACTCGACGCGTCGAAGGCGATCGGCTCGATCCGCGGCATCGGTTCGTCCAGCCGTCGCGTGTCCTCGGCCGCCTTCAGTTCGTCCTCGCTCAGCGCCGCGCCGGTGTCGTCCTTCCATGCTTTAAAATCTTGTGCAAGCGCGGGCGCCTCATATTTGCGGCTGCCCAAATGTAGACGCGACGCGACCAACCTGGCGCGTTCCCGCTTGAAGGTTGAGAAGGCTTTGTCGGCAGTTTTCTCCGCCGCGAACGCCAGAGCCGTAGCCGTTTCCGCCTTCGCAATCTCGCCTTCGATCCGGGTGAGTTCGGCGGCGGTATCTGCCTGCTCGGCACCTATATAGAAGACCGGATTCGCGAGCCCGGCTGCCCATTGCAGATTCTGTTCGATGTAATCAGTATTGAAGACCAGCAAACGCTGTTCGAGACCACTCGGGTTTGTCGGGCAACTGTATGTGGCACCGTCATCCAGCACGACCTCAAACGAACACCCTTCGGGCAACTTCGCGTGTAGCTTTCCCGCTTGCAGGCTAGAAAATAAGCGCGAGAGCGTGCTCTTCCCGGACCCGTTGAACCCGTAAATGAGATTGTACTGGCGCAGGTTGAGCGACGGGGATCGAGCGTTCCGGTCGGCGTAGATACCCATGCCCTGCATCAACCGAACGTTTGTAATGATCCCCATGGAGGAAATTCATAGTCTTTTCGAGGCGTTGTCAACGCATAGCAGCGTTGGAACCGACAGTTGGCTCGGACACCATACCGCCCTTACAACCGGCGGCGAAGATCGTCCGGCTCTTCCTAAAGATACCTCCAAGGCTTTGGCTGTGGTGAGTGCGGCGCGAAGCATCAGGGTGGCGCGGCAGCGAAACTACCCGCTTCCCACCCCCATCACCCACCCCCCAGCCCTACCAACACCTCCCGTGTCGCCTCGTCCGCCGGAAACAGATGTTCGATCTGCCAGTCTGCCAGCGCAATATCTTCCGCCGTGCTGAACTGGCTCAGCGTCGAGAACAACGACAGCGTCGTCTCGCCTAGCCGGTAGCGGGTGGCGACGATGGCCTGGCCGCCGGGGTCGAGCGTGGCGGTTCCGAGTTGTGCGGCGAGCCGCGCCGCCATCCCGTCGAGCCAGGCGTCGCCGCCGAGATGGGCGGATTGGGCGCGCAGGCGGTGGACGAAATGGCGCGCCACCTCGTCCCGGTTTTCGATCACTTTCGGCAGTTGGCTTTCGTCGAGCAGCGCCTCGATCAGGTTGCTCGGCAAAAAGCTTTTGCTACTTATACCTGCCCAAAGGCGGTCCTAATGTGGAGCGCCAAGTTGAACCCATGAACAGTGGCGCCACGATGTCCGCAACTGTTGAGTTTTTCATGTGAAGGCCACGTTCGCGAGAGCGATGGCGGCCAAGGGCGCACAAGACGCCGATCGACCATTGTGATGGTCCGAACCAGCGGTCATCAAATCAATTGATGCATGTCAATACACCCGCGGAAAAACAGGTCTCTAGTAATCACGGAGTGCGGTTTGGGCCGGCTTCATTGAAGAATTGCCGAAATGGAGGAATGATTCAGATGACTACGTTCTCAAAATTACTTCGAGTGGGGGCGGCGGCAATTGTTGCTGCCGGTGTTCTTGCCGCGGGCGCGGCCAATGCAGAACCCGACCAGGGTTCGATTGCCCGGGGCGGCAAGCTCTATGACAAATGGTACAAGGTGGTCAAAGCTGAGGCGCCGAAAGAGTCCCACAAGCTTTATCCATCAGCCAATGAAAAATATGCCGCTGATCCGGGCAGCAACTGGCGCTGCAAGGAATGCCATGGTTGGGATGGCCTCGGGGCCGCGGGCGCATATGCCACGGGAAGCCATGCGTCCGGAATCAAAGGCATCAATGGCATGGCGGGCGGCGATCCGGCCTCTGTCGTGGCCCTTCTCAAGGCCGATGCACATGGCTTTGGCGACAAACTGGCCGAAGAAGATCTCAATGACCTGGCAAACTTCGTGGTGTTTGGTCAAATTGACTGGCCGAAATATGTTGACGCTGGTGCAAAGGCCTCGACGGGTGATGCGGCAGCGGGCAAGCAGGTCTTTATGACGGCCTGCGTCGGCTGTCACGGGGCAGACGGCAAGTTGCCGAAAGACATGCCGCCATTGGGGTCTCTTTCCAGCAATCCCTGGGAAGTCATGCACAAGATCCTGAACGGGCAGCCCGGTGAAGCAATGCCGGCTCTGCGCGCCATTGATCATCAGGTCTCTGCAAACCTGGTGGCGTTTCTGGCCACGCTTCCGGCCGAATAGAAACCAGGTCACCATCGGACACACAGCCGTCCAGGGATGTTGTCCCCGGACGGCACACGACCAAGCCTATGGGGAAAGCAGCTAACATGTTCACACTGATCAAGCGCCTGTGGCGCTGGTTTACGCGTCCGAGTGTCCTTGTCGGGCAAGGGGTCCTTCTTGTGATCGGACTTTTTGCCGGGATCATTTTCTGGGGCGGCTTCAATACCGTGATGGAGGCGACCAACACGATGGAATTCTGCATCTCGTGCCATGAGATGCGTGACACCGTCTATGAAGAGTACAAGACCTCGGTGCATTTCAAGAATGCGTCAGGCGTGAGAGCGATTTGTTCCGATTGCCATGTTCCCCACGACTGGGTCCCGAAAATGGTTCGCAAAGTTCAGGCTTCAAACGAGCTTTGGCATAAATTTCTTGGCAGCATCAACACGCCTGAAAAGTTCGAAGCAAAACGGCTGCAACTTGCCACGCATGTCTGGGCAAGCATGAAGGCGACGGATTCGCGCGAATGCCGCAATTGCCACAGCTTTGACGCCATGGCTTTCGAACATCAACGCGCGCGGTCGCGCGAGAAGATGGAGCCGGTTGCTCTCGGCACGGATTTGTCCGGCGGCTCAACTTGTATCGATTGCCACAAGGGCATCGCCCACAAGCTGCCGAAAGTGGAACGTGATGACTGAAGGCCGCCCCCATCACCCACCCCCCAACCCCACCAGCACCTCCCGCGTCGCCTCATCGGCCGGAAACAGATGCTCGATCTGCCAGTCTGCCAGCGCAATATCCTCCGCCGTGCTGAACTGGCTCAGCGTCGAAAACAACGACAGCGTTGTCTCTCCCAGCCGGTAGCGGGTGGGAACGATGGCCTGGCCGCCGGGGTCGTTCGTGGCGGTTCCGAGTTGGGCCGCCAGCCGCGCGGCCATCTCATCGAGCCAGGCGTCGCCGCCCAAATGGGCGGATTGGGCGCGCAGGCGGTGGACGAAATGGCGCGCCACCTCGTCCCGGTTTTCGATCACTTTCGGCAGTTGGTTTTCGTCGAGCAGCGCCTCGATCAGGTTGGCCTCTTCATCGAGGCCCAGCTGATTGATCATCATCTTCGCGGTGGCGTTGGCGCGGACGATTGTCCAGTGCCGGTCCAGCACCATGGCCGGGTAGGGCAGGTGGCGCGTCAGCATCCAGTCGAGCGCCGCTGCGATCGGCGCCATCTCGGCCTCGTCGAGGTCGCGGGCGCGAAAACTCGGGGCGAAGCCCGCCGCATGCAGCATGGCGTTGCGCGAGCCGCGCGGCAGGTCGAGCACAGAACCCAGATTGAGCACCATGGCGCGGCTGGGGCGGGCGCGGCCGGTTTCGAGAAACGAGATATGCCGCGCCGAGACATTGGCCTCGAGCCCCAGACCCAACTGACTGACCTTGCGCGCCTCGCGCCAGTGTTTCAGCAGATCGCCAAATTGCGTGGTCATCGCCGTCTCCTCCTCCGCCCATCCAGCCACTAATCATAGAGGCGCGCGAATGCCTGTCACTTACCTTGGAGGTAATTGCGCAGCGTCAGGCGAGAGGCTCTGATGGGATGGTCAACAAAGGAGTTTTCGACATGGACATCGCACATACGCAAATCTGGGTGAAAGCCGCTTCGGCCATTGTCATCGGCGTCGGATTGGTCTTGGCGGCGGCCGCCTGGCCACCGCTGGCCGCCCCGGTGGCTTTGCTGACGGACATTCTGATCTGGCCGCTGGACGGAATGGAAACGCTCGGTTCGCCCGAAACCAGGGTGTTTGCCGCCATCTCCGGCGGCGTCATGGTCGGCTGGGGCGTCACGCTGTGGAAAATGGCCGAGCATCTGCTGCCCGCGGATTTCGCCGCCGCGCGGTCGATCGCGCTCACCGGGCTCTATTCCTGGTTCGTGGTCGATTCGATCGGATCGATCGCCGCCGGCGCGGCGCTCAACGCCGTGGTCAACATCGGCTTCGTGGCGCTGTTCCTCTTTGCCTTCCGCCAGCCGCGGCGCATCCCGGCCTGATCGCCAGGGCTTTTCAGCCCTGTGCCGCGGCGGGAGCTTTCCAGCCGCGGCGTGCCGCCTCAGCGTTCGGCCAGCGCCGGCAAGCCCTTGCGCTCGCCGACCATGTTCATGAAGCGGCGGAACAGATAGTGGCTGTCCTGCGGGCCGGGCGAGGCTTCCGGGTGGTGCTGCACCGAAAACACCGGCTTGCCCACCAGCCTGAGGCCGCAATTGGTGCCGTCAAACAGCGAGACATGGGTTTCCTCCACGCCCTCGGGCAGGCTTTTGCCGTCCACCGCGAAACCGTGGTTCATCGACACGATCTCGACCTTGCCGGTGGTGAAATCCTTGACCGGGTGGTTGGCGCCGTGATGACCCTGATGCATCTTCATCGTGCTGCCGCCCAAGGCCAGCGCCAGCATCTGGTGACCCAGGCAGATGCCGAACACCGGCACGCCGCTGTCGATCAGGCTCCTGATCACCGGCACCGCGTACTCGCCGGTCGCCGCCGGGTCGCCGGGGCCGTTGGAGAGGAACACGCCGTCGGGTTTCATGCCGAGAATGTCGTCGGCGCTGGCGGTGGCCGGAACCACCGTGACCTTGCAGCCCAGGCCGGTGAACAGCCGCAATATGTTGCGCTTGACGCCATAATCGATGGCGACGATATGGGCCACCGGCTCGCCGGTCTCCGCAAATCCCTCGTTCCAGACCCAGGGGCCTTGCGTCCAGCTCGAGGACTGGCCGGATGTCGCGTCCTTGGCCAGATCGAGGCCCTCGAGCCCGCTCCATTGGGCGGCCAGCGCCTGCAGCGCGCCAATGTCGAAATTGCCATCGGGGTCGTGGGCGATCACCGCGTTGGGTGCGCCGTTTTCGCGGATCCAGGCGGTCAGCGCACGGGTGTCGACGCCCGACAGGCCGATGATGCCGCGGGCTTTCAGCCACGCATCGAAATGCCCGGCCGAGCGGTAGCTCGACGGTTCGGTGATGTCGGCCTTGAAGATCGCGCCCACCGCGCCGATGCGGGCGGCCGGGTTGAGATCCTCGATATCCTCGCCATTGGCGCCGATATTGCCGATGTGCGGGAATGTGAAGGTGACGATCTGGCCCAGATAGGACGGGTCGGTCAAAATTTCCTGGTAGCCGGTCAGCGCCGTGTTGAAGCAGACCTCGGCCTGCGCCTGGCCGGTGGCGCCCACGCCGCGGCCCTTGATCACGGTGCCGTCGGCAAACACCAGAACGGCGGTCGGCTTGGTCTCAGTCCAGGGGCTTGTTGTGGTCATGTCCACTCCGTTGGCGGCTGCTCAGCCGCTTCATCGCCGGTTCGCCGCCTCTTGACGTTTCGCCGGGGCATCGCCATTTAAGTGACCTGAAGCTAGGCGCGGAAAGCAGTTCCCGCGTTTGTGCTGGTATTATCCGGTCATGCATGCGCGACAGATAGACAAGGCGCGGGTCCGGGTCAATCAGCACTGTGGCGTGGATCCCCCAATAATTCGCTTGAACAGGATGCTGTCCAAAGGGTAATCCTGTCAATTCGCGAGCGCGGGCCAATGTGCCTCGCCAGTGGGGACCTGAATGAACTGCCGGAGAGACTTTGATGATGCGTGAACGTTTTGCCGAAACGCTCAAGGACGCCAGCCGCGCCAAGGATACGCGCCGCATGTCGACCTTGCGGCTGATCCAGGCTGCGATCAAGGATCGCGACATCGCCAACCGTGGCGCTGGCAAGGATCCCGTCAGCGATGACGACATCCTGCAGATCCTGACCAAGATGATCAAGCAGCGCGAGGAATCGGCGTCGATCTACGAGGAAAACGCCCGGCTGGAGCTTGCCCAGCAGGAACGCGATGAAATCGCCATCATCCGCCAGTTCCTGCCCAAGCAGTTGCCCGAAGAGAAAGTGCGCGAACTCTGCGCCTCGGTGATTTCCGAAACCGGCGCGTCGGGGCTGCGCGACATGGGCAAATGCATGAATGTGCTCAAGGAGCGCTATCCCGGCCAGATCGATTTTTCCAAGGCCTGCGGCATGGTCAAGGGCCTGTTGCAGTAGACCGCAGCCGTCAGCAGCCATCGCCATGCAGTTTGAGGCCAGCCCTGGCGGGCTGGCCTTTTGTCGGCGCGTCTGTGAATAGCGGGGAGGGATGCATCTAGGTCTTTGCCTCCGCCGCGCGCTGCTCCTATACAGGTGGATCAGTCCTTCAACCTCGCCAAGCGCCGGAGGCGCGTCCGATCTTGCGGTTTTCCCCGTCCTTTCTCGACGACATTCGCGACCGGGTCCCGATCTCGGACGTGATCGGCCGTCATGTCACCTGGGACCGCAAGAAAACCAACACCTCGCGCGGCGACTGGTGGGCCTGCTGCCCGTTCCATGGCGAAAAGTCGCCCTCCTTTCACTGCGAGGACAAGAAGGGCCGCTACCATTGTTTCGGCTGCGGCGTTTCGGGCGACCATTTCAAGTTTCTCACCGAGCTTGAAAGCCTGAGCTTCCCCGAAGCGGTGCAGCGGGTGGCCGACATGGCGGGCATCGCCATGCCGGCGCCCGATCCGCAAGCCGCCCAGCGCGAGCGCACGCGCGCCAGCCTCGAGGACGTCATGGAAATGGCGGCCTCCTTCTTCGAGGCGGCGCTGCAGGGTCCGGAAGGGGCGAAAGCGCGGGCTTACTTGCGCGATCGCGGCCTTTCGGGCCGCACCATCGCGGCGTTCCGTCTCGGCTACAGCGCCGACAGCCGCAGCGCGCTGAAGGAACATCTGGCCTCGCGCGGCGTCGATCGCGAGCAGATCGAGGCCTGCGGCCTGGTCGTGCACGGGCCGGAAATCGCGGTCTCCTACGACCGCTTTCGCGACCGCATCATGTTCCCGATCCTTTCGGCGCGCGAGCGGGTGATCGCCTTTGGCGGCCGCGCGCTGTCACCCGGCGCGCCGGCCAAATATCTCAATTCCAACGAGACCGAGCTCTTCCACAAGGGCAATGTGCTTTACAATTTCGCCCGCGCCCGGCGCGCCTGCGGTCCCGACGGCACGCTGATCGTGGTCGAGGGCTACATGGATGTGATCGCGCTGGCGCAAGTGGGCATCGACAATGTGGTGGCGCCCTTGGGCACGGCGCTGGGTGAAAACCAGCTCAAGCTGATCTGGCGGATCACGCCGCAGCCGGTTCTGTGCTTTGACGGCGACGAGGCCGGCCAACGCGCCGCCAACCGCACGGTGGATCTGGCGCTGCCGCTGATAGGTCCCGGCCGTTCCTTGCGGATCGCCGTTCTGCCCGCGGGCAAGGATCCCGACGATCTGGTGCGCCAGGACGGCCGCGAGCCGTTCGACCAGGTGATTGCCTCGGCCCGGCCGCTGGCCGATGTGGTCTGGTCGCGCGAGGCGGGCGCCGGCGTGTTCGAGACGCCCGAAAGCCGCGCCGAACTTGAAGTCAAACTCCGCCAGACCACCGCGCTGATCACCGACGAGAGCCTGCGCCGGCACTACCAGCAGGACATGCGCGAGCGCATGCAGGCCTTCTTCGGCGGCGGCTATGGCGGCGGCAATTATGGCAAGCGCGGGCAGGGCAAGTCCGGTGCGGGCAATTATGGCTCCGGCAATTACGGCCGTGACAGGCCTGGCGGCTATGAGCGCGACGGCGGCGGCGCACGCCCCGGCGCGCAATCGGGGCGCAACCTGGCGGTGTCCGAGCGGCTGTCCCGCTCCGGCCTGGTGCGCGGCCATTCCGAGATGCCGTCGTTGAGGGAAACCGTGCTGGTGATGACGGTCGCCAATCATCCGCAGATGCTGCACGACGATTTCGATGAGCTCGCCGCACTCGAATTCGATGACAAGGGCCTGATGCGGGTCTGGCAGGTGATGCTCAACGCAGCTTCCGTCGGCGGCCGCTTTGACCGCGAGCGGCTTTATGCGGCGCTTGAGGCCGATGGCCAGGCGGGTTTCATCACCAGGCTCGAACAGCAGATTCGCAATGCAAGGATCTGGACGGCGACGGTCGAGGCGGCGGCGGAAGATGCGCGCGAGGGCTATGTCCAGGCGCTCGGCCTGCACAAGCGGACCCGCGCGCTCAAATGGCAGAAGTCCGAACTGCAGCGCGACATCGCCGAGGCCACCGAACAGGGCGACGCCGAGGCTATTCCGGGTTTGATGCTGGCGCTGCAGGAGGTGCAGCTCGAAGTGGCGCGGCTGGAGAACCAGGAAGCCATCATCGATGGGTTCGGCGTGCTCTCCGGCCGCATCAAGAGCGGTCGCGGCGGCGCCGGCTGAGAAGCGGCGCCGGAATTGAATCTGAGTCGGGGACTTGCGAAGCAAGAACCGGCTCCTACATATGCAGATCAACGATGATACCTCAATGACCGGCAATCACATGCTAATTGCCGCAACATCAGGCTTTTTGACCATTAAGCCTTGACGGATGGGTTTTTTGTGGGAATCACCTGTTTGATACAAATGATGCGGGATCACGGGCTCGGGGGGCGTCCGGACGGTCACGCGGTTTTCCGCGATCATTGGCCGCCAGGCTTGATGATCGGCATGGTTAACAGGGAATTAAGTATCCATACGCCACAACAATCCGGATGATTCGCAAAAGCAGCCCGCCAGACCGGCTGGCAGGGTGCGCCCAGAGACTGGCGCGAAGCTTGCATCAACCGAATGAACTCCGGGGAAAGTGACTGCCCATGGCAACCAAGGTTAAAGAAGCAGCAGACGAGACCGAGAACGAGCGCGAAACCAGCGGACCTGACGGACCGTTGTTGGACCTGTCGGACGACGCCGTCAAGAAAATGATCAAGACCTCGAAAAAACGGGGTTATGTGACCATGGACGAGCTCAACGCCGTGCTGCCTTCCGAAGAGGTGACCTCCGAGCAGATCGAGGACATCCTGTCGATGCTCTCCGATATGGGCATCAATGTGGTCGAGGAAGACGAGGCCAGCGAGGACAAGGAACCCGACGACGAGACCGAGACCGAGGAAGCCAGCGAAGGCGGCGAAGTCGCCACCGCTTCCGGCTCCGCCGTCGCCGCCACCAAGAAAAAAGAACCGACCGACCGCACCGATGATCCGGTGCGCATGTATCTGCGCGAAATGGGCTCGGTGGAGCTTCTTTCCCGCGAAGGCGAAATCGCCATCGCCAAGCGCATCGAGGCCGGCCGCGAGACCATGATCGCGGGCCTGTGCGAAAGCCCGCTGACCTTCCAGGCCATCATCATCTGGCGCGAGGAACTCAACGAGGGCGCGACGCTGTTGCGCGAGATCATCGATCTCGAAACCACCTATTCCGGTCCCGAGGCCAAGGCCGCCCCGCAGTTCCAGAGCCCGGAAAAGATCGAGGCCGACCGCAAGGTGGCCGAGGAAAAAGAAAAGGTCCGCGCCGAAAAGGCCGCGTCCGACGACGTCACCAATGTCGGTGGCGAAAGCCAGACTTACGAAGAGGATGAAGAGGACGACGACGAGAACAATCTCTCGCTCGCCGCCATGGAAGGCGAACTCCGCCCGCAGGTGATGGAGACGCTCGACATCATCGCCGAGACCTACAAGAAACTGCGCAAGCTGCAGGACCAGCAGGTCGAGGCGCGCCTTGCCGCCACCGGCACGCTGTCGCCGGCGCAGGAGCGCCGCTACAAGGAATTGAAAGACGCGCTGATCACCGCGGTCAAGTCGCTGTCACTCAACCAGAACCGCATCGACAGCCTGGTCGAGCAGCTCTACGACATCAACAAGCGGCTGGTCGCCAATGAAGGCCGTCTGCTTCGCCTGGCTGAAAGCTATGGCGTCAAGCGCGACGACTTCCTGCTGCAATATTCCGGCGCCGAGCTTGATCCGAACTGGATGAAGTCGATCGCCAATCTGTCGGCCAAGGGCTGGAAGGAATTCGCCAAGTCCGAATCCACTGGCATCCGCGACATCCGCGCCGAGATCCAGTTTCTGGCGACGGAAACCGGCATCTCGATCTCGGAATTCCGCCGCATCGTGCAGATGGTGCAGAAGGGCGAACGCGAGGCGCGCATCGCCAAAAAGGAAATGGTCGAGGCCAATTTGCGCCTGGTCATCTCGATCGCCAAGAAATACACCAACCGCGGTCTGCAGTTCCTCGACCTGATCCAGGAAGGCAATATCGGCCTGATGAAGGCGGTCGACAAGTTCGAATACCGCCGCGGCTACAAGTTCTCGACCTACGCCACCTGGTGGATCCGCCAGGCGATCACCCGCTCGATCGCCGACCAGGCGCGGACCATCCGCATCCCGGTCCACATGATCGAGACCATCAACAAGATCGTCCGCACCTCCCGCCAGATGCTGCACGAGATCGGCCGCGAGCCGACGCCGGAAGAACTCGCCGAAAAGCTCGCCATGCCGCTCGAAAAGGTGCGCAAGGTGCTTAAAATCGCCAAGGAACCGATCAGCCTCGAAACGCCGGTCGGCGACGAGGAGGATAGCCATCTCGGCGACTTCATCGAGGACAAGAACGCCATCCTGCCGATCGACGCCGCCATTCAGGCCAATTTGCGCGAAACCACCACCCGCGTGCTCGCCTCGCTGACGCCGCGCGAGGAACGCGTTCTGCGCATGCGCTTCGGCATCGGCATGAACACCGACCACACGCTGGAAGAAGTCGGCCAGCAGTTCTCGGTCACCCGCGAACGCATCCGCCAGATCGAGGCGAAGGCCTTGCGCAAGCTCAAGCATCCGAGCCGGTCGAGGAAGCTCAGGAGCTTTCTGGATAGCTAGTATCCAGCCGCAATCAAGCATGCTGACCCGGGCGGAAACGCCCGGGTTTTTGTTGATATATAGTTCGGTCGATTTCGTGCAACTACCTTTGGTTGAGAATTGATGTTCGGACCAAATCAGGTTTAACTCTGCTTTTGGAGGATGCATGAGCAACCGATTTGATTCCTATCTGACTGCACTCGCGGCGGCCTATCGCGACGGCGGTACGGAACATACTGGCCGAACCGCGCTGGAAAATCTGTTGAACGCATTCGGCGCGGATGCGTTGCGGAGCGACATTTTTGTCCAGCACGAACCAAAACGTGAGCAGGACAAAGGCGCGCCGGATTTCAAGATCAAGCATGCAGGCATGATCCTCGGTTATGTCGAGGTGAAGGAGATTGGAGCCAACCTTGATAAGGTGCTGAAATCCGACCAGATCAAAAAATACCGGACGCTGTCCGATAACATCGTCGTCACCGATTATCTGCAATTCATCCGGATCGATGGTGCAGGAAAGGTGCTGCAGCGCGAGTCGCTCGGTTTCCCGACCGATCTGGAGGGACGGACTGTTCGCGTCAGTCCGGAAAAATCGGAGGCGGTTTCCAAGCTTCTTTCGACGTTTTTCTCCTCCCCGCCGCAAGGCTTGCAACGCGCCGAGCAACTGGCGCTGGCTCTCGCCACACGCTCACGTATGCTGCGCGATTTCCTGACCGAAGAATTGATCCGCCAGGAGAAATCACATCAGGAAGACCGGCTTCACGCTCTCTTTGACGTGTTTAAGGACCAAGTGTTCCATGAGATGAAGCTATCAGAGTTCGCCGACGCATTCGCGCAGATGCTCGCCTACGGCCTGTTTCTGGCCAAGCTCAATGCGGGCGACGATGATGTAATCGCTCTCGACAATGTGCGCCGGTTCATCCCTGGTTCGTTCCGGCTGATCCGTGAACTGGTGCGATTTCTTGAGGATATTAGGGAAGCCGAGTATGATGAGATCAAATGGGTGGTCGAGGAAATTCTCTCCATAGTCAATGGCCTCGCCATAGCCGATATCCGCGATGACCTGTCTTTTAAGCGGCGTAAGGCGATCAGCCGCAAAGTGCGCGCCGGCGACGAGGAAGAACACCGGCTCTTTGAGCGCGACCCGTTCATCTATTTTTACGAGGACTTCCTGAAGGCCTACGACAAGGAGACCCGCAAGGGCCGCGGCGTCTACTACACACCTCCGCCTGTGGTCAATTTTATTGTTCGCGCGGTTGACGATATTCTGAAAGGCACATTCAAAATCAGCGATGGTCTTGCCGACCACCAAAAAGTGACCGTCCTCGATTTTGCGGCTGGCACCGGAACATTCCTGCTTGAGGTCATGCAGCGCATTTTCGACACCATCGGTGGGCCGGAGGTCGGCAAGGCCGATGCAGTGGTGCGCGAGCACATGCTGAAAAACCTCTATGGTTTCGAATATCTTATCGCGCCTTACACGATCGCACATCTTAAACTGTCGCAATATTTGAAAGACAAGGGCCATCCACTGCATGACAATGAGCGGCTGCAGGTCTATCTCACCAACACGCTGGAGCCCGTGGAACCGCAGAAATCAGCGTTCCTGCCTGAGCTTTCCAACGAGGTGGAAGCGGCGCAAAAGGTCAAGGAACAGCCGGTTCTCGTGATCCTTGGCAATCCACCTTATTCAGGCCATTCAAAGAACAATGGCGACTGGATCAGTGATGCTATCAGTGGTTATCAGGACAAGACGGCGGACAAGTTCATCCCCGGCTACAAGCATCTCATCGAGCGCATTGATAAAGGAACGAACGACGCAGGCCAGATGCAATTTGAAGAAAAAATCGTCCCTCTGGGCGAGAAAAACCCTAAATGGCTGAACGATGACTATGTAAAATTTATCCGTTTTGCGCAGCTGAAAATGGACGCTGTGGAGGAGGGTGTCGTCGGCATTATCACCAATCATTCCTGGCTGGATAATCCCACTTTCCGGGGCATGCGCCAGAGCCTGATGCGGTCATTTGACCAGATTTACATCGTTGATCTGCACGGTAGCAGCAAACCGAAAGAACTGGTCCCCGAAGGACTCGAAAATGAAAATGTGTTTGATATTCAGAAGGGCGTAGCAATAGCTCTTTTTATCAAGAAGCCGGGTGTCGAAAAGGGAATCTTCCATTTCGATATCTGGGGGAATCGGCTCTCCAAATATCAGGAATGCGCATCAACTGAATTTACCAGTGTGAGTTGGGCAACGTTGGACGTGATAGCTCCATATTTTATGATGTCTCCGGTCGATTGGCGTGGGTGGAACGAATATGGCGCGTGGTGGCAAATTGCCGACAGCTTGAATCCGACCGATGAGAAGAAGCAGATATTCAACATCAATGTACTTGGCTTCCAAACCCACCGAGACCATTTTGCAATCGCGCCGGGTCGAATTGAGATGGATAAGCGAATCCGTGATTTGCTGGATCCAACCCTCTCGGATGCTTCCCTGAGGGAACGTTATTCACTCAAGGATAATCGTGATTGGAAGCTGTCCGGAGCAAGGAAAGCACTGAGATCGAAAGAAGCACCGTATGATAGCGTCATTGACTGTGCTTACAGGCCTTTCGACAGTCGCCCGAGTTTCTTCGGACCAGAATTTATGGATTATCCGCGTCGGGAAATGATTGATCACGTTGCCGGACGGGACAACCTTGTTCTACTTGTGCCGCGCCAGCTCGGGACTGAGCATTGGCGCCATGCGCTCATTACGGAGAATGTTGCGGAAAGCTGCTGCATCTCAGACGGTTCAACCGAGCAAAATTATTGTTTTCCACTGAAGCTTTTTCAGGAGAATGGGACGACTGCGGAAAACCTTTCACCAGACTTCCGCACATACATCGATGCTCGCTACGATCACCATTATTCCTCAGAAGAAATCTTCGGCTATATCTATGCCGTGCTGCATGCGCCGATCTATCGCATGCGTTATGCCGAGTTCCTGCGCATCGATTTTCCCCGTATTCCCTACCCGGAGGACGGCGGGCATTTTGAGGCGTTGTCGGCGCTCGGCTGGGCGCTGGTGCAAGCGCATCTGATGCGGGGCCTGCCGCGCTCAGGGCACGGCCAATTGCAGGGGCGCGGCGACGCCCTGGTGGAGCATGTGCGCTGGTCAGCGGAAGACCGGACCGTTTCCATCAACAGTACGCAGGGTTTCGCGCCTGTTCCCGAAGAGGTCTGGAACTTCCATATCGGCGGCTACCAGGTGCTCGACAAGTATTTAAAATCGCGCAAAGGTCGGAGGCATTTCTCCGACAAGGGCAGGGATGCGGGCGACCCTTATCCGCTGACTCTGGACGAGATCACGCAGGTCGGACGAATCTGCGATGCCCTATCATTCACCATCGGCCAAATGGAGAAGATCGACGCGGTTTATACACAGGCGTTTCCCGAACGGGGATAATCCGAAAACAACCCTCGCGCCGCGAGTTGAGATGCGTCATTCTTCCTGCGATTCGAGGAAGCCATGACGAAGCAGGACAGCCCCGATCTTTTCGGCGAACATGATCCGCAGGGCGACCTGTTCGGAGTGGCAGAGTCTGTGCAAAAACACTGGACGCCGGACCCTGATAAGGTGCGCCGCCGGTTGGAGCGCATTCTTGCTGAAGCGCGAGCGGCCCAAACCATGCCGTGGGACTGGTCGCAACAGAGCCTCTACAAGAAGATATTTCCCGACATGGCGAGCTTGCTGCCCCAAGAGGAAGCGGCGCAATATTGCTTTCAATTCGAGCAGGAATGGGAGCGGCTGAAGGCGGCATAAGACTCTGCAGCGAGTGCCCGGACCGGATGAAACTCATGAGCACTGACATTCCACTTGTCGATGTCATCAGCGCAAGGCCGCTGCCGGGCCATGTGCTGTCGCTTACATTTTCCACCGGCGAAAGCGGCGAGATCTCGCTGGCCGGCATGATCGAAAAGGGCGGGCCCATGGTCGAGCCTTTGCGCGATCCGGCGGTCTTCGCCCGGGTCTTTGTCGAACTGGGCGTGCCCGCATGGCCGCACGGTTTCGACATGGACGCCATCGCGCTCTATATGGAGATGCGCGACAAGGGGCTGTTGCGGAAACCCGCGGCATAGGCAAACCGGCCCCCTGCCTATCCCAACACATCATCCACAATGCTGCTGATGTCATCAAGGCTGGCGATCGGGTAGATCTTGGGCGGCGATTGGCGCAGGTCGGGCCAGTAGGTGCCCTTGGGGATCTCGACGCTGCCTGCCGCCTTGCCGAGCTGGATGATGCCCGACAGCACGTTTTTCTGGATATCGCCCCAATTGGGCTGGTTGCTGCCGATGCCGGTGCCGAGCGAGAGCTTGAAGCCCGGCACGATCTGCGGGTCGACAAACACCGGGATGACGACATTGTCGCCCTTGGCGATCAGCGCCTCAAGGCCGGCATAGACCGGCGCGTTAAGTGGCATGTCGGCGTCGTTCATGGTGATGATGCCGATATAATGCGGATGCATGCGGCCGCGGGTCGGCCCGTGAGCGACGCCGGCCATGCCGCCGCCGCCGATCAGGCTGCCGATCGGGCCTTGCAGGTAATTGCCGGAATTGGCGCCCCAGGTGTACCAGGTCGAGCGGTCCCACACCGTCCAGACCGGGGCGGGGTCCGATTTGGGGGCGCCGTCCCACCAATGGTCGGGAAGGCGCGGAATTTCCGCAAACTGCAAGCTGCCTGGGGCCGGGTCTGCCATGGAATGCCTCCGATCTGGTTTGCGTCCATCATGGATGAAAACGCCGCGGCGTCAACCGGAGATTGCGGGATTCCCGCCGATAGGTTCAGCCGGGGCGCGCATCTGGGCTTCCGCCGCGACATATTCGCCCAATTGCATGTTGAGCGCTGGATTTTCCGCGGTTCCGGCATGATATGCGCGGTACCGCCGCATTTTGCCGCACCCCGACGGAGCCCCGATGCAACAGCTGACCCAGATCCTCGACCAGTTTCCCTGGTCCATCGTCATCCTCGCCTGCCTGACGCTCGGGCTGGCGCCGTTCGTGCCGGAGCCGCATATCTGGGAGAAGCTGAAAATGCTTGTGGCCGGCACGCTCAGCAAGCCGATCGACATTTTCGACCTGCTGATGCACGCCGCCCCCTTCCTGCTCGCAGGCCTGAAACTGGCGGTTATGGTTCTGCCGGCGAAATAGCTCCGCTACTCGCCAAATCCGTGGTTGCGCCAGGCCTGGCTGACGGCCGGGTTCTTCAGCACTTCCGCCACCAGCGTGGCGATCTCGGGCAGCGACAGCGCCGGACGATGCCAGTCGGCCAGCATCGCCGCATAGACATCGGTGATGGTCATGGTCTGGCCGAGCAGGAACGGCCCCTCGATCGCATCGGCCAGCTGGGCGAAATCGCGGTCCATGTCGAGGCCTGCCTTGAGCCTGATCGCGGCTTCCGCCGATTTGTCAGCGGTGTGGCGTTCGGGATGATAGTAGCGCAGCGCCGCCGGATAGATGTTGGTGGCCATGAAGATCAGCCATTGCACGGCGGTGTTGCGCGCCGGCGCGCCGTGCGGCGGCAGCAGTCGTTTTTCCGGAAATTCATCGTCCAGCGCCAGGATGATCGCCGCGCTCTCGGTGATCACCTGTCCGGTGGCGAGCGCCAGCACCGGCACCTTGCCGGCCGGATTGAGCGCCACGAAGTCCGGCGCGCGAAGGCCGGCGGCGTCCTCGATCCTGACATCGTCATAGGGCAGGCCGGCCAGCAGCAACGCCGCCTCGACCACCATCGAGCCCGATCCCTTCTTCCAGTACAATCTGTATCCGGTCATGTGGGTTTTTCCCTGTTTGCCGTGCCGCTGTCATGCCAGCATCAGGCCTGCCGCGCAAGCCGGACCAGCCGGGCAGGGCGCTCCCCCTCCGTCGTCCTCCCCGCCTCCTGCCGTCGTCGTCCACCCCACTCTCGCGTCGTCCTCGGGCTTGTCCCGAGGACCTGCCGGTCCCGGATCAGACATGAAGGCGAGCGTTGACCCGCCGCGCGCCGGTTTCCTGATCGAGGCGAGCACGCGAGCCTCTGACGAGCCGGGGGACGGTTTACTTTTGCGGCAGGGCCGAAAAAGTAAACTGTCATCGATTTATACCGTATCCGCGTCCCTTGTTCCGCCCGATTTGCTGCTATGCATCGCGCCATGAAATTCTTGCGGCAGATCAGGGTGAATGGTTTGAGCCGGGGGCTGGCGCTCTCGCTCCTTCTGCACGGCCTCGTTCTGGCGGCGCTGCTGATCACCCTGCCCACGCCCGAGCCGGAACCGGAAGAACAGGCCGTCGAAGTCACTCTGGTCGAGCCCCCCGAACAGCTCGAAGCTGACCAGCCTGAGCCCGAGCAGCCTGAGCCCGAGCAGCTTGAGCCGGAACCCCCTGCACCTGAACCGCCGGCGCCCGAACAGCCTGAGGCTGAACCGGCGGCGCCCGAGCCGCCGGAAGTCGAACAACCGGAGCCCGAGTCACCCGAACCCGAAGCGCCCGAACCCGAGGCCGCCCAGCCGGAACAGGCCGCATCCGAACCGCCGCCCGCGCCCGATGGCGAGGCCGCGCCGATTCCGGTGCTCAGGCCGGTGTTCCGGTTTGGCGAGGAGGAGTCCGGCCCGCGCCAGGCGCTCGACGGCGACAGCGCGCAAGCGCCGGGCGTTGAAGCCGAAGCCGCCGAGCCGCCGCCGGAAACAGTCGAGGCCGAACCGGCCGCGCCTGCCCAGCCTGAGCCTGCCCAGCCTGAGTCTGCCCAGCCTGAGCCTGCAGTGTCCGAACCTGCGGAGCCCGCCGGGCCAGAGGCGCCAGAACCCGCCGGGCCGGACGCGTCCGAAGTGACCGGCGCCCCGCTGCCCGAGATCGATCTGCCTCAATCAGGCCTGCCGCAAGACGCCTTGCCCGAGGCCGATCCCGACGCCGTTGCCCCACCCACCGAAACGGCCGGCCCCGGCCAGGTTCCCAATGAGTCCTCCACCCCGCCGCCCGGCGAGACCGAGGCAAGCACTGCCGCGCCCACGGAACTGGCCGAAGCCGATGCGCCCGGCCTGGCCGAGGCCGGAAAACTGTTTTCCCCGGTGCTGACCGAAAACCGGGCGGCGATGGTGGCGATGGGCAGCCTGCCGCGCGAGCTTCGCGCCAGCCAGCTCTGCACCACCGAACTGCGCGAGCAATTGCGCAACGCGCCCGCGCGCTACGGCGTCGAACTGCTGCCCTCCTACCGGCTCGACAGCGGCAATGTGCTGACCGTCGCTGACGCCGCCTTCCGCGCCGACGGCGCCTGGTATGATCTCAGCTTTCGCTGCACGGTCGACGACCAGGCCCTCCAGGTCACCGGCTTCGCCCTCAAGATCGGCCAACCGATCCCCCGCGCCACCTGGAAATCCCGCGGCTTCCCGGATTTCTGAGCGGCGGGTTAAGTCCCGCCCCCTTGTGGGGAGGGGTTGGGGAGGGGACTGCGGTCCACCAGCTTGTTCAACAGTCGCGGGTTCCCCAAAGGCCCCGCCCCGGACCTGCTGTCCAGCCGATAGGTCATTTACAAAACAGCCCGGATAGGTGGTTTACAGTTTTTGCTGGAACTGCCCTTTCTCCGGTTGGTGCTTCGGGATGGGTTTAAGTTTGGCCGAAGACGGATCGAGGCGGCCGATGGGTCTGTTGTAGAAGCGGACCTCGAAGACGTCGTTGTCGATTTCGATCATGGCGACGCGGTCGGCGATGATGGCGCTGGAGATATGGACGAGGCCGCCCTTCCACTTGATCTCGCCGTTGGAACGGATCCGCCGGACCTGGGCGTCGTCGGGATAGTCGGGTTCGGGGATCCTTGGCGGCATCGACCGTGAGCTCGGCCGATAGAACTGGCCCGGCGGTTTCTGGCCCAGCGCCTCGTGCGGGCGTTCCTCGTTGTAGTCCTGCCGGTAGAGATCGAAGCGGCGCTGCTGCTCGGCCTGGCTTTTCTCCGGCGGCGTCATCGCCTCTTTCAGGGTCAGGTGAAAGCGCTCATGGCGGCCGTTCTGTTGCGGCTTGCCGGGTGCGATGCGCTCGTGGCGGATGCCGAGCCTTGTCCAGTGCGCCGACAGGCTCGTCAGCCCGGTGACGGAGACTGATGCAAACGGGCTGCCGTTGTCGGTCAGGATCACGTCGGGCAGCCCATGCTCCTTGAACGCCTGGCGGAACAAGGGATTGGCCTCGCCCGCGCGCGTCGTCTGCGTCGCCGAAAGCGCCACCAGATAGCGGCTGAAGCCGTCCGTCACAGTCAGCGGTTCCAGCCTTGCGCCGTAGGTGGTGGTGACCCAGCCCTTGTGATCGGCGGCCCAGACATGATTGGGATAGAGCGGTTCTGTCAGCGGCAGACCCGCCAGCGGCGTGCGCCGTCGCTGGCGCCGCGGCGCGACGAGGCCGGCCCGCTTGAGGATCTCGCCCGCCGTCGATGGCGACGGCCATGGCACGCCCAGCTGCTTTGCCGAAAGATAGGCCACCAGCTTCTTCGGCCCCCAGTTCGGCCGCTGCCGCCGCAGACAAAGCAGCGCCTCCACAATGGCTGCAGGCGTCTGGCGCCCGTGCGCATGCGGCGCACTGGAGCGGTCGCAAAGACCCGCCGCCCCCTCCTCTTGGTAACGCCGCAGCCATTTGTAGCCCGTCACCCGGCTGATCGAATAGAGCCAGCAAAGCTCCGTCATCGACATCTCGCCACCGACACAGGCGCTGATAAACGACACACGCTGATCCATAACATTGCTTGCATTCCAGGACATCGCAGACCCCCCGCCAATGTCGGAATGTAAACACCCTATCCGGTCTATTCTGTTAGCAACCTATCCGGTTTGGACACTGCGGTCCGACCCTCCCCACAAGGGGGAGGGTTGGCATGGTGCCCGCCGCGCCATTGTTGACCGGTGCATAACCGGGTCCGCATCGCCCCGGAATCCGTGCACAAACCGCGCGCTCGGACTCAACAATTCCAACCTCTTAGCCAAAACTCCCTCCAATATTTTCCCCACAATCCGAACCCGTGCCACACTTGCCGTGCTCCCGCCGCCGGATGGATCGCGAACGTTTCGATGCAAGCGGGAGGGAATGCCCCGGATTGATGCGTCCCGACGTAGGGCGCGTCATCCGGGGAGGCGGCAGCCAACGCGGTTCCGCTGGCGGGCGGCTCCCTTGAGGGGCCGTGCAAAGCCAGCCACCGGGCCGGGTTCCCGCCCCACGTGCTTCCGCAAGGGAGGGCAGGGGCGGGGAGACCGGTCCGGGCCTGTGGCGGACATGTTTGCGCAAGCGGCAGGGTCCGTGCCGGAATCCGCGCCCAAAGCATCTCCTGCGGCCTGTCCAGGCAGCGGCCGGGGCAACCCGGGCGGAGAGCCCTGAAGAGGGGCGGGTGGATAAGCCAGCTCCGTGCGCATGCGAGGCCGCCGCCTGTCGGATGCGGACATCATCCGGCAAGTTCCGGGCCGCGCGCTGTCAGCGCCACCCCTACTACACTTATACCGAAGGCACTGCCCCGCGCGGCCCTCCGGACTATCTTTCGCACACACCGGCGGCTTTGCCGCGCGGCAATGCGGCCGGCTGCGATGATGGGGGTGCCCCAGCCCCTCTTTTTTGGGTGGCGGCGGGCTTGCGGCGACGACTTCAAGTTTCGACGACGGCGGCACGGCCCGAAGATAACGAAAATTCGGGGTCCGGCCTGCCGGCGGAGGATCCGGCGTGGACGGATGATTGGAACCGCGTCGCTGGCTCAGGCGTTCAGTCAATGGGCGCAGGCGAAGTGATCCTGTCCCCTTGCCTCATTGTCACGGCCTGTGGCACCTGTGGGCAACCGCACTTTCACTCAGGAGCCCATCATGAGCCGAGACGACACCGCCGCCCTGATCCGCCGCTATCTCGACGCCTTCAACGCCAAGGATTCCGACGCCATGCTCGATTGCCTGTCCGACGATGTCATCCACGACATCAACCAGGGCGGCCGCGAGATCGGCAAGGAGAAATTCCGCTGGTTCAACGCCAAGATGAGCCGGCATTATGACGAGGAGCTCGGCGACATCGCCATCATGGTCGATGACAGCGGCAACCGCGCCGCAGCCGAATTCACCGTGCGCGGGACCTATTTGTCCACCGACGAGGGCCTGCCCGAAGCCAATGGCCAGCGCTATTCGCTGCCCGCGGGGATCTTCTTCGAGATCGACGACGGGCTCATCAGCCGGGTGACGATGAGCTACAATCTGCCTGGCTGGATTGCCCAGGTCAAAGCCGGCTGAGGCAGGCGCGGTGACGGCAGCCCCACAGCTCGCCTTCTCGGTGCTGGGCGCCGACGCCACCCGTGCCGCGCTCGACGATCTGGCGCGGCTCCGGATCGCGGTGTTTGCCGCCTGGCCCTATCTCTATGACGGCGATGCGGCTTACGAGGCGGGTTATCTCGCCCGCTTCGCCGCCTCCGATGGCGCGGTGATCGTCGCCGCCCATGATGACGAGGGCCGCATGGTCGGCGCGGCGACGGCGGCGCCGCTTGCCGATCACGCGGCTGAATTCGCCGCCCCCTTCGCCCGCGCCGGGCTCGATCCGCGTGACTTTTTCTATCTGGCCGAATCGGTGCTGTTGCCGGGCTTTCGCGGGCAGGGCGCGGGACGGCGGTTTTTCGAATTGCGGGAATCGGCCGCCCGCACGCAAGGATTTTCGCGCTCGGTCTTTGCCTCGGTCAAGCGCCCGGACGATCATCCGGCCCGGCCTGAGGATTACGTGGCCCTCGATGCGTTCTGGCGGCGGCTGGGCTACCTTCCGCTTGAAGGCCTCACAGCGGAATTTTCCTGGCGCGACATCGGCGACGCGCAGGACAGCGTCAAGCAATTGCAGGTCTGGGGCCGCGATCTGTAACGTTTTTCGCAAAAAAAGCTGTTTTGTTTCAATGGCATGAAATGGAAGGCGTTCATGAACCTACTATGAACGGGCGGTTCCAATTCGGTTCAGGCGGGGCCGTCTAGTGTGGGGTCAATCGATCGGGACAACCGGTTGAGACAAGGGAACACCACTCAAGGCGCCACAGCCGCCGAACCAGGAGAAACGCCATGAAAACCTTCATCCGCAATGCACTCGCCGCCCTCGTTGTCGCCACCGCCGGCATCGCCGCATCCGCCCCCGCCGCCACCGCCGGCGGCATCGGATTTGAGCTCTCGATCGGTGGACCCGGCGGCGCCCTCGTCGTCCGCGACCATGACCGCCGTGGCGGCTGGGACCGGGGCCGGGGCGATGACCGCCGCGGCGGCTGGGATCGTGGCCGGGGCCGTGACCGCAGCTTCTGCAACCCGCACCGGGCCGTGCAGAAGGCCCGCCACATGGGCGTTCGCCGCGCCGAAATCGTCCGCGCCGGCCATCGCCGGGTCGTCGTCGAGGGCTTCCGCCATCACCGCCCGGTCCGGGTCGCCTTCGCCAACCAGCGCAGCTGCCCGGTGATCGGCTTCCGCCGCTAATCGGGACAAGTCTTCCAAAAGCAGAGCCCCGGGAAAACCATTCCCGGGGCTCTGTCATGACTTCAATCTGACATGTGCGGCGCGTGAAACCCTACTGGGCGATTTCCCAGCTGATGCTGACGGTGACCCGGTATTCATTCTCGCCCGAGGCGATCGGCACCGAACTGTCGGCGGACTTGGCCATCGCCATTTCGGCGCGCAGCATCGGCAGCGGCGGCGCGGCGTAGGAATTTTCCGAGATCTGGGTGATGCGGCCAAGTCCGACGCCGAGCGCCTCTGTCATCGCTTCCGCCTTGGCCCTGGCCTTGGCAATGGCGTCGAGCCGGGCTGTCGCGCGCACCGTGTCCTGGTCGTCATTGGTGAACATCACGTCGCCGCCCTGGTTGACGCCGAGACTGACGGAAGCGTCGAGAATGGCGCCAAGCCGGCTCAGGTCGCGGATGCGCACGGTCAGCGTGTTGGTGACGGTGTAGCCGGTGATCTTGGGCTGCACATTCTGGCCGTCATTGTTTTGCGGATAGAACCAGCGCGGCTGGATCGAAAACGCTCCCGTCTGCAGATCGCGCTCGGCGATGCCTTCGTCCTTCATCGCGGCGAGCACCTTCTCCATCGCCGCGTTGTTGGCGTCGAGCGCGGCGCGCGCCGTCTCGGCCTCGCGCAACACGGTAAGCGAGATCACCGCCATGTCCGGCGCAACGGTGGCCACGCCCTCGCCTGTGACCGAAATCACCCCGGGCGCGGGCGTCTTCGTCTCATCGGCGAAAGCCGGAAGCGGCGCCGCAAACAGGCTGGCGGCAAGCACGGCGGCGGCAAGCATTTCCGTGATGGGCGCCCGGCGGCGGGCATGAAAGACTGCGGTCATGAAATCACTCCGATCTGGTGTATTTGAAGCGCCCCCATGGATTGGCTGCGGCGCGCCCTGGCTCTTTGGCGTTGGCTGTCGTTATCCTACATCTGTGCGCGGTTGTGCGCGACGGGCATTGTCCCCGGGGCGGAAATCTTTGGCGCGCGAATGTGGACGCATTGCGGCGGCGGATGCTGGCGCGCCCGGACAACTCTTGGCGCCTGATGCTGGCGCGGCCGGGCAAATGAGGGGGCGCCCGGCGGCGGCGATGCGGCGGCCCACGGGCGGCCATGTGGCAGCCATGTAGCAGCTTGTGATCGCGGCTGAATTGGGCTAAACGGCTGACGTCCGGACGGCCAAGTCCGGCCGGGGGCTTCACCCGCCCGCGTCGCCGGCGCCGCCAAGCGGCCTGGCGTCACGCGCGGCAATCCCGGGCCTGTAGCTCAATGGTAGAGCCGGCGGCTCATAACCGCTTGGTTGCAGGTTCGAATCCTGCCGGGCCCACCATTTCTTTTGTAGCGCGCCACGAACGTGTGAACTCCACGCCATCTACGTCTGAACTGTGTGCCGACTTGGGAAGTCGAATTTTCCTTGGGCGGAAATGATCAGGACGGCGAAAAATCAGGCCAAAACGACAGTGGGCCGACCACGCTTACGTGATCGGCCCACTTTTTTTGCATATTTTTGAATTATTTTTACGGCTACCAGAGGCTGTACTATTTGCATTTCGACAGAAATCGTCCGACTAAATTTTGGGATTTTGTGGTCGCTATCCGTCCTGTAGATCAGGGTGATTGTAAAACTCTCAGGAAGCCCACCGATACTCGCCCGCAAATTTAGAAGCCAGACAATACAAGACCTGGTTCTTGGCGTACTTGTATCCGCGCTCAGATTTCACTCGAGTGGATTCGTTATCCAACCTTCGCCTGTGATGTCATGTTGGTCCGCCGATTTGACAATACTGCCTCCTGGACTTCGATCGCTTCCAGCCGTCCATGCAAGACCAATTGCTCGGCCAGGAATTCCAAGACGTCACGGTGTTCCTCGAGCATTCTGGAAGCCCGCTCCATTTGAGTTCGCAACGTGGTCTCAACATGCTTCGTCAACTGTGGCTGTCTCGATCGCATGACTTCAAGGTACTCAGGGTAATCCGAGGCAACCGAGATCAGGCTCTGTCCAAAACCCCATTTGACCTCCAGCATCGTCGCGAGGTCCGTTGCCAAATTGAGATCGGCTGACTGATGACCACCGGCCCCATCAGAATGATCACCGTATACGATACGTTCGGCAGCCACCCCGGCCAACAAAATGGCGATCCTGTTCTCGAAATACGTTGAGGTCTTACGGACGATCGGGCCTACTTCGAAAACGGCGCTACCCAGCATTTGCACTTGGTTGGTATCGGCGTAGCTCTCTTGGATAGAGACATACAAGAGGCGATCGGCTTCAACCAAAACGCCCAGAATGGCGTGGCCCATTTCGTGGACTGCATTGGACCTGAGCATGTCAGGAGGAATAGGAATTCGAGTGGGCATTGCGGACAAGAGGTCCGCAACCCTCATTTCCCGCTGTGCCCGCCGCGCGGCACGTCTCGCATCTCGTACACAGCACTCAATTGCGGCCCCCGACCATCCCAACGATCTGCTCACTACCAGTCTCAAATCCTGACCTTGGAGTTCGGTTCCCAGAAAAAATCTGAAGATATCATCTCGCGTCTGGTCGTCTGGCATGGCGATGACAAAATGGCGTTCAAGTCTTCCCGGACGCAAAAGTGCAGCATCAATGAGTTCGGGAAAATTCGTCGCTCCCACGACCACGACACCTTCACGTTTTTTGATACCGTCTAGGGATTCCAGGAGCGCATTGATGACTTGGCGGCAGTATGAAGAATTATCGCCAACGGCGGTAGAGCGGTCGCCGAAACTGTCGAATTCATCAATGAACAAGATCGCTGGCGCGTGTTTTTCAGCTTCCGAAAAAGCTCTCCTCATCGCTTTGAGCATATCGCCGAGATGACCGGCAGCCTGCCAGCTGGCAGCGGAGCCGACTACCAGTGACGCATTGCATGACCTTGCGAGAGCCGAAGCGAATGAAGTTTTGCCAGACCCGGGCGGGCCGGACAAAAGGATGCCACGGTCGATATCTTCCCAGCTTACCTTACGATCCCGCAAATCAGCGAGGTCTTTGGCAAGTTCAAGCCCCCAGGACTTCGCATCTCCGTACCCGGAGAGGTCTTCGAGTTTTGGTCCCTCGGTCTGGCCATGGATCGCAGAGGTCTGCTTTTCAATGGGAGGATACTGTTGCAACCGATCGACAACCGTTTCAATTGGTCGCCCACGTCGCATGGCGAGCGATACCCTGGACATATCTTGGGCAGCAAGAAAACTAGCGTCCTCATTTCGAATGTTACCAAAGCCCATTCGTTTCGCTGCGATTCGAATGTCTGCCGAGTTGGGTGGCGGAAGGGTGCCAATTACGTCGGCCATGATTTTGAGTTCGTCGCTCAGTTGGTCGAGCGATGAAACCAAAACAACCACGCGCATTTTTTTGTGGAGTCCCTCGAGGCGGTCAACTGTGGAATCCCGTGCTCTCTCAGCGTCAATCACGATGACTGCATGATCGTACCCGCCGATCATGCGTTCTCGGCGCGGTGCGTCCAGAAGCCACTGCGCCGCGTCGGAGTAGTGATTGATGTCCGAATTACTTGGAACCAAGAGAGCGGCCACGAAGGCCTTTCCTTTCCGCAAATAAGGCCTGAGGCTTCTGGATAAGGTCACCAAAGCGACCTGCGTCGTCAGCGCCAGATCGAGTGACACAGGCGCGTAAAGTGATGGTTTAGTTCTCATAATTTGGAGACCTTATGAAATCGAAAGAGCGAGGCGGCCGAATTCAGCACACTATTCGCCTGACCTTTGTCTCTGGACCGATCAATGCCTCGTCCAAATCGATTTCAATAAAGCCACCCAGGATCATGGAAGCCAGGCCGGCGATTGGTTTGGTTTCCTGGAATGCGGAGAGGCATTCAGCGACCGACAATGTCCCGTTTTCGTTGAGCGCCGCGAGAAGCCTGACCCTATCTCCAAGGGCTGTGGTATAGTTTGCGTACCGAATGAGGTCTTTGGAGTTCCGCAGGCGAAAGCCCGAATGGACAGCAGCATGATCCCAACGTCTATATCGAAGGTTGATGCTAGCGGCGGCGGCAGTCAGCTCTTTTTGATCTGGACCGTCCTGCCGGTCATGTGCGTCCATCAACGTTTGAACGCCTTCGACGTCTGTGACGAGAAAATCGCAAATGTAATGTTCACTCGCCAGGACCAGGGGTTTGGGCGCGCAAACCCATGAAGAAACCGCCACATCGACGTCGAGCAAACACGCGACATCACGCGACGCCTGTGAACGGAAGATCACAGCACCAAATGATTTGAGAGTTGCGAGTGGAAAGAAAGGGTTCTGGGCCGCAGGTTCCCGATGGGTATCGCCCGCACCATTGTTTGAAAAACGCATTTACAAAGACCTCATAGGCAAGATTCGACGGTCCGCCTTTGCGGCGGAGTGACGATCAGGCTATTCGCGATGCGGCGCGTGAGGTCGGTGTTTCCATGATGACGGAATATAGAACAAAAAGTGAACTTGTCTAGGGGCCCGATCGGAAAAATTATTCAGGCCGAGGCCAAACAATTGAAGACCTCCAGATTGATGTCGAAAACCAGATGAGCGTAGGCGAGCTGAATCGTGGGTTGGAAATCGATAGGTAAGGAGGGTTGGAACGCCTACTACCTTGACGCGTATGCCCTTAAATTTCCTCTACGGCCTCCGCCTAAAGCGCCTGGAAGGAGGGCTTGCGCAATCCAAAGAACTCTGTTGCGAATAGGAGCGGCTGACAAAGGGTTGGCCGTAGAAACCCAAAAGGAGCGTTCAATGAACACCAAGTCAATCATGGAAGCAAAAAACGGGTTGCCCTAAGACAACCCGTTTTTGTATCGACTGTCGTTGATCCATCCATCAGGGTCCGAAGACACATTCCCAGACAATCACAACATCCAAGCGTCAGAAACTTGAATGTTGCCGGTTCTCCAGGTTGAGTCAACGGATTCCTGAGCCGATCACCGATTTCCGCAGAAAAAATCTGCAGTCCGGTTAGGGAGCCCGGTTGACTTGCGTGATTTGTCCGGTACATACCGTGAACGGAAACGTTGAGTTATGCCGTTTCCCATGGAAAATGACCTATGACCAAGAATTGGACCATACCGAACCGAATATGATTGGCTCTTGCCATTCGTTTCCGCTCGCTTGTTCATTCGGTTGCCTGACATGGCTGGGTATTCTTCCAAATTTTTCGGACATCCACGCGTAGCGGTTCGCGGCCTTTAGGCTGCGCACGCCTTCCATCCTGTTCATCGTAATTCGCTGCGTCAACGCCAGCGGCAATGGAGACCTGTGTCATGTTCATTCCGAAACATATCCTTCTTGCATCTCAACCCATCAATGTTCTCGAGATCGACGCCATGGGCGTTGAATGCATCTCTATTCGCGAGCTCCTGGACGAATTTGAGCCATTTTCGGACGAAGATGATGGCCTCATTCACATCTAGATTTCCCTGATCACGATGAGCCCTGGCCTGAGCGCGCTTTCAGCGGCGGACGGCCGAGCTGTTATTAAAGGATACTGAAATGAAGCAGTCCGTCAGAGAGTTAATGGGGTTTGGTGACGATCACGTACCGCTCCTAAAAATTGCGAAAAGCCAGAAGCACCAGCAAATGCCTGTCACCTTTCCCTCCCGAAAGGCTGCCCAAAAAACAATCCGAGCCCGCTCGCCGCTCATGAGAGACGCGTTGATCCATCTCGAGACGAACCCCGATGTGGTGAGGATTGCAGCCTATCCGGTTCGAATCCAATACGAGATTGCAGACCGCTATAGCGTGATCGCCTCACTTGATCATATTCCGCAGGTTGACGTTTGGACCCGCCAGGAGCAGGCCAGCTATTTTGACATCATTCCTGTCTGCATCCAGCAGGAGAACAGGTGGATCGCGTCGCGAACCAGCAAGCTGAAGAAGGCTTTCTGGGAGGAATATCGCGCGACGTATGCGGTGCTGGATGAGAATTCACTCCACATCCAGCCTCGCATGATGAATCTCGCGACCATCCGCTATCACGCATATCGTGTTGATGAGGCCGCGGTTATGGCAGTCCGCAGGGCGCTACTCAGTGTTCCCGCGCAGACCACTGTCCAGGCCATCACTGATGCCGCAGCACTGCCTGACCGAGCACATGTCTTCTACAACGAAGATGGCAGCGTGGCGCAATGCAGGGTGCTCACGGAAGTAAAGCGAACCTTCTCTGCGGTGATGTGGCTCGTTGTTGAAGGCGAGCTCAAAATCGATCTCTCCGGGCCGCTTTCGCCCCTGTCCGCTGTCTCTCGGACCACAAGCCAAATCAGAACCGACGGAAGGGCTGCCTGATGTCATTCATGCACAATAAAAGCACGTTCCTCGAATACGGCGCTCTCATTCCTGCCTCCAGCTTCGAAGAACTCGACATTCCGCCGCACCCACTCGGGGGAGGAGATCACAAGGCTCAACCGTACAACTTCGCGCCCGGATCGCAGTTTGCTATTTTCGATCTTAATCGGCAACGGGTCGCCTATTGCGCGGTTTTGTCACGCGGGTCTTACGGCCTTGGCGGCGAAAAGTTCATGGTTCAGAACGTGAGCACCAACGAGACGACGTTCCTGTCGGACTGGCAGGTCAGCATTCTCGAACGTGAATGGCGGCTTGTCCCGACCAATTCCGCAGCTAAGCGTGGGGGCAAATGGACCAAGCCGACGGAGATCAAGAACTATCTCGCAATGCCAGCCAATACGAGGAAGGCGGCGATCCGTCGATGGTGGTACGCCCGAACTCTTTCAAGAGCCAGGCAGGGTGGGCAGGTCGAACTTACCCGCAAAGTGGTCATGAAGACTGCGAAGGGGTACGCCAAAAGTAAGGGAGAGGTGAAGCCGCCCTGCTATAATTCGCTGATGTCTTGGCTTAGGAAGTACGAGGCATCGCCGTTCAACCGCTTGCACGCGTTAGCGCTATCAATCACCTCCGGGAACAAGATCAGGAAGTTCGATCCGCGGCTCGAGGACATTATCGATGAGTGTGTTCAGTGGGCTTGGGAATTGCCTGCCGGCTCCTCTGTAGATGTGGAAAGCCAGTTGAAGATCGAGCTGGCCAAGAAAGAGCATAGAGCGCTCGTCAAAGAGCTGACACTGCCTGACGGTACGCTCAGACTGCCAAGCTTTCGCACGATCCAAAGGCGGTTCGCCGCGCCGGACAACTATACGAAAGACCTCTGGCGTTTCGGCCCTGAATTCGCACGTCGTAAACACACCTTCTATACCAGCAGGCAGCTTCCGGACCATGTGCTGGGCGTTGTTGAGACTGACTACACCACTGCCGATATCGTAGTTTATGACGCAGACAATCCGTTTTTATACGGTCGCCCAAGCGTCCTGTTTTTCGTTGACAAGAAAAGTGGATGCATCACTGGGTTTGCCGTGCATTTCGACAATCAGAGCTATGAAGCCTTTTTGTTAGGGATGCGGATGGCTTTGTACCCAAAGGATATGTCGCGGTTTCCTGGCGTCGAATGGCCACAGTACGGTGAATGGATGGCGATGCCGACTGACAACGCATCGTTTCTGCGGGGCGAAGACCTCGCTCGTGCATCCGAAGAAATCGGCTTCGAAATCATCGAAAACCTGCCGGGCGAACCGGTCGGCAAGGGCTTGGTTGAGCGCATGGTTCGGACGCTGAACGAGCAACTGCTTCATAAACTACCTGGCACGACCATGTCCAATCCGCAGCGACGCAAAGTCTTTGACGAGAGCAAGGGACTTGGTTTGCCGTTCATCAGCCTTCAGCAGTTGGACGACTTCATTACGCTATGGATCGCCCAGTACCACAGGACACCCAGAAGGGGCATCGGCCCGTTCCCGCGAATGAAGGCCATCCCTCAAGAGGTATGGGATGCAGGACGCAAAGACATGCCGCCGCGGGACCCGATTGACCCTGAGATTTTCGTCGCGCTCGGCGGGCATACGGAGGAGTTGACCATCCAGCACGATGGCGTGACGCTAGAGCATCTTACCTACTATTCCGAGGACCTGCTCGAGATCACTTCACATCCTGAGCATCGCACTGGTAAACGTTACAAAGTCACGGTCGACACCTCGGACCTCTATAACGCATTCATCGTTAATCCCTATCGCCGCGACCGTATCATCAGGCTGCGTCCGAACGGTCGATGCGCAAAATATGCACAGGGGCGGCGGCTCTTCCAACACAGGAAAACCATTGAGTATCATAATAAGCTGAATAAAAAGCAGGCTACCACCATCGAAGACCTCGAAGTTGCCGGTAGGACATATCCGAAGGAACTCGCAGAACTTTTCGACAAAAGGAAGCTCCAGCGCAACGCGCAGGCACTCGCGAAATTTCACAGCCAGGTCACCAAGAAGCTTAAGCGTAGCGCGATCGTGAATGCTGTCACCAGTGCAGCTGCCAGCGCGGATCATCTCGATTTCGCGGCCCCCCTGAGCCCGAAATCCTTGCGCTCGAAATCACCGAACAACCCAGGAAGGGATCGTGACGGCACGCCCGAAAAACTGGTCATCCAGAAGGCGGACGGTGAACTTATCGAACACGATCCGCTTGAGTCGGCTGTGGAGGAGCATAAGCGGCGCGGTTCGCCCCGCAACGAGAAGTCCGGACCTGTAGTCGAAGCACAGAGAACAGCAGAAGAACTGGCCGCCTTCGATCCGGCAACGAAACTTGACGGTTCCATCGATCCCGCTTTGAGGCGAGCTGCACTAAAGGAGCGTCTCAAGAACAAGGATGTTGGCGAATGATCACATTCCCTGGTTTCCACGAAACAATTTTCGAAACCGACGATCAGCGGGCTGCCGCTGCCGCTCAGAAACCCGAGGTAAGGCAAGCAATGGTCGAAAACCTGCTCGTTCGTTATCCTCGTTTCCAGGAGGCATACAAAAAAGTCTCGTTGCTTCATCGAGTTGATGCTGAGCAAACGCCCATTGTTGGCCGAATCTCCGGGTTTATCGGCAATTCTCGTGCCGGAAAGACTTGGATCGTTAGGGCCTTGATGGAGGAGGAAGGCAACAAGTCGTATACGGACGCAGGCGGGAATTTCTTCCCGATGGCTTATATTCTCATGGCTGAAAAGTGGAGTGCAACTGACTTAGCGGTTGAACTTTTTCTGGCGACTGGCGCTTCGGCAGTACCAGCAATCGGAACTAAGGGGCTCGAACAAAGATGTCAGAGGCGCATCGGTAACCATCGAACAAAGCTCGTCATCATCGATGAAGCACAATTCAACTTTCAAGCGCCCCCATCCAGGCAAAGGACAGTCCTCTCGCTTTTAAAGAAGCTGGTGGACTCAAAACTCTGCTCAATCCTTCTGGTCGGTCTCGATACCATTGAGGGAGCCATTATGAACGATGATCTCCTGTTCAGAAGGGGTTTTTTTCCAAAAGCAGAAATTAGAGAACACGACGTGAACTCGGAGTTTGAGGACTACCAGAGGTTCCTTCTGGGTGTATCCGAACGCCTACCCTTCCTGGAGGACTCCTTCCTCTATGACGACCCAATTGCGAGGGAGTTCAGCCACATCACCAACGGGTCCGTCGGACATACAATGGAAATCCTGATCGACGCTGGCCGCTTCGCAATTAGCGACAGATCGCCTCGCGTGATGAGGAAGCATCTCCACCAGGCCTGTTTCAATCGTAAGCGTGTTGGCGATCCGTACATCCCATTCAGCGGAGCCGATTACTAATATGAACTTCGTCCAGACGAACGCCTTTTCCCGTTGGGCATTCCCGCCCGAGAGTGATGAACCTGCCCATGGGTTCGCCATGCGCCTTGCTGAAGACGAAGGCATGGTAAGCATGACCACCTTCAACATCTGGAACGAACTCGAGCAAAACCGCGTTGCGACCAACCAGATGATGGACACCATCGCGGCTCACCCCATGCCCCGTGAATGGATGGAACCGCTAAGGTTTAACACCCCGATGCGATGCGACGCAGGTTATGTTCTGCGGGGACATCCCCTGCCTTTCCACCATATCCGTTTTGAACCACGCCGCTGGTGTCCTGGCTGCATCCATGACCACCCTCATCACCGTGCGTGGTGGGATGTGGAATCCATCCGGCACTGCCCTCATCATGGTGTTGAGCTACAGACACGGGATGAAAGCGGTCTTCCGGTTCCGTGGACATGGCCGGGGTTCGCATACTCCCGCCACGGTGATCCATTGGGTGAAAAGCTCCCGGCTCTAAAGAACGAGGCCCAATTCGCCCGATACCTTCTCGGCCGCTTCGGCTGGCTCGAACCGACAAGCGCGCCGCTCTTGGACGAAATCAGCATCCCGGATGTGATCGACTACTGTGAGTTTGCCGGGCGCTTTCTGGAGAACCCGCCGACCAGGAAGCATCCAGCCATCGGCCAGAATTCGGCTGACGTGGGCTTTCGAGCCTTGGCTGGAGATAGGGGAGACCTGGCCGAGGCATTCCGAAATTGGCACCGCACACACAGGCGGGGCCACAAGGCGCGAGGCGTGGCGGCGCATTTTAGCTGGGGCTATCCCAAGCTGTTCTTCCTGCCTGATAGCTTGAGGGCTACCGTGAGGCGTGCTTTCCACGAAGCTGCGGTATTCGAGGCCGAGGGATTTGAAAGGCGCGTCAGGGACGAGGACTTCGACGTCGAGTTCATGCCCCGAAGAGAGATCGCGGAAAAGCTGAACATCGAACCGCGCGCAGTCGAACTGCTGGCGCGCCACATCGGAGTACTCCAGAAGACGCGAGAACGACGCACGGTTGCGGCGGATTCGGTTGAGACGATCGCGGAATACAAGGAAACCCTGATTACTATCGGTGAGGCGGCCAAGCGCCTGGGCATTCACCAGGATGCTATCCGCCATCTAGTGCATGCCGGACACCTGACTATCTTCAAGGGCCTGAATCCAGGTCGGCGGGCAGGGGGAAGGTACTCGCCCGAGCAGGTGGATGCGGTCCTCAAGCTTATCGAAGAGTTGCCCGTCACAGGGTCGCCAGCATATGGCCTCACGCTTCACACCTACCGTGTACGAAACAAGCTGCTCCCTGGTGAAGTTGCCGTCGCATGCCTCAAAGGCGAGGTCGTCATCTGCGAGAAGCGGGACAACGTGCCTGGCTTCAAACGGCTGATGGTGCAGACGGACGCAAAGCGTAAGCGGCAGTCGTTCTCACGATCGGATGACACTGTGACGATGGGCGAGGCCCAGGCACTTTTGAACATGACCTATGAGACCGTGTTCATCTTGGTGAAAGAGGGCTACATGGGGGAGGTGGACCGCAGTTCAAAGCTGGTGCTGGTTTCTCGCGCTGCCGTTGAGACATTCGCGGCCGGTCATGCGAAGTCCTCGGATTTCGCCCACGGTCTTGGCATTACGGGCCACGCAGTGACTTGGAGGATGCACCGCGAGGGCATTGAGCCGGTCGTTAAATACGTAAAGGGTGGCAAACACGTGGATACTGTCTTCAAACGTGCGGACATCATGCGAGTGTTTGAGGTAGACCGCGATCCCACCGTTTTCGAAGACGCCAGAGTCGAGCGGTTCTGGGAAATCATCGTTCCGGAAGCTGCCAAGGTTTGTCCTTACCTTATCTTCCCGCCCAAGCTTCCGGCATCCGGCCAACGTGTCTGGAATTCCAACAGGGGGTTGTCGGCGCACTTTGCATTCGATCCCAGACTTGGAGAAATTCACATCAAACTCAGCGCCCGTGGCGAGCATCACAAGTACTGGTTTGACCTCAAGACCGAGGACTATGTCGCCCCAATAAAGGAAATGCTCGCATTCTTCGACACGATGGTGAAGAAGGCCACGGATCGACAGAATGCGAAGACACGAGAGTGGTGGCGGAAGCGGAATAATTAGGAAATACGCTTACTCCCTTTCGGACTACACGTATCGCTCCCATGAAAACGGACGGCTTTATCAATCATTCCCGTGTGACCACGACGTAGGTTGCCCAGTTGCCTTTTTTGCTCAGCATTGGATTTGCCTTTGACAAGGCATCTGCCTGGCGCGCAGGTGAGGCGCGGAAGTCGAAATGTGAAGCCTTGTCTTGCGAGGTTGGTCGCCAAGCGCCAAAACCCTGATCGAAGACTATCTTGGCGGAACTGCCATCGACAAATGCGATAGTCATATATCGGCCATGAGCGCAGTCACCAAATTTGACGGCGAGGTTCAAGTGCTGAAGGGCCGCATATGCCATCATGACATCGTTGGCAGATTGAGCATCGCTCCAGTCACTCGCTATTCGTGGCGGCGGGAACGCACCTGGATTAGGCGGTCGCGTTGTCAAGTGAAGCCCTCCACCTGACTTCGCCTTCCGGAAGAGTGCTGCGACGGTATCCAAGAAGAGGCGGGCGACAAGCGGTGACCTTATGTATGGGTCGCTGTAAGAGATGCTGTCTATTTCCAAGTCTTTTTTGAACCCGAGATCGGCAAGTAGGGACCTCAGAATTTCTGCCATGCCATTTCCAAACAGGATCATAGGGCGATCAAGGTCTTTGATGAGACTCCGCATCTTTGCCGTGGGAATCGGTAAGAGTTCCTCAGCGGTCAAAGCCTGGGAGTCGTTCAAAGCGAACCCAGTACCGCGAACGATTGGACGCTCCTGTGGAAAGCCCCAGCTGGGACCTAGCTGCTGAGGCGATGCCTCTAGAGTTGCCCATACTTGAACAGTCTTACCAGCACTTACGGATGCTAAAACACGAGCACCGTTTGCGCAGGCAGGCTGATCGCCACGATGTATGGGGAAGTCGCTATTTTGTCCCGAAAGCCTCTGGCCAAGTGCATGTAAAGCCAACTTAGCCGAAGGATCGAGGCTTTGTAGAAGTTTTTTGGATACAACGACCGATACGTCGTACCCTCGATATCGCCACGTCTCCAGGTTCTGAGTCGCCGACCAAGCGGACAGGGAGGCAAGGTCGCCAGTCTCGGGCAGGTACACTTTCACGTGCGGCTTCGAATTATTTCGAAGTTCGCGGTCTAGTTCATCAACCAGCGATATGGACAAGACTGCGTCGTCAGATATGCGATCTTCCTCTGGTAAAACCGATGAGAAGGTCAGATGCTCAGTAATGAATTCCAACGCTGCCAAACGGTCGAGACCACCGTCCTCGAAGGGCGCATCAGGCGTCAAAACGCATGATGCGCAGGCTTCCGTACAGCCAGGATTTGGGCAGTTTAAGATGTCGGTTGCGTCAGTGATGACTTTAGCAATGTTTCCTCCCATGGAAACTGCGAAGCCCGCACCACCCGAGGTACGGTCAAAGACCAGGAGTGACCTGCAATTCCCGCCAAGTTCGCCTAACGATCGGTGTGTTGAGTAACCCATTTCGTCGGCCTCTATACCAAGCGAACGAGCCAATGCTCCGCGCATCGCGATGATCAGCGCCGTGGCTGCGGGCTTGCTCAGCGGTTTTGCGGGCTGAAGTTCAAAAACGTCGGTCGTTATTTCGTGCCCTAAATCAATATTCCGCTTTATCTTCCACGGATTATCCAGCCCTTCACAGACCAGTTGGTTCTCTTTCAACTTCGACCGAAGTGGTCGGTGGCCGTCCAAAGGGGAGGGTGTCAGCGTCGCCGGGTCATCTGATTCTTCATGCGGATAATCGGGTTCCGCGCGGCCACAGTGCAAACATAATGCGTAGCCGTTTCGATCAGGCCCACGATTGGAATAGTAGACCGTCCCCTCTCTGCTTCCTCGGTATCGCCCAAGTTCGGGAATTGGCAACCCAATCCATTCGTCGTTGCCAGGCGCAACAGCGGGGTCCTCGGGCGCGACATAGGAGATTCTATCCGTATCGGCGTGAGGTTTCTTCCAATAATCGACCGCGAATCCACTGGGACGCAGGTATTCGTTACAAATTACGCGACCACTGCAATTCCGGCATTCGCTGATCAATTCCCTGGTAGTTTCGCTTGCTCCGCACCCACCACATGTCCAGTGGTACTTCAGGCTTTGGACTTCCCGGACTTTCTCCTCAGTCGCTGGGCGCTTCCAGTTCAGCAAGACACCTGCTGACCTGTGGACAAGCCCATCCAGAACCACTTCAGAGCCGGGAGCATAATCTCGGATTGCGAGGTCCAGCGAACGCTGCGGACCTGATAGTCGGGTATGACGCCTTCCGTCGACTGAATTGGCCTCTGAATCTGACGTGAGCCTCTTGGGACGATGTGGAATGAAGGTGACAACGCTTGTTGGAAATCCGTGTCCTGGCAAGAACCCACGGTCAGCCAGCGCGCTGAGCAGGAATTCTCCGCATAGGCGTTTCAACTCCACCGCCATACGGTTTTTCCCTGCTTCTTTCACGCCTTCGTCACGTGCTAACGCCTGCAAACCCGTCCATTCATTAATGAAATCCTCTTCAAGCGAGGCCAGATCATCTCGACACACTTCTATCAAACGTGTCTCACCTTCAAGAACGGATCGAGCTACGAGCTTCTCTAGATCGGATGCGACCCTATTTTCGAGGCTGGGCTCGGACAGCCAGTCAGAAAGTGTCCTTACAGGTGATGGGTCGCTTCTTGCCTCACCCAGCTTTGGAGAACATCCCATAAGGGAGCCGATTGTCATTTTCAGCCCGTCACCCCCCACCTCAATCATGAAACGACGAAGGAGATATGCGTTCACGTGACGTTGAACGATCGGTCTGCTGTTCAGCGCCACTTTTGGGGCGGCGATATTCCTATTTAGATAAGCCAATGGATCGGAAAAAGCCTCTCGATCCAGGGGACGATCACGGCAGAATGTAAATGCAAGTGAGAACGCCTGCCCACGTCGCCCTGCCCGTCCGACCCGTTGTCTGTAATTTGCGATGGACGGAGGAACATTTGTCATCATCACGGTCGACACAGAACCAATGTCGACGCCCATCTCCATGGTGGTTGAACAATTCAGGATGTTGATACGGCCATCTTTGAAATCAGTCTCATATCGGCGAAGAAGCTTGTTCTCCTGCTGTGCGGAGTGTTCCGCCGATCTGGCATAATTCGCAAAAAACGCGATGCGGTCAGATATCCCGCTCCAAGCTCCAATCGACTTCAAATTTTGAACGGCATCATCGCTTTCCAACCATTGACGTATTCCCTGTTTGGTCAGGTCTACATCAATCGGACCAAGGACCGGCGAGGGATGCCTTGGCATCGTGACAACTTTGGTCCTAAAGCGGTCAGACTGAAGGTCGCCGCGCGCATAAGGAGTCAAACCGAAGGGTGTCGTATCCAGCAAGCGCCGTGTTACTGGACACTGGTAGGCTTCGAGCATGGGAGAAACATGCGCTGACCTGAAGTCGAGGGCTCGATGCTCAGGATTGTCCCCCAATATTGGCTGAAGATTACGCCATGCCTGATCTAGGCAGTCCTGTAGATCAGCCCTGTCTTCTGTGTCGGATAAATCGAGACCCAAACCCCTCAATAAGATGCTTTGGGGCATCGACAAGCTGGATGCGTTTTTAGGGACGGACGGCCAATGTAGCTGCCTTTTTTCACCGCCAATGGTACCTGGACTTAAGAGTGACCGAGGCTGCATGACGTTGGAAATCCATCTCATCGTCTCGCGATTGATGTTGACGGCCGAATTTGCCCGAATGAAATGGTTTACGACGGCATGAAGAAACTCCCGCCATTGCTGTATTGTCTTGCCACGCCTTGCGAACGGAATAGGCAATGACACACAGGATTCAATTCTCTCGAACCGCAAACACGCCAATCCCAAAGTCTCAACGGAATTTGCCTTCCTCGGGCGACGTGAAAATTCCCGCAGCAGCAGAAATTCAGCTAGTTTGTTAGGGCTACTGAACCGTTCAGGGTCTCTGGGTTCCCAGACATCCTTTATCCAATATTCGACCTCCGGGCGGTGCGCCAGGCGATCTTCCAGGTCCGCCCACTTGATACCCAATACCTTGCCCCTCGAAAGGCGCTCTATTTCGCCTTTCTGGGTATCCATCATCTGCTGGATTTCTGGTGATGGTGTGACGGAATACATCGACTCTAGTTGTTGAACCAAGCCCCTGAGATTCACGAGCGCAGGGTCTTCTGATTGCGCATTCAATGAGTCTTGGACCGAATGATATATAAATGAGCGGACAAAATTGCGTTCTGCCTCCGCCTGTATTTTTGCCGACATCCGAGCAGTGCCCTGTCTACTGTCGGTAAAGGAGAGCAAGGAACGTCCCGATGCGGGCAACGGAAGCTGGTCTGCGCTTTTGGGATCAACACCTTCCAGCAGAATTGGCGCTGCGTTACCAATCAAAAACGGCGCGCCAAACCGCAGTGGTCGAAGGAGATTGTCGATTCCCCTCAGAGCCTTTGCTGAGCAGCATGGGCATTCGGTCGTGTCATTGAGCTTTTCCTCATATTTGAAGGTAAGCGACTGATCGGTCTTTCCTGACAGGACTTTCCACTCACCATCAGATATCCAAAGTTCTCTCGCGTTTTTTGAGGGGTTCGCTGCAAAGAGTATGGTTCTTTTTGCCGCTGGGTTTTCCAGTATTTCTGTATCAATATCTCCTACTTCACCTTCGTTCGGATCATCTGACTCAAAATCACGATCTGCCTCGAACTGGAACTCATCTCTCTCCTGCGTCCGTCGGGATGGCAACAGTCGGCCAGAGTCCATTTGTTCATCAGCTTCGAGCATTGGCTCGCCGCACTCAGTACAACTGACGACTTCCATAACGGGCGCTCCGCATGACAAGCAGGTCTCGAGCCGATCTCCATAAAGTTGCCCGAATGCCCACCCTTGCGGAGCATTGGAGCAGCTTGGGTTAATACAGCCCCAAATGCCCGGTATCGCCCGCTCGAAACTGTGTATGCGCATGGGTGCCAAGCGCTCTATGTCACCATTTATGGGACTTACTCGCTCTGCCCTGGCCAACGAAGTCATGAACTCTTCAGCGCCAAGTCCATACTTTTCACCCAGCCGAGCAAATTCTGAAATTGGTTGGGGAGTTTCCTTAAGTGTCGTGACGAACTTCCAGACCTCTGGCTGTCCGCCTAACCGGTCGTATAATTCGGTTGAGCTACATTTCGCAAAATCGATTGCTTTACTCGTCTGGGGCGTGGGGGTTTCGGGTAGACGTCGCCCACCCTCGATGACGTGCACCTGAGCATCCGGGATGCCGGCAACCTCAGCAAGGAACTGCTTTAATTGATTGTGGGTCTCAGACCCTTTGCCAATAGTAGCGGATGTGGCCACAAAATGAACGTTTTGCGGGTCTGTATCGAACGCGATCAGAACACGTCGCAGCAAAAGGGCTATTTCTGCTGCTGCCGCGCCGACTAGTGAATGTGCCTCGTCGAGGACGATCCACCGCAACTTTCCTTTGGATTTTTCAATTATCGGTTGGTCCTGAGCACGCGCTAACATGTATTCCAGCATCGTGATATTGGTCACTAAGATTGGGGCAGGAGACTCTCTGAGCTGGTGCCTATCAATTTGCTGTTCTGGAGACCGCTTTCTTTCGGATTCCGGTAAGGCTTCCTGAGGAAGGTCCCCGTTGTACAAGCAATACCTGATCTTTCCTGCTAGCGGTTTTGTCCAAGCCGATAAACGAGACCGCTGACTTTCGATAAGCGCGTTGAGAGGGTAGAGCATTATTGCTTGCACTCCCTCAATTGGAAGCTGTTGTCCCTGCGACTGGCGAATAAGGTCGCTCAAGATGGGAAAGAGGAAGCATTCTGTTTTGCCGGAGCCTGTTCCCGAGGTCACAAGAACAGACTGAGGCACCCCCTTTTCGGCGAGAACCCTCCAAGTCTCGAGCTGGTGTTTGAAGGGCTTCCGCGTCTTCGGGAAACGATACTCATTGGTGGGGTCCAATCCATCCAAGACAGAAATGAACGCGGGATGCAGGACGTCATCTGAGACTTCCTGCATCCGTATCTCGGCCGCCTCAAACGGGTGCGCGCCTTCCACGACCGGTTCTTGAAGCAATGAGCCAGTTGCGACTTTCTGCGAACTGAGCATTTCGCGCAGCTGTCGGGCGAGGCTCTCATTGTTAATGCCGGACTGTGCAATAACAGCCTCTGCAGACCTTCGACGTATTTCTGAGAGTGTTGCAAACGGCTTCATTACATATTCCTGTAAAAATTCGAGAAATGGCCATAAGATTCGGTCACGTAATCGGCGCTTTCTCGGAGGGAAATCCTTAGCGGTATCTCTAAATCGGCATCTATTTTGATAAGGCCACGCGCGCTGGCGGCAAGAATCAGCGGGGTAAACAGACCATCGAATTCATTAGCGCTAAACCGCGATAGCTCTGATGGGGGGCGCAGGCCCTGCTGTTCCACCTTCGCAGCGAGAGGATTCAAGGTCGGCTTAGATGGAATACCATCTTCGGCATCTTCCTTCATTCGTTGGTCTTTTATAAACGTCTCGATAGCGTCCTTTAGTGAGCGAATCTGCGTCGCTTGGCCCACAAAACCATGTTCGTGCAATAGGTACTGAAGTGCGGGTTCTATGTCGCACAATCCCGCGTTCAGTGCCGCGAAATGGCTAACCAGAATTTCGGTACGTTTGTCATCCCCAATCGGCAGTTGCGCTAGCGTTTGATCAAGGGAAAGTCGCTCGTGATCCAATACGTCTTTCCAATCAGCAAGCGGAAGCGACAGCCATATGAACGGAAGCTTGGATTGGAGACGCCACACAGATTGCCTGGTGGCATCATCCGTTGCCTTAATCAGGAGCCGGATCAGGACCTTTGGAAAACGCCACAAATCGTTTAGCGCATCAAACGCTTTCGCTGGCAGACCATTCAGGTTTCGAATGATGGACAGCAGGTATGCGATTTCATCGGCGTTGCCATTTCCGTCTGAAAGGCGCTGAAAACTGAGGTCGAGCAAGGCCTTTCGCTGTATGTAATTTGGAATACACGATGTCCACTGAAGCGTCTCCGGCGCAAAACTAGGTACCGGGGCTTTACCAATGACGACGAGTGGTCTGGAGACAACGTCTGGCCCATCTCTCGAATAGACCAGGCACGGACCATAAAGGTCGGAGGGTAGTCTGAACGTCCCATCATCAACTCTGTCCAATTTGTGCTCGAGCTCGGGTGCAAGAACCATTTTGGCTACAGGATCGGATACAGAGGTCTGAGAGAACAAGATCGTGTCCCCGACAGAGCTTGCGCGCTCCCAGCGGTATTGTCTAAGCCGCACAGGCGGTTGGAAATCTCCGAGGAACTCGATGTCAACCTCGCCATCTTGATCTTCCAAGCTGGCAAATATCTCTTCGATCGCCGACTTCAAAGTGGCCATCGGAAATTCTTGATCTACTGAAACGACTATGTCCTGAGCTTTGGAATGGTGACGTGTGATGACCATGCGGCTTCTGTGGGAGGAGATAGCAAGACTGCCACGCAAAGCCGTTAAATCGAGTGTTTGTCCACCTGAAACCACGCTGCCATCCGATGTTAAGATAGCGGCTTGTCTGGCCAGCACTGAAATACATATCGGGATTGCGGCTCCCATCGGCGGCAAGAGACTGGCCTCGATCCGATAGGTTGGGCGGCCGTCAAAACGGAAGCCTGTTTCGTCATCATCATCGTGCGTCTTAACAACATTCTTATGAAGGAATTCGAGGCTCCAGTTATCGAGGTTTGTCAGAGTTACCTGACCTTCCGCATTGTTATGGAGGACGCCATGGATTTTAGCGCCAGTTGGAATGACTGCAATCCGTTTACGTTCGAGCTGAATGTTCGCTTTTGTGTCACGCCAAGAAACGTCAATACACCCATATGCTCGTATCTCGCGGCCTTGCAAGGGACGCCAGACTCCGCCAGGCTGCCGTAAAAATATTGACCCCGGTTCGGCATCTCTGACGGTCCCGCTGTCGAGGATTTGGACGCTAACCGGACCCTCGAAGATATCTAAATCTCCAGAGGAGTGAATCGATGCCGTACCACCTGCATGAATCTCTAGATTTGCTTCTCTTTCATCACTGTCGGCTTCAACTCGGTATCGAGCGCCGTCTTCTGCGTCAGTGAAATAGTATGTGCCTTCAATTTCATAAAGGACGGACATGCCATCAGAAGAAGGCCATGATCTCCCGGGTGCTGTCAGAGACTCTGCTGTCCAGTCCTTTGGAACTAGGGCGTAGAGGCGTTTTGCCGGCAGGCTCGCGGAGCCAGTCTTAACGAGCTTGAGCTGTGACGGTGAATCGGATGGTTGTTCTTCAACGAAGACCAGCATGTCGGAAGTCACCCGTTCCCCCCCGGGCCACTCAACAGGGTGGTTGGCATTGGATGTCGCGAGGTTTGCTGTGACCCTCGCGGTAAGGGGAAACCCAACGATTATTTTCGATAGCTCCGTCAATGGGCGCACCCGCCATGTGCGCTCCTCGTCGGTAGGCGGTTCGAACAAAGCGAATTGGCTTGGTAGAAAATTAGCCAGTGCGCCCGAAGGAACCGCTTTCCAGCGTGTTCCCCTCGGTAACATGGGAACTCGGCCGACGGGTAGTTCGCCATGAGCTAGAATTCTGATCGCTGGATGCCACGAGCCGTCTAGAAGTTTGAGATGTCTGGTAGCTCCGACGCCTTGTGCAGCTACGGAATCGAATTTCTCGGTCACGAGTCCAACGAGAAGTTGGCGAGCTGTCGAGTCCTCTTTGTCAGAGATGTAAAGAGGAATCGTGTCTTTCCATGTCGGATGGCGGGCATCCAAGTATGACACTGCGTCCATTCCGCCCGGTGTTTCGCATTCTACCACCGTGCGCCACTTCGCAAGAGTTACCGCGATTTCAGCGCATAGGTCGATGAATTGTTCGCGTCGATACGTAGGCTTGACTCGGTAGGACTCGTCATGTGCGAATCCCCTGATTTTCGTGGGGTCGTCCGAGATTGAAGTGAAACGCACCAGCGTTCGCAAATAATCTCTCAGCCAGCCTTTTGAACCATCTATGATGGCGTTTACAGGAACGCCTCCTTCGAGGGCCAATGACAAAAGATACTCGCTCGTATCATCAGTGGTGAGGAGCGGCCTCTTCCAATGATTTAACCCTGCCTTCGTCATTCCGGTTTTGACATTCCAAGGTATCGAGGGAAAAACATCAGGAGCAAGGTCATCCCACTTTCGGAAAGTTGAATTTGCTTCCCGTCTAAACCACTCCGCACAAAACGCCACGAACACCATGCACGCAGCTCGGTTGCCGGGGATTAGTTTCCCGCAAGCAGCCAAATAGCGCATGATTTTATTTGCCTCCACATACTCGGCATCTGTCATGCGATAGCGATAGAGCGGATTCCCATCGGAGTAACGCAGGCTCCGCGCTCTAAAAAACTCAGCTACCCATCGTTCATCGTTTTCCTGATGCGTGTGGGCCGTTACTGGAGCAGGGCCATTTCGGCGTAGAATTCTTAATCTGTTTATGACGTCAAACTGAAGTTCGTTTGCTTGGTCAGAATTCCGTTTTTTCAAGACCTCGTTGATCTGTTCAAGTTTTTGCTGATGATCGCGATTGCGCTCAAATTCCCTCCTGAGCGCATCGTTGTCCAATTTATGTAGGCTCACGCCGCTTTCCCCCAATCCCCCGCTCAAACCATGCAATCGAAACCCTGGTCCATGGCCAGATTCTTTTCACATATTTTCGCATATGCAACCTGTAGTTCAAGATAACGTCCTCCAAATAGGATGCTCTCTTTTGCGACCGGCATCAAACAGCCCAGGTTTTGTTGAGTTTTAAAATTTCCTGATATTCGGCTACGGAAGTGAATTTCGTGTATTTTTTGCGACCTCACGTATATTGGCGGAATCCTGAGCATGCGGCATTGGCAGCGATGGAATCCTGAGCCTTTCATTTTCTAAACGCATTGCGAATTAGGCACGCGTGTAGCGTGATCTGCCAACGCCCTCACAACCTACTTTACTGCAAGCCAATCACGCATCTACAATGGCTTGGACAATCTGCGGCTATAGCAGGCGCTGTCTGGGAGGCATAATGGCAAATACAGACTATAGGGACGCGGTTAGAATCCTGTTCCTGCTGAATGAGAAGGCTTCGGAACCGAATCCTGACCCTGTCACCCATCCCGAGTTTCCAATGCGTTTTGTAGGCGAAATGCGCTTGCAGGCGCTAGACTTTTGGGTTCGGTACCCAGACTACCTGGCCGACGAGTTGCTTGCGCAATTCGATGCCACCGGGGACCACTCCAAGCTTATCTACGCGAAAGCCATATTTGAAGCGAACGAGCCCTCTGAACGCATAATCCCGATGCTTCGCAAGTACTATGGCGCATACGAGCAACTGGACACCGTCATGGCGATCTTGGCCTTGAGCCGTCTCGTCAAGCCGGTAACCCAGACCAATAAGCTCGGCAAGAATACCCAACTCTTTTTGATTAGGCCGTGGACTCATAATGGCGCAGACGTAGCCTGATGCAAGCGAGCTTGGCCATTGCGAGGAAGGTTGAGCCGAGCTTGTCGTATCGCGTGGCTATGCGTCTGTAAAATTTGAGTTTGTTGAAGA
>Ga0209347_1000960_pt1 | contig 56549 bp, 52 predicted proteins | sample AutmiccommuBRH23_FD_187382 | JGI IMG/M metagenome (GOLD analysis project Ga0209347, IMG submission 187382) | Deep subsurface microbial communities from Mt. Terri, Switzerland - Autotrophic microbial communities BRH/23 (SPAdes) (version 2) | ecosystem: Environmental > Aquatic > Deep subsurface >... | reverse complement strand
ACTGGCCGACCACAACGTGCCCCCCGCACGCCGACGCACCATGCTGCGCGAATACCTCGAAGCCATGCGCGCCCTGTGGACCGCCGAAGAAGCCGAATACACCGGCGAATTCGTCAACTTCGGCCCCTCCTGGGCCTGGCCCAAACCGATCCAAACCCACATCCCGATCCTCGTCGGCGCCGCGGGCACCGAGAAGAACTTCACATGGATCGCCCGCTCCGCCGACGGCTGGATCACCACACCCCGCGACTTCGACATCAACACACCCGTCAAACTGCTCCAGGACACCTGGGCCGCCGCCGACCGCCAAGGCGCACCGGCGATCGTCGCCCTCGACTTCAAACCCGACCCCGACAAACTGCACAGGTGGAAAGACCTCGGCGTCACCGAAGTCCTCTTCGGCCTCCCCGACAAACCCGAACCCGACATCGCCGCCTACGTCGAACGCCTCGCAGGAAAACTCGAGGGCCTGGGCTGACCGGATCGAACCGGTAACGATCACCTCCTGGGAGCGCGATACTCCAGGTGATGATGTGGTCCTCGATCGGGCGCGCCCACCTCGCCGTCGGCCTGTCGGCTCTGGCACTGGCCGCGGGTGGCGCTCAGGCGACGGCCACCCCGCCGGCAGGCTTTCCCGATCTGTCTGCCTACCCGCCCGTCGACACGCAGACCTACAGTCAGAGTTCCCCCCGCTTCATCGGCTTCGACTTCATCACCCCGGACGGCCAGTTGTGCAGTCACAACACGATGAACTCGCTGGGCGATCCGGCCCGACTGACGCTGTCGTGCGAGGGGCCACGCCCCGACCTGGGGCCGGGTACGTGGCTGGTCGGCGTCGCCACCGATGAGCCGGCGGTCGTGGAGCCGTCGTACCCGCCGCTGGATCCGGCCTCGCTGGCAGCGAGTGGGATCAAACAACTTCCCCCGATGCACAAGATCGTGCACCGGGCCATCGAGTGTGGTGTCGACGACCACGGCATGACCGCTTGCCGGGTCGGTGATCACGGGTTCGTACTCACCCCGACATCGACGGAATTGTTCTAGCGCAGCACCGCGCGATTGCCGTTGTCCGTATGCGTCACCGAGACCTCGACGCCCAGCGGATCACCGTCGGACATCAACGACACCAGGTCGGCATCCTCACTGGTCGCCATGAATCGCGAACCGTCACCGTTGCGCCTGCCGACGATGATCCCGGTGCGCACCGGCCAGTCGTAGCGCACCGAGTACGTCTCGATGGTGCCCGTGCCGTCGGCGACCTTCGTGACCGGCACCGTCGGCAGCCCGGCGACCTGTTCGTTCAGCTCCGCACTGCGCGAGGTCCGCCATTCGACGGGCTCGGTCGAGTAGATCCCGACCGAATACTTGCTCATGATCCCGCCGTTGGCGCCGACCAAGCCGAACCGCCCTGGCGCGTCGCGCATCTGGCCGACGGTCTCGGCGATCCCGTGCAGCGAATAGCTGTTGCCGGGCCCACCGAAATACGGCAGTCCGCCGGTGAGCGTGAGGCCGCGGGGATCGTCGCCCGACAGTCCGAGCGCTTCGCAGATCACGAACACCGGGAACGGGAAACAGCTGTAGAGGTCGAACGTGGCGATGTCGTCGACACCGACCCCCGCAACCCTCAGCCCTTCCTGGGCGGCGAGCACCGACGCCGGCCCGGCGCCGAGATCGACACGGTCGAGGAGGGGCTGCTCGATCAGGTCCGAGTGCCCATGCAGGTACACCCACTTCTCTTCCGGCACACCGAGTCTGCGCGCGGCCTCCACGGACATCAGCACTGCCGCGGCTCCCTGGTTGACGGTGTCGCGCGCGACGAGAAGCCGGGGGTACGGATCACAGATCATCCGGTTCTCGTCGGTGACGGTCTCGATCTCGGAGACCGAGCGTTCCACCGGCGATGACGAGAAGGGGTTTTTGGCTGCAACTTTCGACATCGGCGCGAAGAGTTCGGCCATCTGGTGGCGATACTCGCGGACGCTCAGGCTGAGGCGGGCCCGCCGCGCGTTGTCGAGAAGGCCGTACTGGACCGGCGCACCCGTGAGCCCGTGCTGCACGGTGTACTCGTCGATGTAGCTGAAGATCTGGTGACCACGGTCCTCGAGCTGACCGTCCACGGTCTCGGTGAAGTCGGGCTTGTCGTCTCTGCCAGCGAAGTACTTGGCCGTCGAGCCGGGCTCCGAGCCCATGATCATGACGACGTCGGCGTTGCCTGCGACGATGGCGGTTCCGGACTCGGTGACGAGCTTTTGCGGACTCTGTCCGCCGACCGGTTCCAGCACCACCCGCGCGGGGTCGCCGCCGAGCCTGTTCATCACCGATCGCGGGTAGTTGTTCGACTTGCCCAGCGGCGCGGGCATGGGCCCCGAGATCTCGAACTGCCGCAGACCGAACGCCGTGTCGACGGCCTTGGCGACCTCGGCGACCTCGGCGACGTCGGCACCGGTGTCGGCGAGCGCGGCGCGCGCCGCAGCCGTCGCGAGGTCGACCGCCGACATTCCGCGGTAGTCGGGATCGTCGATGCGCTCGGTGAACTGCCCCACTCCGACGATGACCGGCGTCCGTGGATCAACCGCCATGCTGATGTCCTCTCGTGCTTCCGCTCTTCGCGCAAGCGCTCATCGCAATTACTTCGGGAGGTAATAGAACACGTTATCGTTTGGCCAACCCGCCTGGTGTACACCAGAGCAGACGTACAACTCTTCAGATGTACGTCTAACCTGACGTAGAATTATCGGCGTGAACTGGCAACCACGGCCGATGTCCCTGGTCGTCGGCGGCGTCGTCCCCACCGAGGATGTCGTCGGCCGGGTCAGGGAATCGAACGAGGTGCTCGCATCCCTGCCGCACTCGGGGGCAGTGCTGGTCGGGGACCGCAGACACGGCAAGACCTCGCTGTCACGGCTGGTCCAGCGGATGGCCGCCGACCAGGGCGCCGTGGTCGTCTCCGTCAGCGCCGAGCGGGAAACCTACGCCGAGTTCGTGTCCGCGCTGATCTCGGAGCTGGCCCGGCTCGACCCGTCCTGGGCGAAGGAACTCGCCAAGATCCGGCTCACCCTCACCGCCGGTCCCGTCCGCCTCGAACGCGACAGCCGTGCCGCGGCGACGCTGGACGACCTGCTCGACCATGCGATCCGCCGCGCCCGGGGTCGCATCCTGGCGTTGTTCATCGACGAGGTGAGCGTGCTGGCCCGCAACCTGGAGCGCGCCGAGGCCGGTTCCGGGGACACCTTCCTGCACATGCTTCGCCGGATCCGCCAGGAGAATCCCGGCACGGTCGCGACGGTGCTGTCCGGATCGATCGGGTTCCACCACGTGTCCGCCGACGCACCCAGCACCGTCAACGACATCCCGAAGATCGCTGTCGGGCCCATCCGCTCCGACCACGCGACCTACCTCGCCGAGTGCCTGCTGCTGGGCAGCGGCACACCCACCACCGACCTGCACGCCGTGGGGACCGCGATCGCCTCGGCGGCCGAGAACGTGCCGTACTACATCCAGCATCTGGTGGCCGCGGCCATGAAGTCGTCGCACGACACCCAGGTTCCGGCCTACCCGGAGCTGATCGACCTCCTGGTGCTGGATGCGATCGAAAACCCCTACGACCCATGGGATCTGCGCCACTACCGGGATCGACTCCCCCACTACTACGGTCCGGATGCCGACGCCATAGCCGCGCTGCTCGACATCTACGCGCACGCGAACCGGCCGCTGGACGTGGACACCGCGCTGATGCGGCTGCGCAGCGAAGGCAGCCCGATCGGCGACAGGGCGCAGCTGGTGTCGTTCATCGAACGACTGACGCTCGACCACTACCTGGTTCGCGACGGCAGCGACACCGCCGCCGACAGATTCTCCTCACCGTTGATGCAACGCGCCTGGAAGGCAATGCGGCGGTGAACATCCCGGCACTGTTCACACCGTCGGCGATGTCGGCGGCCGACCTCGACGCGCTGACCGTGGGCCGCTCCGATCTGCTGGACACCCTCACGAAACGCATCAGGTCATCGGCCCGCGACGGGTCGCGACCCCACACCCTGCTCGTCGGAAAGCGCGGCGCGGGCAAGACGCACACCCTTCGTGTCGCGCTGGCGCGCGCGCTGTCCGACACCTCGACCGCCAAGGGTGTTCTGCCCGTGCTCATCTCCGAGGACTCGTTGGCGATCAGCTCCTATCTCGACCTGCTCGTCGAGATGGCCCGGGCGATCGGCCCCGAGCTCGGCGAGGAGGCCAGGGCGCTACGGCGCGCCAGGGACCCGGTCGGCATCGAGGCCGCAGTGATCGACGCGGCGGCGGGCCGGACGGTACTGCTGGCGATCGAGAACCTCGACCGGGTTTTCGACGGCATCGGCACCGCGGGGCAGGGCAGCCTGCGGGCGTGGGTCGAGACCTCAACGGCGATACTCATTTTCGCGACGACACCGGTGTTGTTCGCAGGCGTCTCGTCGCGGGAGTATCCCTGGTACGGATCGTTCATGGTCGAGACGCTTCCCGATCTGAGCGTCGACGACGCCGCGACCGTGCTGCGCCGGGGTGCGCAGCACCGCGGTGCCGACGACCTCGTCTCGTTCCTGGCGTCGGCCCGGGGCCGCGAACGAATCGCGGCGATCCACGAGCAGGTCGGTGGAAGCCCGCGAACGTGGCACCTGTTGTCCGAGTGCGTCGATGTGCACAGCCTCGACGCGCTGACACCGGCTGTCGAGGCGTTACTGGACCGGCTCGCGCCGTACTACCAGCAGCGGCTGTGGCAGCTGCCCGCGGGCGAGCAGCGCCTCGTCGTCGAGCTGGCCAGAGGCGCAGGCCCGCGCACCGTGTCCGATCTCGCTGAGGCCGTTGGCGTTTCGAGCCAATCGGCGTCGACCGCACTGGGGCGCCTGGCCGCCGATCACTGGGTGACGTCGTCGAAGGCCTCCGACGACCGCCGCACCTCCTGGTACGACCTCACCGATCCGTTGCTACGCGACTTCCTGCAGTACCGCGGCAGCTGAGACGAAACTGCGGCCAGATCGTGGAATCCGCCGGATTCCCGATCTGACCGCAGTCTCGGTGGTATCTAGAGGCTTTCGAAGATCTCCCGGGCCAGCCTGGCGGTCTCCGACGGCGTCTTGCCGACCTTCACACCTGCGGCCTCCAGCGCCTCCTGCTTGGCGGCGGCGGTGCCCGACGAGCCCGACACGATGGCGCCGGCGTGACCCATGGTCTTGCCCTCCGGCGCGGTGAAGCCCGCGACATACCCGACGACCGGCTTGGAGACATTGGCCTTGATGTAGTCGGCCGCACGCTCCTCGGCGTCGCCGCCGATCTCGCCGATCATCACGATCACCTTGGTCTCGGGATCCTTCTCGAACGCCTCGATGGCGTCGATGTGGGTGGTGCCGATGACCGGGTCGCCACCGATGCCGATGGCGGTCGAGAAGCCGAGATCACGCAACTCGTACATCATCTGGTAGGTCAGCGTGCCCGACTTCGACACCAGCCCGATCGGGCCCTTGCCGGTGATGTTGTTCGGGGTGATGCCGACCAGCGACTCGCCCGGGGTGATGATGCCGGGGCAGTTGGGCCCGATGATGCGGGTCTTCTCGCCCATGTCGAGGTTGTAGGCCCACGCATAGGCGGTGTCCTGCACCGGAATTCCCTCGGTGATGACCACGAGCAGCGGGATCTCGGCGTCGATGGCCTCGATGATCGCGTCCTTGGAGAAGGCCGGCGGCACGAAGGCGATCGACACGTCGGCGCCGGTCTCCTTCATCGCCTCGGCGACGCTGCCGAACACCGGGAGACGGACCTCGTTGCCTTCTTTGTCCACGTGCGTGACCTCAGTCCCGGCCTTGCGCGCATTCACGCCGCCGACGATCTGGGTACCGGCCTTGAGCATCAGCGCGGTGTGCTTGGTGCCCTCGCCGCCGGTGATGCCCTGGACGATGACTTTGGAGTCCTTGTTCAGAAAGATGGACATAGGGTCATATCTCCTTATTGGGCGTTGGCCAGCTCGGCGGCCTTGTCGGCGCCGGCGTCCATGGTCTCGGCCTGGATCACCAGGGGATGGTTGGCCTCGGCGAGAATCCGGCGGCCCTCTTCGACGTTGTTGCCGTCCAGACGGACGACCAGGGGCTTGTTCGCTTCGTCGCCGAGGATCTTCAGCGCGTTGACGATGCCGTTGGCCACCGCGTCACACGCGGTGATGCCGCCGAAGACGTTGACGAACACGCTCTTGACCTGGCTGTCGTTGAGGATGACGTCGAGGCCCGCGGCCATCACCTCGGCCGAGGCGCCGCCGCCGATGTCGAGGAAGTTGGCGGGCTTCACGCCGCCGTGCTTCTCACCGGCATAGGCGACGACGTCGAGGGTCGACATGACCAGTCCGGCGCCGTTGCCGATGATGCCGACCGCACCGTCGAGCTTGACGTAGTTGAGGTCGTTCTCCTTGGCCTTGAGCTCCAGCGGATCGGTCGCGTCCTTGTCCTCGAACTCGGCGTGCCCGGGCTGGCGGAAGTCGGCGTTGGCATCGAGGGTGACCTTGCCGTCCAGCGCCAGGATCTGACCCGGGTCGCCTTCACCGCGGGAGGGCGTGCGCACCAGCGGGTTCACCTCCACCAGCGTGGCGTCCTCGGCGACGAAGACCTCCCACAGCTTGGCGATGGTCACCGCGGCGGCGTCGAGCACCTCTGCGGGCAGATGGCCCTGCTCGGCGATCGAGCGGGCGAAGGCCTCGTCGACTCCCTTGACGGCGTTGACGGGCACCTTGGCGAGCCGCTCAGGCTTGGTGGCGGCGACCTCTTCGATCTCCACGCCACCCTCGACCGAGCACATCGCCAGGTAGGTGCGGTTGGCGCGATCGAGCAGGAAGGAGATGTAGTACTCCTCGGCGATGTCGCTGGCCTCGGCGACCAGCAGCTTCTTGACCGTGTGGCCCTTGATATCGAGGCCGAGGATGTTGCTGGCGTGGGTCAACGCGTCGTCGGGGGTTGCGGCGTACTTGACGCCGCCGGCCTTGCCGCGGCCGCCGACCTTCACCTGCGCCTTGACCATGACCGGCTTGCCGATCTCCTCGGCGATCGCCTTGGCGTCTTCGGCGCTGTCGGTGACCCGGCCGGGGGTGGTGGGGACGTTGTGCTTGGCGAACAGCTCTTTCGCCTGGTACTCGAAGAGATCCATGGACTCACTGTCTGTCTGTCGTTGTTATCCGCAGTCGCTGCGACTCTCCCGCCCACCGAAGGACCACGAAAGTGTTTGATCCTGGCGGGCTCGGGGGAACTTTATCGACACCAGCGCAAGCCTTTGCCACCGCCCACCACTCATGTGGTGGATCTCACCGCCGGCCGAGTCGTGATTCAAATCACAATCTCCGGCGGAATGTCCGCTCGGGTTGCCACTTCCATTGGAATTTGGTTAACGTCCTCTGGTCCAGATAACGGTCTGATCACGAGGACAAGGACTTTTCAGGTTGGCTCAGCATCGTTCGACTCGTCCCTCTGAGGGATTCTCGGCGAACGCCCGCACCGGAAAGAGCAGCACCCGTCTCGCTCTCGCGGAACCCGGAGCCACCGAAGTCACCGACATCATTCCGTTCAACGAGTTCGGGGCGATCGGCGATCTCGCCGACCTGGACTTCCTGCCGCACGCCGCGTTCGACCGCGAAGCGCAGGTCATCCATGCCCCCGAACTCGACGACCTGCACGACACCGACGATCTGGTACCGCTGCGCCTCGAAGTGCCGACGCAGTTCCGCACTCAGCCGCGTGAGCAGCGTGCGGCCACCCGTGCGTACCGCGACAGCCACACCGACGTCAGCGACGGCACCGCAGCCACCGACGTCATCGACATGCGCGGCCGCAAGGGCCTGCACCGCAAGGCCGAGGTGCCCGTCAAGGGTCGCCTGATGGTCGCCGCCATGGCCGTCGGAGCCACCGCGGCGGGCGCGTACACGATGACCACCAACGCACAGAAGGCGCCCGCGGAGACCGTGCTCGCTGCGGATCCGACCGCGATGGGCGGCGGCGCCGTCATCACCGGCTCCGTGGACGGCATGCAGGTCGTCACCGTCACCCCCGCGGCGAGTTCGGCGGTTCATGCCGAGGAGATCACCAAAGCCGCGGCGTTCGCCCAGGAGCGCGCCGAGCGTGAAGCCCGCCTGGTGCGGCCACAGTTCGCGATGCCCACCCGCGGCGTGTGGACCTCCGGGTTCGGCTACCGATGGGGCGTGCTGCACGGCGGCATCGACATCGCCAACTCGATCGGCACCCCGATCCTGGCCGCCGCCGACGGCGTCGTGATCGCGTCCGGGCCGACCGCCGGGTACGGCGCCTACGTCAAGCTCAGGCATTCCGACGGCACCGTGACCCTCTACGGCCACGTGAACACCTGGCTGGTCAGCGTCGGCGAGCGGGTGATGGCAGGCGACCAGATCGCCACGATGGGCAATCGGGGCAACTCGACCGGACCGCACCTGCACTTCGAGGTCATGCTCAACGGCACCGATCGGGTCGACCCCGCCGGATGGTTGTCCAAGCAGGGGCTGTCCCCCGGCAGCTACGTTGGCTGAGTGGCCAGCGACACCAACGACGACGACGACCAGGCTGAATCAGACGACACCCGGATCATCCGTCGCGCTCCGCTGAGCACCCCGTCCCACCCGCTGCAGGCGTCCCCCGACCCGCCGACAAGCATCATCCGGCGGCACCCGACGGGTGAGATTCCCGCGCAGACCACCGCTGAGGGTCCTCCCGTGATCGCCCCGGTCGAGCCCGAAGCCCCCACCGGCCTCATCCCGCGCGCGAAGCCCGTCGCGGTGGGGCCGTCCCGGATGCCTGCGGCCGACCCGAAGCCGGCCATCGCCACGGCCGTGGTGAGCATCCTGGCGGGCTGGGCGACGGCCGTGATCGCCACGGATCTGATCACCGGGTGGTGGGGCACGGATCTGCTGTTCTGCGTGGCGGTCGGCTTCCTGGCCGCGATCTCGGCCGCCGCCACGATCGGCGGGGTCATCGCGCTGCTGCTGAGGCGGCGGATCGGCAGGCTGCTGATCGTGGTCGGGTCGGTGGTCGCGATGCTGATCTTCGCGAGCCTGTTCGTCGCGGGCGCGAAGCTACCGGCGCTGGTGTACGCCATACCGCTGCTTCCGTTGGCCTCGATCGGCCTGGCGATGCTGCCCGACACGGCGCGCTGGAGCAGGACGGGCTAGCAGCGCCCTACAGCTTGGCGACCGGCGCGTGGTTGTGCATCAGCTTGACCCGGCCGGCGCTGCCGAAATCGATCAACGACATGGCGGACTCGCCGACCCCGGACACTTCCTCGACCCGGCCGAGCCCGTACTTGTCGTGGGTCACCCGGTCACCGGGCTCCAGCACGATCAGCGGACGCTTGCCCGCCGACGACCGCGCGGGCGACGGGCGCGGGGCGCCGTACCGCCCCGCGTTGCCGACCGGCGCCGAGAACGCCGACGGCTGCTCGGTGCGGCGCCAGTCGATGAGCTCCTGCGGGATCTCACGCAGGAACCGCGATTCCGGGTTGAGCATCGGCTGCCCCCACGACGAGCGGACCTTGGCGCGGCTGAGGTAGAGACGCTGCCGGGCACGGGTGATGCCGACGTAGGCCAGCCGGCGTTCTTCGGACAGCTCGAGCGGATCCCCCAGTGCCCGCATGTGCGGAAACATGCCGTCTTCCCAGCCGGTGACGAAGACGACGGGGAACTCCAGCCCCTTGGCGGTGTGCAACGTCATCATGGTGACGACGCCGGACCCGTGCTCGGGGATGTCGTCGGCGTCGGCGACCAGTGACACCCGCTCCAGAAACGCCCCGAGCACACCGGTGTCGGGAATGTCCTCGTCCACCGGCTCCTCGTCTTCACCGGCCAGAGCCCGCGCGTTGGCCAGGTCGATGCTGAACTCGTGTGCGACGCTGACGAGTTCGTTGAGGTTGTCGAGCCGGGCCAGGTCCTGCGGATCACTCGAGCGCTCGAGCTCGGCCCGGTAGCCGGTGCGGTCCAGCACGGCTTCCACGAGGTCACCGAGCTCGTCGTCGAGCTTGCCCCGCAGTTCGTCGAGCAGCGCCACGAACCCGGCGATCGCCTTCTCCGAGCGGGTGTTGAGCATCGGCACCTTGCCCTCGGCGGCGGCGAGCAGCGCGTCGTTGAAGTTCGCGCCGGTGTTCTCCGAATAGACCGCCACACACGCCTCGGCCCGGTCACCGATGCCGCGCCGCGGGGTGTTGAGGATGCGCCGCATGCTCACCGAATCACCGGGGTTGGCCAGCACCCGCAGGTAGGCGACGATGTCCCGGATCTCTCTGCGCTCGTAAAAGCGCACGCCGCCAACAACTTTGTACGGGATCCCGGCGCGGATGAAGACCTCTTCGATGGCGCGCGAGGAGTTGTTGGTGCGGTAGAAGACGGCCACGTCGTTATAGGAGAAACCCGGGACCGAATCCGACAGCGCATCGATCTCCTGCGCGACGAACCTGGCCTCGTCGTGCTCGTTGTCGGCGACGTAGCCGACGATCAGCTCACCCTCACCGGCATCGGTCCACAACCGCTTCTCACGCCGCCCGGCGTTGCGCGCGATCACGGAGTTGGCCGCGTTCAGGATGGTCTGCGTCGAGCGGTAGTTCTGCTCGAGCAGAATCGTTGTGGCGCTGGGGAAATCGCGTTCGAAGTCCTCGATGTTGCGGATCGTCGCGCCCCGGAACGCGTAGATGGACTGGTCGGCGTCGCCGACCACGCACAGCTCCGCGAGCGGCACCGAATCGGTGTCGGGGGCGCCGACGCCCACCAACTCACGCACCAGCACGTACTGGGCGTGGTTGGTGTCCTGGTACTCGTCGACGAGGATGTGCCGGAACCGTCGCCGGTAGTACTGGGCGATCTGCGGAAACGCTTGCAGCACAGCGACCGTCTCGCCGATCAGGTCATCGAAGTCCAGCGCATTGGCCGCGCGCAGCCTGCGCTGGTACTCCCCGTAGACCTCGGCGATGACACGCGCCAGGTCGTCGGCCGCCACTGGACCTTCCTCGGCCACGTTGGCCATGGCCTGCTCGGGACCGATCAACTCGTTCTTGAGGTTGGAGATGCCGTTGGCCAGCAACCGGGGCGAGTGCCGCTTGGTGTCCAGACCCATGTCCTTGCCGATCATCAGCAGCAGGCGTCGCGAGTCGTCGGCGTCGTAGATGGAGAAGTTGGAGTTCAGCCCCGGCAGCAGCGAGGCCTGGTTGCGCAGAATCCGGACACAGGTCGAGTGGAACGTCGACACCCACATGCTGCGGGCCCGGGGCCCGATCAGCCCGACGATGCGCTCACGCATCTCCGCGGCGGCCTTGTTGGTGAACGTGATCGCCAGCACCTGGCCCACGCCGACGTCACGCGCCGCCAGCAGGTAGGCGATCCGGCGGGTCAGGACCGCCGTCTTGCCCGACCCGGCGCCGGCCACGATCAGCAGCGGGGAACCCTGATGCAGCACGGCCTGGCGCTGCTGCGGGTTGAGCCCTTCCAGGAGGTGCAGCTGATCGGTGTCGCTCGTGACAGAAGAGGCGGTCATATCCGCTCAAACTTACCGCTGCCCGGGGACACTCTTTGCGCTGGCACGGCCGGTAGTGGCACACTCGTTGGGTGCTTACTGCGCAGCGGCGATTTTTCTACGGGTACCGGCCTGCGGTGCCCGTGGTTTAGCTGCTTCCCCTCCAGCCCCGCGGTCCGCTTCCGGATCCGGGGCTCGTCTCTTGTGTGAGGCCCGAAACCGGATGAGACCAGGTGCATCACACAACGAGAGTTCGGAGAACCACGACATGACGACCACGGAAACTTCTCAGGTGCCCGACAGCCTCGACATTGACGAGCTGCGCCAGGAGATCGACCGGCTCGACGCGACGATCCTCGAGGCCGTCAAGCGCCGCACCGAGGTCTCCCAGCTGATCGGCAAGGCGCGGATGGCCTCCGGCGGCACCCGCCTGGTGCACAGCCGCGAGATGAAGGTCATCGAGCGCTACAGCGTGCTGGGCGCCGAGGGCAAGAACCTCGCGATGCTGCTGCTGCGCCTGGGCCGCGGCCGCCTCGGCCACTGATTCCCTCTGCGATTTCGGTGTCGCCGGTCGCGGTCAGCGTGACCAAGTACACCGAAGTCACTGGGGGCGCAGGGCCTCGACCAGCCACGGCGTCAGCCATTCGACGGCCTCGGGTGTCGGGTGCACACCGTCGCTGCGCATCCTGATGCCGTCGACCTTCGTCTGGTAGTAGCCGTTGGGGCTGAGCTTGTCGTTCAGGTCGAGCACCGAGGCGTTCGGTCGCCGGGCCACGACGCTGCGCAGCAACGTGTTCCAGCGCTCGACGCGGGTGGGCTGGTCCTCGGGATAGAGGCTGCCGTCCGGCTTCTCCGCGCGCCGGTTGTGGGGCTCGGTCGTCACGACGATCCGCGCGCCGGTGGACCCGAGGATGTCCAGCGCACGGTTCAACTCCCCGCGCAGGTAGGCGTCGTAGGCGGGCTCGCCGATGTGCGTCCACCGGCCCTCGTTCATCCGGTCGACGACCTCCCAGCGGCCGACCATCAACAGCACCACATCGGGCCGCTCGTGAGCGATGCGTTGCGCCCACCGGCCCGGCCACGCGTCACATTCGGGTTTCTGATCGAGCTCCTGGCCGACGTATTCGTACGGTCCGCCCCTGGCGATGCCGCACCCGATGGTGGTGTAGTCGGCGAAATCCAGCCCCGGCGTCTGCGGCAGGTACCGCATCAGCGTCCACGCGATCGAGTCGCCGAACACCGCCACCCTGGTGTCGCCGGGGGCACGCTGTCGCGCCGGCGCGGCCACCTCGACCGGGATCTCGGGGGCGATCAGCGCCGCCGTGTCGATCTGCGGGCCCAGCGCCGGCTCCGCGGGTTTCACCCCGACGGGAAGGACGGTCACCGTCACCACCGCGGCGGTCGCGACCGTCGCCGCCGCCAGCGGGAGCATCGGCACGGTCAGCGGCCGCCATTCCCGGACGGGTTGCTCGATGAGCAGCCACGACACCGCCGCGACCGCGACGGTGACCGAGCAGCGCAGCGCGAACAACTCCCACCCCGACGCGCCGGTGCGTTCCCCGTTGAGCACCAGGAAGATCGGCCAGTGCCACAGGTAGATCCCGTAGGAGATCGCGCCGAGGCCCACCAGCGGCGGCACGGCGAGCAACCGGGCGACCGGGCCGTCCTGCTCCAGCGCCACCGACCCGACGACGAGGACGGCCGCGGCCGCGACGATGACGAGCAGCCCGCGGCGGAACTCGTCCGCGCTGCCGGTGGCCAGGTGGGCCGCCACCCCCAGCACCGTCAGGCCGACGGCGGGCAGCACGCGGGCCAGCCACCGCGCCCAGCGGGAGCGCAGAACGCCTCCCCCGCCGGTCAGCCCGCGCCAGTCGCGCACCAGCAGCGCAGCGGCCGCCGCACCGACGAGCAACGCCTGCACCCGGGTGTCGGTGCCGAAGTAGACGCGGTTGAGGGTCTCTCGAGACGCCCCGGCGCTCAACAGGTGGGTCGCACCCGCGGACGCGATCACCCCGGTCACCGCGACGACGAACACCGCCGCACGCAACGCTCGTGGCGTCACCGGCACACCCCTGCGGTAGGCCACCGCGGCCAGTCCCGCGACGACGGCGGCCAGCAGCAGCGGCCAGAGGACGTAGTACTGCTCCTCGACCGCCAGTGACCACGTGTGCTGCAACGGTGACGGCGGGGCGCCCTGGGAGAAGTAGTCGGTCTGCTGGGCGACGAACGCCCAGTTCGACATCCAGAAGAAGGTGGCCACGGCCTCGTCGCGAAGGCCGGCGGTGGCCTCGGTGGTGAACAGGTCGCGCAGCGCCACGACGGCGAGCACCATCACGATCAGCGCGGGCAACAACCTGCGGGCGCGGCGAATCCAGAAGCCCTTCAGCCCGATTCGCCCGGTCCGGCCGATCTCGTCGATCAGCAGCGAGGTGATGAGGAACCCGCTGAGGACGAAGAACACGTCGACACCGAGGAATCCGCCGGACAGTCCGGGGACGCCGCCGTGGTCGGCCAGCACGAGCGCGACGGCGATGGCACGGATGCCGTCGAGCGCGGGAATGCCCCGGCCGGGGCTCACGTATCGGCGTGGACCCACGCGGATCGGCGCCGCACTCACGGCAGTCACGGTCCAGGGTCCTCCTTGCTGTACGAGCAAGGAATTTTATGGGCTGCGCGCAGCCGGATCCGTGAGGCGCGCTGTCGGCCGGCGCATTCGGTGTTCTCTACGACCGCTGTCGCAGATAGTCGTGTCCTCCGACATAGATCGTCTCGCCGTCCGGTTCCGGGCCGACGGCGGCTCGGGCGATGGCGCCGGCGAACTCGGCGACGGTCGGCAGTGGTGCGACCGCGCGCCGGGCGGCCACCGCGTCCGGATTGCTGCGCTCGAACTGTCGCACCACGGCGGTTCCGTCGACCATGTCGCCGGACACCACGACGAACGTGACGCCGTGCGCCTCGAACGTCTCTCTCAACCCCCTCAGGTCGTCCTCGCCTGCGCGCTTGCTCGCGGCGATGGGCTCGTATCCGGCGGGCACCGGGTCACGCCAGGAGAAATGCGCCTGATGGCTGGTGACGAAGACGATCCGCCCCCGCGGCCCCATCAGCGGAAGCGCCAGCCGGGCCAACCCGACCTGAGCATCACGGTTGATCCGCATGGCGTAGCCGGGGCCGGCACCGGACTCCAAGCCCCCGGACGCGTTGAGCACCAGCACATCGAGACGGCCGAATCGCTGCCTGACCGCATCGAGCATGGCGACCACTGCCTGCTCATCGGTCAGATCTGCCTGCATTGCCGACGCGTCGCCGCCTGCGGCCCGAACGGCGTCCACGGTTGCGGTAGCGCGCCGGGCCTTCTCGCGGTAGTTGACGACGATGTGGCGGTCGCGGTCGGCGAGTTGCACCGCGGTCTCCGCGCCGATGCCGCGGGAGGCTCCCGTGATGAGGACGATCTGCGGTGCCAGGGGATCGTCCCGTCAGCTACCGCTGAGCGCGTAGGCGTCGGTCAAGTCGTAGTCGACCGCCACCCCGCCCCATGCCTCACCCGCGCCGTAGGCCACCAGCAGCGCTCTGCCGGCGAGCGGGATGGAGCGCTGGGACACGCACGTGCCGAGCGCCAGGGGGATCGACGCCGACGAGGTGTTGCCGAATTGTTCGACGCAGTCCACGAACACCGCGTCACCGACGTCGGCGTGTTCGCGGACCTTCTGCAGGATGCGCGAATTGGCCTGGTGGCCGATGGCCACGGTGGGCGCGACGGCGTCGTCGGACAGCCGTTTGATCGTGTCGGTCATCATCCGCACCGCCCGGTCGTAGACCTGCATGCCGTCGAGTTGGATGCCGCCACCGATCTCCCCCTGCATGAGTTCGAAGCGATCCCCGTCGCAGCCCGCGTGCCAGTGGTACTCGCGGAACTCCGGGCGCGGCGCGATCAGCACTGCGGCGACACCGTCGCCGAACAGGCACGCGGTGTTGCGGTCGCTCTTGTCGAGCATCCGTGACATCGCCTCGACGGTGCAGACGATCACTGCGCCGGGCTGTCCGGATTCGCAGAGCGGAAGCGCCGCGATCAGCCCGTAGACGAAGCCGCTGCAGGCCGCGTTCATGTCGAAGGCCAGCACGTCGTCGCCGAGGCCGGCCGCCTTGGCGGCGCGCTGCGCGATACCCGGCACCGCCCCACCGGTCGAGCTGCTGACAACGATCAACGCCGTGATGTTGAGCTGTCCCTGGTGCCGGGCGACCAGCGGTGCACACACCAGCGAAGCGGCGTCCTCGAGTGGCAGGGTCGGGTCCATCCACCAGCGCGCCGCCACTCCGGTGCGTCGACGGATCCACTCGTCGGTGAGGCCGATGGAGTCGAAGTGGGAGTTCGCGACATGTTGCCCCGGCGTCGCGATCGCGATGTCGACGATCCCGACACTCATTGCGGCCCGATCAGGCCTCGGAAGTACTCCCTGATCTCGGATACCGTCACGCAGTCGGCGACGGTTTCGAGGACGGCTTCGACACCGAACTCCTTCTCGAGGGCGTGCGCCAGGTCCACGACATCGAGAGAGTCCATGTCCAGGTCGTAGGTCGGCTTGTCGAAATCGGCCAGCTCCGCCGATGGTGCCCGGCGCCGGATCTGGGCCAGCATCGCCGAGTTCAGCTGTTCATCAAGGGATGACGTCACTTTCGAACCTTTCACACGGTTTCTCGTCGAGGCTTCTCGTCGAGCTTGTACAACACCGAACCCGAAGTCGTGATCGACCGCGCGTCGACGACGATCTCGACCACTGTGCCCGCCTTCTCCGCCGTCAGATCGACGCTGCTCTTGTCGGTCTCGAGCACCGCGACGACGTCGCCGCGTTCGACGGCGTCTCCGACCTCGACCCGCCACTCGACGACGAGCGCCTCGGTCAACCCGTGACCGAACTCGGGTACCACGATGTCGATTGGGTCGTCGCCGGCGTCGTTCACGCACACATCTCCTCGATCGTCTCAACGATGTCAGACAGACCGATCAGATAGTCGGCTTCGTGATCGGCCGGCGGGTAGATCCGCCGCGCCGGCGCCAATCTGCGCATCGGCGCCTTCAACAGATGCCAGCCGCGTTCGGCGACCGTCGCGACGATCTCCGCGCCGACCCCGACGAATCCGACCGCCTCGTGCACCACGAGGAGACGCCCGGTGCGGGCCACCGAGGCGAGCACGGCGTCGGTGTCCATCGGCGCGATCCAGCGCAGGTCCACCACCTCGACGTCGACGGTGCCCGCGAGCTGATTCGCGGCGGCCAGCACTTCCTCGAGCAGGGCTCCGTATCCGACGACGGTGATGTCGGATCCCCGGCGGACGGTGCGCGCGCCGAGGGCGGATCCCGATTCGGCGGGCTCCCGGTTCTGCCGGTTCCGCTTCCAGTACAGCCGCTTTGGCTCGTAGAAGATGACGGGCGAGCCGAGGCCGCACGAGTGGTGCAGCATGGCCGCGGCATCCGACGGGCAGGAGGGAAACGCGACGTGCAGCCCCGGCGTGTGCGCGAAGTAGGCCTCGTTGGACTCGCTGTGGTGCTCGACGGCCCGGATACCGCCCCCGACGGGAACCCGGATGACGAGGTTGAGCACCAGCTGATCGTTCCATCGCGTCGTGAGCCTGGCGGCTTGGGTGACGATCTGGTTCATCGCGGGATAGATGAAACCCTCGAACTGAATCTCGCAGATCGGTTTGAGGCCGGCCATCGCCATGCCGATGGCCTGTCCGACGATGGACGACTCGGCGAGGACCGCGTCGCGGACCCGGCTCCTGCCGAAGCGTTCCTGCAGGCCTTTCGTCACCCGGAAGACCCCACCGAGCCGACCGATGTCCTGTCCGATCAGGACCACCGACTCGTCGCCCTCCAGTTGGCGGTACAGCGTGTCGTTGATCGACTCGGCCAGACAGCCCGGCGTTGCGCCCCTCATCGGCCGAACGCTTCCACCAGCGCGCGCCTGGCCGTGTCGACGTCGGCTCCGACGCGGTCCAACCACGCCGCGTCGACGACGCCTGCCGCCAGCAGCTTCTCGCGGTATCGCGTCACGGGATCGTTGGCGGCCGCGGTGGTGAGCTCTTCGGCCTCGCGGTAGACCGTGTGCGGGTCCGACGTGCTGTGCCCCATGATCCGCGTGGTGCGTAGCTCGACCAGACCCGGCGAGTTGGACGCCTCGACATACCGGCTCGCCTCCAGGCACAGGTGATACGTGTCGTCGGGATCGTCGGCCTGGATCGACCACGATCGAATGCCGAATCCCTTCGCCCGCTCCGCGACGGAGGTCAGCATCTGCTCGGTGCTCGGTTTGGAGATCGCCCAGCCGTTGTTCTGACAGACGAACAACACCCGCGCCGATTCGACCGCGGCGAGGTTCATCGCCTCGGACATGTCACCTTCGCTGGTGGCGCCGTCGCCGACATAGACCACCACGGTTTCGGCAAACTCGTTGAGGCGCTGGCCGATCGCATATCCGACGGCGTGCAGAGTTTGCGCCGCGAGCACCAGGGTGTACGGAAACAGGCGGTGGCTGCGCGGGTTCCAGCCGCAGTACGTGTTGCCGGCCCATTGGGCGACCAGCGAGACCGCGTCGATGCCACGCGCCACCGCGACAGCGTGCTCCCGATAGCTGGGGAAGACGACGGCGGCATCGCCGACCGCCATGACCGAGGCGACCTGTGCCGCCTCCTGCCCCCGGCACGACAGCCACAGGTCGACCGCACCGTGGTTCTGCAGCAGCACGGCCTCGTCGTCGATTCCCCGGGCCACCAGCATGTGCCGCAACATCGCACGCCGGACCGTCGGCTCGGGCACCGGTGAGTCCGTTGCCGCCACAAGGCATCCCGAGTTAGCTGATCGGTCCTCCACCGCGCCGTGACCGGAGCCGTCTAGCACTGTCCGGCACCATCGGCGCGGACCGGTGAGAAGCGGCGGTCGACCGGCGGTGGTCGTTTGCTCGTCCCGGACGACGACGGCAACAATCCGCAAACCCGGACCGGCGGCTCGATCCACGGACGGCCATTCGACACCCCTACACCGGTACACGGCGGGGTCGGTAACCGCAAGACGAACCGGACAAATGTGTAGCGCCCTGTAGCCGAACCGATCTGGAAGATCGTAATATCGGGGCGTAATCGACCGGTATCAGAGATCCGCTCAACAGCATGACCATGAAGCCGGGTTGAACTGCGGGTTGGCTGCCGAGACGTCGGGGCATCTTTACTTCGGCTTTCTGCATGCGGCCGAAGCGCACCGCGCCGCCGCGCGGCGCGACCGCGCGCTGGCGGCCACCGAACTCCAACGGACGCACCCCGGAAGCTGACGGCCCGAACAGCTAACTGGTCAGCGCGATGTACTTGGTGTCGAGGTACTCCTCGATGCCCTCGGTGCCGCCTTCGCGGCCGAAGCCCGATTCCTTGACGCCGCCGAACGGCGCGGCCGGGTCGGAGATGACACCGCGGTTGACACCGACCATGCCCGCCTCGATGCCTTCGGCGACGCGCAGCGCCCGGTCCAGCGACTGGGTGTAGATGTAGGCCGCCAGACCGTATTCGGTGTCGTTGGCGGCGGCGATGCCTTCGTCGACGGTGTCGAACCCGGTGATCGGCGCGACCGGGCCGAACACCTCCTCTTTGAGGATCCGGGCGTCGGCGGGGACGTCGGCAAGCACGGTGGCGGGATAGAAGTTGCCGGGCCCGCCGGGCGCGACACCGCCGACGGCGACCGTCGCGCCGCGCGACACCGCGTCGGACACCAGGTCCGCGACGGTGTTCACCTGCTTGGCGTTGATCAGCGGGCCCAGCGTGGCCGACGGATCCAAGCCGTCGCCGAGGGTGAACTCGCTCATCCGCTTGACCAGTTTCTCGGTGAACTCCTCGCGCACCGAGTTGGCGACGTGGAACCGGTTGGCCGCCGTGCAGGCCTCGCCCCCGTTGCGCATCTTGGCGAGGATCGCCCCGTCGACGGCCGCGTCGATGTCGGCGTCGTCGAACACGATGAACGGTGCGTTCCCGCCGAGTTCCATCGACTGGCGCAACAGCGCGTCCGACGCCTGCTTGGCCAGCGCCTTGCCCACGCCGGTGGACCCGGTGAACGTCAGCTTGCGAATCCGGCCGTCGTCGATGAGCGCGGCGGTGACGTCACGCGGCTTGGTGGTCGGCAACACCGAGAGCACACCCTTGGGCAGGCCGGCCTCGTCCATCAGCTTGGCCAGCAGCAGCATGGTCAGCGGCGTCTCCTGCGCCGGCTTGACGATCATCGTGCAGCCCGCGGCCAGCGCCGGGCCGATCTTGCGGGTGCCCATGGCCAGCGGGAAGTTCCACGGCGTGATCGCGTAGCAGGGGCCGACGGGCGCCTTCGTGACGATGATGCGGCCGGTGCCCGCGGGGGCGGGCGTGTAGCGGCCGCCGATGCGCACCGCCTCCTCGGCGAACCAGCGGAAGAACTCGGACCCGTACTTCACCTCACCCTTGCTCTCGGCGAGCACCTTGCCCATCTCGAGGGTCATCAGCGCGGCGATGTCGTCGGCGCGGGCGGTGATGGCCTCGAACACCGCCCGCAGGATCTCGCCGCGTTCCCGCGGCGGGGTGGCCGCCCAGTCGGCCTGCACGGCGCACGCGGCGTCGAGCGCGGCGATCGCGTCCTCGGCGATGCCGTCGGCCACGCTGACCAGCACTTCGTCGTTGGCCGGGTTCAGCACGTCGAACGTCGATGAGCCCGACCGCTCCTCACCGCCGATCCAGAGTCCCGTCGGTACCGATTTCAGCAGCGCGGCAGTATCCATACCTCCATCATTTACTCCGTTGATTGCCCGCCCGCACTAGGGTTCTCCACATGGGTTCCGATATTCCCGACATCACCGCCACCTCGGCATGGCAGGCCTTGTCCCGGCATCACGACGAGATCGGCGCCACCCATCTGCGCGACTTCTTCGCGCAGGACCCCGCTCGCGGCACCGAGTTGACGCTGACGGTCGGTGACCTCTACATCGACTACAGCAAGCACCGCATCACGCGCGACACATTGACGTTGCTGCTCGATCTCGCCCGTACCGCCCGCCTCACGGAACGCCGCGATGCGATGTTCTCCGGCGCCCACATCAACACCTCCGAGAACCGGGCCGTGTTGCACACCGCGCTGCGACTGCCGCGCGATGCGGAGCTGACCGTCGACGAGCAGGACGTCGTCGCCGACGTGCACGAGGTTCTCGACCGCATGGGTGAGTTCACCGACCGGCTCCGCAGCGGCGAGTGGGTGGGCGCGACCGGTGAGCGCATCACGACGGTGGTCAACATCGGCATCGGTGGTTCGGATCTGGGTCCGGTGATGGTGTACCAGGCGTTGCGGCACTACGCCGACGCCGGCATCTCGGCGCGGTTCGTCTCCAACGTCGACCCGGCCGATCTCGTCGCAAAACTCGACGGACTCGACCCGGCGACAACGCTTTTCGTCATCGCGTCGAAGACGTTCTCCACGTTGGAGACACTGACCAACGCCACCGCGGCGCGCCGCTGGCTGACCGCCGCGCTCGGCGATGCGGCGGTGTCCAGGCATTTCGTCGCGGTGTCGACAAACAGCAAGCTGGTCGACGATTTCGGCATCGACACCGCGAACATGTTCGGGTTCTGGGACTGGGTCGGCGGCCGCTACTCGGTGGACTCGGCGATCGGGCTCTCGGTGATGGCAGTGATCGGCCGGGAGCGGTTCGCCGAGTTCCTCGCCGGCTTCCACCTCGTCGACGAGCACTTCCGGACCGCGCCGCTGGAGGCCAATGCGCCGGTGCTGCTCGGCCTCATCGGCCTCTGGTACAACAACTTCTTCGGCGCCGGAATCCGTGCGGTGCTTCCGTATTCGAACGATCTGTCGCGGTTCGCCGCCTACCTGCAGCAACTGACGATGGAGTCCAACGGCAAGTCGGTGCGCGCCGACGGCACACCGGTCACCTCCGATACGGGCGAGATCTTCTGGGGCGAACCGGGCACCAACGGCCAGCACGCCTTCTACCAACTGTTGCACCAGGGCACCCGCCTGGTACCCGCCGACTTCATCGGTTTCAGCGAGCCCACCGACGATCTGCCCACCGCCGACGGCACCGGCAGCATGCACGACCTGCTGATGAGCAACTTCTTCGCCCAGACCCAGGTGCTGGCGTTCGGCCGAGATGCGGCGGAGATCATCCGAGATCTCCCAGAGGGCACCGCGCCAGACGTGGTGCCGCACAAGGTGATGCCCGGCAACCGGCCGAGCACCTCGATCCTGGGGAGCAAGCTGACGCCGTCGGTGGTCGGCCAGCTGATCGCGCTCTACGAGCACCAGGTGTTCGTCGAGGGTGTCATCTGGGGTATCGACTCGTTCGACCAGTGGGGCGTGGAATTGGGCAAGACGCAGGCCAAGGCGCTGCTGCCGGTGATCACCAGTGACACCTCACCCGCCGAGCAGACCGACTCGTCGACGGATGCGCTGGTCCGCCGGTACCGCACGGAACGCGGCCGCAGCGCGTGATTTCGGTGCCGCTGGTCACGGTGTGGTCGACCGACGGCACCGAACTCCCTAGGCGTCGGGGTCCGGGCGCGTCCAGCCCAGGATCATCGCCGGCAAGCAGCCGCCGATCAACAACACGGTCAGCGCCATCAGCCCACCGGCGTAGGCGATGTCGGCGTTGCTGCCCTCACTGTAGGTGGACGCGAAGATCAGGTAGAAGATCGGCAACAGCATCAGGTATTGCGTGACGGTGAGGGCGATCGACCTCGCGTTGTTGCGCTGGGCCAGCTCGAACTCGGCGAGGGTGGCGTGCGGGGCGTCGCCCTGCCGTCCTGACACGATCTGCAGTATCGACCACAGCGGGAAGAAGACCAGGCACGCCGGCAGCCACAGCAGTGGTGCGGAGCCAATTCCGAACGCGCACAACACGCTTACCGCAGCCATGAACGTGAAGGTGAGCGCCAGGCCCGCGACGAGCATGCGGCGGCGGCGCTGCGTCCGCCATCCGGGGAGCGAGTTGGCGTACGTCCGTTCGTGTTTGAGAAACCGGCGTGCACGGTACTTCTGGTAGCGGTCGATCAGCGTTGCCTCAGCCATGGGCAGTCCCTCCTTCGGGTTGTCGGTCCGTCCGGTAGAGCGCGGTCGACAGCGGCGGGAAGGGCTTGCGGGAGAACACCGCCTCGACGGGCAGGTCAAAGACCTCGCAGATGCGGAAGGCCAGGTCGAGACTCGGATAGTGGTCGCCCCGCTCCAGCGCGCCGACGGTCTGCGGGTTTACGTCGATCTGCTCGGCGAGCTGCGCCCGAGACATTCGCCGTTCGGCGCGCAGCACACCGATGCGGTTGTGGATGGGGAAGGTCTCCCCTCGCCGTACCGGGCTCACCTAACCAATTGTTAGGAAAACCCAACGATCCGTCAAGCAACCCGAGCGATTTCGGCGTGCCGGGTCGCGCTGAGCGCTACCACGCACGCCGAAATCACGGTGGAATGACCGCGGCAGCCTTGCGCACGGTGATGGGCGCCGCGAGCTGCTGCTCGTCGCAGATGCGCTGCAGCTTGTCCAGCGTGGCATCCAGCCCGGGACCGAGCCGCGGTCCCGGCGTGAACGTCGCGGGCAGATGCTGCATGCCCTGGATGACGCCGATCGTCTCGTAGTGCACGGCTCCGTCGGGGTCGCAGCGGAAGTCGGGCATCCGGTCGAGCACCGCGGTGAGCATCGACTTGAAGACGGTTCGCGCGACGTTGGAGCCGATGCACCGGTGCACGCCCAGTCCGAAACTGAAGTGGCGGTTGCCTTTCCGGTCCAGGATCAGCTCGTCGGGGCTCTCGAAGAGCTCAGGGTCGCGGTTCGCCATCGCCCAGGAGAGCCAGAGTCGCTCACCCTCTTTGAGGACGACGCCGTCGACCTCGAGGTCCGCCGCGACGGTGCGCCCGTCCCCCGGGGCCGGCGTGAAGTAGCGCAGGAACTCCTCGGTCGCCGGGTTGAGCAACGTGTCGCGGTCACGGCTGAGACGCTCGCGTTCGGCGGGATGCTGGCTGAGCCACTCCAGCGCGTGGGCGGTCAGCGCGGCGGTGGTGTCGAAGCCGCCGCCGATCAGCAACATCAACATGCCCATGATCTCGTCGTCCGGCGCCGGCTCACCGTCGATCCGGCACCGCACCAGTGCGTCGATCAGGCCGGGCCGCGGCGTCTCCCGGATCTCGGCGACGTGACGCATCATGCCCATGGCCGACGCGATCGCCAGGTCGGCGACCCGGGGGAAGTCGGGCGAGTCGGCGGGGGTGTACACCGAAGCGTGCGCGGGCTCGCAGTAGATCTCCCAGTCCTTGAGCGGGACGCCCAGCAGGCCGAGGGTGAGAACCGCGGGGACGATGTTGGCCAGGTCGTCGACGAAGTCGATCCGGCCCTCCTCGATCTTCTCGTCCAGGCAGGCCTTGACGATCTCGTCGACGACGGGCACCCACCGCTGCACCGCGGCGGGCGACAGATACCCGTTCAGCGGGGTGCGGTACTCGCGGTCCTCGGGGTCGTCCATTTCCAGCATGCCGCCGCGGAACGCGACGCTGTACTCCCCACGGGGGATGTTGATCCCGGTGTATCCCTTACGCGCGCCTGCGATGTCGTTGTCGTTGGAGATGTGGGGACACCGCGCGAGCTCGAAGACCTCCTTGGTGCCCGCAGCCACCCAGTGCCCGCCGTAGGTGTCGGTCCACGCGAGCGGACACCGCTCGTGCATCTCCGCGGTGATCTCTTCGAATCGGTCGCGGTACTGCGGGGTGTGGCGGTCGAAGTGGAAGCTGCGCTCTTCGCGCCGCCGATCCACGCTCGTCGGATCGGACATGGTTCGAGGATAGGAAAACCCGGACCGCCGGGTAGACAGTTCTGCGAAATTGACTACTGTTCAGGCGAAGCGGTTGGTGAACCGGGGCGGCAGCACCTTCATCAACTCCACGAGCGGCCACCACGGCCACCCGGGGACGACGGCGCGGCCCTTCTCCTTCTCGATCGCGTCGACCATGGCCTTGACGCCGGTCTCGTTGTCCACCATGAGCATGGTCGAGTTGGACTTCGCGGTCATCTCCGACTCGATGTAGCCGGGCTCGAGCACGGTGATCTTGATCGGCCCCGAGGGATACTCGGCACGCAGCGACTGGCCGAGCGAGATCACGCCCGCCTTGCTGGCGGAATAGGCGGCCTTGTGCCCGGGCACGCCCACATTGCCCAGCACCGAGGCCACCAACACCAGATGCCCCTCGCCCGCCTTCTTGAACATCTCCATCGCCGTCTCGATCTGCACCAGTGCCGCAACGAGATTGGTTTCGATCGTGGCCTTGTTGGCCCACGGCTTGCCGCCGCCGAGCGGGTAGCCCTTGCCGATGCCGGCGTTGACGATGACGCAGTCGATCCCGCCGAGTTCGTCGGAGAGCTCCCCGAAGACCTTCGGGACCTGCTCGTGATCGTTGACGTCCAGCGCCGCCACGGCGACCTTGATGTCGGGATGGCGGGCGGTGAGTTCGGCCTTCAGCTCATCGAGGTTGTCGACGCGACGTGCGCACAGCGCCAGGTCACGGCCCTTCGCGGCGAACTGGCGGGCCATGCCCGCACCAAGCCCCGAGCTGGCACCGGTGATCAGGATCTTCTGCCGAGTCATGCGGGCAGGATAACCGAGTTAGACAAGTGCCGAGTAATCGTCACCCGCCCCCATCCCGCCGAAATGGCATTCCAGCAGCGAAACTCCGGGTGACGACCTGCTGGAATGCCGTTTCGGCGAAAGACCCGGGGCTACTTGAGCAGGCGGGACATCCTGCGGTCGGCGAGCACCTTGCCGCCGGTCTGGCATGTCGGGCAGTACTGAAAGGACTTGTCGGCGAACGACACCTCTCGCACGGTGTCCCCGCAGACGGGGCACGGCAGCCCGGTGCGTGCGTGCACCCGCAACCCGGAGCGCTTCTCCCCCTTCAGCGTCGCCGCCTGCTGACCCACCGACCTCGTCACCGCATCGGTGAGCACCGAGATCATCGCGTCGTGCAGCGCCGCGAGCTGCGGCTCGGTGAGCTTGTTGGCGGTCGCGAACGGCGACAACTTGGCGACGTGCAGGATCTCGTCGCTGTACGCGTTGCCGACGCCGGCGATCACCTTCTGGTCGGTGATCACCGATTTGATCCGTCCCGAGTTCCCCCGCAGCGCCTCAGCCAGCGCTTCGGGGCTCAGCGACAGCGCGTCGGGCCCGAGGGCGGCGATCTGCGGAGCCGCCATCGGATCGGTGACGAGCCAGACCGCCAGGCGTTTCTGGGTCCCGGCTTCGGTCAGGTCGAAGCCCACCGTGTGGTCCGGGGTGCCCGGATTCATCAAGTGCACCCGCAGCGCAATCGGCCCCTTCCCCGGCTTGAGCGGGGCGGCCGCGAGCTTGTCCGACCACCGCAGCCAGCCGGCCCGGGACAGATGGGTGATCAGGTGAATGTCTCCCGCCTGCAGCCCGAGGTACTTGCCCCACCGGTTCGCGCCCGTCACCTGATGCCCGGCCAGCGCGGACACCGGCGGGTCGAACGTCTTGAGCACCGAAAGCGCCGCGACGTCGACGCGGCTCACGGTCAGCCCGACGGCGTGCCGACGCAGATGATCGGCGAGGGCCTCGATCTCCGGCAGTTCGGGCATGTCACTCAGTCTGCCTTCACGACAAGCGAGAGAAGCCAACTCACGACCGACAGCACGATCGCAGCCCAGATCGCCGTCCACCAGAAGTCGTCGATGAACAGACCCCAGTGGGTGGTGTGTTCGGTGATCCACGAGGTGATCCACAACATGAACGCGTTGATGACGACGTGGAACAGGCCGAGCGTCAGGATGTAGAGCGGGATCGAGATGATCTGGACGATCGGCTTGATGACCGCGTTGACCAGGCCGAAGATCACCGCGACGACGAAGACGATGCCGATCCTGGCCGCCGTCGAGTCGCCGCCGACGAATTCGATGCCGGGGACGAGGAGCGTGACGACCCACAACGCGAGCCCGGTCAGCGCGGCGCGCAGCAGAAAAGATCCCATGGCCACCATGATCGCCCATCGCCCCTGATTCCGGGGCGCACATCTTGCGATACCAGAGGTATGCGATACCCGAGGTATTGACATCGCACCGGACGCTCCATAGTTTCGATTCACCTCACGTCGACGAAGGGACGTTCGCGATGACCGCTCCGACGACACCACCCTCGGCGCCGCCGCCCACCGGTCCCACCCGCGACGAGTTCGCCGAGCGCCTGCTGAAGGGCTCGGTCAAGAAGTCCTACGCGCCGGTCGTCGACATCGACTGGGACGCACCCCTCGACCCGGACAAGTTCTTCCTGCCGCCGAAGACCGTGTCGCTGTACGGCACGCCGTTGTGGGCCGGCATGACCCGCGAGCAGCAGATCGAGCTTTCCCGGCAGGAGCTGGCCAATACCCTGTCGGCGGGGATCTGGTTCGAGAACATCCTCAACCAGGCGCTGCTGCGCAAGATGATGCACCAGGATCCGACGGCCCGCGCCACGCACTACGAGCTGACCGAACTCGGCGACGAGACCCGACACATGGTGATGTTCGGCAAGGCGATCGAGCGGGTGGGCGCGAAACCGGTGCGGCCCAAGCGTTATCAGCGCATCATCATCAACGCGCTGCCCTTCGCCTTTCAGGGCTCGGCGTTGTGGGTCGCAGCGCTCATCGGCGAGGAGATCTTCGACTCGCTACAGCGGCAGATGATGGACGACCCCGACCTGCAGCCGATGGTGCAGCGGCTGATGCGGATCCACGTCGCCGAGGAGGCGCGGCACATCCAGTTCGCCCGGGACGGACTGCGCAAGCGCGCGCCCCATCTGCGGCGCATCCCGAAGATGTTCGTGGCCAACGTCAACGGTGTCGGCGGGGTCTTCTTCCAGTACCTGTTCAGCAACCCCGTGCAATACCGCCGGGCCGGACTCGACCCGCGGGAGGCCCGACGCGCCGCCAGGACCAGCCCGCACCGCCATCAGGTGCAGGTGTCCGGCTTCGCCCCGCTGGCGGCCTTCCTGCAGGAGGTCGGCTTGATGGGGCCCGTTGCGCGCCGCATGTGGAAGCGCAGCCGCTTCCTGTGACGGACACCGAGACGGTGGTGTTCGCGAGCGGGCAGGACGCGGCAGGCGCGGAATTCGACGAGGAGACCCACACGTGGACCGTCGATCACCGCCGCGCCCGGGTGGTCATCGCGACCGACGGCACGCTTCCCACCGCCCTGGCGTTGCGGACCGACGACCTGGAGCCGTATCTCGGTGTCGCCGTGCACGGCGTGCCGAACTACTTCCTGCTCACCGACCCGGACGTCGCGGCCAAGAAGGCCTACGTCGCCAAGTGCCTGGCCTACATGAGCCGCAGCGATAGCACCCGCATCGAGGTGCGGCCCAGCGCGCAGCGGTTCTACAACGACCGTTCGCGCCGCCGCCGGGATCTCCGTCCCCGGCGGGGCCATTACTGGCGGCGGGTGGGCAGGCGGATCCCATGGGCATTCGAGGTCGACTCACACACCGGCGAACCCGCAGGCGACGTCGCCTACGACGGGCCCGCTACGGTCCAGATCGGCGGCGACCGCCACCGGGCCCACGTCAGGCTCACTGGCCGTCTCGACCCGATCGACGGCCGATACCATTGGCAAGGAACGGTTTTCGACGCTACATTCGACGTGCGACTGCCCCAGGATGTGACCGTGTCGATTGGTCGGCGTGCGGCCTCCGCGCGGCTGACCGAGCGCACCCCGTGGTCGACCCACTCGGTCGTCGGCGTCGGCGCGCCACCGTTCGCCCTGGACGACGTCGAGGTCGACGTTCCACTGTTATAGGGCAATCCACTGCCGCCGGACTAGAACGCGTTCTAGTATTCGCTCACCGACGAGCAGGAGGCGATGTGCGGTTCACCTACGCGGAAGCGATGACCGACCCGGCGTTCTACATCCCGCTGGCCAAGGCCGCCGAAGCCGCCGGCTATCACGCGATGACGATCCCCGACAGCGTCGCCTACCCCTTCCAATCGGACTCGAAGTATCCGTACACCCCCGACGGGAACCGCGAGTTCCTGGATGGCAAGGCGTTCATCGAGTCCTTCGTGCTGACCGCCGCGCTGTGCGCGGTGACGACGACGCTGAAGTTCAACCACTTCGTGCTCAAGCTGCCGATCCGCCCGCCCGCCCTGGTCGCCAAACAGGCAGGCTCACTGGCGGCGATGTTCGACAATCGGCTCGGCCTCGGTGTCGGCACCAGCCCGTGGCCCGAGGACTACGAGCTGATGAACGTGCCGTTCGCCAGGCGCGGCAAGCGGATGGACGAGTGCATCGACATCATCAGGGGCCTGACGTCGGGCGAGTACTTCGAGTACCACGGCGAGTTCTACGACATCCCCAAGACGAAGATGACGCCCGCGCCGTCGAAGCCGTTGCCGATCCTCATCGGCGGGCACGCCGACGCCGCACTGAGGCGCGCCGCCCGCAACGACGGCTGGATGCACGGCGGCGGCGACCCCGAGGAACTCGACGCTCTCCTCGCGAAACTCAACCGGTTCCGCGAGGAAGCGGGCAAGACCGGCCCCTATGAGATCCACGTGATCTCGATCGACGCCTACACGCCCGACGGCATCAAGCGACTGGAGGACAAGGGCGTCACCGACGTGATCGTCGGCTTCCGGATCCCCTACATCATGGGCCAGGACACCGAACCGCTCGACGCGAAGATCCGCAACCTGGAGATGTTCGCCGAGAACGTCATCGCGAAGGTGTGAACGGACACTCACACATCGCAGCACCGCTTCAACGCGTTGGCGATCGAGTCGACCGGCGTCGCCGACTCGATCTGCGAACGCAGCCGTTGCGCAGCGGCGCGGTATCCGCCGTCGCGACAGATCCGGTCCACCGCGGCGCGGATCGCGTCGGGTGACGGTGTGGCCGTACCCAAGTCGACGCCGACACCGCTGTGGTTCACCCGCGCGGCAACCTCGGCTTTGTCCGAGGTCTCTCCGGCGACGATCAGCGGCACCCCATGGCTCAGCGCGTACTGCACACCCCCGTAGCCGCCGTTGGTGATCATCACGTCGACGTGCGGCATCAACTCGGGGTAGGGCAGCCAGTCGACGACCCGCGCGTTGGCCGGTATCGGACCGTTCACCTGCCGGCCGGGACGTCCGCCGGTCGTCGCCACCACCAGCAGGTCCGGTCGATCGCCCAGTGCCTCGAGCGTGGGTGCGATCAACTGGTCGAGGTCGTCGTTGTCGAAGGTTCCCTGGGTGACGTGGACGACGGTGGTGGCTTCGGTGACGTCGGCCCACCACGGCGGTGGGATGAAGTCGCCCGCGGCCTCCGGCAGCACCGGACCGACGAACTCCACCTCGGCGGGCAGGTCACCGCGCGAATATTCGAAGCCCTCGACCGCCAGTTGCAGGACACCGTCGGCCAACCGCGGCCAGTCACTGATGAACACCGGCGATGGCCGGCAGTTCGCTTGCCGCAGTGCACGATTGAACCTGCGCTGACTGGAGCGCATGATCACGCGGTGCGCCACGGCCGTCATCGGCCGGTAGTCGACGCCGGCTTCCGGTTGCCACGCCATGCCGAACGGCGGGGTGTCCGCACTGGAGATCGTCAACGGCCCGACTCCGCACACCAGCAGCGGCGGGCGCGGGCCCTCGGACAGCAGTATCGGCAGCGCGCCGGTGAACGTCACATCGGCAAGGATTGCGTCGACGGGTTCCGACCGCAGCTGATCCCGTAGTGACTCTGCCGCTGCCACAAGCGGTTCGGCGAACACCGAGTCGAGCTCGGCGCGTCCCAGCCAGAAGCGCCGCACCTGCACGGGCAGCCTCCGCAGCCATGCGGGTGCGGCGTCCGGTGGATCGATCCGTACCTCATCGGGCAGTGACGCCGTTCGGAGACCGGCGTGATCGACGTCGCCGGCGAACTCGGCCCCCGTCAGGACGGTGACGTCGTGGCCGAGCGACTTGAGGCCCGCGCCGACGTTCACCATCGGGAGCACGTGCCCCCGAAGCTGGCTCACTGCAAGCAGATAGCGGGCCAAACCTGATCCTTCGTGCTCACGGAACCGGTGGCTCCTGGGCCCGCCCGCGTCGGATCGAGCGGTGTGCACGACGGTACCCGGAGTCCCGGGTCGCGGAACGGGGGGATCGACGCTGATGACGATGCATAACCGTGGCGAAACTGGGTAATGAGTCACACCGATGGCTTCCGGTGCGGGACCCGCGACCAACCGCGGTGAGCTGGCGGCGGTGGACGACGGCACCGCCGCGCGCTCGACGCGGGCGCCCGGTTGGCCCGTGTTCCGCAGGCAGGTGCGCGATGACGTGCTCGCTGCGGTGGCGGAGTTCCTCGACGGCCACTGCGCTGCGGCACTCGCGTACAGCCGGGTGGACCTCGCCGTGGACGTGCTGCGCGGCCTGCTGGCCGACGGCAAGTGCCTGCGCTCGACCTTCGTGTATCTGGGCTGGCTGTGTGGTGCCGAACCGGGGCGCGCCGCGGTTCGGGCCGCCGCCAGCCTGGAGTTCCTGCACGCGTTCGCCTTGATGCAATGCGCATCGAACTGGCGGTCGGGCAGTTCGCCGACCTGGTCAACGACACCGCCGCGTTTCCCTCGCTCGACGAGGTACTCGACGTCGCCCGGCGCAAGTCGGGCAACTACACGGTCCGCCGTCCACTGGAGATCGGAGCCACGTTGGCAGGGTTTGACGATCAGGTCCTGGCCGCGCTCGGTGACTACGGCGAGGCGGTCGGCGAGGCGTTCCAGCTGCGGGACGACCTCCTCGGGGTGTTCGGCTCTCCGAAGACGGCGGGCAAGCCCGCCGGCGCCGACCTCGCCGCGCGCAAGGCGACCACCGTCGTCGTGGCCGCCCACCACCTCGCCACCGCCGCGCAGCGGCGACAATTGTGCAGGCTGATGACCACCGATCAATTGACCCCGGCCGATATCGCCGGCTGGTAGACGCTCATCGCCGACATAGGTACCGTGGAGTGGATCGAGCATCTCATCGACCAACGACTGAAGCGTGCGCTGGACAGGCTTGACGCCGCGCCGCTCAACAGCGACGCGCATTCGGCGCTCGCCGGTATGGTCGTGGCCTGTACCCAGCGGGAACACTGATGCGCTCCGTCACCGGATCCACCGACCGCGTGGTGGTCGTCGGCGCAGGATTGGCAGGGCTGTCGGCGGCGCTTCATCTGGCCGGCCGCGGGCGAACCGTCACCGTCGTCGAACGCGGCGCCCATCCCGGTGGCCGCGTCGGCAGGGCCGACATCGACGGCTACCGGATCGACACCGGGCCCACGGTGCTGACGATGCCTGACATCATCGACGACACCTTCGCGGCCGTCGGAGAGACCACCGCCGCGCGGCTCGACCTGCTGCCGGTGGTGCCCGCATACCGCGCCGCCTTCGCCGACGGCAGCAGCCTGGACGTCCACGCCGATGCGGCGGCGATGGCCGCCGAGATCGAGCGCTTCGCCGGACCCGGCGAAGCCGCAGGCTACCTGCGGCTGCGACAGTGGCTGACCCGGCTCTACGAACTCGAGTTCGACGGTTTCATCGGCGCCAACTTCGGCTCCCCGCTGTCCCTGCTGACCCCGCAACTCGCCCGGCTGGCCGCCATCGGCGGATTCCGGCACTGGGAACCGATGGTGCGGCGTTTCATCAGCGACGAACGACTGCTGCGCGTGTTCACGTTCCAGGCCCTCTACGTCGGGGTTCCGCCGCGCAACGCGCTGGCGGCCTACGCCGTCATCGCCTACATGGACACGGTGTCGGGCGTGTATTTTCCCCGCGGCGGAATGCGCGCGCTGCCCGACGCGCTGGCCGCGGCCGCCACCGACGCCGGCGTCGAGTTCCACTACAACTGCCCCGTCACCGAATTGGAGCGCTCGGGCAGCCGCGTCACGGCCGTGCGCACCGCCGGCGGCGAGCGGTTCCCCGCCGACGCCGTGGTCCTCACCACCGAACTGCCCGACACGTACCGACTGCTCGGACGCACCCCCCGACGGTTGCTGACGCTGCGCCCCGCGCCGTCGGCGGTTGTGGCGCACCTCGGCTGCCGCGGTGACGCCTCCGCTGCCGACCGGTCCCACCACACGATCCTGTTCGGTGACGCCTGGCAGCAGACCTTCCACGACATCATCGATGTGGGCCGCCCGATGGTGGACCCGTCGCTGCTGGTCACCCGGCCGACCGCCGGTGACTCCAGCCTGGCGCCGCCGGGGCGCGACCTGCTCTATGTGCTCGCACCGGCACCCAATACGGCTGTCGGGCACACGGATTGGGATGGCGAACGGGACGGGTACGTGCAGCACATGCTCGACACCGTCACCGCGCGCATGCCGCACCTCGGCGACGACGCCGAGATCCTGCACGTCGTCACGCCGCAGGACTGGGCCAGGCAGGGCATGGCCGCGGGCACCCCGTTCGCCCTTGCGCACACGTTCGGCCAGACCGGTCCGTTCCGGCCGGGTAACACCGTGCGCGGTGTCGACAACGCGGTGCTGGCCGGGTCGTCCACCGTGCCCGGTGTGGGCATTCCCACCGCGATCGTGTCGGGTCGCCTCGCCGCCGATCGCATCACCGGGCTCGTCAGCCGGACTCATCGACGCGCGGTGTCGAAGTGATCGGCGGGCAACGGTGATCGGCTCTGAACTCGACGCCGCCGGGGTGCACGACCAGGCGCTGCGGGAGGCCTACCGCCGCTGCCGCGCCATCAATGCCCAGCACGGCCGGACCTTCTTCCTGGCCACCCGGCTGCTCTCGCCGGCCCAGCGACCGGCCGTGCACGCGCTGTACGGGTTCGCCCGGCGGGCCGACGACGTACTCGACGGTTTCGACTCGCGCAGCACGGATCAGCGCGCCCAGGAGCTACAGGCGCTGGCCACGGCGCTGTTCACCCGATTGGTCGAGAAGCGACCGGCCGGAGACGACCCGATCCTGGAGGCGGTCGTGGACACCGCCACCAACTACGAACTGGACTGGCAGCTCTTCGACGACTTCCTCTGTTCGATGAGGATGGACCTCACGGTCACCGACTATCCCGACCGAGCTGCGCTGGACCGCTACATGTACGGCTCCGCCGAGGTGATCGGCCTGCAACTCCTGCCGGTGCTGGGTACCGTCGCCCCGCGCGACGAGGCGGCGCCGTACGCCGCTGCCCTCGGGAAAGCCTTCCAGCTCACCAACTTTCTGCGCGACATCGACGAGGACCTGACTCGCGGGCGCGTCTACCTGCCCGCCGACGAACTCGCACGTCACGGCGTCGACCGCGACGTGCTGACGTGGTGCCAGAGGAATCGTCGCACCGACCCGCGGGTGCGGTCGGCCCTGACCGAACAGCACGCCCTGACCCGGCGGATCTACGCGCAGGCCAAACGTGGCACCGCGCTGCTGCATCCGCGGTCGCGGCCGTGCGTCGACGCCGCGCTGACGTTGTACTCGGGGATACTGGACCGCATCGAGGAACTGGATTTCGCCGTGTTCACCCAGCGGGCGCGTGTCTCGACGGCCCGCCGGCTGCAGGTCGCGGGCACCGGGCTGGTCAAGGCCCTGCGGGCCCGCCGACAGGAGGTGTGACCATCGACCGGTACCAGTACCTGCTGCTGCGGGAACGCCACCGGGACACGACCGAACAGGGAGCGACATGAGCGCAGGACCGTATGACGTTCCCAACGCATTCGATGCGGGCGCGGATGCCTACGACGGCCTGGTAGGCGCGAATCCGGGATACCACAGGCACCTGCGCATGTCGGCGCAGCGAATGCAGCTGCCCGACAAAGGACGTGGCCTGCGCCTGCTGGACATCGGCTGTGGCACAGGGGCATCCACCGCCGCTCTGCTGCACGTCGCACCGCAGGCCGAGATCGTCGCCGCCGACGGCTCTGCGGGCATGCTGGCACGGGCGCGGGCCAAGCAGTGGCCGGCGACGGTGACTTTCGTGCACAGCCGCGCCGAAGGCCTCGCCGAGGCGGGTGTCGCCGGCCCGTTCGACGGCATCCTGGCGGCCTATCTGGTGCGCAACGTCGCCGACCCGGACGCGGTGCTGCAGTCGTTGTGCGCCCTCCTGCGACCGGGCGGTGTCTTCGCCGCCCACGAGTACTCGGTGTCCGACTCCCGGGTGGCCACCGCCATCTGGAACCTGGTGAGCTCGGCGATCATCATCCCCGCAGGCCGGCTACGCTCCGGCGACGCCGGGTTGTACCGCTACCTGCGCCGCAGCGTCAACGACTTCGACGGTGCCGCCGAGTTCCGCAATCGGATGCAGCGCAACGGCTTCACCGATGTTCGCAGCCTCTCGGTCCCCGGCTGGCAGCGCAACATCGTGCACACCTTCCTCGGCCGGGCGCCGCGGTGAGAGACTCTCGCCGAGTCCTGCACCCCGCCGCGCACGGACTGCCGGACGCCGCCGCGCTGCCCACCCGCCCCCGGGCCGTGGTCATCGGCGCGGGTATCGCGGGACTGGCCGCGGCGGCCGCGCTCGCCGAACGGGGCGTGGCCGTCGACCTGATCGAAAAGCAGAACTACCTCGGCGGCCGGGTCGGAGGCTGGCGCGAGACGCTGCCCGACGGCACACCGGTGTCGATGAACCGCGGCTTCCACGCGTTCTTCCGTCAGTACTACAACCTGCGAAACCTGTTGAGGCGCCTCGATGTTGACCTGACGATGCTGAGTCCGTTGGAGGACTACCCGCTGGTCGACGGGCAGGGGCGGCGCGACACGTTCCGCGGCCTGCCCCGTACCCCACCACTGAACGCGGTGGCTTTCGCGTTGCGCAGCCCCACATTCCGGCTCCGCGATCTCGTGCGCCTCGACGCCCGCGCCGCGGCGCCGCTGGCGGCGGTGTCGGTACCGCAGACCTACCACGAACTCGACGACCAGGACGCCGAGTCGTTCCTGCGCGAGATCAACTTCCCCGAGGCGGCCCGGCATCTGGCCTTCGAGGTGTTCTCCCGCAGCTTCTTCACCCGCCCGGCCGCCTTGTCGGCAGCCGAACTGGCCACCATGTTCCACATCTACTTTCTCGGCTCCAGCGAGGGTCTGGTGTTCGACGTCGCCACCGCCGACTTCGACGTGGCACTGTGGCAACCCCTCGGTGAGCATCTGCAGAGCCTCGGGGTTCGGGTGCGCACCGGGGCAGCGGTACGACACCTTGCGGTGACCGCCCCCGGCAGGTTCGTCGTGACGGATGAAACCGGCGCCGACATCGACGCCGACGGCGTGGTGCTCGCCACCGACGTCGCAGCCCTGCAGACGATCGTGTCGGGGTCGTCGGGACTCGACGATCCCGGGTGGCGCTCCCGAATCGACCAGATGGGTACCGCAGCGCCGTTCCTCGTGCACCGCCTGTGGTTGGACCGTCCGGTGCGGGCCGACCGGCCGGCGTTCCTCGGCACCGGGGGCCAGATGCCGCTGGACAATGTCAGCGTGCTGAACCGGTACGAACGCGAAGCCACCGAATGGGCCGAACGCACCGGCGGGTCGGTCGTCGAACTGCACGCCTATTCGGTCACCGAGGACACCCCGCAGCTGCGCCGGGACCTGGTCTCCCGGCTGCACGCCCTGTATCCGGAGACTGCGTCCGCCCGGGTGGTCTTCGAGAAGACGTTGTGCCGCAACGATTGTCCCCGGCTCGCGCCCGGAGACTTCGCGAGCCGGCCGTCGGTGATCACACCGCATCCGGGGCTGGCGCTGGCCGGAGACGGCATCCGGATAGACCTGCCGGTGGCGTTGATGGAGCGCGCCGCCACCACGGGTCTGGCGGCAGCCAACGCCCTGCTCGACCACTTCGGTGTGAGGGGGCACGATATGTACACCGTGCCGGTGCGCGGGCGGTCACGTGTCCTGCGGCATCTCGCCGGCCGCGTCGAGAGGGGGACATCGCAGTGAACGGGCTGAATCGGCTCGCGACCTCGGCGCGAAAGGCGTGGCCGTTCGAGATCCTGCCGCGCACGCCGTGGGCACGGCAACCCCCGACCCATCGGCAGGCGTCACCGTCGGTGATCGACGCGGCGCTCGCACGGTCCCGGATGCGGCCCAGCGGCAACTGGTACGTCGTCGCCGCCAGTTCCGAAATCGCCTCGAAGCCGCGCGGCGCGACGGTGGCCGGCGCGGAGTTGGTGTGCTGGCGCGGTGTCGACGGTCAGCTGCTCATCGGTCCGGCCCGCTGCCCGCACCTCGGCGCGGACCTGTGCACCGGCTCCGTGGACCGCGGCGCCCTGATCTGTCCGTGGCACGGCCTGCGGCTGACCGGACGCTCCCGGCCGGACTGGCCGGCACTGCCCGCGTTCGACGACGGCGTGCTGGCCTGGGTTCGACTCGACCGCATCGGCGGCGAGGAACCCACGCCGGCGCCGATCCTGCCGGTGCGGCCCGAGGGTCCTCAGATCGCCGCCGTCACCAGCCTGACCGGCACCTGCGAACCCGGCGACATCATCGCCAACCGGATGGATCCCTGGCACGGTGCTTGGTTCCATCCCTATTCGTTCACCCGGCTCGAGGTGCTCAGCGCCCCGCCCGACGGTGAGGTGGTGCCCGACGAACTGGACCGCTTCCTGGTCGCGGTGACGTTCCGCATCGGACGACTCGGCGTCCCGGTGATCGCCGAGTTCACCAGTCCCGAGCCGCGCACCCTGGTCATGCGCATCGTCGACGGGGAAGGCGCCGGCAGCGTCGTCGAAACCCACGCCACACCAGCTGGATTCGGGCCGGAAAGTCAGCCCCGAAGCACCGTGCTGGAGGCGGTCATCGCGCACTCCGACCGTCCGGGGTTCGCCCGTGCGCTACGCGCCGCACCGGCCATCGCCCCGTTCATGCGCCGCGCGGCGCACCGACTGTGGCGCGACGATCTGCGCTACGCCGAGCGCCTGCACACGGTGCGCAGGCAGGACACCGACAACACGGCGGATCTGCTCAAGCCGCCGGACGCGCCCACGACGGCAGACCCGCGGCATCCAGGAGCGGCACCTGGTTGCGGGCCCACGGGCTGATCGCCCAGTCCAGGGCCGCGGCGGCGCGCACGTCGTCCCAGCCCACCCACACCAGGTCCATCACCTCGTCCGGGGCGGCGTCCACCCGGCCCGCGGCAAGGGCACAGAAAACCGGGCACACCTCGTTCTCCACCGTCCCGTCGGCGGCCTGTGCCCGGTAACGGAAATCGGGCAGCACGCAGACCACCTCGGCGAGTGTGGTTCCCAGTTCCTGACGGGCGCGGCGGCGCACCGCATCCTCGACGGACTCCCCCGGCGCGGGATGACCGCAGAAGGCATTGGTCCACACCCCCGGCCAGGTCTGCTTGGTCAGCGCCCGCCGGGTCAGCAGCGCGCGGCCGCTCCCGTCGAAGAGGTAGCAGGAGAACCCGAGGTGCAAAGGGGTTTCGGCATGGTGCACGGTGGCCTTGGCCGCGCTGCCCACGGCGTTGCCCGCTTCGTCGAGCAGCACCACACGTTCCTCGTGGCTCACAATCGTCATTGTTACCCGCCGGTCTCCCAATCAAACGATGCTTCAACGATTCAAGCAGCCTACGGAACATCCGTCGGCAGAGTCGGATACGCGCCGAACGTCACCGCGACGAGGTGACCAGCGCATCGATGGTTTCGGGGCCGAGGACCTGGTCGAGGACCATCATGGCGGTGCCGAGGACCCCGGCCCGGTCCCCGAATGCGGCAGGCACGACCTCGAGCATTCTGGTGGCCAGCGTTGTGGCGTTGCCGTACAACGTTTCTCGCAGACCGGCGACGAAGAAGTCGTAGGCGCCCGCGACGTCGCCGGCCACCACCAGCGCAGCGGGGTTGAGCAGGTTGACCGCCGCGGCCAGAACCTCGCCGACGTGGCGGCCGCTGTCGCGGATCAACCGCCGCGCCAACACGTCGCCACCGTGCGCCAACTCGACGACGTCGCGAAGGTTCCCGACCTGCCTGCCTTCCCCGCGCAGGCTGCGTACCAACGCCCAGCCACCGGCGACGGCCTCCAGGCATCCGGTGTCGCCGCACCGGCAGACCCGCCCCGCCGCGGCGGCGGTCTTGTCGTGGCCGAACTCGCCTGCCGCCCCGGTCGCGCCCCGCTGCAGCACCCCGCCCGCGATGATGCCCGCTCCGAGGCCGGTCGACGCTTTGATGACCACGACGTCGTCGAAGCCGCCCGCACCGGCGCGCCATTCGGCGAGGGCGATGACGTTGGCGTCGTTGTCCAGCACCACCGGCGCGTCGGTGAGCTCACGGAAGTACGGCACCAGCGGTGCCCCGTCCCAGCCGCTCAGCACGGGCGTGTCGACGCTGCACCCCCGCTCCCGGTCGACGGTGCCGGGCAGGCTGAGCCCGACACCGAAGACCTGCGCCGGCGAGTGGCCCGAGTCTGCCAGCAGCAGATCGAGGCGCTTGACCACATCGGGCATCAGATCCTCGGCGCGAAGCCCCGGTTCCTGATCGATGTCGGCGGTGACCAGCACGTCGCCGGCCAGATTGCAGACCCCGAACCGTGCGCGGCTGCCGCCGATTGCCGCTGCCAGCACCACCCCGGCGTCGGCGTCGAAGCTCAGCAGCGCGGGAGGCCGCCCACCCGTCGACACCGCCTGCTCCCGCTCGAATACCAGGTTGCGTGCGGTGAGTTCCCTCACCCTCGCCGAGACCGCGGTCCGCGACAACCCGGTCAGTTTGCCGACCTCGGCGCGCGTCACCTCGCGTTTGTCCCTGATCAGGGCATACAGGTCCCCAACAGAAACCGCAGACGCCGTCCGGAACAGAGGCACGGGCAGAGCCTAACTCCAGATACTTATGCATTACAAATACCTAAGTCGGATTGAGAAGAACCTTATCCCTGGTTACCGTAGTGCAGATGAAGGAACCGAGATCGCTGCTGGACGTCGCACCGGTGATGCCCGTGATCAGCGTGCGTGACCCGCTTGCTGCGGTCCCCGTCGCGCGCGCCGTCACGGAGGCCGGGTTGCCGCTCGTCCAGGTCGCCCTCGACGCGCCGGGCGCACTGGAGGCCATCGAGCGCATCGCCGCCGAGGCACCCGACGTCATCGTCGGCGCCGGCGCCATCACCGAGGCCGACCAGCCCGCACTCGCACGGGCGGCGGGAGCGGAGTTTCTGGTCGCCACCCTCGGCACCGCGCCCCTGTGCGCGGCGATGCGCGACACCGAACTCCCCCACCTGCCCGGTGTGGCCACAGCCCCGGAAGCCATGCAGTTGCTCGACGACGGTTACACCGACATGGTCCTGCATCCGGCAGCGGCCGCCGGCGGGGTCCGGTATCTCCGGGCGCTGGCGGCCTTCGTGCCCGCCGCCCGCTTCTGCCCCGCGGGCGGCATCACCGTCTCGCAACTCAGCGGCTACCTCGCGACACCGAACGTCGGATGCGTCAGCGCAGACTGGCTCGCCCCGGCCGATGCCGTCTTCCGAGGCGACTGGGACCGGATCCGTCGTCTCGCCGAGGTCGCCGTCACGCTGAGCAGGCCCGCGGTCACCGCCGTTCGAGCACTATGACCGCGACGCTCGAACGTGCCTCGGGCCCCGTTTCGGTGGTGGCGCCCGATCCGGTGGTGCGCTGGCTCGCCGTCGTCGCGCTCGCACTCGGTGGATTCGGCATCGGCACCACCGAGTTCGTCGCCATGGGCCTGCTCCCCGACATCGCGAGTGGCCTCGGCGTCTCCGAACCCGCAGCGGGACAAGTCATCTCGGCGTACGCGCTGGGAGTCGTCGTCGGCGCCCCGTTGATCGCCGCCATCACCGCGAGGATGGCGCGGCGCAAGCTGCTGCTCGCGCTGATGACGGTGTTCACCCTCGGCAACCTGGCAAGCATGTTGGCGCCGTCCTACGAGACGCTGATCGCGGCCCGATTCTTCGCGGGCCTTCCGCACGGGGCGTTCTTCGGCGTGGCGGCGTTGGTGGCCGCTCACCTGATGGGTCCGCAGAACCGGGCCAAGGCGGTCGCCCACGTGATGTCCGGGTTGACGATCGCGACGGTGCTCGGTGTGCCGATGGCCTCCTGGCTGGGCCAATCACTGGGCTGGCGTTCCGCTTTCGGCCTTGTGGTCGCCGTGGGCGTGGTCGCCCTGACGGCGCTGTGGTTCTGGCTCCCGTCCCAGCTGCGCTTCATCCCGTCGACCAGTCCCCTGGCCGAACTCACCGCGCTGCGCCGCATCCAGGTCTGGCTGGCGCTGCTGGTCGGCATGATCGGCTTCGGCGGCATGTTCGCCGTCTACACCTACATCACCACCACCATGACCGACGTCGCGGGGATGCCGCGCGCGCTGGTCCCGGTGGCGCTCATGGTGTTCGGTCTCGGCATGGTCGCCGGAAACCTGCTCGGCGGCCGACTGGCCGACCGCTCGGTGATCCGGGCTCTGTACCTGTCGATGGGTGCGCTGAGCGCGGTACTCGCCGTCTTCGTCGTGGCCTCGCACAACCCATGGACGGCGCTGGTGGTGCTCTTCGGCATCGGGGCGTCGGGCTCTGCGGTCGCCCCGGCGCTGCAGACCCGGCTGATGGACGTCGCCCATGACGCCCAGACTCTCGCCGCGGCGCTGAACCATTCGGCGCTCAACATCGGCAACGCGACGGGCGCACTCGTCGGGGGCATGGTGATCGCCGCCGGTCTCGGCTATACGGCACCCGCGGCCGCGGGCGCGCTGCTCGCGTTGGCGGGAATCGCCGTGCTGACGGTGTCGGTGCTGCTGCAGAAGCGGACCGCCTCCGCCCGGTGACCGTCGGCCCTCAGGTCAACGTGCGCAACACCTCGAGCACATTCGCGATGAGCGGAGAAGCGCGAGGCGTGGAGTAGGCCGCGAGCAGGTCGATGGAGTTCGATGTCGGCGACAGCGGCCGGTAACAGACGCCCGCGAGGTCCAGTTCCGCCGTCGGTTCGGGCACCACCGCCACGCCAAGGCCCGCGGCGACCAGGGTCACCAGCGTGGACGTCTCCTCCACCTCGTGACGGATGCGCGGCGTGAAGCCCGCCTCCGTACACAACGAGGTGACAAGGGCACTCATCCGCGAGCGCCCCCGGCCCGCATGGCTGATGAGGTCCTCGTCGCGCAGGTCGGCGACAGTGAGTTCATCGCGCTCGGCGTAACGGTGTCCGGCGGGCAGGGCGACCAGTAGGCGGTCCCGCCGGACCGCTTCGACGGTGATGTCGGGATCGGTGACAGGCGGACGCAGCAGCCCCAGATCGATCTCGCCGACCCGTAGCGCGGCAAGCTGCGCCGGAGCCAGCATCTCGCCGCGCACACTCACGTCGATGTCCGGCAGCGTGCTGCGCAGCGCGCGCACCAACTGCGGGAGCAGCGAGTACGTGGCAGAGCCGACGCAGCCGATCACCAGACGCCCCTGCGCCCCCTCGGCGACGCGGCGGGCCTGCTCGCCGGCGTCGTCCACGGCATCGAGGATCTCGACGGTGCGATCGAGGAAGGCCCGACCGGCCGCGGTGAGCTCGACACTGCGGGTGGAGCGGGTCAGCAGGGCGACCCGCAGTTCGCGCTCGAGTTGGCGGATCTGCTGGGACAGCGGCGGCTGCGCGATGTGCAGCCGTTCCGCGGCCCGGCCGAAATGCAGCTCTTCGGCGACCGCTCGGAAGTACCGAAGATGCCGAAGCTCCACGGGCCACCTCCAATAAGACTTCATAGCTCTCAATAGAGCTGATTTAAGTATTTCAGAATATCGCCCGCACGTCTTACCGTCGATGCATGGACGTCATGATCTGCAATCCCCTGCGCACCCCGGTGGCGCGGATGGGCGGGGCACTGTCGACGCTGACGGCCGCAGATCTGGCCACCGCGACGCTGCGCGCGCTCGTCGAACAGACCGGCCTCGGCGACGGTGACGTCGACGACGTCGTGCTCGGTAACGGCTATCCCAACGGTGAGGCGCCTGCCATCGGCCGTATCGCCGCACTCGACGCCGGACTCGGGACCGGCGTGCCGGGCCTGCAGATCGACCGACGGTGCGGCTCGGGCCTGCAGGCGGTGCTCTACGCCGCGGGCCAGGTGGCCACCGGCGCCGCGGGCGTCGTCGTCGCGGGTGGCGCGGAATCGATGTCCAACGTCGAGCACTACGCGCTCGGCCTTCGCACCGGCGTGCGCCAGGGCGGCATCGCCCTGGCCGATCGGCTCGACCGGGCCCGCGAAACAGCCGGCGGTGCTTCACATCCCATCGCAGGCGGGATGATCGAGACCGCGGAGAACCTGCGTCGTCAGTACGGGATTTCGCGGGACGAGCAGGACGAGCTGTCCGTTCGGTCCCATCAGCGCGCGATCGCCGCCCACGACGCGGGCCGCTTCGCCGACGAGCTGATCCCGGTGACCGTGCCCGGGAAACGCGGCAAGCCCGACATCGTCGTCGACCGTGACGAACATCCCCGCGCCGACATCAGCTTCGAGAAACTGGCGGGCCTGCGCGCCGTCAGGGCGAAGGTCGATCCCGATTCCACCGTCACCGCGGGCAACGCCTCCGGCCAGAACGACGGCGCGGCGATGTGCGTCGTCACCACGGCCGACCACGCCGACAGGCTGGGGTTGACCCCGATGCTGACGCTGCGGTCCTGGGCAGTGACCGGGTGCAGCCCGGAGACCATGGGCATCGGCCCGGTGAGCGCCACCGCGGCCGCCCTCGACCGGGCCGGGCTGACGCTTCACGACGTCGACCTGATCGAACTCAACGAGGCGTTCGCCGCGCAGGTGCTCGCGGTGCTGGCCGAGTGGAAGGTGGATCCGCTCGACGACCGGGTGAACCCGAACGGCTCCGGCATCTCGCTGGGCCATCCGGTCGGGGCGACGGGTGCGCGGATCCTGGCCACGGCGGCCCACGAGGCACGCCGCCGCGGCGCGCGCACCGTCCTGGAGACGATGTGCATCGGCGGCGGGCAGGGGCTGGCCGCAGTCTTCGAGGTGGTGCGGCCATGAGCGCGGTGGACGTGCACGCGGTCGTCAGCGGACCCGCCGACGCGCCGGTCGTGGTGCTGTCCAATTCGCTGGGCTCGACCCACCGCATGTGGGACGCCCAGATCGCCGACCTGCAGCGGCATTTCCGCGTCGTGCGCTACGACACCCGCGGCCACGGCGACTCCCCGGTGCCGGCCGGCCCGTATTCGATCGACGACCTGGCCGACGACCTCGTCGCGCTGCTCGACCGGCTCGGCGTGGCACGGGCCTCATTGGTCGGCTTGTCGCTCGGCGGCATGACGGTCATGCGGGTGGCCGCCCGCAACCCGGACCGCGTGGCGCGACTTGTGTTGCTGTGCACCGGCGCGCAACTGCCGCCCGCGGAAGCCTGGACGGAGCGCGCGGCCGTCGTGCGCGCACAGGGCAGCAAGGCCGTGGCTCCCGCCGTCGTGGAGCGCTGGTTCACCCCGGCCTACCTCACCGCACACCCCGACGAGCGTCGCGCGTACGAACAGATGATCCGGTCCACCCCCGCCGAAGGCTACGCGGGCTGCTGTGAGGCCATCGCGGAACTCGACCTGCGAGAGCAGCTTCCCGCCATCACCGCACCGACGCTCGTCATCGCCGGCGAGGACGACCCGGCGACGCCGCCGGCGAAACTCGAGGACATCGCCGCCCGGATACCGGGTGCACGACTGCTCTCCGTACCGCGGGCCGCGCACCTGGCCAACGCCGAACAGCCCGGCATCATCACCCCCGCCCTCATCGAACACCTGGAGCGACAATGACTTTGAACAAGGTCGTGGGTTCACCGGCCGCAGCGGTGGCCGACATCCCCGACGGCGCGAGCCTGGCCGTCGGCGGCTTCGGACTGGCCGGGATCCCCTGGTTCCTCATCGACGCCCTGCTGGAACAGGGTGCCGGTGACCTGACGATCGTCAGCAACAACTGCGGCGTCGACGGCGGCGGCCTGGGGCTGCTTCTCGAAGCGCACCGGATCACCCGCGTCGTCGCGTCGTACGTCGGCGACAACAAGGAGTTCGCCCGCCAGTACCTGTCCGGCGAGTTGACGGTCGAGCTGACCCCGCAGGGCACCCTGGCCGAACGGCTGCGTGCCGGCGGCAGCGGCATCGGTGCGTTCTTCACCCCGACCGGGGTGGGCACCCTGGTCGCCGACGGGGGTCTGCCGTGGCGCTATCACCCCGACGGGAGCGTGGCGCTGGCGTCACCCCCGAAAGAGGTGCGCACGTTCGGCGGCCGCCCGATGCTGCTCGAGGAGTCCATCGTCACCGATTACGCGTTGGTGCGGGCGGCCGTCGCCGACAAGGCGGGCAATTGTGTCTTCCACGCCGCGGCACGCAACTTCAATCCCCCGGCCGCCATGGCGGGCCGGCTCACCGTCGTCGAGGCGGAGAAGGTGGTGGAGGTCGGCGAGCTGCATCCTGACGAGGTCCACCTGCCGGGCATCTTTGTGCAACGAGTGGTCGAGTTGACGCCGGAACAGGCCTCCCGCAAGGGAATCGAGAAGCGCACCACCCGGCCCAGGCTGACATCGCAGGAGGTTTCCTCATGAGCTGGACCCGTGACCAGATGGCCGCGCGGGCGGCCCGCGAACTCCGCGACGGTGACTACGTCAACCTCGGCATCGGACTGCCGACCCTGATCCCGGACCACCTGCCGGCGGGCTCGGACGTCACCCTGCACGCCGAGAACGGCATCCTCGGCGTCGGCCCCTTCCCGTACGACGACGAAGTGGACCCGGACCTGGTGAACGCGGGCAAGCAGACCGTGTCGGTGGTCGACGGGGCGTCGTACTTCGACTCGGCCACCAGTTTCGCGATGATCCGCGGCGGCCACGTCGACGTCGCGGTACTGGGTGGTATGCAGGTGGCCGCCAACGGTGACCTGGCCAACTGGATGGTGCCGGGGTCGATGGTGAAGGGCATGGGCGGCGCGATGGACCTCGTCAGTGGTGCGGAGCGCGTCATCGTGCTGATGGACCACGTGTCGAAGTCCGGTGCCGCCAAGCTTGTTCTCCACTGCGACCTGCCGTTGACCGGCAAGACGGTGGTCAGCCGGGTCATCACCGACCTTGGGGTGTTCGACGTGACCGGCACCGGGTTCGCGGTCGTCGAACTCGCCGACGGCGTGGACTTCGACGACGTCGTCGCCAAGACCGCCGCGCCGGTGAGCGATGATCGTCAGCGCCGCAGCGCGGCGAGTTCCGAGCGGGACCGCACGCCGAGCTTGGCGTAGACGCGGGTGAGGTGGTACTGCACCGTCTTCGGGGACACGTAGAGTTCCGCCGCCACCTCACGGTTCGAAAAGCCCTGGGCGACAAGGGCAGTGACCGCTTCTTCCTGCGGCGTCAGGTCCACGTCGTCACGAGAGCCACGGACCTGGTGCAAGCCGCCCGCCTTGAGTTCCCGATCGCAGCGGGCGACATAGGTGTGCGCACCCAGAGACAGGTAGAGCTCACGGGCGGTGCCGATCACCGCGTCGGCCAGGCGCCGCTTCCCGGCGCGCCGCAGCGTCTGCCCGTAGGCGAAGTTGACCCGCGCGGTGTCGTAGCGCAGCGGCAGCCCCTGCAGCAGTTCCAGCGACTCTTCGAACGACCGCCGGGCCGCGTGGATGTCACCGAGCGCGCCGTGCAAGCGGCCGCGGGCATAGCCGAGGCGGGCCCGTGCCGATCGATGGCCGCGGGCCCTGGCCCGTTGTTCGTGCGGCTGCAAGAAGGTGTCGGCTTCTGCGAGTTGACCATCGAGCACCAACGCATTGGCCAACAGGTCGGGCCACGGCCAATAACCCGGCTCCTGCAACGAGGTACCGGCCGCCATGGCGGCCAACGGTGCGACGACCCGACGAACCTTGGCGTAATCGGCCTGCGCCTCGGCGATCTGCGCGCGCGCCAGCACCGTCGGGATCACCATCATCTCGTAGTCACCGGTGACCGAGGATGCCGACTGCAGCGCCGACGCAGCAACGGGCCAGTCCCCGCGGAGCGCGCTGATCTGCGCCGCCGTCCACTCCAGCAGCGGTGTGGTGACCACGATCCCGCTCGTCGTCGCCAGCGCGCGCCCACGTTCGACGGTGTCCATCGCCCGGTCCCACTCACCGATCGCGAACTGGACTCGACTCAGCCATGCCAACGCCCACAGCGTGATTCGCGTCGAACCGCCCAGGCCGGCAACCGCGACCGCACTCTCCAGGCTCGCGCGCGCACCGTCGACGTCGTCGCGGATCAACTGCACCCAGCCGCGCCCCATGACGACCCGCTGGGCCTGGGCGCCGTGTCGGACGCGCGCACTCAGGTCCTCGTAGGCCGCGGTGGCGCGCCGGGGATGTCCGGCCGCCAGCAGCCCGAGACCCCGGATCGCCGCCGACTCGATCCCGGCGGGTGAATCGCGGTCGGCCAAGCTCAGAGCGCGATCCGCCCAGGCGACCACTTCATCTCCACGGCAACGGATCAGCGAATGCAACACGTGACGTTGCGCCACCAGCGCCGCGGTGTCGGGCTCACGCTCGACGTTGACGATGTCCCATGCGCGCGCGAGCCGGACCTCGGCTTCGGCCGACCTGCCGCGAAGGATGGCCAGGTAGGCCAGTACGGCATTTCGCAGCGGTGTCTCGCGCAGGCTCTCCACCGCAGGGACTTTCGCGGCCGCCGCCACGCAGTCGCCGGCCGCGACCAGGGCGTCGACCGAGCGGGTCAGCCGGTCATCGTGCAGCAGCGAGTCGGCGGTGAGCCGTGCGGAATCGCGGAACAACGTCGCCGCCTGCGCCCAGGCGCCTTCCGCGCCGCGGGCGTGCGCCAACTGCGCGACCTCGTCGGCGAGCGCGGAATCCGGCGTCGGCGTCGCCGCGACCAGATGACCGAGCCGCTTCGCCGGGTCACCGACGATGTCGGCTGCCCGCCGGTGCGCGTCGGCGACCGCGTGCACACCCATCAGATCGATCACCGAGACTCGGGTCGAGAAATCGCGCAACCGGGGCTCGAACGGTGTCGCCGCGGCGAGAAGCCCCGCGGTGGTGGCCGAGTCCAAGCCTGGCAGCGGGTCGGCCAAACTTGCCAGCGCGGCAGCGTCGGCAAGCGAGGAATCCTCGCCGAGAACCGCCAACGCCTCGACGAGCGCGCGGCCGTCGGGTGTGCAGTCCGCCAGCCGCTCGCGGGTCAGCGCCCGGATGTGGCTGGGCGCCGGCAGTGCCGCATCGGGCTGCGACCATACCGAATCGGGTACCTCGTCGAGCAGTGCGAGCACATCGCGTGGATTCCCCGCCGTGTGTCGGGTCAGCGTGCTGACGACCGACGGGTGCAGGGTCCGGCCGCGGGCGGCGGCGAGCGCGCCGACCGCGCGCTCCGACAACCCGGCCAGGTCCAATCTCTCGTCGGCGAGGTCGGTCAACGCGGGTGTCGGTGCGGCCGTCGCGAGCACGACCAGGACCGGCAGTTCCCGCTGATGTCGCACCAGCGTCGAGATCGCCTGGAGCGACTCGGCGTCGGCGTGCTCGGCGTCGTCGACGATCAGCAGCGCCGGCCCGGGTGCGCGTAACCGGTCGACGAGCTGGGCTGCCGCCTCCACCGGGTCGGCGGGCACATCGTCCTGCAGCATCTGAGCGAGAACCCCACCCGGGAGGTCGGACTCCCACGGGACGGCGCGGGCCCACAGCGCGGCTCCCCACCGGTCGGCCAGGGCACGGAGCAACGCGGTCTTGCCGGAACCCGGTCCGCCGACCACCGCCACCACCCTGGCGCCGTCGCCGGCGGTGCCATGAAGGCGTGCGGCGAGTCCGGACAGTTCGTCGTCACGCCCGACGCAGCCGGTCGGCCCGATGAGCACCATCACATCGTAGTGGCGAGATGCCCCGGCCGAGTCATGTCAGCCCGCGTCACCCCCGGCGACCGGGAGCACCGAGCCGGTGATGTAGCCGGCCTCGTCGGAGGCCAGGAAGCAGATGGCGGCCGCCTGCTCGTCGAGGGTGCCGTATCGCTTCATCAGCGATGAACCGATCGTCTGCTCGATGTGCGCGTCGAACCAGGCACGCTCGGCGTCGCTGCGCGGCTCGGGGGTACCGCGCGAGATGCGGCGCGCGGGCGCGGCGGTTCCGCCGGGCGCGGTGGCGACCACCCGTATTCCGTCGCCGGCGCACTCCATCGCCAACGATGCCGTGATCGCATTGATCCCGCCCTTGGCCGCCGAGTAGGGGATCCGGTGGATTCCCCTGGTCGCGGCCGAGGACACGTTGACGATGACGCCTCGCCCACGGTCGACCATCGACGGCAGCGCGGCGCGGCAGGCGTAGAGCGTGGTCATCAGCGAGCGGTCGATCTCGGCGCGGATCTCGGCGTCGGTGAACTGGGTGAACGGCTTGAAGTTGATCGCACCACCGACGTTGTTGATCAGCACATCGATGCGTCCGAACGTCGAAAGCGCCTGCTTCACCAGCGATTCGGCGCCCTCCCAGTGTTCGAGGTCGGCGGTGACGGCCAGTGTCGCGCCACCGTCGTCGCTCAGGTCGTCGGCGAGCTCCTTGACAAGCTCGGACCGGTCGGCGAGCACGAGGATGCCGCCTTCGGCGCTGATCCGGCGCGCAGTCTGTTCGCCGATGCCCTGCGCCGCGCCGGTGACCACAGCGACCTTCCCGGCAAACCGGCCGGGCGTGATGAACCTCGGTGTCGTTGCGGCGCGCGCAGATTCGAGATCGGAAATAGCTCGTCGCATGGTCTGCTTGGAGCATTCGGCGTGCGCCATGATAAGGGTCCGCGCCGCGGTGCGGTCACCTGCTTCGAGCGCGTCGACGATGCGTACGTGATCCTGGGCGCACAGCGGGTGACACCACGTGGCGTGCCGCAAGACCTCGCTCATCCGCCCCTTGACGTCCAGTGCCTGATAGGCCTGCAGCAGGTGCGCGTTCCCGGTGAGGGTGAACAGATAGTCGTGGAACGCCGCGTTCGTCGCGGTGTACTGGGCGGCGTCGACGAACCGATCGCCGTCGACGTAGGGCAAGGTCGATTCGGCGAGTAGCCGGTAGCCGGCGAGCTGCTGGGAGCTCAGCCGGCCCAACGTCAGCTCGAGGGCTCCGAGTTCCAGCGCCTGCCGGGCCTCGAACAGCGCATCGGAAGCGTGCACGTCCGGGTGTTCCTCACCGATCTGGTACCCGTCCTTGGCGACGACAGACGGCGCGGGCGCCGGCGGCTCGGTGTGGCCGGCTGTGTCGCTGTGGCCGAACAGGGTTTGGCCTGCCACCGTGCGCGCGCCCGTGACGATCAGCGCGCCGTCATCGGCCTCGAGCGGCTGCGGCATTCCCGAGGCGACCGCGGACGCCATCAGCTGGCCGGCGACCGACCGGATCGACCGGTCATCCTCGATCCGCTGGGCGGCGCCTGGAGCCGCACCGATGTCCCGTTGCGGCAGCATCGCCTGACCCGCGATGGCGCGGGCGTCACCGGACAGCAGCAGCGCCTGCTCGGACGACGTCGACGCTGCCGGCACGGAGACCGACTCCGGTGCGGCGCCTGCGTGGGCGAGGGCGAACTTCTCGTAGTAGAAGCCGGTCGGCTCGATACCGGCCTCCGTCACGTGATCACGAACCGCCTCGACCATCGGGGGCGGGCCGCACAGATACACCGCGACGTCACCGTCGTAGAGGTGCTCCGGCTCGATGAGGCCGGTCACATAGCCCTTGTTGGCGGCACGCGAGGCGGGATCCGAGACGCAGTAGCTCCAGGTGAATCCGCCGAGGGCCGAGGCGATCTCCTCGATCTGGTCGAGCGCCACCAGGTCTTCGTCGGTGCTGACGCCGTAGACCAGGTGGGCCTTGCGCCGACTCGAGGCGTCCCGCAGGGTGCGCAGCATCGACAGCACCGGGGCCAATCCCGTCCCGCCGGCCAGCAGTAACACCGGACGGTCGGTCTCGCGGAGGAAGAACGACCCGTTGGGACCGGTGAACGAGATGGTGTCACCGACGGCCGCGCGCCGACTCAGGTACTCCGACATCGCGCCACCCGGGGTCAGCTTCACCAGGAAGGTGAGCACGTCATCGTGGGGTGCGTTGGAGAACGAATACGAGCGGGTCTGGTCGGTTCCCGGTACCGCGATGTTCACGTACTGCCCTGGGAGGAAAGCCAATTCGGCACGATTCGGGACCTCCACGCCCAAAGCCACGGTAGTGGCCGACAGTCGATCGAGCTGGACGACGGTGCCGGTGTAGGTCGCGGCCCTGGTCTTGGCGACATCGGAGGTGCTGGCGATCTGCAGCACGAGGTCCGAGCGCGGTGTCATGCTGCACGGCAGCACGTAACCCGCGGCCGCCTCGTCGGGCGAGAGCGCGTCGTCGATGTAGGTGCCGCCGTCATAGCTGCCCGACTCGCACAGCGCCTTGCAGGTGCCGCAGGCCCCGTCACGGCAGTCCAACGGGATGTTGATGCGCTGCCGGTACGAGGCGTCGGCGACGGTCTGGTCATCCCGGCAGGTGATGAACCGGGTCACGCCGTCCTCGAAGGACAGTGCCACGGAGAAGGTTTCGGTGTCGATTTGAGCGGTCATGGCGCACTCCTAGAAGTGGTAGACGTCCACCACGTGGTGGATGTAGTCGTTCTTGAGCACGACCGTCTTGCGCCGGATCAGGGGCTGCTCACCGCTGAAGTCGATCGTGTAGAACGAGGTCCCGTAGTAGGGGTCGATCGTCTTGTAGCGGAAGTACATGGTGTGCCAGTTGAATCTGACGTCAACCAGGTCGCCGCGGCGCTCGATCACCTCGACGTTGCTGATGTTGTGACTGGTGCGGGGTTCGGGCAGTGACGTCGCCGACGAGCGTTCGGTGCGGATGCGAAACACCCGGTCCTCCAGGCCACCCTTGTTGGCGTAGTAGATCAACGAGATGTCGCGTTGCGGGTCTTCGACGAGCATGTCGTTGTCGTCCCAGGAGGGCATCCAGTACACGACGTCGTCGGCGTAGCACTGCAGCCACTTCTCGAATTCACGGTCGTCGAGATAGCGCGCTTCCCGGTAGAGGAACTGCTCGATCATGTTCTGGGTGATGAGTGTTGCTGTCTCGGTGGTCGTCACGTCAGCTCTCCTTCGTGGTCTCGCAAGCAAGCGCGTCCCGCATGGTGTCCAGCCAGTAACCGTGCTGCACCGGGTACAACCCCTCGTCCTCGTTCTTGACCCCGGACGAGATCACGCCGTCCATGTCGAGTGATCGGGCGACGTCGTCGGGTCCGGTCAGCCAGTGCTCGGCGCCCCGGCTCATGTCGTTCCAGGGCGCGGCCTGCGCGCGGAAGGTCAGTTGGCAGGAGCGGAACTCCTCGAGGTCGTCGGGGGTGGCCATGCCGGAGGCGTTGAAGAAGTCCTCGTACTGGCGGATCCGGTGCGCCCGGGCGGCGTCGCTCTCTCCCTTGGGGGCGATGCAGTAGATGGTGACCTCGGTCTTGTCGGGTGCGATGGGCCGGAAGTGCCTGATCTGGGTCGAGAACTGGTCCATCACATAGACGTTCGGGTAGAGGCAGAGATTGCGGGAGCCTTTGACCATGAACTCGCCCTTGGCGTCGCCGAAGCGGGCCTTCAGTTCGTCGAGTTTGTCCCACAGCGGACGGTCCTGCGGGTTGCCCGCCCAGGTCCACAGGCACAGGTGGCCGTGGGGATACGACCAGTAGCCGCCGCCGGACTTGCCCCAGCTGCCCGCATCGAGCGCCTTGGTGTCGTTCTTCGACTCCCCGGTGCTGCGCCGGCTCGTGGTCGCGGCGTAGTTCCAGTGCGTCGCGGTGACGTGATAGCCGTCGGCCCCGTTCTCCGCCTGCACCTTCCAGTTGCCGTCGTAGGTGTAGGTGGACGAGCCGCGCAGCACCTCCAACCCGTCAGGCGACTGGTCGACGAGCATGTCGATCACCTTTGTGGTGTCACCGAGATGTTCGGACAGCGGCAGCACGTCGTCGTTGAGGCTGGCGAACAGGAAGCCGCGGTACCCCTCGAACCGCGCGACCTTGGTCATGTTGTGGCTGCCACCTGAGTTGAACGTGTCCGGGTAGCCGGCACCCTCGGGGTCCTTGACCTTCAGCAGGGTGCCGTCGTTGCGGAACGTCCACCCGTGGAACGGACACGTCAGCGTCATCCGGTTGTCGGTCTTGCGGCGGCAGATCATCGCGCCGCGGTGCGCGCAGGCGTTCACCAGGCAGTGCAGCTCACCGCTCTTGTCCCGGGTGATGACCACCGGCTGCCTGCCGATGTTGGTGGTGAAGTAATCACCGGGGTTGGGCACCTGACTTTCGTGTGCCAGGTAGATCCAGTTCCCCTCGAAGATGTGCTTGATCTCCAGTTCGAAGATCTCCTCGTCGGTGAAGATCCTGCGGTTGGCGCGGTAGATGCCGGCCTCGGCGTCGTCGACGACGGCGTCGGCCAGGACTGCTGCCAGGTGGCTCGTGCGTTCGATCGATGCGGTCATATGTGCCTCCAGATGTGATCCCTGTAGGCACCCTGTCATCGAGTGTCTCCGGTCACACTAGGAAATTGCCTAGTCCTGACTAGGTGACCAATTGATCGATAGTGTCGATCAATAGAACGTAAATGTGTCCTTGTTCTCTATGGATCTGAGCCTTACCGTCGGAGTGTCGGTCACCACAAACGACCCGCGAACGGACGGAAAGCACATGGAACTGCGTCACCTGCGATATTTCGCCGCGGTGGCCGAGACCTGCCATTTCGGGCACGCGGCCGACCAGCTGGTGGTCGCGCAGCCCGCGCTGTCCTATGCGATCCGCCAGCTCGAGGACGAACTCGGCGTCACCCTGTTCAACCGGACGACGCGGCAGGTGTCGCTGACGCCGGCCGGGGAGTTCCTGAAGTCGGAAGCGGCCCGCATCCTGTCCGGGGTCGATGACGCCGAGCGCGGCGTTCGCAGGATCGCGGCGGGCCGCAGCGGTCTGCTGCGGGTCGGGCTGACAGGCACGGCCGCGTTCTCCCATCTTCCACGGATCGCGCGCATCCTCCGTCAGGAACTCCCGGGCGTCGCAATGGAGATCCAGGCCGACATGCTCACGCCGCTGCAATGTGAACAGCTCCGCGCCGGCACGCTGGACGTCGGCGTACTCCGTCCACCCGCCGTCGGCGACGACATCGAGCTTCGCTCCATCGACGTCGAACCCCTGGTCCTCGCTGTCTCGGCGGACCACCGCCTGGCCGCCGAGCCCGTGGTGTCGTTGACCGACCTTCGCAGCGAGTCGTTCGTCGCCTACGCCAGCCGGGACTCGGCAGTCAACGACGCCGTACTGCGCAGCTGCAAGCGTGCCGGTTTCGTGCCCCACCGCGAACATGCCGCGCCGGGTACCGCGGTGTTGTTGGCACTGGTGGCCGCGGGCTTCGGCGTCGCAGTCCTGCCGGCCTCGGTGCGCGCATTACCATTGCAGGGCATCGTCTTTCGCGACCTGGCCGACGGGGGCAGCATCGAACTCGCCCTTGCCTGGCGCCGCGGCGGTGACAACCCCGTCGTCGATGCGGTCGTCAACGTGCTGTCCACAACGTTCGCGCCGGCCGTCGCGCCCGTCGCCGCGGAGGAGCTGATATGAAAATCACCGCCGTCGAGGCGATTCCGTTCGCCATCCCCTACTCCAAGCCGCTCGAGTTCGCCTCGGGCGAAGTCCACACCGCCGACCACGTACTGGTCCGCGTCCACACCGACGACGGAGTGGTCGGTGTGGCAGAGGCACCGCCCCGGCCGTTCACCTACGGCGAGACCCAGACAGGGATCATCGCTGTCATCGAGCAGCTGTTCGCGCCCGCCCTCGTCGGCCTGACCCTCACCGAGCGCGAAGTGGCCAACGCCCGGCTGGCGCGCACCGTCGGCAACCCAGCAGCGAGATCCGCCGTCGACATGGCGATCTGGGATGCGCTGGGCCGCACCCTCGGACTACCCGTGACCAGCCTGCTCGGCGGTTACACCGATCGGATGCGGGTCTGCCACATGCTGGGCTTCGCGGATCCGGCCGCGATGGTCGCCGAGGCCGAGAAGATGCGGGATGCCTACGGCATCACCACCTTCAAGGTGAAGGTCGGCCGCACGCCCGTAACCCTGGACACCGACGTGGTGCGGGCCCTGCGCGACCGCTTCGGTGATTCGATCGAACTGTATGTCGACGCCAACCGCGGATGGACCGCGGCGGAGTCGCTGCGTGCCATGCAGGAGATGTCCGACCTCGATCTGCTGTTCGCCGAGGAGCTCTGCCCTGCCGACGATGTCCTGGGCCGCCGCTGGCTGGTGGAACACCTCGATGTGCCGTTAATCGCCGACGAGTCCGTCCCGACACCTGCCGACGTGACCCGCGAAGTGCTGGGCAAGTCCGCCACTGCGATCAGCATCAAGACGGCGCGCACCGGATTCACGACGTCGCAGCGCGTCCACCACCTGGCCGAAGGCCTTGGCGTGGAGGTCGTGATGGGAAACCAGATCGACGGTCAGATCGGAAGCGCCTGCGCGGTCGCCTTCGGCGCGGCATTCAAGCTCACTTCGCGGCGGGCCGGCGAGCTGTCCAATTTCCTGGACATGTCCGACGACCTGCTCACCGAGCCGCTGCGCATCCGCGACGGGCTGCTACGGGTACCGCCCGGCGCGGGCCTGGGCATCGACATCGACCCCGACAAACTCACCCGGTACCGCACGGACCGGCACTGAAACCTCCCCGCAGGCAGCCCCTGCACAAGCTGAAACAAGAGAAGGAAGAACCGATCATGACCACCGTCGAACACACCACACCCTCCCCCGTCGCTTCGCCCGCACCTTCAGGTGTCGCCAGCGCAGCAGCCTCGGGCGCCTCGGCCACCGATCGGTTCCACGCCGACAAGTCGCCGTTCGCCGCCGTCAAGGACACCCCGACCGAGCGGGTCGACCTGCTGGCCCGCGAGGTGCTCGGCGCCGTGCACGACACCATCCGCCGTCACCGCGTCACCTACGACGAGTACAACGCCCTCAAGGCGTGGCTGATCAACGTCGGACAGGACGGTGAATGGCCATTGTTCCTCGATGTCTGGCTCGAGCACGCCGTCGAGGATGTGGCCACCGACCACCGTGCGGGCAACAAGGGCAGCATCGAGGGCCCGTATTACGTGCCCGGCTCACCGGAGCTGGGTCCCAAGGGCACCATCCCGATGCGGGATGGCGAGCAGGGCACGCCGCTGGTGTGGCGTGGCCGGATCACCGACACCGACGGCGCGCCACTGCAGGGCAAGGTCGAACTCTGGCACGCCGACAACGCCGGCTTCTACTCGCAGTTCGCGCCGGGGATCCCGGAGTGGAACCTGCGGGGCAGCTTCTCCACCGGACCGGACGGGACGTTCGAGATCACCACGATTCGCCCTGCGCCGTACCAGATTCCGACCGACGGGTCTTGCGGAAAGCTGATCGCCGCGGCCGGCTGGCACGCGTGGCGCCCAGCGCACCTGCACGTCAAGGTGTCCGCTCCGGGACACGAACTGCTGACGGCCCAGCTGTATTTCCCGGGTGATGAGCACAACGAGGACGACATCGCCAGTGCGGTGAAGCCGGAACTGATCCTCGACCCGCAGACCGAAGCCGACGGCTCGCAGTCCGTCGCGTACGGCTTCGCGCTCGATCCCGAACGGAGCTGATGTGCTGTTCCACGTACGCATGGACGTGAACCTCCCGGTCGACATGGACCCGCAGGTGCGAACCGAACTGGTCGGCCGGGAGAAGGCCTACTCGCAGGGATTGCAGCGCGAGGGCAAGTGGCCGCACATCTGGCGGGTGGTCGGCGAGTACGCGAACTACTCGATATTCGACGTCGACTCCAACGATGAACTGCACCAGATACTTTCGCGGCTCCCCCTTTTTCCCTACATGGACATCCGGGTGACACCGCTGGCGCAGCATCCGTCCGACGTGCACATCCGTTAGGTCTGCAGTGCCTTCTCGGTCAGTCCGATGCCTCACGAAGACGGTGTGTCCCCTAAGCAAGTGATTACTAAGAAGTTCGTAAGTAAGTCGAGACATGCCGGAGAAAGTGCTTGTTGGCCAACGATATTCGGTGAGAATAGGTATGTGCGCGATAACGATGGCCGCAAGCTTGATCACAAGACGCTCGAAGTGCTGCGGAAGCGGGCGGTGGAGCAGGTCGAGGCGGGTGAGCACCCCGAAAAGGTCGCAGTGACAATGGGGT